>Ga0194136_1001758_pt1 | contig 10719 bp, 20 predicted proteins | sample TARM_MetaG_T3A_1_FD_134023 | JGI IMG/M metagenome (GOLD analysis project Ga0194136, IMG submission 134023) | Freshwater microbial communities from Pennsylvania, USA, analyzing microbe dynamics in response to fracking - TARM_MetaG_T3A_14 (version 2) | ecosystem: Environmental > Aquatic >...
ACTGTATGCTCTTCTGGATATGCTTCATGAGTTCATCTGCGCCTTTTAACTCTTTACTCATTGGCTCTCACTCACCTTCAGCACCAAGTCGTTTCGTAACTGCTTTTTGCTGTCAATCAGATATTTGTTCCCGATACTATCGATTTCAATGTGCTGATACGGAGCTTCTAAGCCGTTTTGAATCCGGACGGTATAGGCACCTTCCCGAATCTTTCCATAAAGCATGTTCATCGAATTTTCGCCAGTAGTGGTGATGTTAGCCAAACGGAAGATACGTTCAACGACTGGATCCGTGTAATCACCCGTCGTTTCGTCGTATACCGATTCTTTTTCATTCACGAACCATACTTTTCTGTCATATCTCATATGAAATACATCCTCCCATCCCGGGATTTCGTTACGTCATACGTTCGTTCGATATTAGCCAGGTACGGGTCGAAATCGTACTTCTGTTCCTCGTAGCTCACGCTATGTCCATCGATTGACTCAGACGTCATGCCCTCCGAACCGATGCGGTTGAAACGTTTTTCCGCCACTTCCTTGATGATGAATTCAAATTTAATGGGAATTGCCTCCGGATACGTCCCTGATAACGATTCCGCTATCAGTCTGAAGTGATCCATTGTGTCCCCAATCAAATCCAACAACAGTTCGTCCTTTTCTTGGTCTACTACCGAAAAACTCAACTTTCGTTTCAACTTGCCCAGGACTACGGCGCTGTCAATATCAGCCATGGTGGAAACCCCCTTTAGGCCTCAGCAATCAATTTAATGAGTTCCGATTTGTTGGCTCTCGCAGGAACGTCAAGGCCCTTCTCTTTCAAGATAGCCTTCAATTCAGCTGCTGTTTTATCCGATAAGTCCTCAGATTCGACTTCCATTTCTTCGGCAATTTCTACCGATTCAACTTCCATTTCTTCTGATTCTTCTGTGATGTAACCACCGTCAAGAAGAAAAGCGACCCGCTCAGGTGAAGGGCTGAATTTCTTACGAGGATAGGTTTCTCCCACCCCGTAAGAATGCCCCCGGTCTGCGCTATCGCCGAAGTATGCTATTGCTTTATATTCCGGCATCAGGTGTCAGTCCTTTCTTAAACGCTGGCAGCCAAGACAGTAGCCAAGAAGACTTGGTTCGCAGTCGGGAAGCTAGGCAAGGCAGTCGCAACAGCTTTGGTCCAGTGAGCAACAGGATCGTTTGTGTTGTAGACAGTAGCTACCACGTTGCCGACTTTGGAGATGTCAACGGATGGATCGCTGGACAATTGGATTTCTTCAGCAGTCGGGCCATATACTGCGTTACCCAATACGCCGCCTGGCATCAATACCAGCACATTGTCTGGGAAGTAACGTTTCGTAGTGTAGGCACCATTCGAGCCTTTTACGCGGTATACGCGATCTTCTGTTGCGATAGTAGGCAAGCCTTGCTCTACCAAGAAGTCGTTCAACTGTGTGCGGGAAACAACGCGGTCGCTGTTCACGCCGTGGATAGCAGAACGGACAGAAGCGTGTTTCTGTAAAGCAGAAGCAACACGGCCGGAAGTCAGGATACGTTGAGGCGCAATCCCTGTGTCAGCTACGATCTTGTCGAACCATGTTTGCAGGTCTTCCAATGGAGTAGCCAAAGCATCGGACCACAAGTCAGTCGTAAGCAAGGTTGTTTTGTGGTCAGCAGGAACGCCGTAGTCGATGGTTCCGGAGAAGCCATTTTCCGAGAATACCAATTTACCAGTAGCCAATGCCTCGAAACGCATCTGTTCTACTTTCGTCAAAACAGAAGTGATCATTGCATCTACGTCATCGTAGATTTTTTGAACAGTCGATTGCAATTCAGCAGGTGTGCGTGGGTTTTGCAAAGCGATGATCAGTTTTTCTTTCATTTGGATTTTGCGTTTGATCAGAGCCAACTCTTGGCGGATGACTTCGAAGCCTTCACGGTCGCCGATTTCAGCCTCAGAATCAAATGCGTGAACAGATGCTACGATTGGTGCTTCATTGGCACCTTTCACATATTCCAATTCCAAAGTGTCAATCTTGATGGACGGGAAAAGTGTTTCCCCCAATCCTGGTGCGATTTCGCGGTCATTGATGTACTGCAATACTGTTGCTTGGTTAAATACGTCTAATACTTTCGGCATAATTAAATTCCTCCTCTAATTTGATTAATACAATGTGATTTGCGTCAATACTGGTTTCGCAAGAGCGTCAACCGGTGCTGGCAAGTAAGCGTCAATGATGTGGCCATCTACGATGATAGCGACAGGTTGGTTACCATTTGTTACATCGACCGTTTCATACACAATCCCTTTTGCAGTAGCGTCATTGGCAGGGAAGACTGTACCCGCAAGCACTAATTTTTGAGCGCCTACAGTAGTCCCCATTGCAGTTGTAGCAGTAGCGGTGATTGTGATGATGTCAGCTGATTTCAAGAAGTTTTTGTCTTGTGTATAAGTCGTTTTTTGATTTACGTACATGTTTAATTCCTCCTAGTTGGTTAGATTCCCCATGGATTTGGGGCGTTTACTTTTTTGTTTGCTTCTTCGTTACGTGCTTTTGCATAAGCATTGACGGCACCGGACAGGCTGTTTCCAGCACTATCTTTTGGATCGTCTTGTCTCAGTTTGGCGTTTACCGCTGCCGTCACCGCTTCGTCGAATGATTTCTTGATTTCAGTGACCGCCGTTTTGATCTTTTCGTCGTCTCCAATTGCGATGAGAGATTCAGCTAAACCGATTGGCAATTTCTTTTCCTCAAGATCCGCTTTGATAGCCACACTCAATTCGCCGAGTCTGATTTGTGCTTCACGATCCGCCAGGGCTTGTTCACGTGCAGTAAGATCCGCATTCTTCTTCTCTTCGTCTGATAACTTAGCGTAGGCAGCACCTGCCGCTTTGGCATCCTCGATTTGTTTCAAAATGGCGGCTTCACGTTTCTTGTCATGGGAGGCAATTACCTTATTGGCATAAGCATCAAGTTCGGCTTGCGTCTTAGGTATAGCAGGACCATTGTCCGCACTACCTGCATCCGTTTCATCCTTTCCCGCATCTGTGCCTGCATCCGTTCCGCCTTCACCAGCAGATCCTGCTGCACCGCCACCGTTTGCACCTGTGTCGGCTTCGTACATTTTCAATAGATACTCGCTTTTATAAAAAGGCATTGTTTTTCTTGGCATGATTATTTCTCCTGACCCCATACAGTCCGACTACTCACTTCGTCCAGATACGCAAATAGCGCCCCGTCCTGTCCATTACAGCCAGTTCAGTGCGTTCAATGAGTAAATATCCATCTGTTTTCGATAAGCCCATACAGTGTTGTTTTTTTGCCTAGTTTAGTGTCATGCGACAGGACGGAAAAGCCAAAGTAAAAGGCCGAGAATAATCACGGCCATGAGTCAATTATTAAATTTCTTCCCCGATGTCTTCACCGTACATCATGGTTTCTTTCGCATGTTCCAACAGGCCTAGCTGTTTGTAAAAGTCCATATTCGTGGATTCGACCGTCGTGTTGAACTCGTTGCTTTCGTCACGTTTATTAGCGGTAACAACCACCATGTCCTCGATCTTGTCCATGTTGTGCAGGATCCATTCGACTACATCACTTACTGTCCGTTTCTCTCCCATGTGCTCACCCCAAGCTCCTATTTCCATTCAAATACCGCTTCCCGGTCCACGTAATTCCAAGGCCCGTCATCTATTTTGTATTTCATGCTCCTGGCCCACTTCGTTGCAAAGTATAAGGTCAGTTTTTTTGATTTAATGGATGCCGCCGCAAACGCCATGGCTTTATAAAACTGGTTACCCTTTATGTGTGCTGTGCATTTGTAAGGTGTTGGCATACTGCGCTACCTCCTGTTCATGTCTTCGAGAATTTGATTACACGCCACGTCCAACATACCGAGCACCTGCAGAGCCGAATCGCTTGTGTACCAGGTCTCGATGATACCTTCTTTACTTAGTGTAATACTGACCGCTGTTTCCGAATTGGCTATATACGGCTTGATGCCTTCATGAAATTCTTCGTTTGTCATGCCACGCTCTTTTTTGCGCTTGGCTTCGATAAAGTCCACGCTATCGCCTCCTTAACGTTGCTCCAAGCCTCTTCTAAGGCCTTCTGCACACATTCTGCCGGTTACAATTCCGCGGAACGATACGCTTGTTAGGAATCGCAGATATTCACTCGGCTTAACGTATTCTCTTACCGAATAGAGAAACTTAATGTTCTTCACGATCTCACCTCTTTGTTAGATTGCGTCCACTTCTTCAAAAGCCTTTTGCATCTTCAAAAATTGACGGGCGAACCAGTCAACCATTTCTTCGTTTTGTGCCCAATCTGAATTTTCACCCAGTCCAGACTCACACAAGAAAGCGTGAATCAACTCATGCCGAATGTTCTTTTTCACTAGCACTGGACCGTTCCCGAACGCTCGCTCTTCGTCCTTAAAATTTTCATAGTTATTAACGTGCAACTGTTTGGTAGATTCGTCACACTCGCCATCTATGCCGTCGAATAAGTCGGGCATCTCTTTTTCGCTTGCTAGAATCAATTCATAGTCCGTTCCCAACACGTTTACTGTTTTTACTTCCAAGTTATCACCTCTTCAAAGTTTACGATCGCCGCCCGCACCTGGACGGTAGGAGATAGATTTGATCAACTCCTCTCTAATGTGTACCACTTGGGACATGCGTCACTTGGTGTATCATCATCAAAGAGCCTCACCTCCTTTGCTACTTATCCACTATTTGCATGACAGCCCAAAACGTAAATGCTACAAGCAAGGCACAAAAGCAGCCTGTTAGTGTCCATAAAATGAAATTAAGCATGTTATAACCCTCTTTCTTCCAGCCCATCACGTTCCTCTCGGCTCATGTACGCTGCGAATGAGCAGCGGCAAAACGGATGCGCAGGTATCATGATTTTCGTTCCGATATCCTTCACCTTGTAAATCTTGCTGTCCCGGGGCTTGCATACCTCGCAGGCATCAGGCTCTGCTATCCACTCAACCTCGTCATATCCGTACTCATCAAACGCCGCTTCCTGAGCCGCTGTCTGCGTTCGGGCTAGTTCCGTTATCATCAACCGTTCTGCATCATACTTACTGGAACCAAGCGTTTTTTTAATCTCTTTAGCCAGGACTCGTGGGTTCTTCCCCTGAATCATGCCGCGAGAGAGCAGTTTGTCCAGTTCTGACTTTAAGGCATCATGATTGCTCCAAATACGCTCCGAAAAAGTAGCGTTCTGAAAAGATGCATTCACGATCGTTTCCACAAGCTTCGTGTTTTTGATGATGCTCTGTCCCAGGATACCGGCCTGTCGTTCCAGTTCGTCATATACCTGCTGTTCCAATGCCGTTCGCATCGAAAACAATTCATCATTACTCATGGAAGTCAGTTCCAGGCCGATGTTTGCTTTCAGCATTTCCAGACGGTTGACCTTCATCGTCAGATTGTAGAGCCTTAACTTATCGTTTGCCTCATCGCTGAAATCTTTCGCCTTGACCAGCTCTTTCGCCTTCAGTGCAAAGGCTTCTGTATCCGATGCTTTAACACGTTTTACCGCATCAGACATCGATATGCCTTCTTTTGTTGCGTAATTCGAGTAAAAAGCATCGATTTCCTTCGTTATTTCATTTGCCGCTCGATCGTAGGTGTCGCTGATTTTCCTCAGCAGCACCTTGTCGTCCTTGATGGCCTGTTCGATATGTTCCTTTTCTCGCGTGATCCAGTAGTCTTCTGCCATTGTTATTCACCTAATTTCTTAGATGCCCAGTTGATGAATCGGAAAATGTGTAATGATTCGCCGATAGCCATGAGCAATTCACCCCAGGCTTCTTGCAATTCTTCGACCGATTCTCTAAGTGTTTTGTATTCATTCATGGTTATTCACCTTCTGTATCGGTAGTGGCTGTCGCTTGCTCGAAATCGTAGATAGGATCCGCCGCGTTCTCTTGGTCCATCTTCGCGATTTCCTCTTTCGGATTCTTCACGATGGAGAGTACGCTCAATTGCGTTTCTTTGGAGACGACACCTTCCAGGTTCTTCGCATTATCGATTTCTTCCTGCACGTTACGCGGTAAGTTCGGAGTGAATAAGATATTCAGCTTCTCCGGCTTGAAATCCTCAGTCAATTCGTTTGTGAATTTCAGAATGTTGGCGATCAGCAAATACCGCTTGCGCAACGACTTGGTCAGGAAGCGCTCCTTGATGGCTCGCACCTGGTCCAGACCGAACAGCTTGTACTTGGCAGCTTCACCCGATTGCGTTCCGGAGAAGTTCTCGTCGTCCAGATTCGGCGTATTGGTGAACGTGTGAATGTCTCCTTTGATGCGATCCTTGTAGGACTCACTGCCGGAAACGTCGTATTGCTTGTAGATGTACTTGCCATCGACATTGCCCTCTTTGCCGTCTGCGGTAACCGAAGGAATCAGCTGCAGCAAACGTGCCCTGCGCATTGCCCGCATGTACTCCAAACGTTTCTCAGGCGTCTCGTCTGCATCTCCGGTATCCATCCGCCCAGTGATCAGCAGAATGGCATCGTTCAAATCAGCCATGTAATTGGCTGTATCGGACTGCGCTGCATCGTACAGGTCAATCAGGTCCAGTTCGGTTTCAAAGTCGCCCTGGTACGTCTCATTGTTCACATGTTCGATGATCGGCACATCGCCGAATACGTGGTCTTCTACCGTATCTTGTGTCCAGACATCCTTTTCTACTCTGTAGGTAATGATCTTGTCTTTCGTGTACAGGATGACGACGCGCTTTTTGGTTTCCGAAAACGGAATATCATAGAAGCGCACAGCCGCAAGTGGGTTCCTCGCCACTGTCATGTCCTTGATTAGGAACGTCTTCGCCGGATCCAGTGAAACGAAGCGCACCTCGTCTTCTTTGTTGCGGTAAAGCAGTTCGTAGGCAACACCGGCAATCGCCAGGTGCAGGACTATTGTCGAGTCGTGCGACTCTTCTGAGTTCAGCAGATTGACTTCCCTCAGCTTGCTATCGATGGGGCTTTCTTCTTTGCCATCATCGTAATTGAATGTGATCGGCACACCAGTCAAGTAGCCCTGGATGAACCGTGCCACGTAACGTCCGAAATTATGTCGGGCCCGCACGTCTGACATATCCTCCGACAGTCGGCGGTCGCCTCTGCTGATCCGTGCGTTGTTGCCCTCGTAGTAGCTCCATAGCTCAACGATCCGCGGTGCCTTGTTCTCTTCGAAGTCCTTCAGGAACTTCAGGAGGCAGTCGTCTTTGTTGTCGATTAGATCCTCGACGTTATCGAACTGGTAAGGCGTACGTGCGGTAAGCGAAAACCGAAGTTTCGACTGATCCAGCACGCTGTCTACCGTTTTGATTGTATCCACTCTTCATCATCTCCTTGTCCCGAAAGCCGTTTTCAGCATGTCGTATTGAGCGCTTGGGTTCGTTGTGGACTGTCCGTTCTGGACTTGCTCAGCCACACCCGTCAAGGCATCAGCACAGTCATCGTGTGCGTTCTTGCCTTCTCTTTGGTACTTCGTTAAATCCCGATGCAGGTCCGGCCACATGTTGCGCCAACCCTGGGGAAAATAAATATGCTCCATAACCCAAGTAGACTGCGATAGGATCCTCGCCTTCTTGTTCTTGGATTGATGGAACATTCTGATTACTGCCTTATTCGTTTTGTATTCCTGTTTGAGTATCCGTTCGACGCTTCGTCCAAACCCACGGCCGCCGTTGTTCGATTCGATCCAAGCGGTGTTCACTTGCTTTTCAAACAACTTCTTAGCAAGCAGCGGTTCCGTGAATTCCATCGCGTCTTTGGTGTAAATGATATCCAGGATGTGTACCTCGCCCGTAAAGGTAACGCCGTAAATGTAGGTTGCCAGGTAATCGCTCCCCTCATCCGCCGTATCGGTGTACGATCCGATATACATGTATTCCTGGTGGCTGTCATACGTTTTGAGTGTCGTGTATAAGCGACCCTTGATGTCGATTGGCTCTTGTTGGTAGTTGGCAGATGCGATGTCAGATCCCATTACTTTGGTTTTGCGTTCGTAGTCCGATCGGCTTAGGATGTCCTCACATAGCATGGTGCCGTCGTCCTGCAGCGCCTTCATGTTGATGTGTTTCACACTATAGCCCAGGTCCGGTAGTTCCCTGATGGCCTTACCTGCCAAGTCCTCACTGTGCCACCTGGTCATGATGATGATGATTTTACCGCCCGTTTCAAGCCGTGAGAGCATCGTATCCGTAAACCAGGACCAATGCCCTTCCAACACGTTTGCGTTGTTTGCTTCAGGCGCATTCTTGATGACGTCATCGATCAGCAGGATGTCAGCACCGAACCCGGTAGCCGTACCTGTTGGAGACGTCGCCAGGTAGCTGGTGTCTGTTCCTTCCAGGCTCCAAAGGTTCATCGCGGCATCACCGTACTTAATTTTCGTTTTCGGAAAGATGTCGCTATAAACGGCAATATCCTCGGAAGCCTTCACTTCTTGAATCGTGTTACGCACGCTCTTGGAGAAACGTGTCGATAGCGTCTCGTTGTATGAGCCCAGCATGATCTTTTTCTTCGGGTCCTTACCAAGTACCCACTCGACGAAATTACCGGCTGTACGGCTCTTGCCATGCCGTGGAGGCTCGTTCACCACAAGCACGTCATGTTCATCGTCTTCGAGGAAGTCTTGCAGGTCGTTTGCCAGGGAAACTAAAAATTTCCGGTCGTGCTTATAAAAATCAGGCGCCTTCAGATGGCAGTATTCAAAGAATTCACGCCTTGCGAGCTCCACGCGCGCCCCTAGTTGTATATTCATGTCTTCTCACTTCTTGCTATTTTTCTCAATTCTTCCGTTGTTAGACCTTCAAACGGGTTATTGACGCCGATGTTTCCGCTGAGTTCCGTCTCTTTACGATCACGCCACTCTTTCGGCTTGCGGTTCTTCAGCCAGAATATTTGAGCCGTGACATCGGGGCTCACCTGCTTCGTGACTACCTTCGTCACCGACAAGTCGCCAAGTTCATCAGCCTCCTGCGTCACTTCGTTATAAGTGTAGCCCAGGGCCCGCTTCAATAAGGCGTTCTCGACTTCCCGGTCGACGACTTCCTTGCCTCGTTTTAAGGTATCTTGAATGTCTCGATATTTAGACTTCCAAGCTTGCAAAGTTGAGTACCCAATTCCTATGTTTTTTGCTATCTGCTCGTCGGTAAGCCCATCACGAGCCCAGCCTTCAATTTTCAGCAATCCTTCTTCAGTCAGCCAATCATGATATTTGCCACTCGCCAATGAGTTCACCTCCTTTTCTGCATAAAAAAAGGAGCACCGACACTATGTCAGCACCCCTTTAATTACAAGCGTTCCAATTTAACACAATTATACCTTGACAAGCGCGGTTCGTCAATTTTTTTCTTCTACTTAATAAGCCCGAATTTTGTCGCTAATTCTCCTATAAATTTGGTCTTCAAACCGCTGCAGATATGTGGCGTCGTTCCCAGGTCATTTGCGATGGTCTCAATGTCCTCGTCACCGAAGTAGTGGGCCTCGATAATGCCAACTGTGATGAAATCCGATTTGCGCAGGATGCTTTCAATGGCTTTTTTGTGATGCTTGATGGCGGTCAGCTCATCGTCATCCATGAGGATCATGGCCTTTTGTTCCGTTGGCTGGCTGATGAAACCAGCGCTCCCACCACCTGTATTTTGATCTATGTAAAATTCATCCGGATTCAGCAGGGATGCCTCTTTTTCCTTGATCATCTCCACGTATTTCGGATAAAGCCTCAGCGTGCCTTCTACGTAATTCTTCGTGCACTTTCTCATGCAATCACCCTTTCTGAATTAGTATTTATCCAAAAATGCCTGATACTCCATGATGCCTTTATCCACCAGGTGAAACTTGTCTATCTCTCGTGGCTCGGCCTCTCGCATCATACCGATCACGTATACGCTGTTCGCGAAGTGTCCGGTCACGATGTCCGATGGGAACATGCCAGAGAGCGATTCGTAAATGAATAATTCTGTATCCATGCTGTCACTCCTCTTCGTCGATGTCTCCCAGCAGTGTCTTTAAATCTTCTTTTGTCATAGCGGTAACGGTCATGGTGTGCTCCTCGTTCTGTGTGTAAAAGATGTCGCCTAAACGATCCAGGATAAGAAACAGGACGACAATCACAATCCCGATCAATACATTTGTTACGATTAACATGTTGGTTCCTCCTACCTAATCTCGTTAATAACAGCCGATTGTATATAGGTATCGGCCTTAGCGTCAGAATAATCATCAGTACCTGCAAACTGTTCGATATAACTTGCCATCGCTTCTTTTGCCTTGTCCTCTGAATCAAATGCTCCTACGATGTACGGCGATGACTTAGCATCCTCGCTATAATTGTCAATTACGATATAAATTTTCATCCCTCTACCTCCTATATCTGCACTAACCAATAGCAGCCAATCAAACTATTAAGCATAACCCGGTAAAAATCTCCGCTTTCAATACCCTGCCATACTCCGATTGCAGCTACTGCCACAAAAAGTATTTTCAACATTTTACAAAAGTTCCTCATTCTTCCTCATTCTTCCCACGGATCCCGATCGACTTTTTCGCTTTTCAGATACTTGTAGCCATTCACGATAAGCTCCTCTTCTGTCAGCGGATCTTCAAAAACTAATTGCTGCACCATCCCAACTTCGGTGCTGTAGTAGTAAATCCACTTCAATCTACCGGTTCCCATCTGCAGGAGTGAACTTCAT
>Ga0194136_1001761_pt1 | contig 10710 bp, 6 predicted proteins | sample TARM_MetaG_T3A_1_FD_134023 | JGI IMG/M metagenome (GOLD analysis project Ga0194136, IMG submission 134023) | Freshwater microbial communities from Pennsylvania, USA, analyzing microbe dynamics in response to fracking - TARM_MetaG_T3A_14 (version 2) | ecosystem: Environmental > Aquatic >...
CTGCACACAGTCGGGGCGGCCTTCGGGCCGCCCCTGGCATATTTGCCGTAGCGTGCGTGGGGAACCCGAGCCCGACGACGCGCTCAAAGGCAGCGACACCCGGCCCGCCGGGACGCGATTCATCCCAAGGAGAGAGATGCCCATGTTGAAACCCCTGATGCTCGTGCTCGCCGGCCTCGCCCTGCCGGGCCTGGCCTCGGCCCAGAACCTGGTCGAGGGTGAGCACTACGAGGTGCTGCCCGAGCCGGTGGAGACCCGCGTGGACGAGGGCCAGATCGAGGTCACCGAGGCCTTCTGGTACGGCTGCCCCCACTGCTACAACCTCGAGGAGCCGCTCAACGCCTGGGTCGCCGAGCTTCCCGACGACGTCAGCTTCCAGCGTATGCCGGCCACCATGGGCGGCGACTGGAACCAGCACGCCCTGGCCTTCTACGCCGCCGAGGAGCTGGGCATCCTCGACGTCATCCATGACGACTTCTTCCACGCCATTCACGAGGAGGGCCGCAGCCTGACCGGGAATGCCGAGATCGCCGAGTTCTTCAGCGACTACGGCGTGAGCGAGGAGGAGGCACAGCAGGCGCTGGGCTCCTTCGCGGTGAAGAGCCAGGTCAACCAGGCCAACTCCCGCATGCGCAAGATGCGACTGATGGGCGTCCCGGCACTGATCGTCGATGGCCGCTACCTGGTCAGCCCGAGCAGCGCCGGCAGCCTGGCCAACATGCCGCAGATCGCCGAGGCCCTGGTCGGGAAGGTCCGCGAGGAGCGTGAAGACTGAGATGTCTCACCTGGCCGAGGCAAGGATGCCGCCCCTTGAGGGTGGCCATCTCAAGCTGCTCACCTTCAACCTGCAGGTGGGCATCCAGACCTCGGCCTACCACCACTACCTGACCCGCAGCTGGCAGCACCTGCTGCCTCACCCCCGGCGACAGCACCGCTTGGACATGGTCAGCGAGGTGCTGGGGCGCTTCGACATCGTCGGTCTCCAGGAGGCCGACGGTGGCAGCTTCCGCTCCGGCCAGGTCAACCAGGTGGAGTACCTGGCCACCCATGGCGGCTTCCCCCATCACTTCCAGCAGCTCAATCGCAATCTGGGCCGCATCGCCCAGCACAGCAACGGCCTGCTGTCGCGACTCCCTCCCGCCCGCATCGAGGAGCACCAGCTCCCGGGCACGCTACCCGGACGCGGCGCCATCCACGCCCGCTTCGGCGAGGGACCCGACGCGCTACACCTGTTCGTCGCCCACCTGGCGCTGAGCCATCGCGGCCGGGTGCGCCAGCTCGACTATCTCTCCGAGATCATCCAGCCATTGCGCCATGTGGTGGTGATGGGCGACCTCAACTGTACCCCCGAGCAGCTCCACGGCCACCAGCGTTTCAGCGCCGCGCTGCCGCTGCACCCGGTAAGGCCGCCACTCAGCTATCCCTCCTGGCAGCCACGCCGTGCCCTGGACCATATCCTGCTCTCCAATTCCCTGGAGGCCGACGAGGTTCGCGTGCTCGACCACCTGTTCTCCGACCACCTGCCGATTGCCGTGGATATTCGCCTGCCGCCGGCCTGCCTGCAGGCCTGCAGGGGCGAGGCGCGACGGTAGCGCCGACGACCGCCGCACGGGCAGCGTATAGTCAACGTTGGACCGGGTGGCTGCCGCCGGGGCGCCGGTGTGCGACCATGGTGACCCACAAGACGCGATGACCGAACAACGAGACCCACCCCATGGCCCAATCCCGCGCGCTGCCAGGCGCCATCGTATGGCTCGACCGTGCCTCCGAATGGCTCGGCAGGAGCCTCTCCTGGCTTGTCCTGGCGATGATGCTCATCCAGTTCCTGATCGTGGTGCTGCGCTACGTCTTCAACTTCAACAGCATCGCCATGCAGGAGTCGGTGATGTACATGCATGCCGTGGTGTTCATGCTGGCCGCGGCCTGGACCCTCAAGCACGACGGCCATGTGCGCGTGGATATCTTCTATCGCGCCATGACGCCGAAACGCAAGGCACTGGTCGACCTCTGCGGCACCCTCTTCCTGCTGCTGCCGGTGATGGCCTTCGTGCTCCTGTCCAGCACGAAATATGTGGGCAATTCCTGGCGCATCCTCGAGGGCTCACCCGATTCGGGCGGCATCCCCGGCGTTTTCCTGCTCAAGACCCTGATCCCGCTCTTCGCCGGACTGATGATCCTCCAGGCGCTGGTGGAGGCGACCCGCCACTTCCTGGTCCTCACCGGGCGCATGGATCCCCCCGCCCATGACCACGACCATGCCGAGGAGCGCCTGTGATGCTGGAGTTCATGCCCCTGGTGCTCTTCCTGGTCATCTGCGTGGTGCTGATGGCCGGCTACCCGGTCGCCCTGTCGCTGGCCGGCACCGCCCTGGCTTTCGCCGGCCTGGGGATGGGCCTCGAGTCACTGGGGATTAATGCCCACTTCGACAGCGGCTACCTGGGCGCCTTCCCCAACCGCCTCTACGGCATCATGACCAACCAGACCCTGCTGGCAGTGCCACTCTTCGTGCTGATGGGCGTACTGCTGGAGAAGTCCAAGGTCGCCGAGACCCTGCTCGACGCCATGGCCATGCTGTTCGGCTCGCTGCGCGGGGGCCTGGGCATCTCGGTGACCCTGGTGGGGATGCTGCTGGCGGCGTCCACCGGCATCGTCGGTGCCACCGTGGTGACCATGGGGCTGATGTCGCTGCCGACCATGCTCAAGCGCGGCTACAGCATGCCGCTGGCCACCGGTACCATCTGCGCCACAGGCACCCTGGGACAGATCATCCCGCCCTCCATCGCCCTGGTGCTGCTCGGCGACGTGCTCTCCTCCGCCTATCAGCAGGCCCAGCTCTCCATGGGCATCTTCAGCCCCAAGACGGTCTCGGTGGGTGACCTGTTCATGGGTGCCCTGGTGCCGGGGCTGATCCTGGTGGTGCTCTATATCGCCTATGTCTCGGTGGTCGCCTGGCTCAGGCCGCAATCCGCCCCGCCCGCCGATCGCCGGGAACTGATGGCCGAACTGGGTCACGAGGGCGGCCTGGGATTGCTGCTGCTCAAGGGGCTGGTGCCACCCATCGTGCTGATCGTGGCCGTGCTGGGTTCGATCCTCGGTGGCTTCGCCACCCCCACCGAGGCCTCGGCGGTGGGTGCCTTCGGAGCGATGATCCTGGCCCTGGCCTATCGCCGCCTGGACCTGCAGACCCTCAAGGAGGTGCTGCGCTCGACGACCCACGTCACCACCATGGTGTTCATGATCCTGATCGGTGCCGCGCTCTTCTCGCTGGTATTCCGTGCCTACGGCGGCGAGGAACTGGTCACCGAGCTGTTCGAGAACATGCCCGGCGGGGTGGTGGGGGCGACCCTCATCGTGATGCTGGTGATCTTCCTGCTCGGCTTCATTCTCGACTTCATCGAGATCACCTTCGTGGTGGTGCCCATCGTCGGGCCGATCCTGCTCGCCATGGGGCTCGACCCCATCTGGCTGGGCATCATGATCGCCATCAACCTGCAGACCTCCTTCCTGACACCGCCCTTCGGCTTCGCGCTCTTCTACCTGCGCGGCGTGGCACCGGCATCGGTGCCCACCTCGGCGATCTACAAGGGGGTGATCCCGTTCATCGGCCTGCAGCTGTGCATGCTGCTGGCGCTGGCCTGGTTCCCGGAGCTGGCCACCTGGTTGCCGGACCAGTTCTGAGCGGCCGATTCGACGACACGGGGGCCACACCTCCACGGGTCGCTACCCGTCAATAGCCCATTTCCCGGCACCACCTGTGGTGCCACCCGTGCGGCCCCCTTGGCCGCCGGATACACCCCGGCCCTCGCGAGGGCTTCCCACGACAACACCCACAATACCCAGAGGGAAAGCACATGAAACTCAGATCACTCGCCGTCGCCGTGGCCATGAGCGGTGCCGTCTCGGGCCTGATGCTGGTCACAAGCGTCGACAACACCGCCCAGGCCCAGGAAACCTTCGAGTGGAAGATGGTCACCTCCTGGCCGAAGAACTTCCCGGGCGTCGGCCAGGGGCCCGAGCGCCTGTCCGAACTGGTCGAGGAGATGTCCAACGGCCGCCTGACCATCGAGGTCTTCGGGGCCGGCCAGCTGGTGCCGGGATTCGAGGTGTTCGACGCCGTCTCCGAGGGCACCGCGGAGCTCGGCCACTCCGCCTCCTACTACTGGAAGGGCAAGGCCCCGGCCGCCCAGTTCTTCGCCGCCGTGCCCTTCGGCATGAATGCCCAGGAGATGAATGCCTGGCTGCACTACGGCGGCGGCCTCGAGCTGTGGAATGAGCTGTATGACGACTTCGGCGTCGATGTGCTGGTCGCCGGCGCCTCCGGCGTGCAGATGGGCGGCTGGTACAACAAGGAGATCAACTCCGTCGACGACCTGGACGGCCTGAAGATGCGCATGCCGGGCCTGGGCGGCGAGGTGATGGAGCGCATGGGCGTGGCCATCGTCAACATGCCCGGCGGTGAGATCTTCACTTCGCTGCAGTCCGGTGCCATCGACGCCACCGAGTGGATCGGCCCCTACAACGACCTGGCCTTCGGCCTGCACCAGGCCGCCGACTACTACTACTATCCGGGCTGGCACGAGCCGACCGTGATGTTCGAGGCGATCATCAACGAGGAGGCCTACGCCTCGCTGCCCGCCGACCTGCAGGCGATCCTGCGCACCGCGGTGCGCGACATCAATGCCGATGTGCTGGACGAGTACACCGCCCGCAACAACGACGCCCTGGAGACCCTGGTCAACGAGCACGGGGTGGAACTGCGCCGCCTGCCGGACGACGTCCTCGCCCAGGCCAAGGAGCACTCCGCCGACGTGGTCGCCGAGCTCGCCGAGGACAGCGAGATGGCCCAGAAGATCCACGACTCCTACCGGGCCTTCCAGGACAAGGTGGTCAACTACCACACCATCTCCGAGCAGGCTTACTACAACGCCCGCAACCCGGACGAGAGCACCGACAACTGAGGCCGTTGCCTCGCCAGCTCAGGGGGCCGCCTTCGGGCGGCCCCCTTGCGTTGTGTGGGGAGCGGATATCGAGGCCCTGGTGATCAGCGGCAGAGCGGCGCCAGCCAGGCTTCGGCGAGCCACAGCACCAGGGCATAGCGCGCCGCCTTGGCCAGGGTGATCAGCAGGATGGCGCGCCACCACGGCAGGCGCAGGACGCCGGCCAGCACGGTGAGCGGGTCGCCGACCACCGGTACCCAGCTGGCCAGCAGGCTCCACTCGCCGAAGCGCAGGTACCAGCGCTCGGCACGCGCCAACCCCTGTCGAGAGGCGGGAAACCAGCGCCGCCCCTCGAAGTGCCGCGCATAGCGTCCCAGCGCCACGTTGACCAGGCTGCCCAGGGTATTGCCGGCGGTGGCCACCGCCGGCAATACCCTGGGCAGCCTGGTCAACGTGGCGCTGGGACGCTATGCGCGGCACTTCGAGGGGCGGCGCTGGTTTCCCGCCTCTCGACAGGGGTTGGCGCGTGCCGAGCGCTGGTACCTGCGCTTCGGCGAGTGGAGCCTGCTGGCCAGCTGGGTACCGGTGGTCGGCGACCCGCTCACCGTGCTGGCCGGCGTCCTGCGCCTGCCGTGGTGGCGCGCCATCCTGCTGATCACCCTGGCCAAGGCGGCGCGCTATGCCCTGGTGCTGTGGCTCGCCGAAGCCTGGCTGGCGCCGCTCTGCCGCTGATCACCAGGGCCTCGATATCCGCTCCCCACACAACGCAAGGGGGCCGCCCGAAGGCGGCCCCCTGAGCTGGCGAGGCAACGGCCTCAGTTGTCGGTGCTCTCGTCCGGGTTGCGGGCGTTGTAGTAAGCCTGCTCGGAGATGGTGTGGTAGTTGACCACCTTGTCCTGGAAGGCCCGGTAGGAGTCGTGGATCTTCTGGGCCATCTCGCTGTCCTCGGCGAGCTCGGCGACCACGTCGGCGGAGTGCTCCTTGGCCTGGGCGAGGACGTCGTCCGGCAGGCGGCGCAGTTCCACCCCGTGCTCGTTGACCAGGGTCTCCAGGGCGTCGTTGTTGCGGGCGGTGTACTCGTCCAGCACATCGGCATTGATGTCGCGCACCGCGGTGCGCAGGATCGCCTGCAGGTCGGCGGGCAGCGAGGCGTAGGCCTCCTCGTTGATGATCGCCTCGAACATCACGGTCGGCTCGTGCCAGCCCGGATAGTAGTAGTAGTCGGCGGCCTGGTGCAGGCCGAAGGCCAGGTCGTTGTAGGGGCCGATCCACTCGGTGGCGTCGATGGCACCGGACTGCAGCGAAGTGAAGATCTCACCGCCGGGCATGTTGACGATGGCCACGCCCATGCGCTCCATCACCTCGCCGCCCAGGCCCGGCATGCGCATCTTCAGGCCGTCCAGGTCGTCGACGGAGTTGATCTCCTTGTTGTACCAGCCGCCCATCTGCACGCCGGAGGCGCCGGCGACCAGCACATCGACGCCGAAGTCGTCATACAGCTCATTCCACAGCTCGAGGCCGCCGCCGTAGTGCAGCCAGGCATTCATCTCCTGGGCATTCATGCCGAAGGGCACGGCGGCGAAGAACTGGGCGGCCGGGGCCTTGCCCTTCCAGTAGTAGGAGGCGGAGTGGCCGAGCTCCGCGGTGCCCTCGGAGACGGCGTCGAACACCTCGAATCCCGGCACCAGCTGGCCGGCCCCGAAGACCTCGATGGTCAGGCGGCCGTTGGACATCTCCTCGACCAGTTCGGACAGGCGCTCGGGCCCCTGGCCGACGCCCGGGAAGTTCTTCGGCCAGGAGGTGACCATCTTCCACTCGAAGGTTTCCTGGGCCTGGGCGGTGTTGTCGACGCTTGTGACCAGCATCAGGCCCGAGACGGCACCGCTCATGGCCACGGCGACGGCGAGTGATCTGAGTTTCATGTGCTTTCCCTCTGGGTATTGTGGGTGTTGTCGTGGGAAGCCCTCGCGAGGGCCGGGGTGTATCCGGCGGCCAAGGGGGCCGCACGGGTGGCACCACAGGTGGTGCCGGGAAATGGGCTATTGACGGGTAGCGACCCGTGGAGGTGTGGCCCCCGTGTCGTCGAATCGGCCGCTCAGAACTGGTCCGGCAACCAGGTGGCCAGCTCCGGGAACCAGGCCAGCGCCAGCAGCATGCACAGCTGCAGGCCGATGAACGGGATCACCCCCTTGTAGATCGCCGAGGTGGGCACCGATGCCGGTGCCACGCCGCGCAGGTAGAAGAGCGCGAAGCCGAAGGGCGGTGTCAGGAAGGAGGTCTGCAGGTTGATGGCGATCATGATGCCCAGCCAGATGGGGTCGAGCCCCATGGCGAGCAGGATCGGCCCGACGATGGGCACCACCACGAAGGTGATCTCGATGAAGTCGAGAATGAAGCCGAGCAGGAAGATCACCAGCATCACGATGAGGGTCGCCCCCACCACCCCGCCGGGCATGTTCTCGAACAGCTCGGTGACCAGTTCCTCGCCGCCGTAGGCACGGAATACCAGCGAGAAGAGCGCGGCACCGATCAGGATCATGAACACCATGGTGGTGACGTGGGTCGTCGAGCGCAGCACCTCCTTGAGGGTCTGCAGGTCCAGGCGGCGATAGGCCAGGGCCAGGATCATCGCTCCGAAGGCACCCACCGCCGAGGCCTCGGTGGGGGTGGCGAAGCCACCGAGGATCGAACCCAGCACGGCCACGATCAGCACGATGGGTGGCACCAGCCCCTTGAGCAGCAGCAATCCCAGGCCGCCCTCGTGACCCAGTTCGGCCATCAGTTCCCGGCGATCGGCGGGCGGGGCGGATTGCGGCCTGAGCCAGGCGACCACCGAGACATAGGCGATATAGAGCACCACCAGGATCAGCCCCGGCACCAGGGCACCCATGAACAGGTCACCCACCGAGACCGTCTTGGGGCTGAAGATGCCCATGGAGAGCTGGGCCTGCTGATAGGCGGAGGAGAGCACGTCGCCGAGCAGCACCAGGGCGATGGAGGGCGGGATGATCTGTCCCAGGGTGCCTGTGGCGCAGATGGTACCGGTGGCCAGCGGCATGCTGTAGCCGCGCTTGAGCATGGTCGGCAGCGACATCAGCCCCATGGTCACCACGGTGGCACCGACGATGCCGGTGGACGCCGCCAGCAGCATCCCCACCAGGGTCACCGAGATGCCCAGGCCCCCGCGCAGCGAGCCGAACAGCATGGCCATGGCGTCGAGCAGGGTCTCGGCGACCTTGGACTTCTCCAGCAGTACGCCCATCAGCACGAAGAGTGGCACTGCCAGCAGGGTCTGGTTGGTCATGATGCCGTAGAGGCGGTTGGGGAAGGCGCCCAGGTAGCCGCTGTCGAAGTGGGCATTAATCCCCAGTGACTCGAGGCCCATCCCCAGGCCGGCGAAAGCCAGGGCGGTGCCGGCCAGCGACAGGGCGACCGGGTAGCCGGCCATCAGCACCACGCAGATGACCAGGAAGAGCACCAGGGGCATGAACTCCAGCATCACAGGCGCTCCTCGGCATGGTCGTGGTCATGGGCGGGGGGATCCATGCGCCCGGTGAGGACCAGGAAGTGGCGGGTCGCCTCCACCAGCGCCTGGAGGATCATCAGTCCGGCGAAGAGCGGGATCAGGGTCTTGAGCAGGAAAACGCCGGGGATGCCGCCCGAATCGGGTGAGCCCTCGAGGATGCGCCAGGAATTGCCCACATATTTCGTGCTGGACAGGAGCACGAAGGCCATCACCGGCAGCAGCAGGAAGAGGGTGCCGCAGAGGTCGACCAGTGCCTTGCGTTTCGGCGTCATGGCGCGATAGAAGATATCCACGCGCACATGGCCGTCGTGCTTGAGGGTCCAGGCCGCGGCCAGCATGAACACCACGGCATGCATGTACATCACCGACTCCTGCATGGCGATGCTGTTGAAGTTGAAGACGTAGCGCAGCACCACGATCAGGAACTGGATGAGCATCATCGCCAGGACAAGCCAGGAGAGGCTCCTGCCGAGCCATTCGGAGGCACGGTCGAGCCATACGATGGCGCCTGGCAGCGCGCGGGATTGGGCCATGGGGTGGGTCTCGTTGTTCGGTCATCGCGTCTTGTGGGTCACCATGGTCGCACACCGGCGCCCCGGCGGCAGCCACCCGGTCCAACGTTGACTATACGCTGCCCGTGCGGCGGTCGTCGGCGCTACCGTCGCGCCTCGCCCCTGCAGGCCTGCAGGCAGGCCGGCGGCAGGCGAATATCCACGGCAATCGGCAGGTGGTCGGAGAACAGGTGGTCGAGCACGCGAACCTCGTCGGCCTCCAGGGAATTGGAGAGCAGGATATGGTCCAGGGCACGGCGTGGCTGCCAGGAGGGATAGCTGAGTGGCGGCCTTACCGGGTGCAGCGGCAGCGCGGCGCTGAAACGCTGGTGGCCGTGGAGCTGCTCGGGGGTACAGTTGAGGTCGCCCATCACCACCACATGGCGCAATGGCTGGATGATCTCGGAGAGATAGTCGAGCTGGCGCACCCGGCCGCGATGGCTCAGCGCCAGGTGGGCGACGAACAGGTGTAGCGCGTCGGGTCCCTCGCCGAAGCGGGCGTGGATGGCGCCGCGTCCGGGTAGCGTGCCCGGGAGCTGGTGCTCCTCGATGCGGGCGGGAGGGAGTCGCGACAGCAGGCCGTTGCTGTGCTGGGCGATGCGGCCCAGATTGCGATTGAGCTGCTGGAAGTGATGGGGGAAGCCGCCATGGGTGGCCAGGTACTCCACCTGGTTGACCTGGCCGGAGCGGAAGCTGCCACCGTCGGCCTCCTGGAGACCGACGATGTCGAAGCGCCCCAGCACCTCGCTGACCATGTCCAAGCGGTGCTGTCGCCGGGGGTGAGGCAGCAGGTGCTGCCAGCTGCGGGTCAGGTAGTGGTGGTAGGCCGAGGTCTGGATGCCCACCTGCAGGTTGAAGGTGAGCAGCTTGAGATGGCCACCCTCAAGGGGCGGCATCCTTGCCTCGGCCAGGTGAGACATCTCAGTCTTCACGCTCCTCGCGGACCTTCCCGACCAGGGCCTCGGCGATCTGCGGCATGTTGGCCAGGCTGCCGGCGCTGCTCGGGCTGACCAGGTAGCGGCCATCGACGATCAGTGCCGGGACGCCCATCAGTCGCATCTTGCGCATGCGGGAGTTGGCCTGGTTGACCTGGCTCTTCACCGCGAAGGAGCCCAGCGCCTGCTGTGCCTCCTCCTCGCTCACGCCGTAGTCGCTGAAGAACTCGGCGATCTCGGCATTCCCGGTCAGGCTGCGGCCCTCCTCGTGAATGGCGTGGAAGAAGTCGTCATGGATGACGTCGAGGATGCCCAGCTCCTCGGCGGCGTAGAAGGCCAGGGCGTGCTGGTTCCAGTCGCCGCCCATGGTGGCCGGCATACGCTGGAAGCTGACGTCGTCGGGAAGCTCGGCGACCCAGGCGTTGAGCGGCTCCTCGAGGTTGTAGCAGTGGGGGCAGCCGTACCAGAAGGCCTCGGTGACCTCGATCTGGCCCTCGTCCACGCGGGTCTCCACCGGCTCGGGCAGCACCTCGTAGTGCTCACCCTCGACCAGGTTCTGGGCCGAGGCCAGGCCCGGCAGGGCGAGGCCGGCGAGCACGAGCATCAGGGGTTTCAACATGGGCATCTCTCTCCTTGGGATGAATCGCGTCCCGGCGGGCCGGGTGTCGCTGCCTTTGAGCGCGTCGTCGGGCTCGGGTTCCCCACGCACGCTACGGCAAATATGCCAGGGGCGGCCCGAAGGCCGCCCCGACTGTGTGCAG
>Ga0194136_1001763_pt1 | contig 10706 bp, 4 predicted proteins | sample TARM_MetaG_T3A_1_FD_134023 | JGI IMG/M metagenome (GOLD analysis project Ga0194136, IMG submission 134023) | Freshwater microbial communities from Pennsylvania, USA, analyzing microbe dynamics in response to fracking - TARM_MetaG_T3A_14 (version 2) | ecosystem: Environmental > Aquatic >...
CGCCCTTTGATTAACCAAAGCGTGGGAGAGTATCTGCGAAAAAACGGCATCAAACCCATTGTTGAGATCATGTTAGGAGAATTACTATGAAACAAATTATCGAAAGACTGAACGATCTACAGGAAATCATATTGGAACCGGACTTCACAAACAAAAAAGGCTTGGGTGGCGAAATCGGCTTTTACATCTTCGATTATGATGCAGCTGATGAACTGATTGTCCGTCAAGCAATCCCGGACCTGATCCAATATAGCAAAAAAAGAAATGAAGCTTTACGATTCCAAGTATTCGATTTATACGATATGATGATCCGCTTTTTCGAAAAGCGAGGATACATCGAAAAAAACATCAAAATGGAACAGCAGAAGTCCAGCGAAGAATTGTTCAGTGTCATGCGTAAAGCCCTCAAAATCGCAACCAATCGGGATGTATTCGTGCAGACCATCCGGGAAGAGTTGGAGCCGGGAGCGATCGTTTTCATCACAGGTATCGGTAAAATCTATCCGATTCTGCGCTCACATGTACTATTGAATAACCTGCAGATTGTAGTCGAGGACCAGCCCTTGATTTTATTTTTCCCGGGAACATACGAGGACAACAAAATGCAACTGTTTGGAGAATTCAAGGACGATCATTATTATCGTGCCTTTCAATTAGTAGGTAGATAGAGGAGGAATACTATGAAAATCAAGCAACTGTTCAAAAAAGATATCGCGCGTGAAATTAAAGGTGTTATCAAAGTCGGCCAAGAAGCTGAGAACGATGTCCGCCAAGAGTTGGATGAATATGTCGTGACCGATGAATTACAGGCGCATTTTGTTTATTTCTTCAAGCAATATCTGAAATCACTGGATGTGCCAACGGATCAGATGGGCGTCTGGATTTCCGGATTCTTTGGTTCCGGGAAATCGCATTTCTTGAAAATCCTGTCTTATTTATTGGACAGCAATCTTGAAGTAGACGGAAAAAAGGCGGTCGAGTTCTTCAGAGAGAAAATTGAGGATCATGCCTTATTGGATCAAATGCAGCAGGTAGCAGATGCACCAAGCGATATTATCCTGTTCAACACACCTTCGAAATCTGAGGATGATAACGGCGACAGTAAGCTTTCGATCGTCAAAGTCTTCAACAAAGTCTTCAATGAAAAGTTGGGCTATTCCGCTAGCATCCCTTGGGTTGCGCAAATGGAAGAAATCCTTGATCAAAATGGCCAATACAAGCCTTTTAAGCAAGTCTTCCAAGAGAAGTCTGATCTGGCCTGGGAAGATGCCCGCGAGGAGATTTATTACAACGAAGATATGATTGTAGAAACCCTTGTTGAAGTCGCCAATATGAGCGAAGAGAGCGCCCGCCGCTGGATCGACAACGGTGAAGAAAGCTATGAAATCAGTGTGGATTCCTTCGCAAAACGTATCAAAAAATATGTGGACAAGCAGCCGGCTGACTATCACTTGGTTTTCCTGGCTGATGAAATGGGGCAGTTCGTCTCCGATGATGTCCACCGTATGCTGGACCTGCAAACAATCGTTGAAGATTTGGGCAAGTACACGCTCGGAAAAGTTTGGGTCATCGTAACGAGCCAACAAGATATCGATGAACTTGAAAAAGATATCCATTCTTCTCAGGACTTCTCTAAAATCCAAGGCCGCTTTAATACGCGATTGAGCTTAAGCTCCGCTAATGCGGATGAAGTAATCAAAAAACGTCTGTTGGAAAAGAATGATACAGGCAAAGATGCAGTGCAGTTATTGTATACAGGCGAAGTTCAGGCCTCATTACGAAACAAAATCAACTTTTCCGATGGGACCATTTCATTGAAAAAATATGATTCCCTAAAGAATTTCAGTGAATTTTATCCGATGATCCCGTATCAATTGGATCTGCTGCAGCAAGTGTTCACGAAAATCCGTGAGAACAGTTCGGCCGGGAAGCACTTTGCCAGCGGAGAGCGGAATTTGTTGGGTGCGGTCCAATATGCCGCGTTGGAATATGCTGAAAAAAATCTGGGTATCCTGGTTCCGTTCCAAACCTTCTATGGTCACCTTGACCAAGGCTTGGATCACTCTGTCCGAGCGACCATCATCAAAGCACAGTCCACTCCGACGTTACAATCTTTTGATGTTGATGTGCTGAAAGTCCTCTATCTGATCCGCTATTTGAAATCCGTTCCGAGCACAGTCGAGAATATCACGACCTTGATGTTGGATGAACTGGATGCTGACCGTTTGAAATTGACTGAAGATATCACTGCTGCTTTGGACCGTTTGACAAAAGAGTACTTGGTACAACGTACAGGATTGGAATACCTGTTCTTGACGAATGAAGAGCAGGACATCAATCGTGAAATCAACCATATGGATATACCGACTTCGAAGATGCAATCATATATCGGTGAAATGATCTATGACACCGTGTTGGAACTGAAGAAATATAAATACGTACCTTTTGCGGAGAAGAAGACTGTCGCTTATGACTTTGACTGCGCCAAATGGATCGATGAATCCGCACGCGGGAATGCAACTGCGGAAATCGGCATTCATGTGGTGACACCATACAGCGATGATTACCGCAATCGTGAAACGCTTCAACAACTGTCCACGCGCGAAAACCGTTTGGTCATCGCATTGGGCGATTCCGGAACGTTCTACGATGACACGATGATGCTGTTGAAAATCAATGAGTATTTGCGCAACCAATCAAGCAAACAAAACTCAGGAATGAAACGTGAAATCATCGACCGCAAATCCAATGAACGGAATGACCTGATGAAGTCTGTTGAACGGCAAGTGCGCGAAACTGTCCAAAACGCCACCTATTACATCAACGGCAGTGAAGTATCCCTTGCAGGAAATCCGACCACAAAGGTTGATCAAGGGCTGCATGACGTAGTAGAAAATATGTATCTGAAAATCAAGTACATCAATAAGTTCTACGACCGCGATGATTTCAGCGGCGTCATTTCACAAGGACAAATAAACTTCATGCACGACAATTCGGATGATCCGAACCGTTTGGCAACTGACGCTTTGGAACAATACATCGAACAACATACGGAACGCAAGATGATCACATCCTTATTCGAAATCATCCAAGTGTTCGGGAAAGCGCCATACGGTTGGCGTGAGGACGACATTTTGGTTAGTTTGATCCGCTTGTTGAAAGACGAAAAAATCCAGTTCAAATCCAGCGGCAATACAATGAACATTCATGATGCCATGTTCCCAAGAACAATCAAACAAAATCCATCGCAAGCAAAAATCATGGTCGAAAAACGCAAAGTCATCGGAGAAGAACTGATCCGCAATGCGAAAGTAATCGCGAAAGAATTGTACGGAAAAAATCTGGTATCCGAAAAAGAAGATGAGTTGAAAGAAGAAACGATACGTTTATTTGTCGGTACCCAAAAGACAATGGCAAACTTGCTGGATGAATATCGTCACCGCAGCTATCCTGGCGAAAAGGAAATTGAAGCGTTATTGCAGACTCTGAAAGAAATCCTCAAGTACCAGGATGCCGATCAATTCTTCAGATGCCTGTACGATAAGCGTGATGAACTGCTGGATCTGTATGATGACATCCAACCCGTCCAATCGTTCTTCGAATCTCAAAAGCCGGTGTTCGACACCAGCTTCAAGCTGCGCAAACGCTATGAAATCGATAAAGATTTGTTGCAGACTGCCGAAGCGAAAGAAGCTGGCAGTCGCATTTCGGAAATATTGGCAATGAGTATGCCTTATGACTTCATTAAAGAATTGCCTGATTTGAATATGCAATACGAGCAAGCCTTGATAGCTGAATTGGATAAGGAATCCGAACCCTTGCTGGAAGTGATTCAACAAAAAGTCGCCACTTTGGAAGACACAATTACCGCGATGGAAACAGTCAGAGCCAAATTTGAACCGGTGATCAAAGAGCGTTTCACGCTTTTGAAGAACAAAATATTGAGTGCGGAAACACTGACGGATCTTTTCTCCTATCGGTCACAGATCGATCATTTGACGCAACTGCTAAGTACGCAAATCAATGATTTCATCTCGAAAATACAGCCTACGCCTCCGCCTATACCTGTATCTCCGAAACCACCAATAGACGGCGGAGGCGATCCTGTCGTTGTAGATCCGGTAATTCCAGTAGCTAAGAAACCGGAATTTGTGCATAAAAACAAACTGATTCCGCTGAACTACGAGAAAATCGAAACGGAAGCAGAACTGGATGCCCTATTACTTGCCATCCACGACGAGCTGGAAAAGGTTCTTGAACAAGGCAAGACCATTCGTTTCATTTAATGATTACAAAATCGCAACAAAGTGAGGGTAATGATGGATAATACAGCTTTAAAGAAATTTGCAGTTAGTGCCCGACACAAAATAACAACTGGTGTCCGCAACCGTGCGGCCCAGTTCGGCATCACCGCACAAGGGATTGCACCGATACAATCCCTTGCTGACGGTTTTATCGTAAATGGACACATTTTTGATAACAAGACACAAACGCAATATGAACATCTACGCAGAAGAGTAGAGATTGATGGATATGAAGCAGTTATGGAGACGGCAAGCTACACTTGGTTCAACCGTCTGGTGGCTTTGCGTTTCATGGAAGTCCACGATTACTTGCCGATAAGAACACGCATCTTATCGTCTTTGAAGGCGAATAAGGTGGAGCCGGATGCGGTTACGGAAGTACTGCAGTTGGTAGATGAGTTGTCGCTCGATAAGGAATTGATCTATCACTTACAAGATACGCATAATACGAATGAATTATTTAAATACATCATCGAAAAACAAGGGATGCAGCTAGAAAAAATGTTGCCGAATGTTTTTTCTCCAGTAGAAGGAGATTTTTATCTGCTCCTACCGAATGATTTGTTGCAGGACAACGGGATCATCAGAGACTTGATTACGCTTATCCCTGAAGAAGCATGGGATGATATCGAAATTGTCGGCTGGTTGTATCAATTCTATGTTTCCGAAGAAAAAGACCAAATCTTTTCTGACTTGAAGAAGAATAAGAAAATCGGCAAACAATCAATAGGACCTGCTACGCAATTATTCACGCCTAAATGGATCGTGGAATATCTTGTCGATAATTCTTTAGGGCGCCTGTGGCTGGAGAATAATGCCTCCAGCAAACTGAAGGATAAATTGCACTACTATTTGGATGCAGCGGAACAAACGCCGGAAGTGATGGAACAACTGGCAGCTCTAAAATATGAAAATCTAAAACCAGAAGACATCAAAATGATGGATCCCGCCATGGGTTCGGGTCACATGCTGCTGCATGCCTTCGATGTTCTCCGGGAAATTTATCTGGAACGAGGATACAACCCTAGAGAAATTCCCCAGTTGATCGTGGAAAACAATCTGTATGGGATGGATATCGATAAACGCGCAGCACAATTGGCTTCATTCGCAATCGCCATGAAGGCTCGTTTCTATGATAGACGTTTTTTTAGCAGAGAGGTTACGTTTAATTTGATTGGGTTCGAGGAAAGCAATGGGTTGGCGTTATTCCACAATACATCATTGCCTAATGAAGATGCCGTTAATGCCGAACTAGAAAATCTGTACACTCAATTTTTTGATGCAAAGATATACGGTTCTATATTAAGACTTGAATTCATTAATGTGGAACTTATAGAAGACGCTATAAAATTTTTAAAAAACAGCCGTATCGAGGATATTATTGCACAAGGGTATTTGAACTTTGAGGTTCCTATTATTGAGGAACTTCTTGAACAGTATAAATTGTTAATGATGAAATACGATATTGTTGTAACAAATCCTCCCTACATGGGAACAAAAGGAATGGACTTAAAACTAGATAAATATGTTAAGGAATATTATCCTCATACGAAAGCTGATCTGTCTGCTGTATTTATGGACGTATCAGGAACAATTACAAATAAAAATGGATACTATGCAATGATTAATCAACAATCTTGGATGTTTATAACGTCTTTTTCAAAATTACGTGAAGGGCTACTTAAGAGTAAAACATTAATTAATATGATACACACAGGAAGTAGAACCTTTCCGGAAATTGGCGGTGAAGTAGTCCAGAATACTGCGTTTATATTGCTAAATAATTCAATTGAAGATTATAATTCAAAATATGTAAGATTAGTTGATTTCGTTACTACTGAAGAAAAAGCGGTAAATATTAACAATAGTTCATATACATTTTTTGCAATGCAGAGACAGTTTAAAAGTATACCTGGAAGTACATTAGGATACTGGATCGTTAATAAAATTGATGATTTATTTAATAACAAAAATATTTCAAGTAAAGCAGATGTGAAAGTTGGTTTGCAAACTGGAGATAATAACGTATTTCTTAAATTATGGCAAGAAGTAAACTATAATGAAATTAGCTTTTTTTCAAATGATGGAGAAAATGTGAAATGGGTACCTCATAATAAAGGTGGCGGCTTCAGACGTTGGTACGGGAATAATGAATATTTAGTTTTTTGGGAAAATCATGGGAATAATATTAGAAATTGTAGTAAATCATTTTTAAGAAATACAAACTACTATTTCAAAAGTGGATATACTTGGTCTGATGTTTCCACTGGTTTAATAAGCTTTAGATTACAAGAACCCGGGTTTATTTTTGATACATGTGCGCCTACTGTTTTTCCCAAGGGTAATTCAGAATACTTATTAGGGTTACTTAATTCTAAAGTTACACAAATGTTTATGGACTTGTTGTCCCCAACGATGCATTATACAAGTGGCTCATTATCTAAAGTACCTTTGATACATTCAAAACAACATGAACAAAATGTAGCTGACATGGTCAATAAAAACATTCAAATTTCACTTGAAGAGTGGAATTCTTTTGAAGTGTCTTGGGGATTTAAGGGGCATCCATTTATAGTTTATAGAGGTACAAATTCAAAAATTTCAGAAGTGTTCCATGACTTGAATGACGTGAGTAATATGAATTTTATACAGCTGAAAAAAAATGAAGAAGAACTGAACCGAATTTTCATAGATATTTACGGTCTGCAAGATGAGTTGACTCCAGAAGTAGAAGATAAAGATGTAACGGTTCGTAAAGCAGATGTCGAACGCGATGTACGTAGTTTTTTATCTTATTTAGTGGGTGTGATCTTCGGGCGCTATCATTTGGACAAACCTGGTCTTGCTTTTGCGGGGGGAGAGTTTAATCTTGCTGAATTTGGTTCGTACAAACCTGATAAGGATAACATCATCCCAATTACGGCTGAACATTACTTTGAAGATGATATCGTTTCGAAGATTACTGAGTTGATTGCTATCATTTATGGTGAAGGCACACTAAGTGAAAACCTTCAGTTCATCGCAACGCATTTAGGTATGAAGGAATCTGAGACATCTGAAGATACGATCCGCCGCTATTTCATGAAGGATTTCTACAAGGATCATCTGAAGATTTACCAAAAACGTCCAATCTATTGGCAGTTCAGCAGCGGGAAGAAGGGCGCCTTCAAGGGCTTGATGTACTTGCATCGTTATGACAAGTACACGTTGGCACGCATCCGTACCGACTATGTCCTGAAGCTGACGACTACCTTGAACCAACTGATTGAACATGTGCAAGTCATCATAGACGGCAACGTTTCCGCCAAAGAAGTGGCACGTGCGCGTAAGGAAAGAGAAGCCTATGAAACGCAGCTGCAGGAATTGCGTGAATACGATTTAATCTTGAAGCAGTTGGCCGATCAGGAAATCGATTTGGATCTGGATGATGGTGTGAAGGTGAATTATGCCAAGTTCCAGGATATCCCGTTCAAGAAAGACAATGGCCGTTCCGAGAAGATGAATTTATTCGAGAAAATCTAAAAGTTGAAAAAGTTGCCAAGAGGGAAGAGTGTTTCCTGTTGGTAACTTTTTTGCGTTTGCCACTAGAGAATGTTCCCTTTTGGCAACAAATAAAATTGTGGTTCGTTCCCATTTGCTTTAAGATAAAGAGAGAGATTTTTGTTGAGGAGATAATGGACATGTATGAAGCAGAAAAAAGGTTGCGGGAAGTTTTCCAGCAGCCGTTAAAGGATTATCAGAAACGCCGTATCGTCTTCTGGTATGATAAATCCCAATCATTCGCGGATGAATTGAAGGAATATCAACTGGGGGATGTGTTGGTGTTGCGCTGCGATGACCAGCATTATTTTGAAACAAAGTATTTGGTGGAACATGTGCACACCGAACAGAATGTGTTCATTTACTTTGAATATGAGCGGCCGGAGAACGAAAAGAATCCGTTGTTGGATATGTATTTTTATAGCCAAGAATTTAAGATGGACCCGATGGAGAACTTGAAGGACGAGTTGGGCATCAGGTTTGAGACAAGTGATGTGTTCTTCAAATCCTATCAATTGTTCTTCAACAATAAAAAGCGCCGCAATCAGTTTGTGACTGTGCTGGCAGACAAACAGGACATCACTGAAAACGACTTGGAACTTGCGGTCCTATGCGTGTTGACGAAGACGAAGGAATTGACTGCTTTTGGTGTCTTTCGCGCACTCTTCACGGAGTACGGAGCCGGACAGGACAATCTTTGGCAACAAGTGATCAAATTCGGAAGGGCGGATGCATTCTGGCATTTCGCTAAATTGTCCTTCGGTTATATGCAGGTTGCGCCAAGCATCGCCACGTTGGTTCAAGCCGTATTCCAAACGAAGTTGGATGCAGAATTCGAAGGGAATGTCCCGGCGAATTGGGATAAGCAATTGCTGAGCCAAGCGAATAACTGCGTGGTCTTTTTGAACCGGTGGATGAATCTGCGCGACGAACAGGACAGCTACAATCGACTGTCGGATAACGTCTTCGAAGAGCTGCAGATCGTGAAATGGATGAAGAATAAGCCGGCTAAGTGGTTGGCGCAATCGGATACGTTCCAAGCATTTGACAAGCAACTAATGGAAGTGATCGCGCTGCAATTGGCGGAAGATGCCATCCTGTTTGATGAATTCGAAAGCATCGTCATGAATCGCAGGTCATCTTATTGGTTTGAAGTTTTTGCCAATGAATATGAAGCCGTGTTGGCGGCCAGTCGCTTATTGAAGCAAGTCCATATGATCGAAAAAGAAGGTTTTCCGTATCAGAAAGAGGCATTCTGGAAAAAATATGAGGAACACTACTATCTATTGGACAGCTATTATCGCCAATTCTACGTTGCCTTTGACAAGGGCATCGCGTTGTCCGATGCTTTTGCATCCCTGCGCACGACGGTAGAGAACTACTATAAAAATGGCTTCCTCGCCAAGATGGCTGAGACCTGGATGACATTCTTCAATGATGAGGCTGCTTTCTCGGTTGAGGACACATTGAAGCAAGAACGTTTTTACAAGGATTGGGTCAGCAAGTATGCCGTAAAAGAGAACCGGATCTTTGTGATCATCTCCGATGCTTTGCGCTACGAAGTGGCCGTTGAGTTGGGACAGCAACTGGAGGCAAGCATGCACTATAATGTGACGACGCACGCTCTCCAGGGTGTTGTTCCCTCCTACACTGAACTGGGCATGGCAAGTCTCCTGCCGCATCATCAGTTAAGCCTGTCCGCGGCTGGCGAGGTTGTTGCTGATGATTTGGGCACAAAAGGCCTGCAACAACGGAATGCCGTCCTGGAAGCCAAGTTGGGGGTAGACAGAGCAAAGGCCGTGGACGCCAAAGAGGTGTTGAACAGTTCCAGAAGCGAACTGCGGGAAATGTTTAAGGGCAGCAACTCGATCTACTACATCTATCACAATGCGATCGATGCGATCGGGGATCATGCCGCCAGCGAAAGTCATGTCTTCGAAGCGGTCGAACTTGCGCAGCAAGAACTGATTCGGCTGATCGACAAACTGTTCAATGGTGTCAGTGCCGTCCGCTTCATCGTGACTGCTGATCACGGCTTCCTTTACACGCGGGATGCCTTGCGTACGTTGGATAAAGTGAATGCCGACAGAACAGATGTCATCGCATCGAACCGCCGTTTCTTCACAAATCATGAAGTCGACAGCCAGAATCCGGCTTTGTTGGACTTCAAAGTGGATTCCTTGGTGGATGAAGATGTTTATGTGCATATCCCAAGGGGTGCCGCTCGATTGGCCATTCAAGGCGGCGGATCCAACTTTGTCCACGGTGGCATTTTGCCTCAGGAAGTGATGATACCTGTCTTGGAAATTTCAACGGAGCGCGGCAAAGAAATGCATAAATCAGTGGATGTGCAGTTGATCAGCAACACCGACCGCATCACGAACATCGTCACCTACCTTGATTTCTTACAAGTACAAGCCGTTTCGTCGGAACGAAGGGTGAGGAAAGTTAAACTGTACTTCATCGATGAGCAAGACACCATCATTTCCAATGAAGTCACGCTTCTGGCGGATTCGCCCAATGAACAGGCCAGTGATCGGATGGTTCGCGAGAAATTTGTTTTGATGAGCCAGTCCTATAATTTGCTCAGTGAGTATTATTTCATGATGGTCGATCTGGAGACTGATGAGGAAATTACCCGCAAGAAATTTGTGGTTGATTTGCCGGATGCAGGATTATTTTAATAACACTATTTAAATTTTCGGATAATAAAGTTTAAGAAAGTGTTTGCATTTCATTAAATAGTAGGTTATAGTTTGTTTATAAAGTTTTAGCCGACTTTATAAGGAAATTATAGTAAGAGCTCCCTTCGGGGACTCTCGCAAAGCTCTAACCCCAGTTTCTTCGGAAGCTGGGGTTATC
>Ga0194136_1001764_pt1 | contig 10701 bp, 7 predicted proteins | sample TARM_MetaG_T3A_1_FD_134023 | JGI IMG/M metagenome (GOLD analysis project Ga0194136, IMG submission 134023) | Freshwater microbial communities from Pennsylvania, USA, analyzing microbe dynamics in response to fracking - TARM_MetaG_T3A_14 (version 2) | ecosystem: Environmental > Aquatic >...
GGCATTGGCTCATCCGGCATCCACCCAACCGCGCACTATAAGCGCCGCCAGCACATCGGCCAGCCGGGCGAGAATACCGGCAAAGCCGACCGGCCGGGTAATGGATTCACGCTCCATGGCGGCGCTGATAGTGCGCGGTTGGGTGGAAGCAGGATGCGGCAAGGCCAGTGGCTGGGTGCAGGTGCTGCGCGACCCGCGCCTGAGCCGGGCGATTTATGCGATGCACCAGCAGCCGGGCGTAAACTGGAGCGTGGCGGCGCTGGCAAAAGAAGCGGGCACGTCGCGTTCGGTGTTTGCCGAGCGTTTTCTCTCCGCCACCGGCACCACCCCGGCGAAATACCTCAGCGAGCTACGGATGCGGCTGGCAATTCAGTACATCAACCATGAGCAGCAGGCGATTGAAACCGTGGCGCTCCGCCTGGGCTACAGCTCGCTGGCCGCCTTCAGCCGGGCGTTTAAGCGCATTGTCGGCCACTCGCCCGGCGCGCTGCGGGAAAGCCGCCAGCCAGAGCAGCAGATGTAAAGGCCAGGGCTGCGCATTCTAGCGGGGCAACGCGGGAAGTTTTATCTCAAAGCAGCTCCCGCCACGAGGGTTCATCCTGCAGCTGATGCTCCCGCCGTGCGCTCTGATAACCGCGTTGACAACCGCCAGCCCAAGCCCCGAGCCGTCGGTTTCGTTTGTCCGACTGTTGTCGGAACGGTAAAACGCGTCAAATATTTTGACGGCATCTTCCGCACCGATTCCCGGCCCGTCATCCTCGACGGTTATCAGGATTTCGTCATCTTTCAACCTGCAGGTCAGCAGAAGTTTTCCGGGAACGGAATATTTAATCGCGTTGCCGAGCAGCGCCGCCAGCATCTGGACAAAACGAAACCTGTCGAGGAAGCCGGTGATACTTTGCGCATCGATAACCGGCTCTATTTCCCGAACGCGGAATTTATCCATAAACAGCGCGACGGTCTCAGCAATTACCTGATCCAGCTGGAGGGTTTCGCGGTAGAGATAAAGCTGCCCGCTATCCGACAGGCTCAGCACCCGCAGATCGTCAATCAGTCTCGACAGCCCTTTTGTCTGGTCGAGCAGGACATCAAACTGCTGCTCGCTGGTTTCGAAAACCCCTTCGCGGATCCCCTGAATCCGGCCCTGCAAAACCGTCACCGGCGTTCTTAATTCATGGGCGATAGCCGCGTTCCACTTTTTCATCTCACTGGACATGATTTCCAGCTTATCGGCCATGGTATTGAAATCGTCTATCAACAATGCCGTTTCATAGATGTCACTGGCGTGATGCGTCACCCTTTCGCTGAGCTGCCCTTCCGCTATTTTGCGCGCACTCACCGCGACCGCATTAAGTGGGATAATCACCTTTTTGGCAAAGTTCCAGGCAAATCCTAACGCCACAACGGAGGACAACACGCCCGAAATAAGCGTCAAAATCCAGTCATGCACCGTCGGGATCCAACTGAATTCATCCTGCCGCTCGGAAAATACGATGATATAGATGCTGTAGACCACGGACAAAAGCACCATGGTGCTGACGGCGACTTTAGAGGTCAGGATAAATAGCTGATAACGGATCCCCTTTTTGGCCATTTCAGTCACCCAGCCGGTAGCCAAAGCCACGAATACTTTCCGGCACCGATGCCAGACCCGCCTGTTCTATTTTTTTGCGCAGCTTACTGATATGGCTGTCCACGGTACGTTCACTGGTGTCACCTTCAGGCAGACAGCTATCGAGGATCTCCTGCCGCGAAAACACCCGCTTCGGGAAGCGGATCAGGTGCAGCAGTATTTTGTATTCCGTTGATGTCAGCAAATTACCGATATCCGTCGCCGTATTTTTTATCACCACCGCATGATTGGTCAGGTTCATCTCTATATTGCGGGTGCTAAAGGTTTGCTGCTCTTTGTCCGCATGGTAATACGACATACGGCGCAAAATAACATGCACTCTGGCAACCACTTCCGCCGGGTTAAAGGGCTTAACGATGTAATCATCCGCGCCGGTACGCAGTGCCTGGATTTTATCGATATCGCCGTCAAGGGCGGTAAGCATCATTATCGGCACATCGCTTTCCCGGCGTATTTCAGCCAGCACCTGCCAGCCATCCATCAGCGGCATCCGGATATCAAGAATAACGAACGACGGCGCCGCTGAGAAAAAAAGCGCGACGGCTTCTCGCCCGTCTTTTGCCCGAATGACGTTAAAGCCTTCTTTAGCCAGATAGGCCATCAGAATTTCGGCAATGCCGTTTTCATCTTCTGCCAGCAACACCCTGATGTTTTTCATTTTTGCCCCACATTAACCGTCATCATAAATCCTCTCCACACAATCTACACAGGATCCACATTCATCGTAAACATATGACTTATATAATAATTCTAGCACAAGTCGTAAATTTGAATATCAGGAAATACCCAGAATGATGCAGAAACGATCGATGAGAATAAGCGCGTTATCCCTGCTTTTGCTGTTAGCAGCCTGTGACTCAGAAACCAGCACCGTCGAGCAGGCGGTGGACATGCCGGCCAGCGTCAAGGAACAGACGCTCTCTGCCGCACCGGTGAAGTATGAACAATCTTTTCCTGGCCGGGTGGCGGCGTATCGCATTGCCCAAATCAGACCGCAGGTCAGTGGGATCATCACTGAAATGAAGTTTCATCAGGGCAGCGAACTGACGCCGGGTCAGGCCTTATTTCAGATCGATCCCGCGCCGTTTCAGGCCGATGTAAACAGCGCCGCAGCGTCCTTGCAAAAAGCGCAGGCCAGCTACCAGCAGCTACAGGGAAAGGCAAACCGCTTAGCCAAACTTACCCGCACCGGCGCAATCAGCCAGCAGGATTACGAGGATGCCGTCTCGGCCGCAGATCAGGCTAAAGCCTCTGTCGCTGAAGCTCGCGCGGCGTATGAACGCAAACGGCTGGATCTTACCTATGCCACCGTTAAATCCCCCATTGGCGGGCGCGTCGATCAAAACTTTATCACCGAGGGCGCGCTGGTTGCGGCGAATGACACTCAGGCTCTGGCGACGGTCCAGCAGATAGACAAAGTCTATGTTGATGTTCGCCAGCCAGCCGCACAGCAGACGGCCTTAGCGTCGGTGGCGGCTAACCTTCCCGACGGAGAAAAAACGGCTGCCGCTACCATTCTCTCTGCTGATGGCAACCCTTTGAATAATAAAGCACAAATACTCTTTACTGGCGTCAGCGTGGATGCAGGCACTGGTGACGTCATTATGCGGATCCTGGTCGACAACCCGCAGCGCACGCTGTTACCGGGCATGTACGCCCAGGCGAAAATTAGCTGGCTGCTGGCAAATGAGGGAATTGTGGTACCCCGTGAAGCGGTGGTGCAGGTAAACAACGAGGCAAAGGTATGGCTCAACGAGGAGGGTAAAGCCAAATCCGTGGTCGTGGAACTGGGGCAGCCCGTAGGCGGCAACTACTACATCCGCCAGGGGCTGAAGTCCGGGGATCGGCTGATTACCCAGGGCATAAGTCGACTGCAGGATGGTATGGCGCTGCAACTGACACAGAACTCGGCGCAGTAACCTGGGTTCTCACTTTTAATCGGGATATCTTATGCCTCAGTTTTTTATTAATCGCCCCGTTTTCGCCTGGGTAATAGCCGTATTTATTATTCTGTTTGGGATTATCGCCATTCCCAAACTGCCGATCGCCCGCTATCCGTCAGTTGCCCCGCCGAGCGTCAGCATCTATGCCACCTACCCTGGCTCGACGCCTGAGATGATGAATAACAACGTCATTGCGCTGATCGAACGTGAATTGTCCTCGGTAAAGCATCTGCTCTATTTTGAGTCGTCAAGCGATACCACGGGCTCCGCGACCATTACCGTCACCTTTGAGCCCGGCACCGATGCGGATATGGCCCAGGTTGACGTGCAGAACCGCATCAAAATTGTTGAACCGCGCCTGCCGCTGGTGGTACGGCAGAACGGGCTTAACGTCGAAGCCTCTTCTTCTGGCTTTCTGATGGTCGTCGGGTTGTCCTCGGCAGACGGCAAAATGTCCGGGAGCGACCTGAGCGACTATATGTCCCGCAATATGATGGAAGAGCTGCGGCGTATTGAGGGCGTGGGCCGCGTTCAGCTGTTCGGTGCGGAAAAAGCCATGCGGGTGTGGATCGATCCCAACAAGCTGAATCAGTACAACCTTTCACTCACCGATATCAGCGATGCCATTACGGCAGAGAATACGCAAATTTCTCCCGGGCGAACGGGCGACTCGCCTGCCATTCCAGGCCAGATGGTCACTTACCCCCTCACCGTGAAAGGCCAGCTCAGCTCGCCGGAAGAGTTTGGCAACATCACCGTGAAATCAAACAGAGATGGCTCGCGGGTCGTCCTGTCCGATGTTGCACGTCTGGAGCTGGGCCCTCAGACCTATACGTTTTCTACCCGCGAAAAGGGGATGGAATCGACCGGCGCGGCAATTCAGCTCGCACCGGGGGCCAATGCCGTGAAAACGGCGGAGCTGGTTAAGCTGCGTCTTGAGGAACTGAGCAAAGCCATGCCCGAGGGGATGCATTACTCGATCCCCTTTGATACCACACCCTTCGTGAAAATCTCGATTGAAAAGGTGATCCATACCTTTATCGAGGCCATGATGCTGGTCTTCCTCGTGATGTACCTGTTTTTGCAAAACGTTCGCTATACCTTTATCCCGGCAATCGTTGCCCCTATTGCGCTGTTGGGGACGTTTACCGTCATGCTGATGGCCGGGTACTCGATCAACGTCCTGACCATGTTCGGCATGGTGCTGGCGATAGGCATTATCGTGGATGATGCCATTGTGGTGGTGGAAAACGTCGAAAGGATCATGACGGAAGAAGGTCTGGGGCCAAAAGAGGCCACGCAAAAGGCGATGAAGGAGATAACCGGCGCGGTGATCGGCATCACCCTGGTACTCAGCGCGGTCTTTATCCCGATGGCGATGGCAACCGGCTCCGTCGGCGCAATTTACCGCCAGTTTACCCTGTCGATGGCGGTCTCGATTCTGATTTCCGCATTCCTCGCGCTGAGCCTGACGCCCGCGCTGTGCGCCACCATGCTGAAGCCCGTGGATAAACACAGCCACCAGAAAAAAGGCTTCTTTGGCTGGTTTAACCGTCAGTTCGCCCGCATGACCGACCGCTATGAAAACGGCGTCGGCAAACTCCTCAAGCGCGCGGGCAGTGCGATTGCGGTCTATGCCGTACTCTGTCTTCTGATGTTCTTCACTATGCGCAGCCTGCCGTCCTCATTCTTACCGGAAGAGGATCAGGGCTATTTTCTGACCTCCATTCAGCTGCCATCCGATGCCACGGAGCAACGCACCCTGAAGGTGGTGGAGGAGTTTGAAGAGGCGGTGCTCAGCAGGCCGGGAATTGACAACAACCTTTCCATTATGGGCTTCAGTTTCGCCGGTTCAGGCCCGAACTCAGCGCTGGCCTTTACCACCCTCAAAGACTGGGATAAGCGTGAGGGTACAACCGCAGGCGCCGAGGCCAACCATGTGCTTGAGAAGATGTATGGTCATCCTGAGGGGGACATCTTCAGCCTGATGCCACCGGCGATTGACGAACTGGGCAACTCTTCAGGCTTTGCCATGCGCCTGGAAGACCGGGCCGGTAAAGGCTATGCGGCACTGCGTGACGCCAAAGACAAGCTGGTCGGGCTGGCCGCCGGGAGCGCGATTGTTCAGGGCGTCTATGTTGACGGGCTTCCTGAGGGCCAGGTCATCAACCTGACAATCGATCGTCAGAAAGCCTTCGCGCTGGGGATTGCGTTCAGTGAAATCAGCCAGACGCTCTCCGGTGCCGTTGGCTCGATGTACGTCAATGACTTCCCCAATGCCGATCGCATGCAGCAGGTCATCGTTCAGGCCGATGCGCCTTACCGTATGCAGCCGGAGGATATCCTGAAACTGTACGTCCGCAACGGTAACGGCGGTATGGTTCCGCTCTCTGAATTTGTCCAGGCAGAATGGGAATATTCGGCACTGCAGCTGGTGCGTTACAAAGGCTATCCGGCGATGAAAATCACCGGTAATGCCGCACCGGGCTATTCCAGCGGCGAAGCCATTCAGGAGATGGAACGTCTTGCCGCACAGCTGCCGGAAGGATTCGCTGTGGAATGGACGGGGCTGTCATTGCAGGAGCAGCAGTCTGCTTCAGAAGCGCCAATGCTGATGGTGCTGTCGATGCTGGTCGTCTTCCTTGTGCTTGCCGCACTGTATGAAAGCTGGGCCGTTCCGCTGTCGGTCATGCTGGTTGTGCCGCTGGGTCTGCTGGGAGCTGTGCTGGCCGTGGTGTTGCGCGATATGCCAAACGATGTGTTCTTCAAGGTGGGAATGATCACCATCATTGGGCTGTCGGCGAAGAACGCCATTCTGATCGTCGAGTTCGCCAAACAGCTGCACGAAAGTGGCAAAGGTCTGCTGGAATCAACGCTGACCGCTGCACGTATGCGCCTTCGCCCCATCCTGATGACCTCGCTGGCCTTTACGCTGGGCGTTGTCCCGCTGATGCTGGCAAGCGGCGCCAGCGCGGAGACCCAGCATGCCATCGGCACGGGCGTGTTCGGCGGGATGCTCAGCGGAACGCTCCTTGCGGTGTTCTTCGTACCCGTCTTCTACTTTACGGTGATGAACGTCGTCGGACGCTTCACCCGTAAAAAACGTTAATTACCCTCCAGGGCGTAGCGCAGGCTTCGCTCCGAAGACAAATTCGCGCAGGAGATCCAACGGTTAATCGCCTCAGCCGGTTATTAGCAATAAATAACCGGCAGAACAGATGATTTACCCGCTGCAAACCGGACGCCGCGAGAAGCACCTTCGCTATTCGGTAGCCCAGTCCGCTTTACGGTATTTATTGACGATCTCCATTTGGCGGGAATGGCCCTGTGCGGCATTGGAGATATCCGCCCATTTTTCCCATTCGGCGATGCGGGCTTCATAGGCGGCCTTGACCGCGGGCAGACCTTCCGTGCCGAGAAAGACCCGCAGCGGCGGCTCTGGGGAATCGACAATCTTCATAATCGCCGCCGAGGTTGATTGCGGATCGCCAAAGGGTAACTGCGCGCCCCAGGAAAACATTTTTTCGCGTAGTGCCGCGTAGACGTCATAGCCATGCGCAATTTTCAGCGATGACGGGGTGACAAAATTAGTGGCAAATGAACCCGGCTCCACCAGCGTAACCTTGATTCCCAAATCAGCCACTTCCAGAGATAAACTTTCGTGCAAGGCTTCCAGCGCCCATTTCGAAGCATTGTAATAACCGGAGAACGGATAACATATTATTCCCGCGAGGCTGGATACCGCGAGTATATGTCCACTGCCCTGCTCGCGCAGAATGGGTAATACACTTTGCAGCACGTGTACCGCGCCGTAAAAATTGGTACCAAATTCCGCTTTTATTTCCTCCAGCGAGGCCTCTTCCACCGTCGCCAGCAGGCCATAACCCGCATTATTAAGCACCACATCAATACGGCCAAATAAGCGATGGGTTCGCACCACCGCCGCTTCAACCTGTTGAGGATCGGTCACATCCATCGGCAGGGTTAATACCTGCCGGGGATAGCGCTCAATTAAATCCTGCAACGCACTTACGTTTCTTGCCGTCGCGGCAACTCTGTCGCCCCGCGCCAGCGCCGCTTCGGTCCAGATTCGCCCGAAGCCTCTGGAGGCGCCTGAAATAAACCACACTTTTTCCGTCATCGCTTCACTCCTGTTAATGGGCTGAAAAGCACATAGCAAGACGCTCAGATTCTGAAGATATATCAGCTGAGCATGCTGTCCGGCATTTCCAACATCGACCAACATCAGCCACCGAAACGATGATTACGGCAAAGGATCGTCGCAAAAGTGGCAACCATAGGTGAACCGTTACCCTGGAAAAAGCGTAGAACGCGTTAATGCTGTCGCAAAAGTGTCATTATCAGGCGCGGCTTATCTGTATTAAAAAGCCGTATTATTTCTTTCTGAAACTATATTTTATCCAATCAGTAAAAATGTGAATTATATAGCTATAACCACACATAAAACCTGGTCATGGAATTAAGAGTAATTCGCTTTTGATTATTTGCATAATCGGCGGCAATTATCAGCGGGTATTATCTGCTTCAATAATACCCGCCGGGGGTTAGCTTTCCAGCCGCTGGCGGTGACGCAGCCCCGGGAACCACTTCATCCACAGCCCGACCACGATCAGGGTGCCGATTCCGCCAATCGCCGCCGCCGGAACGGCACCGAGCCAGGCCGCCAGCATACCGGACTCAAATTCACCAAGCTGGTTGGAGGTATTGATAAAGATTGAGTTGACTGCGTTCACTCTGCCGCGCATCTCGTCCGGGGTGTCGAGCTGCACCAGCGAACCACGGATAACCATGCTCACCATATCGCAACCGCCGAGGGCAAAAAGCGCCAGCAGCGACAGCCACATCCAGCTTGAAAAGGCAAAAATAAGGGTGGCGACGCCAAAACCCGCCACGCTCATAAACATAATGATGCCGACGTTGCGTTTAAGCGCCCGATGGCTGAGCCAGAAGCCCACCAGCAGCGCACCAACCGCCGGCGCGCTGCGCAGCAGGCCCAGCCCCATTGGCCCGGTATGCAGGACATCATGGGCAAAAATCGGCAGCAGTGCGGTGGCACCACCCAGCAGAACGGCAAACAGATCGAGCGAAATCACCCCCAGCACGTCCGGGCGTTTGCGAATAAAATCCACCCCGGCAAACAGCGATGTCAGGGTCGGCGGCGTGCGCGGCGGCAGAGCCTGCTCATAGCGCAGCGACAGCACCAGCATCAGCGACAGCAGATACAGTCCGGCGGTCACCGCATACACCACATCGGCTCCGGCGGCATAGAGAAAACCGCCCAGCGCCGGGCCGACAATCTGCGCGGCCTGGCCTGAAACCGCATTGGCCGCCGTGGCGCGCGGCAAAATAGTGGTCGGCACCAGCGCGGGAAGCATAGAGATCATCGCCGGGGATTCAATGGTTTTGGCGCTGGAGATAATGAAAATCAGCAGCAGGATCACCCCGACGCTGACGTTCCCCTGCCAGCTCAGCCAGGCAAGCAGAGCAATGGCTATCCATTCACACACCTGGCCGAACATCACCACCCGACGGCGGTCGAACTGGTCGGCGATATGTCCGGCCGGTAAGGCCAGCACCACCGAGGGGAAAAACTGCACCAGACCAATCATCCCCAGCCAAAAGGCGCTGTGGGTCTGGGAATAGATTTGCCAGCCGACGATGATCGACAGCATCTGAAAACCAAAGCTGGAGCTGGTGCGCGCCAGCCAGAACGCAACAAAAGAGCGGTGCTGCAACAAACTGCCGTCGCGCGCCGATAACAGCGGTGCCATAAACGTTTCCCTTAATGTAAAAAACGGCCCGGACTTTTAGGTGTCCGGTGCCGATGCGTGGTGTCTGTCCGATCAATGTGCGGCTGAAGGCGGCCCGCCCGGCGCACCGGAACGAATAAACGGCGGTCGGGCAAACCAGATAAGCACCACCAGCCCCATAAAGCCCCATCCCAGCAGCCAGAAATAATCAATGGTCGACAGCATATACGCCTGCTGCTCGATGGTTTTATCCACCGCCGCCAGGTGCTGCTGCGTCACGCCGCCCATTTTATTCAGATAATCCATCGCCGGAGGATGATAAACCGAAACACTCTCCGTCAGATTAGCGTGATGGTAAACCTCACGCCGCGACCACAGCCAGGTGGTCAGCGACGAGGCGAACGAACCGCCGAGCACGCGGAAGAAGGTCGCCAGGCCTGAACCCTCTGCCACTTCGTTACCGTGCAGGTTCGACAGCACGATGGTGGTGATGGGCATAAAGAACAGCGCCACGCCGATCCCCATAAACATCTGCACCTGCGCGATGGTGAGAAAATCGACGCTGGTGTTGAACTGCGCGCGGATCAGGCACGAAGCGCCCATGGTCAGGAAAGAGAGCGAGGCCAGAATACGCAGATCCACCCGGTTGGCATAGCGCCCAACAATGGGGGTCAGCAACAACGGCAGGAAGCCCATCGGCGCCGCCGCCAGCCCGGCCCAGATGGCGGTGTAGCCCATCTGGGTTTGCAGCCACTGGGGCAGAATAATGTTAATGGCAAAAAACGCCGCATAGCCCAGCATCAGCGTGGTCGTGCCGATGGCGAAGTTGCGGTCGGCAAACAGCCGCAGGTTAACAATCGGGTGGCGCTCACCCAGCTCCCAAATCACGAAGGAGATCAGCGCGATGGCAGAGATGACCGACATCACAATGATTTCCGTGGAGGCGAACCAGTCGAGATCGTTGCCCTTATCCAGCACCACCTGCAGCAGCCCTACCCCGAGCACCAGCAGCGCAATGCCGATGTAATCAATCGGCGCGACGGAGGTGGTCTCTTCACGCTCGCGCAGCTGCATCCAGACGACGACGGCGGCAAAAATCCCAATCGGCACGTTGATGTAGAAAATCCACGGCCAGGAGTAGTTATCGGTTATCCAGCCGCCGGTAATCGGCCCGACAATCGGCGCAACCACCGTCACCATCGACAGCAGCGCCAGCGCCATACTGCGTTTGGTGGTGGGGAAAATAACCAGCAACAGCGTCTGGCACATGGGGAACATCGGCCCGGCGAAAAACCCCTGCAGGGCGCGGAAAATAATCAGCTCGGTCATGCTGTGGGCAAAGCCGCACAGGAAC
>Ga0194136_1001766_pt1 | contig 10698 bp, 8 predicted proteins | sample TARM_MetaG_T3A_1_FD_134023 | JGI IMG/M metagenome (GOLD analysis project Ga0194136, IMG submission 134023) | Freshwater microbial communities from Pennsylvania, USA, analyzing microbe dynamics in response to fracking - TARM_MetaG_T3A_14 (version 2) | ecosystem: Environmental > Aquatic >...
CGGTGAATAGTAGCACTGTGCATACATTTTTTGTGCTGGTTAGGTATCACCACTGCCTCCGACTACTCTATCCACTCCTCGCTCTGTTTGAAGTCTTCAATCCAGGTAATTTCTGTATCTAAAGTGTCTTTTTCTTCAATAGGGGAAGATGTTAGAATAGGATTCTCTCCGGGTATTTGCATTCCATTATTCGTAAAGACATGAATCTGGAACCATTTTTCCTCTTGTAAAAGCTGTATATTGCGAATAGATTCCAGCGAAATCCATTGATCGTTAATCAAAAGCTTACTTCCCGCAAGATAGCCTCTGAAATGCCCTACAACTGACTCTTTTTGGCGCCCAAGGTGATCTTTTTCGTTCAATTGAATTGATACGGGTTTTTTTTTCTGCATGGCTTCCGCTAATACTTCGTCAATGTCAGTTGTATTCATTTGAGCGAAGATAGGGATATCCTTCAGAGCCTCTTCTTTTCCAGCAGAAATGGACCTTGTTAGTTCTTCCATTGAGAATGCCGTTAGCCATTTCACCATGCCCCTATCCTGGTAATCGTTGTATTCTTCAAATACTTTTTCTGTTCGCTTTCTCGGTTCCTTTATCATATTTTCACCTTCCTATGGCACTATTATCTGTTTGTGTGGGATTTAAATCCCTTATATTCCCAATTATACGAACGTATGTTTGTTTTTGTAAAGCGAACACGCGTGGATATTTAAAAAAAGGCAGGGAATATGTATAAACTTTTCTGTTCACAAATAAATCTTCTGGAAGATTCTGCGGATATTTTAAGTAGAAAGGGAAGGTGATTGGTATGTCAAATGACGCATTAGAATCCAGTATGTTTCTCAAATTAGATGGGAGCACTACGAAGATGATCGAAGCGTTGCAAACGCACTTAGCTTTGGAATATGATTTTTTTGAAACACCTGCTGAGATTATCGAGTCTGCGATTTTTGAGATGTATATGAGAGAGAATTTAAATGCAAGGTATCCGAAGGAATAGTACAGCGCATGTTATCGGTGAAAATAAAATGAAGGGAAGAAGAGGTAGGTTCGGCATTGAATGCCGTCATACCTCTTCTTTCAAGTGTATTTGTAATAAAAGTAAAGGCTCCTTTGCGCTTTATAAGACGTTGCAACCATAAAAAATATTATTCAGACTAGCTTAGAATCGACCTGAGAAAGAGGAGTTAACCTGGATTATAATGATATAATAATAAGTGGCTATTTTAATAGAAAATGGGTATAACCCATCGAAATCATGATTAAGTCCAATAAGACGAGCGTTTTTAATGTTGAACGTCTTATTTAATAAAAAATACAGTAACGGAGGATAACAAGTGATTACTTCAGAAGAGATTAAACGTAGATTGTGGGACGGTGCCAATGAACTTAGGGGTTCAATGGACGCCAGCCGTTATAAGGACTATATGCTTGGGTTGATGTTCTACAAATTCTTGAGCGATAAGACTTTAGAAACATTCAAATCTACAGCAGGACTGGGCCAATTATCTGAAGCTGAACTAGTTGAAGAATACAGAAACGCAAGAGAAGAATACGGGACTGAATTGGATAAGATGATTCAAAATGTACTTGGATACTACGTCTTACCAGAATATCTTTATCAAACGTGGTTGAAAGGCATTAATTCTGGTGATTTTGAGGTTCAAAAAGTAACGGATAGCCTTAACAATTTCGAACGTACAATTGCAGTTACGGCCGATTCTGCGGATTTCAAAGGACTATTTTCAAATTCAACACTGGATTTGACAGATACAGCTCTTGGAAGCGATTTGAACGAACGTAGCAAAAATATTAAAGCATTGATTTTATTATTTGCTGATTTGAACATGGTTGCCCTACAAAAAGGTGATGTGCTAGGTGATGCCTATGAATATTTAATCGGTCAATTTGCGATGGAGTCCGGGAAGAAAGCTGGCGAGTTCTATACACCACATCAAGTGAGCGAAGTAATGGCCCAGATCGCTGCTAAGACGTCCAATGTTCAGTCTATATATGATCCTACTGTGGGATCAGGTTCGCTCTTATTAACGGTTAAGAAACATTTGAGTCCGGATGTTCAAAAGGATTTGACGTATTATGGGCAAGAAAAAAATACTGCCACTTATAATTTGACGCGTATGAACTTGTTACTTCATGGTGTGCGCCCGGAAAAAATGACGATTAAAAACGGTGATACGTTATCGCAAGACTGGCCGGAAGACCCAGAACGTCCAAATGAAGGGGTGCAATTTGATGCGGTAGTCATGAATCCACCTTACTCGGCGAAAAACTGGAATAGGTCGGAATTGAAAGTGAGCGATCCTCGTTTTGCAGATTTTGGAACATTACCCCCAGATTCAAAAGGTGACTTTGCATTCTTACTTCATGGATTGTTCCATTTGGGCATAAACGGAACAATGGCCATCGTTCTGCCTCATGGCGTTTTATTCCGGGGTTCGGCAGAAGGTGAGATTCGGAAACGTCTGCTCGAAAAAGGCCTTATTGATACGATTATCGGATTGCCAAGTAACTTATTTACGAATACTGGGATTCCAGTTGCTATTATGATTTTGAAAAAAAATCGCAGCCTAGGTGATTCTGTGTTGGTCATTGATGCGTCACGGAGCTTTATTAAAGTCGGGAAGCAGAATGTATTGGAAGAAAAAGACATTGCTAAGATTGTCGACACTTATTCAAATCGTACGGAAATTATTGGATACAGCCATTTGGCAACTCGGGAAGAAATCATCGAAAATGATTACAACATGAATATTCCACGTTATGTTGAAGTTACTGATTCTGAAATTCCTCACGATGTCGATGCGCATCTATTTGGCGGTATTCCACAAAAAAATATTGATGCATTGAATGTATTAAATTTATCAGTTCCAGATATATTAAAAAATTCTTTGCATTCGATTCGACCTGGATATGTAAAATTAGTGAAAACCGTTGATGATCTGACTGATGAAGTGTTACACGATAATCGAATTATAAATAAGACAAAAGAAGTTGAGACAAAGGTCGAGGAATACATCTCTAAATACTGGGACTTATTACGTAATGTTAATGGAATAACAAATACGATACAACTTAGAGAAGCGATGCTTGACGAAGTAAAACAGCTTTTATCCAGCTTTAAGTTCATTGATGTGTATGATGGCTACCAAATCATTGCTGACATTTGGAAAGAAGCGCTCACTCATGATACTGAACTTATCGCAGCAAGTGATTTTTACGCTGTTGCTCGTACTCGTGAACCTAATATGGTGACAAAAGGCACGGGTAAAAATAAACGTGAAGAACAAGATGGCTGGATCGGTAGTATTGTTCCTAATGATTTGATTGCCGAACGTTTGTACACCGCTGAATTAGCGGAAATTGAAAGTAAACAATCCAGGGTCCAGGAAGTGGATGTTGAGTTAACTGAATTAATTGAAGCAGCTAAAATTGAGGACTCTGATGAATACAATACTTTATATGATGCTATTAAGAAGAATGCAGAGGATGAACCACAGGATTCCTTTGAGAATAAAGCGGTCAAAGCTGAATTGAAAAAGGCGAAAAAAGGCTCAAATGAATATAGCCTGTTGAAAAAAGTTGAGGGATTGATGACTGAAAAATCACTGCTTGGTAAAGCCGTTATAGCTGAAGAAAAAGCTTTGAAAGAAATGATTTATGAACGGATTCTGAACTTAACCGATGAAGAAGTTGATAATTTGGTTCATGAGAAATGGTTTGGTAATGTGATCGCTGATTTGGTTCATTTAGTTGAAATCCCGCTGAAAGCGGAACTTTCAATATTGGACATGTTAAACAAACGATATGCCAATACGCTATCGGAACTCGATACTGAAATTCGTGACTTGGAAAGCGTATTTGAAACTTTGCTGAGTGAGCTGGTGGTGGAATAATGAACGAAAAAGAAAAATTAGTACCAAAAAGACGATTTAAAGAATTCAAAAATAGTGATGCTTGGGAACAGCGTAAGCTTGGTGAAATTTCCGAATCATATTCAGGAGGGACTCCAAGTGTTGCAAATCAATCATATTATGGTGGAAGTATTCCTTTCATACGCTCTGCTGAAATAAACTCAAAAAATACTGAACTCTATTTAACAGAGGCAGGGCTAAATAATTCTTCAGCAAAGCTTGTGGAAGAGGGAGATATTCTGTATGCATTATATGGTGCTACTAGTGGAGAAGTTGGTATTTCTCAAATAAATGGAGCAATAAATCAAGCCATTTTAGCTATCAAACCAAAAATTGAATATGATTCAAATTTCATAATGCAGTGGTTAAGACGACAAAAAAATTCAATTATTAGTACGTATTTACAAGGTGGTCAAGGTAACTTGTCGGGGGGAATTGTTAAAGACTTGACCCTATACGCTCCTACTGAATATGAAGAACAAACAACAATTGGCTCTTTCTTCAAACAACTTGATGATGCTATCGCTCTTCATCAGCGTAAACTAGATAAGGCAAAAGCTCTAAAATCAGCCTATCTGTCAGAAATGTTTCCTGTTGAAGATGAGAGTAAGCCTAAACGCCGATTTGCTGGATTTACAGATGATTGGAAACAGTGGAATTTAAATGATATGTGTTCAATTATCACAAAGCAAACAGGATTTGATTATTCAGCTACCATAAAACCATCATTACTTACTGCGAAGGAAAATGGATCGTATCCATTTATTCAAAATAAGGATTTCAATGGTGATAATATAAACCTTGATACAGATTTTTATATCCCTGTGGAGATAGCAGAGAAATTTCCTAAAATAATTCTTGACGTACCATCTCTATTAATTTCGATATCTGGGAAAATAGGCAATGTAGGTTTATATAATTTATCTGAGAAGGCATTTATAGGTGGTGCTGTTGGCATATGTAAATTAAAAAACAGCGATGAGGGAGCGCTAATTATTTATGCACTTCAATCGGATAGCGGACAGGCAAATTTTCGTTCACTAACAAAATCCTCTTCTCATGCAAATATTACAATTGAAGATATAAGAAAAATTGAAGTAAAGTTACCAGTTAACATTATTGAACAAAAGAAAATTACACATTTCTTTCATGAACTCAACAGCCGTATCACCCTTCATCAGCATAAACTAGATAAACTGCAAAATATCAAAAAGGCCTACTTGAATGAGATGTTTATTTGAGAAAGGAGCGTAAGTCATGAGCAACGCACCAAAAGATGCAACTGAAAAAGCTTTTCAAGAGAAGTTTGTCACAGAATTAACCCGTTACAAATGGAATGCACCGGATTATTTAGACGGTAATAAACAAAAAGTGACTATACAAGACTTGGTAAATAACTGGCGTAGAGAACTTAACCGTATCAATGCAGATCAGTTGGAAGGCGTGGAGCTGACAGATGGGGAGTTTAAGCAAGTGATGGCCAAAGTCAGACTTATCAACAATAGCTACGAGGCGTCTAAAATTTTAGCTATAGAAGAATCTAAAGGAAAGATTGACGGGATCTATCGTGACGATAACCCTAAAATCACGAGGAACCAAATCACGCTTACTATTTTCAAAAAAGCGGAAGTTCGTGGGGGTGATTCGAGTTACCAAGTTGCAAGAGAAGTCCAAACACCAAACAATAATAGATTTGATATTGTTTTACTGATTAACGGTTTACCACTTATTAATATCGAACAAAAGCGAACGGACAAATCACTAGATGAGGCTTTTGGTCAGTTCCAGAGATATTACCGTGACGGCGAATACACGAACAACTTTATGGCATTCTCTCAGATGATGGTGGTAACGACAGAAATTGAAACACGTTATTTTGCGACACCAAAGTCAGTCGATGAGTTTAATCCTAGTTTTGTATTTCATTGGTCTGATAAAGAGAATAAACCAATCAATAATTGGCAAAAAGTTATTAAACATTTCCTCATGATTCCAATGGCGCACCAGATGGTGGGGGATTATCTCGTGATTGATGAAGCTAAAGACGAAGAGAACCGGCATCATATGGTCATGCGCCCTTATCAGGTATATGCTCTCCAAGCAATCGAAGGGGCTGCTTTTGGGTGGGATAACCCGGATAAGGTGCCTCACGGTGGATTTGTCTGGCATACGACGGGCTCTGGCAAAACCATTACAAGTTTCAAAACAGCGTTGTTTTTATCCACTCGGGCCGGTTTTGATAAAGTTATCTTTTTAGTTGATAGACGTGAATTAGATAACCGTACAAGTGAAAATTTTAAGGCCTATGCAGCGTATGAGTCTGTTTCTGTAGACACTACAAAGAAAACGTATCAGTTGAAAAAAGAACTGAATACCGTAAAATCAGGGATTGTTGTCACGACGACATTCAAGTTAAATTCATTGGTAAAAGAATTGGAAGAAAGCCATGATAATAGCTTGGCTGACAAAAAATTCGTGTTCATTATTGATGAAGCCCATCGCACCACTATGGGTCAAATGATGGGAACGATTAAAAATTATTTCAAGAAGAATAGTCTCTTTTATGGATTTACTGGGACGCCATTATTTGATGAAAATAATGTTAAAGGGAAGGTCAACGAGAAAAGCGAAGTCATTAATACCACAGAAAAACTCTTCGGTCCAAAGTTACATCAATATACGATTGATGAAGCCATCTCTGATGGGAACGTCTTGGGATTCCACGTTGATTACATCAACACAGGCGAGTTTAAGAGCTATGATGACTTGCGGGAAATGTTGGCGGAGAAAATCAAAGAAGAAAAGCCAGATTTAAGCGACAGGGAAATTGAAAGAGTAGTTACTGAGTGGTCGGAAGCTGAAGTTGAAGCTGAAGCAGTAAACAAGGGGCTACTTCAATATCAAGATGAAACACATATTCCACGTGTGGTTGAGGAAATATTAAACAATTGGGAAAGCCAATCACAGTCTAAAGAATTCAATGCTATTCTGACAGTGCAATTCAAAAAACGAGTAATTGCCTATTATGATGAGTTTAAGAAACAACTCGCTGAACGAGGCGAAAATCTGAATATAGCGATGACTTTTAGCTTTGGGAACGAAAATGATCCTGGTAATATTCTACCTGAAACCATTGAAAAGATGTTTAAAGATTACGGAGAATTTACTGGAATTGAGTTCATACCCGGAGATAAGAAGCGTGGGGAAGATGCCTACTTTGAAGATGTTGTAGATCGCTCTACTAGAGGAGGCAGTGGAAGGAACAAAAAAAATATTGACTTACTCATTGTTGCCGCGCAGCTTTTGACAGGTTATGATTCAAAACGATTAAATACGCTTTATGTTGATCGGCCACTTGAACTTCAAGGATTGATTCAGGCATATTCGAGGACGAATCGCGTATTTGGTTCAAACAAAGAATTTGGAACGATTGTTAACTTCCAATTTCCACGTATAACTGAAGAAACAGTTAATAAGGCTTTGGAGCTATATGGCAGTGGCGGGAAAAGTAGCCTGGCAATTGTCGATATTTATGAGACTGCTGTTAAGAATTTGAAAATTAAAGTTGAGGAAATGATGCCTACTTTGCCAAATCCAACTGATTGGCAGTTGCTCAAAGATTACGAAGACGCAAAAGATGCTTTTAAGACTGCTTTCTGGGAGACTGCAAAACAGATGAACTCTGTTGAGCAATATTATGAGTACAATTGGGATGATGCGGCGTTTGGGATCACTGAACATGTTTGGTTGCAGTATCGGGGTGCGTACCGAAATTTATTTCCTCCTGAAGTTGGGGGTGACGAACCAGAACCAGTCAAACTATTGGTAGGTAAGACCAAATTATCTGGTACGCAGGTCATTGATGCTGCTCATATTTTGAGCTTAATTGGCTCCAAGTTAGGGTCCGTTGAAGGGATACAGACTGTCGATAATGAGACGCTTAGAATTATTTATGAACAAATTCAGGAGCTCAGTAATATGGGTGAGGATGAGCAAGCTCGTTTACTCAGAGAGTTTGTAGATACTGAATTAGTAGCGGGGAAATTATCAAGTAACCTGAACTTTGATGAATCATTTGAAATTTGGAAAAAATGCAGACTGCACACGGTTATCGTTGAATTTGCCGATGAGTGGGGATTAGATAGTCAGATCCTCGAAAAATCAGTAGCTGCATTTTCAGGATCTCAATCAGATGTTATTCCATATATTGATGAATTGATAGCAAGTGTAGACCTCTTGAAAGCCATTAATCAACCAACAGGAAGTAAACTCAGCCACAATATGAAATTAGTAAAGGAACTTCCAATATGGATGACTGGGATGAAAGTAAAATATAGCTGATTGTTTTTTTATCATCTTAGGTGGCGCTTCAGAACTTTCTATCCATTAATAAGTCATCGAGAACAAGCTACGTATATTTTAGGTAGAAAGGGAAGGTGATTAGTATGTCAAATGATGTACTAAAATCGAGTATGTTTCTCACATTAGACGGGAGTACCACTAAGATGATTGAAGCGTTGCAAACGCACTTAGCTTTGGAGTATGAATTTTTTGAAACACCCGCAGAAATTGTTGAATCTGCAATATTTGAGATGTATGCACGAATGATTATATGCGAGGTTCCAGATGATGAATAGAGCGTTAGGTAAACGATCGTAAAATACAGCAAAACGGAATGAGAAGCGTCACTACGACGTTCCTCATTCCGTTTTACTTTAGCCCGGTCTTTCCATGGTTGGACCTGTTGTACTTATAAATTTTCTCTTGCTGAAAGTCGCTATAATGATTTATTGAAAATTAACCAATCAATATAAAAAATCCATAAAATAGCGTATTTGTAATACATAAATTTTGCGGATAAATTAACTTATTTAGAATCTCTTTTCTCTATAGCAGCGAGTGTACCCTCAGGCAGTGATTTATAAATTTCCTCAATTTCTTTCGGTTGGGAAATCTGATTTTCCACAATAATATTTAAGAACTTCAGCAGTGATAAAGCCATATCCTTATTATCCGACATATCAATTTCACCAGGATGAATAGCATTATTACCAATAACTCTAATAGCGTCTAATCCCATTTGAATTCTAGTAGGTAGCCCCGACTTCACAAGATTTCCAATCCTATCATTAAGTGTCTTACCAACGGATTCTATTTCCTTTGTTAACAAGTCAATGGCCAGCCGGGAAAGTGCAGCTGAAGCACGAGGAGAGTCATTTATGATCAAAGCTGCCTCTCGATATATTTGCTTGATGTTTTCAGGCATATCAGAATTTGGCGAGGGTACATTAGTTGCTTGTTTTGGGAACAGTAAGGTTTCTTCGAAGTAAGTCTTAGTCCAATATGATGACTCACCACAACCTTGGCAAGTAGCTTGAATTACCCATCGAAGATTATCAACTTCCTCTATTGGTAAAAGTAATTTAGATTTTAAAGCGTAATTCCAATTATGAGCGCATATTCCAGTACAAAAGGGACATTGAAATGCAGGTGATACACCCCCATTACTCATATTGTAATGAGGATCAATATTATTTATATCAAAATTATAATTCAACTTTTCTCCTCCACTCTACCTATTTTTATCATAAATTATAACAATAAAAGTATTTAATAAAACAGGCTGCCCTTTCTTTTAGAATAGAAAAAGGCAAGGCGTATGCGCCTTGCCTCCCTATTGATCACTTGATAAATCAGCGTGTAACGAGTACACTAACTGACAACCTCTAACGGTTTTTCCTATGTATTAAAAATATCATTATTTTCCATAATGGTCAACCACTTTAATTAAAATTTCAAAAATATTCTTAAATTGTTGATTAGTGATGTTTGACATGTTATATATATCTTTATTTTTATAACATCTTGTAATAAGCTTATTTAAATCTTCTTTCCTAATTTCCTTCATTCGATAGGAGAAAATGTATACATCATGTAATAAAAGAATGGTTAGGAAGTCAAATAACTTAATGTTCCTTAAGATTTCATTACTGACTCCCTCCTCTATATCTATATGCTCCAGATACTGTCTCATTTCTATAGGAAGTTTCCCCTCAATAGAAGAGGCGGTACAAAGATCATAAATGATAGGGCGGTTGTGAGCTGCTGCATTCCTCATTTTTTTCGTATTCTTTATGAATTTACTTGCTCTTTTAAAATCTTTATAACCTCTTTTTTTGGAAGTTGTATAAAACTCAAGAAAGTTACCTAATTGACCATAACTCATTAACTCAATAAGTACCCAAATGGCCGGATTACTACTCCTCTTTTGATACAAATCGTAGGAATAATCAGTTTTATTGCTGTTCCTTGCCATGATTTTTTCTTCAATAGCTGTATAGGTTTTTTCTTTTAAATAGTACGGAATCTCTGTATTAAATGCTACCCATTCTTCTCGCTTCTTTTTTTTAATCGCTTCTATTTCTAAGTGGCTTTTAGATAAATAATCGTTAAATTCTTCGATTATGGTATACCCATCCTCATTTGAATCCTGAGTTATTTCCGATATAACTTTTGTTTTTAAAGAATGTTCTATCTCCAAAGTCATTTGTATTATTATAAAGCGAAGGTACATATCTATTGTTGCTAAATCTTGTAATTGTTTAAGACTTAAGCCTTCATATTTCCCCTCTTCATTGATAAGACGTACTGTCAAAGTTTAGCTCTGCCAGACGTTCAATTTTGTATTTTTTCGTTGATTTAACGGGGTTAACGACAAAAACAACTTGCCACCCCCCAATTTTTGGTTAATAGTAATGGTAACGAC
>Ga0194136_1001770_pt1 | contig 10679 bp, 13 predicted proteins | sample TARM_MetaG_T3A_1_FD_134023 | JGI IMG/M metagenome (GOLD analysis project Ga0194136, IMG submission 134023) | Freshwater microbial communities from Pennsylvania, USA, analyzing microbe dynamics in response to fracking - TARM_MetaG_T3A_14 (version 2) | ecosystem: Environmental > Aquatic >...
GATTTCACAGCGAGGGAGTTTGGGTGATGAAGGGGAAAGAGAATTTTAACCACTGATGGACGCTGATGAACACTGATCCGTGCAGAGAAAACCCCAACCAATGGAGCAAACCCGATGAATGACGAAAGCAAACAGACTGAACTGCCCAACGAAGAACATCTTGACGTGATGCGTGAGCAGGCCCTGGAAGATACGAACGAGGCGTTGGAGGTGTTAGGAGATCCCGATGATCCGGCGCCCACGATTCCGGAGGATATTCTGGAAGGCGGTCCTCCGCCGATGAACGCGTACATCGGCACCAAAAAGGTGAAAGCCCGACCCATGTTGCGAGGCGAGTACAACATTTACCGTGGCTGGGAGATTCCGCAGGACGAAAACCCCAATGATCCCGGGTTTCTGGTGGAGTATGTGGACAGCCCGAAGGGAAACCACCCGAATCACGAGGGATACATCAGCTGGAGTCCGGCGGATGTTTTTGAACGCGCGTACACCCGGACGGATGTTCCGATGCCTTTCCACGGCGAGTTGACCGGGCACAAGGTGAACCCGGCCAACGACCGGCTGCGGATTCTGGTGCTGGACGCTGAGGGCTCCGGAGGGGCGCACCACCATTACCGAGTGACCGGCTTTGACGCGCCCGCACCGAGCCGGGAGGAGATTCCGCCCGCGCCGGACGCCGCGGATGTGATCTTCCAGAACGGGCCGATCCCGGAGACGGGCGTGAACGGGCTGACCCACGAGGCGTTGCTGGAGATCGTGGCCCACCGGCTCGCGTGCTTCGACCATGGACCCTACCCCAGCGTGGAGACCCGCCGCGCCCTGCGCTACGTGCGCAAGGCCCAGGACCAGCTGCACCGCCGCACCCGGGAGCGCATGGCCCGGGGCGTGGAAGGAAGCCACAAAACCTGAACCGAACCCGCCCGCCCGGAGCCGCGAGGCCCTGGGCGGGCCCCTTTTTAAGATTCATCGGCGGGGGACCGCCGAGCTACGACAACAAAACAACCATGATCCACACGGAACTTTACATCGGATATTCGGAGGCGGTCAACCGGCTGAACGTGACGCCAAGGTCTTTCGCCAAGCTGGTGAAAATGGGGCTGGTGCGCAAGCACGTGATCACCGGGATGACCTATGGCCGGTACTACGCCGAGGATGTGGAGCGGCTGGTGGACGCCGGAGTTCCGAGGGACCCGAAGATTGAAACGAAGATTCGCAAATTGATGGACCTGGAGATAGCCAATGAAAACCGTGAATGACGACAGTGTGACCTTGCAGAGCCTCCGCGAGAGCGGCAACACCACCGTGAGCGAGGAACTGTGTTCGGCGCTGCGCGAGGATTTCAAAGACGTGGCCATGCGGGGCCGGGACCATTGGCACGGGTATCACGACGCGGACTCCACCCGGCTGAACCTCTGGGCCGGACAAGACCGGGACGGGCGGAAGTGGAACAAAAACATGGACGGGAACAAGGCTTTGCCCTGGGACGGGGCCAGCGACATGCGGATCTGGCTGGTGGACCTGCTGGTGAAGGCTAAGGTGGCCTTCGCCATGGAGATCATCGCGCGCAGCCAGGTGGCGGTGCAGCCGCTGACCGGCCAGGACGTGCGGCGCGCGGGGCTGGTGGAGGTGCTGCACAAGTGGATCACCAAGAACCTGTGGCGCAGCCGGGGCCGGCGACAGCTGAAGATCGCCATGAACTGGATGAACACCGACGGGGCCGCGATCCTTTACAGCTTCTATGACCGTCAGACGGTGGTGAGCAACGAGGTGGTGACCGACGCGGATATCGTGGAGGAATACCTGATGCTGATCTCCCCGGACCCGGAGGAGACCGAGGGCGAGTTCGCCGAAAGGCTGCGGGCCACCCGCGAGGCCATCGCGATCCAGTTGCGCGCCACGGACAAGGAGGGCCGCGCGGAGGCCGTGGAGATCCTTGCGGCGCGCTGGCCTGAGCTTTCCACCGCGCGGCACCGGAGGATGCTCCGGGAGCTGCAAAAGGAGGGCGCCACCCGGGTGCCGCTCCAGCTGCCGGTGCAGGAGGGGCCCAGGCCTAACGCGCTGCGGGTGGGCGAGGATATCTTCTTCGAACCGGGGGTGGACGATCTTCAGGAGGCTCCGGGCATCTACCACGTGGAGCGGCTGAGCCGCGCCCAGGCGTTGATACGCGCGGAAAAGGAGGACTGGGCCGACGGGTTCACCAAGCAACTGCTCGGGGACGGGCGGCTGGAGGCGGGCAAGTGGGGCGAGTTTTCCGTAAACACCGACGACGAGCGGGGTCTCTCCGACCCGGAGGGGGAACTGGACCAAAAGCGGGTGGAGGTGGTCACGGGCCTGCGCAAAGCGGTGGACGAGGAGGGGCGCATGGGGGTGTACCGCGTGGTGTTCCACCCCTCGATCAAGGTGGCGGCCACCGAGGACGAGCTGCTGGAGGATTCCTACGGCGTTTATCCGATGGTGGCCTTCGCGCGGGAGGTGCTCTCGGCGCGGTTCCTGGACAGCCGGGGCATCCCCGAAGTGGCCGGGCCCACCCAGGCGCTGGCCAAATGGCTGCGCGACATGGCGATGAACGTGACCAGCCTGATGACCGTGCCCCCGGTGAAGGCGCCGGTGAATCGGCCGGAAAGCCAGCTTCTGATCGCGCCCAACGGCGTGGTGCGGCAGCGGCAGAAAGGCGATGTGGAGGTGATGAGCGGCTGGAAGTACCCGAAGGAGGCCCTCGACCTGGCCGCGGCCATCCAGGAGGACGTGATGCGGTTGTTCGGCCTGAGCTACGACGATGCCCACCGCCCGGTGAGCGAGGCGATGCAGCAGGACGAGGCGAAAGACCTGCTCGCGGGCATGGAGGATTTTTATATGCTGGTGCTGACCCAGACTCTGCACCACATGGATCCGGCGCTGCTGGAAGAGATCGTGGGAGAACCGCTGGACGTGACGCCGCGGGAGCTGAACCACCGCATCGGGATTACGCTTTCGTTCGACCCGAGGCATTTGAACAGCGAGTTTGTGAAGAGCTGGCTGGAGACGATGACCACCCTGATTTTGCCCAACGATCCGCGCAACGTGGTGTTGCGGGACGAACTGGCGCGCATCGGCACGCAGATGCTGGACCCGAGTCTGGCCAGCCGCCTGACAAGGGATACCGAGAGCGCGGGCGAGGCGGAGGTGAAAGCCGAACAAGACCAGATCGGCGCGGTGCTGATGGGCTTCGAGCCGGAGCTGCTGGAGTTCAGCGACGGCGCGGACTTCACTACCCGCTTCCAGATCCTGCAACAATGGATGGCCGACAATCCGCAGCGGGTGGAGGCCCTGGACGAGGTGACCCGCGAACGCATGGCCCGCCACTACGACAACCTGGAGCAGATGGTGGAGCAGATGCAGAATGTCCAGACCGGAAAGACCGGTGTGGCAGACGAAACCCAAACCCAACCCATGGAGGCATGAGATGCACACGGAACAACCCAACCCCTACGAAGAAACAGAACTGACCGACGCGGAACTGGCCGAACGCGCCCGCAAGAGCCTGGCGCTGGAGAGGGTGCCCGAGTTCGATATGTTCAAGAAGCTGCTGCGCGACCAGGCGGACAACCACCGGCGCATGGCCCAGACCTGCGACCCCGCCCGTGCCGCCCGACGCATGCAGCTGCTGGACATGGCCATGGGCTTGGACGACGTGCTGGATCTGTGGGACGACAGCGTGCAACAGGCGCGCGAGACCCTCGGTGACGAGGGCTAAGCCCTGGCGAGTGGAGGGGGAAAATCCCCCGGGCGCGGAGGTCGCGCCCGGGGTTCGGTCCCCGGCATGATGATAAACATTACCATTATAAATGTGTTGACGAGGGGTGGAAAATCTGACATGGATCGCGGGTGACGGGCGAAACACCGGCCCGCGCACACAACCAACAACCAACCAATGGAGGCAACCATGAAGGCGGTGAAATTTCCCCAGGCGAATGTTTTGCTGGGCGACGGGCAGGAGCAGTATTTGACCCTGCCGGCGCATATCAACGAAAGCGAGGCGGCGACCTGCTGCTTCGAGCTGAGCGCCGCGGAGCTGGAGAAGCTGAGGAAGACGCGGCGGAGCTGGAGAAGCTGAGGAAGACGCGGCGGATCTGGCTGACCCAGTACACCTTCGGCAATCCGTTCCAGCCGATATTGCCGTGCGTGAACAGCCCGATGGGAGACGACGCGGAGGAGGTGGGCTCGGGGCTGGAGGAGGGGGTGGTGGAAGATGGACCTACCCAAAGCGCGGAGCGCATTGAGGCAGGTGGATCGGGCGGATCGGATGGGGCGCAGATATTTATTCCGGGAGAGATGAAAGGAGAAACCTCCCGGGTGGCGGCGTACTCGGCACTGGCCAAGGTGGTAGAAACCTGCGGTCCGCGGCCGCCCGGGCGAATGCGTGCGGAAGTGCAGACTTGCCTGAGGCTGATTCGCCAAATGGCGGAGCAGGATTGCGCGCTGGCCGCGCCCCCGCTGATTGAACCGCCCACCGGAGACGAATGAGACACCGATGTATCCTGAAATCATGCTCGACGTGGAGACCTACGCGGTGTTCGACCATCTGCCGCCGGGCCAGCGCCCGGAGCTGCTGGAGATCGCGGGGGTGAAGTTCGACGACAGCGGCATCCTGGACGAGTTTCGGGCGTTTCCCTCCACCGGGAACGGCGCGGCGGATCCGTGGACGGTGGACTGGTGGAACGGCCAGATTCTGGATAGGATTTTCCCCTCGAAGTTCGACCCGCCGGACTGGCTGCCCGCGCGGCGGGTGAAGGACACGGTGCCCATGGTGCTCGCGCTGAACCGGCTGGCGGAGTGGATGGGCGTCTCCTCCAGCCGGAAGGTGTGGTGCATGAGCCGCTACGGCCTGCAGTTCGACCTGGAGGCGCTGCGGATGCATTTCTCGGCGCACGGGCTGACCACTCCGTGGTGGAGGGAGTGCCAGCGGGACATGAAGCCGCTGCTGGAAGACCGGGAGCGGCCCGCCGCGCTGTGCAACCCCAGCCACAACGCGATCTATGACGCGCGGGCCCAGGTGGAGGCGCTGCTGGAGATCCGGCAGGAGGACTCGCTGGTTGAAAAGAATATCATCCTGAATGCGGCAAGGGTAGGAAAGTCGATGACCCACTTTCAAAGAAGCAAGGCGCTTTTGAAGTCTAACGCCGAACGCTCCGACCGTCCGATCAAGGACAGTTCGGAGACGTGACTGGTTGAACTTTGGAGATTTACTATGAAAACGGATGCGAACTATTTTGAGCGGCTGAACAAGGGGCGCTTGTGCTCCGGGCCGGTGGGCAGCCGACCGGAACATGGCAACAACGGGGCCTTCCTGCTGCGCATCGACGATCGGCGGCGGGCGCTGGCGATCATCTCGGACTGCTCGGACATGCCAGAGGGCGCGGGGCCGGGCTGGGAGCATGTGAGCTTGCGGGTGGAGGAGCGGCGCAAGAAGAAGTGGCACAGCCGTATCCCCACCTGGGAGGAAATGTGCTGGGCCAAGGAGTTCTTCTGGGGCCCGGAGGCCTGCGTGGTGCAGTACCACCCGCCGGAGGCCGACTATGTGAACCAGCATCCCCATGTGCTCCACTTGTGGCGGCCCGTGGGGATTGAGTTGTCCCGCCCGCCCAAGTGGATGGTGGGGATTCGAAATAGAAACCTTGAACCACGGATAGACACGAATGGACACGGATCAAGATAGAATGGAGCTGGCAAAGAAGCTTTTGGCGCATGCAGTCGGATATATGATGGATGGCTGCGGCAACAGCTACGTGAATGCCTACATGGAAAACTGGCTGAACGGCGCGAAAAGGCTTGGAGCGTATCCAAGCTGGATGCCGACAGTTGGGAAGATCGTCGAGCGTAAAGAGAAATGGGAAGAGTATCTGGATAAACGTGATGGGCTGCCGGAACTGGATGACCTCCGGAAATCGGGCGGCAAAACCATCCGCGTGATGCGGGCGGGCCGCCCGGCGACTGAAGAGGAAATTCAATCCGCGGTGGAGGGCCGGCCTTTGCCGGAAGTGTTTCCGCCCCTGCGCATCGGCGCGCTGAGGCTGCGGGAGCTGGACCCCGGACAGGAGGGCGAGCGGCTGTTTGCCTTGGAGGGCGAGCCGTTCGCCCTGGACGCGGACAAGCGCGACAAACGGGACATCCGCGCGGAGAACTTGGCCGCGCTGTGCCAGAAGTGCCACCTGAACCATGACCGCGACGAGCACCGGGAGAACACAAGGCACAACCGGGAGGCGCGGCGATTGGCCGCGGAACCGATGCTGCCGGCCTTCTGAACCTCGGAAACGGGGGCTCCGGCGGTTTCCGAGGCTCGGAAGGCGGCGATTGAGAAGGATATGGATGAATTTTACGAGCGGTTCTGGTGGTTGGACCGGGGTTGGTGGGATGCCCATAAGCAAGAATATCTGTAGCTGAAATTCATCAGTGTGAATCATCTTCACCCGCCTGCAGCGACTGTGTCGCAGACACTGCGGGCAGGTCAGTGGTTAAAACCCGACCCATGCCCCCGGTTTCCGCGGGGGTTTTGCTTTGGCTGGAGTATCCACGTCGGGACGTCGTGGACTACGACTTTGCTTTGAGCCTAAATTCGGAATTTGGCGGTTTCGCTACCGGTGCTGGTTTTGGGGTTGCGCGTCGGAATACGGTGGGGGTCTCGAAAGGGCTCTGGTGTCCCTGGACCGCAAACAAAACACCTGGAACCGGCGGATCTTGTCCCGCCCTTGAAACCAAAGACATGGAGAAAACGAACATGGACCCGAATACCGAACCCACCGACGACTCACTGCTGGACGCCGATCTCCAAGATCTCAACGAGGTGTTGGATATGGATGGCGAGGCGGTGGACCTGCCCGACGACGATGCGGAAGATCCGGAAGCCCCCGAGGGCGACCAGGAGCACGGACGGGCCGAGGCCGAAGACGGCGGGGACCCCGAGGACGAATCCGAGGAGGAGGGCGAAGAGCCCGAGGTCGAGGAGGAGGACGATGGGGAAGAAGAGGGCGAGCAGGAAGAGGGGGATGAAAAATCCACCCCGGTCCAGCAACGCATCGACGAGCTTATCAAGCGGTCCAAGACCGCCGAGGAGCGCGTGGCGGTGTTGGAAAGCGAGCTGGAGGAGGCGAAAGCCGCCGCAGGCGACGCATCGGGCGCGAAAACCACGGAGGCCTTCCGGACCACCCGGGAAATCGACGAGCGGGCCACCAGCCTGCGCCGGACGATCCGTGGTCTGGGCGACCTGGTGGCCGGTCAGCCGGCATGGATCCGCGATCCGATGAGCGGCGAGAAGGTGAAGAACACCGTGGAGGTGGAGGGCAAGGAATACGAGGTTGCGCATGTGCGCGCCCGCCTCCACGAACTGGAGGACGAGCAGGCCGACCTGCCCCGCCTCCGCGAAGCCCTCAAAGCCCGGGCCGCGGCCAACGCCGAGGCCCGTAAATCTCTGCCGAGTGCCTGGCAGCCGGGAACCCCGGCGAACGCCGAGCGCCTGGCCCTGCTCAAGGACTATCCCGAACTCCGCTCCGCCCCAGATCGGGTGGTGCTGGAGGCGGTGGTGGGCCGACTGGCCCTCAAAACCCGCGCCAAAGCAGCGGGAGGAAAGGCCAAACCCTCGAAAACCGGACGGGCTCTGAAGAGCGGCGCGCACGCGCCGGTCAAAGCGCGTGGAACCAAAGGCGGACTGACCAAGCAGGCGGTGATGCAAACCATGGACGTTCCCGACGCGGAAATGGCGGAGTTGGCCGTGGCCCTGGCGGACGCCTGAGACCTGAACCAACATCCATAAAAAACAACCAAGGAACACAAGATGCCCGGCGTATACGAACGAGATATTCCGATTAAGCAACTGGCGATCATGGACGCGATCGCGAAGACGAAATCCAGCAAGACCAAGTTCTTCTCCGCCCTGCGGAAGGGGAAGAAGCTGGTGCAGCTGGATTACCATTGGCAGCTCGAGGTGCGCGACAATCGCGGACACATGGGCGTGCGTGATGGGAAGGACCAGACCGAATGGGACAAGCAGCTGCGTTTCCCCTGCAAAATGCGGAGCATGGAAATGCGCGAGAGCTGGCATGTGTCCAGCAAAACCAACCGCACCGAGCAGGTGGCCGGCCCCGAAAAGGCCCGCCAGAAGAGCGAGGCGAGCGTGAAGCTCAAGAAGAAGGCGCAGCATCGCGCGCTTTCGGACTCCGGACCCATGGCGGAGAGCCCCGACGACCTGAGCACCGCGGACGAGTTCGCGGGCGCGTTCTGGTGGCTGTTCAACCCGGTAAGCCCGTACTTCACTCTGCCGGAGAAGTACCGGACCCCGGCGGGCTGCCTGTTCTCCGGAAACCTCTCGGACTTTCACGAGACGACCATGCAGAGCATGATGAGCGCCGCGTTCGTCTCCAAGGACGAGGACGACATCATCCTGGACGGATGGGTGGGCACGGACTTGAAGAACCGCTTCAACGACTGGGGTGCGCACGATACGGAGGGCAACGGCGACGACAACCTGCGGGTGTACACCTTCAAGGGCGAGGAAAAGAAGATCCTGCGCTGCGTGGACTTCCTGCACATCGGCGAAGGGACTGTCCGCCTGCACCCGACCAACAGCCTGCTGCGGGACCGGAAGACCGGCGCTGCCCATGCGGACGCCCAGCGCTCCGGCGTGTTTTTGGACATGAACGAGTGGGTGTTCAAATACGTGGCGCCGTTCAGCCACAAGGACAACACCGATGAAGGCGGCGGCCCCCGCGGGTTCTGGTTCTTCGAGGGCATGATGCACCCCACCACCATCAACGGCCAGCTGGGGGTGCGCTGCGGCGGGAACTAAACCGACGCGGTGAGCCTTATCGACCGGGGGCTCCATCATGGCGCCCCCGGTGACTGACCCGACTGAACGAACGAATCAAACCTACACAAAAGGAAAACAACCATGGATGTGAAATACCCCATCCCCTACCAATCGCAGCTGGCCGGACCGGCCAACGTGCGCGCCAAGGTGACCCACGAAGACTTGACCGAGGAGACCGCGGACACCGACCAGACCCTGACCCTGCTGACCGTTCCGGCCGGCATGGCCTTCCGGTTTGTGAGCCACGAGCTGTTGGAGGCGTTCGAGGACGCCAGCGACAACGCCCTGAACGACACCAAGATTTCCATCGGGGTGAGTGGCGCGACCACGCGTTTCCTGGAGGCCATCCAGGTGAACGAGAACGGCACCGAAGTGGTGAAGAGCATGGGCAAGCAGATTCCCGGCTCGCTCACCGCCGCCACGGTGACCACCCCGGACGGCTCCGACGCGGGCACCACCCAGACCCTGGCCAACGCCCTGAAGGCGGAGGTGAACAAGGTGGTCGCCGACCTGGAGACGCTGAAGGCGGGCCCGTACTATGTGTTCGCGGCCGACACGGACATCATCATGACCGTGGAGAGCATGAGCGGCAAGAAGCTCTCGGACATCGACACCGGCGATCTGCTGGTGTGGTTCGACATGCGCTGAGGCGCGGAACCGAAACCCGTTTCCACGCACGTCGTGGAGATACGCTCTCCGGAGGGGTTGCACACGCGATTGCCTCCGCTGGTTGGGACCCCTCCGGGGAGCACCTTTTTGAATGTGACAAGACGACCGCCGAACCACCATGACCGACACCATCACCATTCACGACAAAAGCCTGGAGACCCGCCAGAGGGAGCTGGCGCGGGAGCTGCCGGAGAGCAGGACCTTCATGGGCGGCGACGCGTGCTTCGGGATGCGGGTGGACGAGGAGGTGTATGAGAACGCGCGGCTGGCGAACCTGGAGAGCTGCGGCGGCCGGAACGTTTGGGACGATCCGGAGTTCTGCCGGGACATGGCCCGGCGGCACCCGGAACTGGTGAGCCACAGGCGGGGCACCACTTTCGCGGTGGGCGCTCCGGGGAAGGAGAGCTATGGCGGGCTGATGAAGGCGCGGAGCCGACACGGAAAGGTGGCCACGCGGGTGCGCTTCCGGGGACACCTGCGGATCGAGGACGATTTTAACGCGGGCGTGCGGACGATTTTGAACAAGCTGGAGGGGGTGGAGCGGCGGTTTGACCTGGCCAGCGGCGAGCCGCTGGAGGAGATGGGAGACGGGGAAGGCTCTGAAACAATTTCACCCACGGATGCACACGGATGAACATGGATTTTAATTTTTCCTATCTCCCATCTCCCGGCTTCGAACTTCGGAGGAGACTGTGAGTTCTCTTGCCGACTACTTCACCAACCAGATCCAGATGGTCGGCTTTGACCGGTTGTTTGGGCGGTGTGTGCGGGAAATGGGACTGAACTCCGCGAGCTGGAACCCTCAGGGGGACTTGGGCGAGACGATCTGCGACTATATGACCGACCGCCTCCGCAAGGCCTATGAACACGACTGGTGGCCGGTGCTGACACCGGTGGTGAAGCGGGTGGTGCGCGAGGATGGGGGGAAGTTTGTGCCTTGGCAGCAGAATCCGTCTCTGTCGGCGTCGTTGTATGTGGTGGGTTCGGGCGTGGAGGGAGTGGATGGCGAGTATTCGGATACGGGCTCGCTGAATGGGAAAAACACCTGGACTCGGGTGGGTGGAGTGTCCATGCCGACTTTGGGGATCGATGGCGATTCGATTGTGTGGAACACGTCCACGGGGCCAAATCGATGGGAGTTGTACAAGGAGGGGGAGGTGATCCATACGAA
>Ga0194136_1001773_pt1 | contig 10669 bp, 12 predicted proteins | sample TARM_MetaG_T3A_1_FD_134023 | JGI IMG/M metagenome (GOLD analysis project Ga0194136, IMG submission 134023) | Freshwater microbial communities from Pennsylvania, USA, analyzing microbe dynamics in response to fracking - TARM_MetaG_T3A_14 (version 2) | ecosystem: Environmental > Aquatic >...
ACATACACTGGCAGCACTACAGGCAGCAGACGAGTTCCAATACGATCCGTTGTCAAAACTCGCGGTGTGTATGCACGACATTGGGAAACCACTGGTACTTGATCAATGTGGCAACTATCACGGACATGCCAGGGAAGGATCGGCATATGCCAGGTCTATACTTGAAAACATGCGTCTACCTTCAGATGATATAGACGCGGTGGTTTTTGCAGTAGAGAACCATATGAAAATGTATGAGTTCGACAACATGCGTCCGGCAAAGAAACGTCGACTACTAATGCACGACAACTTTAATGTCTTGTTGAATGTTTACATTGCAGACCGTTGCGCAAGAATTCCTGATGAATTTGGAAGATACACTACTGAGATCATGATTAGACATAAGTTTAAACACGCTGTTGAAGACCTGTGCAACGAAGTTACACCACTGATTACTGGTCGCGACCTGATAGATATGGGTTTAAAACCAGGGAAAATCTTCAGTACAATCTTAGAAGAAGTCGAGGACAGACAGGTTGCAAACGAAATTAGTACGAAGGAAGAGGCAGTCGAATTAGCAAAAAGTCTTAGTGCCTGCAGGCAACAGGGAATGTAATGTGAATTGTGCTGCACTTTCCCTACTGTCGCCCATTACAACTTCAATACCATAGTCCTTGCGAATTTTCTTCAACATACTTATAATATAGTTGATATGCATCCTTGATCTTCTCTTTTTTAAATGCCTTTGCATATCATTAATATTGCCTTCAATAATAAGTATGTCAAATCCACGATCTAATTCTTTCATAAATCTTTTTTTATTCTTTCCACAGCAGTTTATAAAATCATTGACTGACTTACGTTCAACAAGAATTTCTCCGTTTGAATAGTCGGCAGTATCTAACTTCTCATTTACTATTTCTACATCCTTCCAAGCGTCGCACTCGCTGAATGGACGCTGCTCTCTGGTATCCACAACAATTGTCATTATGATATTACATCCGTTATTTCTTCTATGGTTCTTTTGAACTTGCGATCAGTCTGTGGTTCAATAAAAATTATTTTGAATTTATCTTTGTCATGTACTACTACGTAATTCCAGGCATGACGATTGCCTTCAGCACTGGTTCCAATTATTATTCCTATAGCAAGTCTGCCTTGCCACTTTTTTAGTTTGGAAAATAGTTCAAATGCAAAATTGTCGCAATCATATTTATCGGAAACATATAAGTTTTCAGACACAGGATCAAGGTTGAGTACTTGCGACAGTGTTTCCATATCGATTGCTTTGTATTTAGAATCAAGTCGAATATGATGAGCATTGAAATGTGAATCAATTTGTCCGAAGGATATTTCTTTTAATTCAGGTTTAGGTAAAAAAAGTTTGTAAAGTGCTGATTCTACAGCACCTACGGTACGAAGTGTTGCTTTTTGCCAGGACATACTTAATCATTCAGGAATGTAGTTTATATCAAAACCGTTATTTTCTTTTTCTTGCCAAAGATCTTGCAATTCTTTCTTTTCCTGCTTATGCCTTTCTTCAAGGTCAGCAAACGCTTGTCTGCGTGCTTCGTAGAATTGCTGTTCTTTACGTTTCAATTCAGCAACTTCTTTATTTAATTTCATTTCTTGAAGTTCAAATTTTAAATCTTCATTGCGAATTTCATTCTTAGTTTTTTCATCAAGAGTATCCCATGTATCAGCATATTGCTCAGCAATTTGCTGTTTCCATTTACCATGTTGTTCCTTAATATCACTCAATTCAATACTTTTCTGTTCACATTTTTTACATCCCATTGTAATCATTCTCCTGTTATTGAAATGTTATCCATTCTAATCCATGCATGATAATCACCATATCCACAATATGTACTACTAGTATCATAGTGGTATGGTGCTTTTAATCGAACCGATTGCCCATCCAGTATCTTTCTTAGACTCTGGAGGGGGTGTTCCTGCATTATCCCATCTAGGTAATTCATTTGTAAATTCTGCCATTTATTTTCTCCTGTATATGTATATATTATTAGGGTCTATATAAAGTTTTTACTTATATATTTGGAATATCTTTGGATATATAGATCATCTTCCAGTCAATATCTGATTGACCAATCCTTAATTTAACATTTGAAGGATTTAATTGATCTGTATTAGTCGTAGATAAATCAGTATCTAAGGAACCATTATGCTTTAGAACTAATCTTGTTGGCGACCACCACATTTCGAAAATATGCTCTGAATTTGAATCAGTAGAAGTGGATGCGTCTTTTCTATCAACCACTGTTCCTGCAATTTTTTTACTTATATAATTTTTACCATAACCTGATCCCCTAAAACCAAATAAATAGTAATTATTTTCATCTACTTGGAAAGATATATAACTACTATTATCAGTTGGATAATCAGCATGTTTAGTATAGACTATTTTTGCATAACCCTCCGATATTGGATTTATATTCCATTCTGCAACTGCATTGCAATTATTCCCTGTTCTAATCTCAATCCAATTATTAACCGAATCATAACTACGTGAAGCAGAATTTAGAGTCCATGTATAATTTGATATAGTATCTGCAGTAAAATAATCTTCATACTTATATACTGATGATATTCTTAAATAACTCGGTTGAGTCATTTCCATTAAGGGATCTAAAACTTCTTTAGTTAATATTTTAGTAAATATAAAAATTCCTGCAACATGCATTCGAACTAAGTATCCACTTGAATCTGTCCTATTTGCTCCTACTCGAATTGATCTTTCTGTGAAATCTATTGTGCCACCACTATAGATAGTATTTAGTACTGTTATATTATCCACTAATATATTCAATTCTTGAGTAGTATTATCATAAGTAAATCCAATAAGATGCCAATTACCATCATTACATGTTTTACCACTATTATGCCAATTACCTGTATTGCCATCATCTAAAAATACATCTACTCCACCGGATCTATGCGCAAGAATAAAATGTTGTGCTGTACCCCCGTAGTTATTTATTAATCCCCAGTTATCAGTACTCTGTGTACTATTATACCAAACTAATATTGTTAACTCTGTAATCGAAGGTAAGAGACATATATCTGCATAATCATTTGATCCGTCAAAATAATAACCCCTCTGTCCGTTAGGTAACGCTCTTGGAATACATCCATTGATCGTACCGTGTCTACTATTACCAGATATATCATATAAATGATTATTACACGTATACCAAGCATAACAATTGAGAGCTTGTAAATTAGCATTATTTATCATAATTAGTAACCTCTCTTTAAAGGATAGATATACATTTTATTAGACAAATCTGCTAATAAATTAATCTTATCCTGTAGTATCTCCGCATCCCATAATCTTACGAAATAAATTATACCATCAAAATATCTAGATCCATCTTGAGCACCAATTGTTAATGGATCTGCACTTGGATCGATACCACTTTCCATTGATATTGTATTATCCAATACCTTATCAATATATAATTTACGTTCCCCGTTTTTCTCTGTAAAAACTACATGATAATCTGTATCCAAAGATAAAACTGTATTAGAATAAGAATATGAGGAACTACCACCTGGATGATATGTATAACAAGCAAGTTTACCGTCAGAGTGAACTTGGAAATAATAAGAAACATTCTTTGTACAAATTGTACTATTCGCATTAAAACCAGTTGGACGAATCATTGCTTCAATGGATATTTCATTAGTTAAATCTAAGGAACTATTATCGGATACTGTAATTATATCATTACTACCATCAAAATGATAAGCACTATTTAAATTCCCTAGATGATCTGTAACTAATGTTGCACCCGATACTGTACCATGATTAATACCCATAATATCGGAAGCATCGCCTCTTAGGTCCCAATATGATATACAATTATTAAATAGATTATAATATAATTGATTAGTTCTATAAATACGGTAAATATCCGACATTAAAATATCACCTGTGCACTAAGATCTGTTCCTGGTATATCACTGCCAACCTGTGTAACAACTACATAAAGTACATCACCGGCTACACATGAAACTTTACCACTATCTAAACTTCCTGTTGAACTATATAATCCGCTACTTTCTGCAGATTGTGATGTAGTTATTTCAATCGGAGTATCACTAGAGAAAATACTATCCGTAGTTTCTGTACCATTTTTCCTTACATCTACCTTAACTGATGAACCTGTAGGTAATTGTGATAAAGTTGCTCTTGCTTCTGATATATCAATATCTTCCGGTATTCTATAATACATTAATATGGCTGTATAAATTTCTCCCTCAATAACTCTTTCAAAACCTGAAGCACCTCCGCCATCTGGTGTGACAGTTACTGTTCCATCACCATCATCGGTAACTAATATACCTTCTCCAAAATTTATATCTGTAGCATTATTTACTACTATAGTCCCATTATTAGATACATTACTTCCTAAATCAGAAGCATGATAACCATCGACTGTATCAGCATCACCATTAATATCAACAGTAAGAAATGTTTCAGCATTAATTGCAGCAACCGCTTCACTATTTGTATATTTTGTATGATGTGCATCTACATCAGAAGCATGTGTTGAAATATCAGACTGAATATCACTAAGATGTGCACCGTCAAGAGTATCTGCATCTTTACCAGTTAATGTATTTGGTAATTGTGCAAGTGGAATTAAAGCACTATTGTCAAGTTCTGCAACTCCGTTAGCAACACCTACATCACCTGCAGGAACATAATCTGTAGGCACATCGTTTATTGTAGCAAATGCATTAGCCGCGTCTGGTGAATTTGCTGCATCCAGTCCGGCTTTTTGTAGTGACGTAGGATCGTTAGAATTATCATGGTGTGCAGTCGCATTGTTAGCATGAGTACTTACATCACCATCGATTTCGTTTTGAATATCAACCAGGTGTGCACCATCAACCGTGTCTGCATCTGTTCCACCCTGAGCATTAACCGTAACAGTGCCATCACCATCGTCAGTCACGCTTAAAAAGTTACCAAAATTAATATCAGTAGCATTGTTTACAACAATTGTTCCGTCATCTGATACATTACTTCCTAAATCTGATGCATGATACCCATCAACCGTGTCAGCATCACCATTAATATCAACAGTAAGAGATGTTTCAGCATTAATTGCAGCAACCGCTTCACTATTTGTATATTTTGTATGATGTGCATCTACATCAGAAGCATGTGTTGAAATATCAGACTGAATATCAGTAAGATGTGCACCATCAAGAGTATCTGCATCTTTACCAGTTAATGTATTTGGTAATTGTGCAAGTGGAATTAAAGCACTATTGTCAAGACCAACAATACCATTAGCAGTGTTTTTTAAAGCATTCAAGCGTGCTGCATTGTAATACTGTATATGATCATCACTACTAAGATTTACCAAATTATTATGATCAGCACTTGTTGCAAAAACCGTCCACTCAGTGCCATTATAAGTATACTGCATGTCTGTATTTTCTACCCAACATGCCGATCCTTCGTTTGGTGTGTAAAAAACCCATGCTGAACCATCCCATTCTGCAATCTCGTCATCATGTCCAGACCAGTCAGCACTGCCGACACCAATAATATATCTATCTTTTACAGCAGGTGATGTAGGCGGAGTATCCAGAATAGATTTGACAGAATTTCGCCATTCAAGTCCTTGGATTTTAGAATCAACATAATTTTTAATATCTAAGTAATGATATCCATCAAGTAAATCTGCATCTAGTTCGGAACCGTCACCCTGTACCACATTCCAATTATGTGATCCATCTTCCGTAATATTAGCACCTGGCACTGGACGTGTGTGATGTGCAGAAGTGATTGCGGTATGATTGGCAATTTGAGTATACAAGTCATCATCACGAACAACAAGACTGTCTAACATGGACTCATCAATCAATCCTGTTGTCGTTTCAGCATTGATTTTTTCAATGATTGTAGTGCCGTTATACTGTGAAGTACGTACAATATCAGCGATATGATATCCATCAACAGTATCTGCATCTTTATCAGTAAGTGTTGGTGGCAACTGATCAAGTGGTAGTTGCGCATTCACATCAAGTGTAGCTATACCATCTGCATTTGCAAGTAACTCACTGCCAAGTACTGTACCAGTAACACCGTGTGCGGTTGTTTGTGAATCATGTGTACCAATATCATTGTCAATCTCATTCTGAATATCTTCTAAATGATATCCATCAAGTAAATCTGCATCATAGACTGATACACCATTTACATCATATCGATTCCATACTATTTTACAATCCGCAGTAACAACAGCACTATTTTCACTATCGTTATTAATCAGTTTTATTTTAAGACTGTAAAAGTCAACCATTAATTGAATAAAATGCTGATTACCTGCAGGAACCGTATCACTTGCCGAAGGTTCTGTATTATATGTTCCACCATCTTCATAATTAACATATACATATGCAGTAATAGATGATGCCGTTCCATCGTTTTTTATAGGAATTGATAAATAATTGGCATTGTTAGTGACAACAGGTGCGGATAAATTTTCAGTACCTGCAGACAATGTGTAATTATTGTAAATAGATTCAAAAGATGTATCAGGCGATAGTTTGTCTTGTAAAACAGAAATTTGAGAGTGTGCAATATCGATTGCATCTTCAATATTATTAAGTTCGTGGGTATTGATGACCTCACCACTCACCCACGTTTTTTTATCATACGTCATTATTTGCTACAACCTGTATAATTCGCATTTTGTCTTTAGACATTACCTGGTATTTTTGTCGTGGATAAAAAGTAAAAACAGAAAGAGGTGTTGCCCATATACGTTTTCCATCAACCATAACATATCCCTGTCCGGACAACACATACCATGTGGTTAATGATTTACATCGAAAATAAGAGGTGTGTTTACCCACCTCAACATTAAGTTCTTGAATATTATATTTATAATTAGATTCAACGCATGTTTGGGTGCCCCATTTAGTCATCATAAGAATCACTAATAATTCTGCAGTCAACATCTGCTGTTGTTGTATTTGATCCGTCGTTGTTAGTTAATTTTACTTTCAAAGCATAAAATCCAGTATTTATTTCAGCAGTTTTTTGTTCACCATTCCCAAGGTTAATTGTGGTATCTGCAGTTGTATCGAATGTACCACTATCTTTATAATTCAAAAATATTTCAGCAGTCAAATCAGTAGATGCACCAGTATTGTTTACTGTTACAAAGACTTGTTTTGCTTTTTCACATACAATTTCGGACGATGTAGCAGATGGTGTTGCACCACCACTGATTGTTAACGATTCACCTGAGAATATAGAATTCACAGTATAATCTTTACGCAAAACTTCACGTATATCATGTAGCAAATAATCTCGATTCATAAAAATAGTCCTCACTTACTATATGTCGGCAAATTTTAAAGGTAGTATATAAAGTTATTGTTTAAGTTTAAAGAAGTTTTTATTTTCTTCAAACTTCTTCATTATTAACCTCTTTATATTGTTGTGTGGTGGTAATGCATAACCTGAGTTGTTGAAGTGGTTAAGTTGAAGGTGGTTAGAGTGGTTAACCTGAAATAAAAATAGAATAGTACAAAAAGTATACTCTTTGTACTATCATCGAATTAGATGCACATTGTATACATACAAATGGGCATAATCGTTATAACTTGCTTGTTGACTCATCAGATATAATTTAAAATAATATATACCTGTTATTAATGATAAATCAATAACCTCCTGTGTTGGAGAAAAAGCGCTTCCATGTGTTTTTGTTACATCTGCTTCAAATTCACCACCAGGCTGTTTAGCAAATCCGCATTTTATTTGAGGATAATCGCCACTTTCTTCGGTTGTACATTCCCACACAATAACCATTTGTGAATAATCTGTTAAATCTATTGGCTGGTTTGAATATAAACTTGTAGATGCTTCATCTTCTCTAAATGCATGTATACTTGTCCCTATTGTTTGGAACGCTCCCCAGGATTCAATATCTACATAGATAGAACCTGAATGTATTATAGGAAATATTTCAGATAGTACACTAGGTACAACCCACGTTCCTTGCTGGTAACACACATATTTCCTTTTTGTATCTAATGCGATATATTCATCGCCCGGAATAGGTGATACTGGCTTATCTGCATCTAATCCTGATAAAATTGGTTTATATGTCATTAGATAATCACCCATTCATTTCCTGTTGATTGAACTGTAATCGTTTCATATTGCACATTAATTTCTCTCATTGTTTCTCCGTCTATTGTTTGTGAACTAACTGTATCTATTGTTACTGTATAACTGGAATTATCCACTTTCTTAACATTATAAATTTTATTAGTAACTGTAGATGCATCTGGAAGTGTGATTGTGATATTATTACTTGTAGTGTCACATGTAACTGTATAATCAGTATTTTGTAGTGTATAAGAAACAGTAGTCTGAATCAATGGTGTTTTCCATGGTTCACTCCCATCTGCCAAAGTATTGGATTGTAAATTACTTACTTCACCAGAACTAAATGCATCAGCAGGAATTGTGGAAGCATATGCAATAGAAGGTTGATTGCTTAAATCATTATAATTTCCACTGAAATAATCATGTTGAGCAGTACTTCCATGATCAGTATCATTATTGATGGCAGAAATTGCTTCACTATCAGTATATTTTGTATGATGATCGTTTGCACCAACATTACTTAAATCACTGTGTGATCCAGAAAAATAATTATGTTGTGCAGTAGTACCATGATCAGTATCATTATTTATTGCTGCCTGTGCTTCTGCATCGGTATATTTTGCATGATGTACATCAGTAATCGATGCATGTGTAGAAATATCACTATCAATTTCATTTTGAATATCACTAAGATGTGCACCGTCAAGTGCATCTGCATTGTCTACAATACCATCATCATTAGAGTCATATGTTGATTTTAACATATCACCATAACCAGCATTGCCTAAATCGTTCTCGGTGACAAACACATTAGTTCCAGAAGGAACATTAGCACCATCAATAGCAGCGTTCTGATCAGCAGTCAAATGTTTAGACAAATCACTACTATGATTACTAAGATCACTATTGAGTACCTGCAGGTTACTAGTTAATGACTTAATATTATTATCCGGTGTGTCTGACCAATTTGCTTTACCATTCAATTTGTGAATTTGGAATCTTAAATTTTTAATTTCGTCTAACAGATTAGCACATGATGTTTTTATCGATGATGGTGTATTACTATATGTTAATCCAGTGTTTTTGATAGAAGTTTCTGGATGCATATATGTAGTATTAGTGGTTGTCCTATGTGTTTCAATACCACTATTAAGTTCAACAGAACTTACAACATCAGTATCTAAATTATCCAGATCAATTCTATATTGAGATGCATTGATGAGTGCGGTAATTTCTTCGGCAGTTAAATCCTCAGTTGCACCAGTCTCAATTGTATCTAATTTACTATACGCACTTTGTAATGTAGCAAGAAGTTTGTCTAGATCAGTCTTTATATTATTAAAATCAGCATCAACCTTTGCCTGACTAATGGTTGTATATGGTATATACCCATTGTCATTGCCCTGGTTAGGCCCTGTAAACGTATTCGGATCAATATCAGTCATTTATTCATCCCCATTTGTAATCATCAGTATCCCATGTAGCAAAATCCCATACAGAATCTGTAAATTCGAAATGCACATACACACCTGCAGCAATTATCTGGTAAATATATTTCTTCAAATTTTCAGCATCATCCGCATTTTCAGAAGGCAGCATTATCGATAAATAGTAAGGTGTAGTTTCAAAAATAACTACGTCAGAAATTTCAATATTTAAAAAATTAGCAATGAATTGCTGAATCGCATCTTTTGTCGTGGACTGTTTAATAGAAGAAATGTAGGTAAGTAGTCGATTTATATAATCAACATCAGTCTCATTATACATCCGATCCACATTTAAAAATTCACCATAATAATCAATTGATTCACCAACGGAGTTTTCTAAACTTTTTTGGTCAGCAATGTCTTGGATACATGTAAAAATCTCGTCGTATTCATGTACAATGGTATCCAGAAATCTTTGGTATATCATTATAATCTCCTGTATTGCATTGGAAAATAGTTGACCATTTTATAAATAAAATCAAGTCTATATGATAATGATATATTGTGGACAATCGGTGAGTCAAGACCAGTTAGTACAACTTTCCACTGTAAATATTGTGCAGGTTTGTTTATAACATAATTTTTAGGATTGTATATAACAATAACATTTGTATTGTTTTTATTCAATTTATTAGATAAAAATATATGATTATCTTTAACTTCTGCATCGCTTGTATAATCTATAACATTTGAAGAATCATGATCAACCTGTGCTAAATTTACAGTTCCCTCGTCAGTTATTGCTTGTACCAAAATACTATATCTATAATCATTTTCAGTATAGATATTTACTATTGAATCTATATCATATTCAGTATTGATTTTGTCAGGTGTAATGGACAACAAGAATTCGGCATATTGTTCAGGCACTGTGCAGTCTATCCAGTCCGACCATTCCTGATTTTCGTATAATCGGTAATATACAGAGTATCCAGACCCTGTGATCGATGTAGCAAGATCTCCAAAATGATGTAACTTATCACTCAAGTAAATTTCAGGCGAGATGATTTCAGCATAAGCAGGTTCGTAGTTATAT
>Ga0194136_1001775_pt1 | contig 10663 bp, 6 predicted proteins | sample TARM_MetaG_T3A_1_FD_134023 | JGI IMG/M metagenome (GOLD analysis project Ga0194136, IMG submission 134023) | Freshwater microbial communities from Pennsylvania, USA, analyzing microbe dynamics in response to fracking - TARM_MetaG_T3A_14 (version 2) | ecosystem: Environmental > Aquatic >...
TCACGATATGGTAGATACCTTCACGAAAATCTTTGATTTCATAAGCTAAACGGCGTTTCGCCCAGTCTTTTGATTCAATAACTTCAGCGCCATTATCTGTTAAAATAGAATCGAAACGTGCGACTAATTCTGCTTTAGCTTCTTCTTCGATGTTAGGACGGATAATGTAGTTGATTTCGTAATTGCTCATTTGACTGTCACCTCCTTGTGGACTTTGGCCCTTACTTTTGTAAGAGCAAGGAGAGTACCTTTTCAGGATTACTCACATCTAGAGATTGTAACACATCGCTTTTTGTATGGCAAGCTTTTTTTGATCGCATTTTCAATAGCGTGAACAGCGGGATACATATACGACAGATGAATGAATGAAACCCGCCAGCCGAGTAACAAACAGGCTGGCGGATTTTTCGTTTTTTCTCCGGCGAACGAAGGCTTGCCGGAGGACGCCAAACATTTTGTTTGCGATCTCCTGTAAGGAAAGCTTCACCGGAGATAAGACCGATCGTAATGGCGGTCCTCCTGCCAACACCGCCGCCACCGGAGCTACGGTCGGCGCGCCGCGCTGTCCTCCGGCGAACTTCTGCCGGCCGCCCCAAAAATCCAAATCAAACAGAAGAACGGGGCCTCTCCAATGGAGACAGCCCCGTTCTTCTTTTTCTGCTTCAGTATCAAGCTTTATTCTTCCGAATCTTCTTCGTCCAACAGTTCATCTGCGAAATCGCTCAATTTATCGGCCATTTCGGCTGATTCTGTTGCATCCGGTGTGTTTGCCTGCAGAGTCGGTTCAGATGCTTCTGAGGCGCTATTTTCGCCTTCTGAACCCACTTCTTCATTCAGAGGGGTAACAGCTTCTTCATCCTCTTCGCGCTCGACTTTTGCCATCGTCGATACAATGGAGTCATCATCCAACTTGATCAGGCGCACGCCCAAAGTGGCACGGCCCGTCTGGGAAATCGCATCCGCATGGAAACGGATCATGACGCCTTTATCGGTGATGATCATGATGTCTTCCGCACCGGAGACGGTCGTCAAACCGACCAATTTGCCGTTTTTATCAGTGATGTTGGCTGTTTTGACCCCTTTGCCGCCGCGGCCTTTGACGGCATATTCAGCGGCAGCTGTACGCTTGCCGTAGCCATTTTCCGTGATGATCAGGACTTCCGAATCGTCATGCAGCACGTCCATACCGACAACAAAATCGTCTTCTCTCAGTTTCACGCCCCGGACACCGGTGGCAGTCCTGCCCATATCACGGACGTCCTGTTCTTCGAAGCTTACGGAATAACCGAAGTGCGTACCGATGATGATTTTTTGGTTGCCGTCGGTCAGGGAGACTTTGATCAGCTCATCGTCTTCCTTCAGGTTGATTGCGCGCAGGCCGCTTTGGCGGATATTCTGGAATTCCGTAGCGGATGTCCGTTTGACGGTACCCATCCGCGTCGTGAAGAACAAGTAATCCCCATCCTGCGGGCCGCCTTTGACGTTGATGATGGCTTGGATTTTTTCGTTGGCATCCAGGTTCAGCAAGTTGATGATCGGCAAGCCTTTTGCCTGGCGGCCGTATTCAGGCACTTCATAGCCTTTGGTTTTGTATACTTTCCCTTGGTTCGAGAAGTACAGCAGCACATCATGCGTCGATGCCGAAATCAGCGTTTCGATGAAATCATCATCATGGATGCCCATGCCTTGGACACCTCGTCCGCCGCGTTTTTGGGCCCTGAATTCGCTGTTAGGCAAACGTTTGATGTAGCCGTTGTGCGTCAAGGTCAGAACGATGTCTTCCTCTTCGATCAAGTCTTCATCCTCAAGCGACAGTACTTCGCCGACTAACAATTCGGTGCGGCGTTTGTCGCCGAATTTTTCTTGGATCTCAAGCAACTCGGTATAGATGATGTCGAAGACACGCTGCTCGTTCGCCAAAATGTCAGCCAAATCGGCGATCAAAGCGATCAAAGCGTCGTATTCCGCTTCGACTTTGTCTCTTTCCAAACCGGTCAGACGCACCAGACGCATATCCAAAATGGCTTGCGCTTGTTTGTCAGAAAGGCCGTATTTGTCGATAAAGATCTGTTTGGCTGCATCGCCATTGGTTGAACCGCGCAGGATTGCGACGATTTCATCGATGTGATCCAGAGCGATCCGCAAACCTGCCAAAATATGCGCACGGGCTTCGGCTTTGCGCTTGTCGAACACGGTTCTTCTGCGGATGACTTCTTCCTGGTGCTCCAGGTAGTGGACCAGAATCTGCTTCAAGCCCAACACTTTCGGGATGCCTTTCACGATCGCCAGCATATTGAAGCCGAAAGATGACTGCAGCGGCGTCAATTTGTAGAGATTGTTCAGGATGACGCTGGCGCTGACATCTTTGCGGACATCGATGACAACGCGCATGCCGTCGCGGTCGGACTCGTCCGCCAAGTCGGTGATGCCTTCGATCCGTTTGTCGCGGGCCAGCTCGGCGACCCGTTCGACCAATTTCGCTTTGTTGACCATATAAGGCAACTCCGAAATGACGATGCGTTCTTTGCCGTTTTTCAGCATTTCGACTTCCACGCGTCCGCGGACGATTATGGAGCCTTTGCCCGTTTCATAGGCTTTCCGGATGCCGGATTTGCCCATGACGATGCCGCCTGTCGGGAAATCGGGTCCCGGAACGGCTTCCATCAATTCGGCAGTCGTCGCATCCGGATTGTTCATCAGGATGTGCAACGCGGAAATGATTTCCGTCAGATTATGCGGCGGGATGTTTGTCGCCATCCCAACGGCGATACCGGAAGCCCCATTCACCAACAGGTTAGGGAAGCGGGCCGGCAATACATCGGGTTCGCTTTCGGAACCGTCATAGTTATCGTGGTAATCGACTGTATCCTTGTTTAGGTCGCGCAGCATTTCCAAGGCGATTTTTGACATCCGCGCTTCGGTGTACCGCATCGCTGCGGCGCTGTCGCCATCGATGGAACCGAAGTTTCCGTGTCCATCGACCAACGGATAGCGGTAACTGAAATCCTGGGACATGCGCACCATCGATTCGTAGATGGCGCTGTCGCCGTGGGGATGGTACTTACCCATTACGTCCCCGACGATACGCGCGGATTTTTTGTGCGCCTTATCGGGCGTGACGCCCAATTCGCTCATGCCGTAAAGGATACGGCGATGGACCGGCTTGAGCCCATCGCGGACATCAGGCAAAGCCCGCGCCACGATAACGCTCATTGCGTATTCCAGGAAGGAAGTTTCCATTTCATGGCTCAGTTCCCTTTGTTCCATGGATTGATCATTTATTTTTTCGATTTCATCAGACATTTAATTTCCAACCCCCTTTTAGATATCCAAGTTCTTCACGTAAACCGCATTCTCTTCGATGAAGTTCCTTCTTGGTTCCACATGATCCCCCATCAGCATGTTCAATGTTTCGTCGGCTTTGACGGCATCATCGACGGTCACCTGCAGGAAGTGACGGTTTTCAGGGTTCATGGTCGTATCCCACAATTGTTCCGCATCCATTTCCCCAAGTCCTTTGTAGCGTTGGATGCTTGGTTTTGGTGATTCAGGGATGGTTGCCAAGTATGCTTCCAATTCTTGATCGGAATCGAGATACTTCTCTTTTTTGCCTTGCTTCACCTGGTACAAAGGCGGTTGGGCGATGTACACGTAACCGGCTTCGACTAAAGGACGCATGTAGCGGTAGAAAAGGGTGAGCAGCAAGGTGCGGATATGCGCGCCATCGACATCGGCATCGGTCATGATGACCAGTTTGTGATAGCGGGCTTTGGAAACGTCGAAGTCTCCGCCGAAGCCGGTGCCCATCGCCGTGAACAGCGAACGGATCTCCTCGTTGGCCAGGATCTTGTCGATGGAGGCTTTTTCGACGTTCAGGATCTTCCCGCGGATCGGCAGGATTGCCTGGAAGAAACGGGAGCGGCCTTGTTTGGCTGAACCGCCGGCGGAATCCCCTTCGACGATGAACAATTCCGATTCCACTGGGTTCTTGCTGGAGCAGTCGGCCAGTTTGCCGGGCAGATTGCTGATTTCCAATCCGCTCTTCTTGCGGGTCACTTCACGGGCTCTTTTGGCTGCCAAACGCGCACGTGCGGCGAGCATGCCTTTTTCGACGATCTGACGGGCCACTTGCGGGTTTTCCATCAGGAACTTGTCGAAGAAGGTTGAGAAAAGGCGATCTGTGATGGTACGCGCTTCTGAATTACCCAATTTCGTCTTCGTTTGTCCCTCAAATTGCGGATCAGGATGCTTGATGGAGAGAACAAGGGTCAGGCCTTCACGCACATCTTCTCCGGTCAGGTTCTCTTCATTTTCCTTGATGAGCTTATTGCGTTTTGCATAGTCATTGATGACACGCGTCAAGGCAGTCTTCGCACCGGATTCGTGGGTTCCGCCCTCGTAGGTATGGATATTGTTGGCGAAACTCAGCAAGTTCGTGTGATAGCCATCCGTATACTGCATGGCCACTTCCACTTGGATGTCGTCCTGTTCGCCTTCGATGTAGATCGGCTCTTCGAAAAGGACTTTTTTGTTGCGGTTCAGGAATTCGACGTAGCTCTTGATCCCGCCTTCGTAATGGTACTCTTGCTTCAGAGGCTGCTCCGTACGCTTGTCGATTATCGAGATGTTCAGGCCTTTATTCAGGAAGGCCAATTCCCTTACGCGCACAGCCAATTTTTCAAAATCAAAAACGGTCGTTTCCTTGAATATTTCCGGATCCGGCAGGAAATTCACGGTCGTCCCGTGTTTGTCCGTTTCGCCGGTGACCGTCAATTCGGAAGTGATGTCCCCGCGCTCGAATGTCTGCGTATAGATCTTGCCGTCCTTATGCACACTGACGGACAGCGTGGAGGAGAGGGCGTTCACGACGGAAGCCCCGACACCGTGGAGACCGCCGGATACTTTATAGCCTCCGCCGCCGAATTTACCGCCGGCATGCAGGACCGTGAAGACTGTCTCTACAGCGGGACGTCCGGTGTTGGCTTGGATATCGACCGGGATGCCGCGGCCGTCATCGGTTACGGTGATGCTGTTGTTTTCTTCGATTGCGATCTCTATCTTTGTCGCAAAACCGGCCAGTGCTTCATCGATGGAATTGTCCACGATTTCCCAGACCAAATGGTGCAGACCTGCGCCACTGGTGGAGCCGATGTACATCCCGGGACGTTTGCGGACTGCTTCCAAGCCTTCCAGAACCTGGATCTGACTGGCATCATATTCTTTTGCGCGTTCAGCTCGTTCAGCTTTGTTCATTTCGTTTTCTGCCATTCTGTTACACACCTTCCATTTCTACTTCACCGTTTTTTATGTGATAGATAGTCGGTTCGTCTATCTTGTTCTTTTTTATGCCGTCCAAACTGGTCGTCGTCAAAAAGGTCTGGACCTTCTTCTCGATCGCTTTCAGCAGATGGGTCTGGCGTTCGTCATCCAATTCGGACAGGACATCATCCAGCAACAGGATCGGATACTCCCCCAGCACCTCATTCATGCATTCGATCTCCGCCAATTTGAGGCTGAGGACAGTCGTTCTTTGCTGCCCTTGGGAGCCGTAGTTTTGGACGTTGCGCCCGTTCACCTGAAAAACCAGATCATCGCGGTGCGGACCGAAAAGGGTGACCGCCTGATCCTTTTCCCGGCTTTTCCCTTGGCGGAACGCCTCCATCAGCGTCAAAAAAAGCGCGTCTTTGTCCATCCCGTCGGACAGCTCGAGATTGGATTTATAGGCGATCGTCAGTTCTTCCCGCTCCAAAGAAATCTCTTTGTGCAGCGGTTGGGCCCAGGCTTCCAATTTTTTGATGAACTGCAGACGGTAGACCAACAGATCGGCACCCAAAATGGCCAATTGCTCCGTCAGCACATCCAAATAGACTTCATCCTTGGCTTTGCCGGTCACCAACTGCTTCAGGTAAAGATTCCGTTGCTTCAGTATCCGCTGATACTGCACAAGGTCATGCAGATAGACCGGGTTCATCTGGCCCAGCTCCATGTCCAGGAACTTTCTTCGGTTGGCTGGCGCACCCTTGACCAGATTCAGGTCTTCCGGGGCGAACAGCACGACATTCAGCTGGCCGATGTATTGGCTGAGCTTTTTTTGTTCCAAGTGATTGACTTTGGCGATTTTGCCTTTTTTTGAAAAAATGATCTCCAAAGGGAAGGCCGAAACCCTTTTTTGGACCTTGCCGCTTATCTTGGCGGAATCTTCCTGCCAACGGATCATTTCTTTTTCGTTTGACGTACGCGGACTCCTGGCCAGAGCCAATGCATAGATCGCTTCCATGAGATTGGTTTTGCCTTGCGCATTTTCACCCAAAAACACATTGATGCCATCCGAAAAGGACACGGAAAGAGACGGATAATTCCGAAAATTCTGCAGCGTCAATTCCTTCAGGATCATGCTTCGGACTCACGGTTGTCTTGCTCAGCCTCTTCTTTATCCGATTTTGTTGACTGGATGAAGAACGTTCCTTCACCAGGGATGTCGATCATCATGCCGGGATACAGTTTGCGGCCTCTGCGGTCTTCTTTTTCGTTATCCACGTACACGACATATTCCGAGAGGAACCATTTGGCCATCCCGCCGCTGGAGATCAGATTGATATGTTTCAGGAATTGCCCAAGAGTAATGAACTCTGCATCTATATTCACAATATTTTTCAAGAAATTCACCTATTTTCCAATAAAATAAGCGTGGAAAACAAAATCCACGCAACAACGCTCATTAATAGGTCCATTATACTATTTTTTTCGACTTATTTCAAACTTTCGCGGAAAAAAAGGCCCTTATTTCGATTTTTTGTGGAAACGATAAAAATTAGCTATATCCCAGCGGAAGCGCCTATAGGCTTATAAATTTAAAATTCGCGTTTTCCGCTCGTTTTATCTTCAGCCGGACGAGTGGAGCGGATACAGACTTTCTTCCTATGGAAAAAACGGCGGGCCCAAGAGTTTTCATTTTCTGCTGAAAATTGCCATTGGAGACCGGAAAGCGTAAAAGTCACCGGACCTCCGGCGAACAAAGGCTTCGCCGAAGGTCAACCAACATTTTTGTTGGCCACCTCCGATGAGGACAACCTTATCGGAGCTGCGGCTGATTGTTGCGGCTGACCTCCGACAAACAGCTTCCTGAGCGGAGCTGCCGCCAGTTTCTTCCACCGGTCGTCTCCGAAGAAAAGGCGCTCAAGCCTGCCAATTCAAAAAGGAGGTGCTGTCTTTTCGGGACAGCACCTCCTTTTCAGTGTTTTCTGTTCGGATCAATAGGTCCTTACAGGCGTGATCAATTGGATGAAGGAATTATCGTTGTCGTCTTCGCGATCCGCCGGCACGACCGTGAACGGGCGCACAGCCGAAGTGAAGTTGACTTGGACATCCTGTTGGCCGAAGGTGCGGAGCGCATCCTTCATGTAATCCGGGTTGAAGGAAATGATCAGCGGATCCCCGCTGGCGGACTCGTAGGCCAAAGATTCCTCGACATTGCCGACTTCAGGGGAGTTGCCTGACAACTCGACTTTGTTCGAATCGATGGACAATTTGACGACGTTGTTTTTCCCTTCATGCGAAAGCAGGGAAGCACGGTCGGTGGCCTGCAGCAAATCGTAGGCATTCAGGACGATCTGCGTGCTCGAGCTGGCCGGGATCAACCGGTTTGTATCCGGGTAGTAGCCTTCCAACAAGCGCGAGTAGAAATAAACATTTTCGGCTTTGAAAAGGACTTGGTTCTCGGTGATCATCATTTCGATTGTCGCTTGATTTTCGACGATGCGCGAAAGTTCCACCAAACTTTTTCCCGGGATGATGACATTGTAGGTTTTTTCCAGCTGCGATTCCGGCGCGGCGATCGAAATGATGCGTTGGCTCAAACGATGGCTGTCGGTTGCCACTGCCGTCAGTTTTCCGTCCTTGATGGTCATATTAACCCCTGTCAGGATCGGACGGCTTTCCTGTGTCGACGTCGCGATGACCGTATGCTGGATTACTTGTTTGAATAAAGCGGTCGGCAAGGTGATGACTTCATTCGAATCGATGACCGGAAAATTCGGATAATTGTTCACATCGATCCCGTTGATGGTGAAAGAAGCTTTCGCAGAAGTGATGTTAGTCTGGAAATGCTCTTTGACTTCGATCGTGATTTTTTCGTCGGCCAGTTTTTTGACGATTTCACTGAAGAAACGAGCGGGCAGCACGATGCCGCCTTGCGTGTGGATTTCGATCTGATTGTTCTCTTCCGACACAGGGATCAGCGTTTCGATGGAAATGTTCGAGTCGCTTCCGCTCAATACGATTCCATTTTCATCAGCGCTGATTTTGACCCCTGTCAAAATCGGGATGGTCGTTCTGCTGGAAATAGCTCTTTGTACGTCAGATAAGTATTTGATCAGAACCTGACGATTAATGGAAAATTTCATAATAAGGGACCTCCGATGGTTATTCATATAAATTAAATAATATTAGTAATAGTAGTAGGGCCTGTTCATACTGTGGATAAGTGAAATAAGCCGATAAAACCAATCGTTTTCCACTTGTGGATAACGTGTTCGTAAATGCCGCCCTTTTTTTGGGATTATCCACAATACGCGCGGGCATCATTTTTTCAGACTGTTTTGGATCGTCTCGATTTCGCGCTGCAGAACAGGGTCTTTTTTGACGGAAAGGGCGATTTTGTCATGGGCATGGATGACGGTGGTGTGATCCTTGCCGCCAAATTCGGAACCGATCTTCGGCAAGGAATTGTCCGTCATCACCCTGGAAAGATACATGGCGATTTGCCTTGGGACAACGATCCCTTTGGTGCGCTTCTTGCCTTTCAGTTCCTCGACGGTCACATGGTAATATTTCCCGACGGCTTGCTGGATGGCGTAGATGGATAAAGCTTTTGGTTTTTCGGAAGGCATGATGCTCTTCAGGGCGTCGGCTGCCAGACTGGTGGTGATGTCGGTGCCTTGTATCGCTGAATAGGCTTGGACCCGCACGAGGGCGCCTTCCAGTTCCCGGATGTTGGAATCGATCTGCCCGGCGATGTAGCTGAGTGTGTCATCCGGGATTTCCAGGCGCTCGCTGTTGGCTTTTTTGCGCAAAATCGCGATGCGCGTCTCCAGATCGGGCGGCGTAATATCAACGGATAAGCCCCAGGCAAAGCGGGAAACGAGCCGTTCCTGCAGCTTCGGGATTTCGTTCGGCAAGCGATCGCTCGTCAGCACGATTTGCTTGCGTTCATCGTAAAGCGCATTGAAAGTATGGAAGAACTCTTCCTGCGTCCCTTCCTTGTCGGCAAAAAATTGGATATCATCGACCATCAGCAGATCGACGCTGCGGTATTCGTTGCGGAATTGCTCCTGCGTCCGGTTTTGGATGGAGTTGATGAAATCATTGGCGAACGTTTCGCTGCTGACATACTTTACTTTGGCGGTAGGGCGCAGCTGCAGCATCTGGTGGCCGATGGCGTGCATCAGATGGGTTTTTCCCAAGCCGACGCCTCCGTAGAAGAAGAGAGGATTGTAGATCGTGCCCGGTTCCTCGGCCACGACGAGGGCAGCCGCATGCGCCATCTGATTGCCTTTTCCGATAACGAAGGTGTCGAAGGTGTATTTGCTGTTCAGTTGGGCATCCTTAAAGAGACGGTTGTTATTGTTGTTGCGTTTTACGGTCGGTTTTGCGATATCGGGCATTTCCTCGTTCTTGATCATAAAAATGGGCGTCAGTTCCTTGCCGCTGAATTCGTAGATGCCTTCGACGATTCTGCTCATCAAGTTGTTTTGCCAATAATCTTTATGTAAAGAAGAGGGAACTTCGATAATGATGTTCGTATCAGTCAGTCGGACCGGAACGGCGCTGTCTATCCAAGTATCGTAGCTGACTTTGGACAGCGATTCCTGAAATTTTTCCTGCAGATAACGCCATAATGAATAGATGTCATCCAAATGAGACACCTCCTTTTAGTGAGTCTTTTCTATTTTAGCATTATATCAAAAAGTTTTCCACAACTCTTTTATCTGTGAATAAAACAATTAACCAGTGGATAAAAAGTTGTCCACAGGCAGAGAAAGGGTGTGGAAAAGGTTTGGCGGCGAAGCGATTATCCACGGATCGTTGTGGAGTTTTGAATTTCCGAAACATTGATTGTTACAGTGTTTGAAACACTTTTCCACAACTTCGGAAGACGGTGGAGCAGCGGGAATGCACACGCTGTAAAAATGTGGACAAATAGGCCGTAAGGTGTGCGCAATCAAGGGGGTTGGTGGAGTTATCCCGGGGCAGTGTGCATACAAAAAAAGCTTGTGGATAATTATTTTTCGATGAAAATCAATTTTTTTTCAAGAAAGGTGTTTTATCTTTCGTGGTTTTGTGCTATTATATCTCAGTGAGTTCAATAAAAATGAACCGATTTTACTTGACAGGTCACATTCTGTCTCTTTATAATGTATTGGACTGTCTAAACAGTGAAATATAACCTATTGGAAAGATAGTTTATCAGGAGGTGTAACGATCAATGAAAAGAACATACCAACCTAAAAAACGTCACCGTCAATCCGTTCATGGTTTCCGCAAACGTATGAGCACAAAAAACGGCCGTAGAGTATTAGCAAGAAGACGCGCTAAAGGCAGAAAAGTTATCTCTGCATAGATCACTGACCGTTTCAGTGGTCTTTTTTTTTAAGTATTTCGAAAA
>Ga0194136_1001782_pt1 | contig 10620 bp, 9 predicted proteins | sample TARM_MetaG_T3A_1_FD_134023 | JGI IMG/M metagenome (GOLD analysis project Ga0194136, IMG submission 134023) | Freshwater microbial communities from Pennsylvania, USA, analyzing microbe dynamics in response to fracking - TARM_MetaG_T3A_14 (version 2) | ecosystem: Environmental > Aquatic >...
AAGATAAATCTAAAGTACCATTACATTTAGAAGTAGTTGATATACTATCTTCATGGTTGAAGAAATATTATGATATAAGTAACAATAATTAGTAAGTTGAAGTTTGAGCTACAAAAATCGGCATATCTACTCTAATTGCCGAAAACCGTTGGAGACTAAAATGGTGATGGAGAGTTACCGAAAGATATATGGTTCACATTTTAGAAAATGGACTCAAAAAATAAGAAAAGAGGTTATTGCAATGAAAGATAAGAGGGATCTTACCAGGGTACCATTTGCTGGAGTAGGCTTGGTTTTTGGTACAGCGATTGGTTCAGTATTAAGCATAGCTATAACAGGAAATGTTCTTTGGGGCGGAATTGGAACAGGAATAGGGCTGGTAGCTGGTTCTGTAATTGATGCTTTTATTAAAAAGAGACAATAATATTAAATATAGGACTTGTGGTAATAAGTTAGATGGAAACAGATGAATTTCCTATTTCATCTATGTAAGAAATATTCAAAGTAACCACCTTAAAAGAGTAATTATTATCATATAGGTACTACGCATGGGTGTTGAATTTCATATTTCTAATAGAAAAAGAAAGTATTTAATACAAAATTCAATTACCTATTGATTTTTACGACAAATTCTTATATTATATGACTAAAGGTGCACGACAAGATAAATAATTTAATAAATTGTTCGTATTTCCGTATATGTCTAGGAATAAGGTCTAGACGTTTCTACCTGGCTACCGTAAATTGCCGGACTACGGGGTGTTTATATTTATTGTAGTATATTACTATTACTATTTTGTGTATGAAAGTGTAATAGTTTTATTAATACTACTTCTAAATGAATTATAAACCTCCCTGAGTGTCCAAACATTCTGGGAGGTTTTTTTATATGCCTGCATAGGTGTGAACTTGTCGGCGAAAGTCCGATACGGAGAAGTAACGTATTTAAATAGAAAGTAGATTTATAAATACCTATCTTTTACAATGAAAGCTTATGGATAGTTCCAAGGATTGTACAAGCCCTTCTGGGGAATTGGCTATACCTTGGTTTAAATATTAAATTATAATACTTAAGGGGGAAAAATTAATGAAAAAAGCTCTTAGTTTAGTGCTTATTACGGTGATGATTGCAGCTCTTGTATTAACTGGTTGTACTGGAAGCCAAAAGGCAGAAGCTCCAAAAGTTGATGACAAGAAAGAAGAAATTAAAGTAGGTTTTATTTATGTTGGACCAATTGGTGATGGTGGTTGGACTTATGCCCACAATGAAGGAAGAATATATTTAGAAGAACAATTAAATGTAGAAACAATTTATAAAGAGTCTGTTCCCGAGGGACCAGAAGTAGAAAAAGTTATGAGAGACATGATTGATCAAGGCGCAAATGTTATTTTTGCTACAAGTTTTGGTTATATGGATTTTATGGAAAAAGTATCAAAAGAGTATCCAGATGTTAAGTTCTTGCATAACTCCGGATTTAAAATGACTGAAAATATGTCAAATTATTTTGGTAGAATCTATCAAGCTAGATACTTATCAGGTATCGTAGCTGGTTTAAAGACAGAGTCAAATGAAATTGGTTATGTTGGTGCTTTCAATATTCCTGAAGTAATCAGAGGGATTAATGCATTTACATTAGGTGTACAATCTGTAAACCCTGATGCAGTTGTAAAAGTTAAATGGACAAACACTTGGTATGATCCAGCTAAAGAAAAAGAAGCTGCTATCGCTTTATTAGACGAAGGTGTTGACGTAATTGCACAACATCAGGATACAGCTGGACCTCAGATAGCTGCTGAGGAAAGAGGTAAGTGGTCGATAGGTTATAACACTGACATGAAAGATACAGCTCCAAAGGCTTATATGACAGCCCCTATTTGGAATTGGGGACCATACTATGTAGATCAAGTTAAAGCTATTATGGATGGTACTTGGGAAGCTGAAAGCCACTGGGGTGGTATGGATGAAGGTATAGTTAAGTTAGCACCGCTTACAGCAAATGCTCCTGCAGAGGCAAAAGAGTTAGTTGAAACGGCTCAAGAAGAAATTATCGCAGGAACACAAAAAATCTTTGTTGGTCCAATCAAAGATCAAACAGGTGCTATCAAGGTTCCTGCTGGTGTAGAAATGACTGATGAAGAAATGTTAAGTTTTGATTGGTTTGTTGAAGGTATAGAAGGTAACACAAAATAAACAATTAGATTAGGTGATAAAATGATTAAAGATATGTCCTATATTTCGATGCAAGGAATCACCAAAACTTTCGGCAAGGTTATTGCTAACCAAGATGTTAATCTTACTGTTAACTCCGGAGAGATTCATGCTCTACTTGGGGAAAATGGTGCTGGAAAAAGTACATTAATGAACATGCTGTCAGGGATTTATACCCCTGATGGCGGTTCTATTTTTATTCGTGGAGAAGAAGTGAAATTTACTTCGCCAAAGGATTCGATTAATGCTGGGATTGGTATGATCCATCAGCATTTTAAGCTTGTTGATGTCTTGACTGCTAAGGAGAATATTATTCTTGGTCAAAAGACTGGGTTATTTCTAAATCAAAAAGCATTGACTGCTAAGATTAAGGAAGTCTCTTTAAAATTTGGTTTGGATGTTGACCCAGATAAAAAAGTGTATGATATGTCTATCGGAGAAAAGCAGACTTTAGAAATTCTGAAGGTTTTATATAGGGGGGCAAATATTCTAATTCTAGATGAACCTACTGCCGTATTGACTCCTCAAGAAACAGCTAAGTTATTTAAGATAATGAGTAGAATGAAAGATGAAGGCTGTGCCGTTATCTTCATTTCTCATAAAATGAATGAGGTTATGGAAGTCGCTGATCGCATTACTGTGCTTCGTAAGGGTAATACTATTCGAACTTTAGATAAAATAAATACAAGCCCTAAGGAATTAACTGATTTAATGGTTGGGCGTCCTGTTGATTTGGCAATTAAGAGACTAGAAATAGACCAACAGGATATTGTTCTCGGCGTAAAGGATTTAAGGGTATTAAATGAGGAAAAAGTAGAAGCTTTGAAAGGGTTAAGCTTTACCTTACGTAGTGGTGAAATCCTAGGGGTAGCTGGTATTGCTGGTAGTGGTCAAAAGGAACTTTGTGAAGCTATTGCAGGACTATACCCAGTTAAAACAGGTGAGATCACGTTCAAAGGTGATAATCTAGTTGGTAAATCACCGAAAGAAATTATTACCAAAGGTATAAGTATGAGTTTTATTCCTGAGGACCGATTAGGCATGGGCTTAGTTGCATCCATGGATATGGTTGATAATTTGATTTTAAAGCAGTATCAGAGTCAAAAAGGCTGGCTCATTGACCGTAAACCAGCTGCTAAAAAGGCGTTAGAATTAATAGATAAATTAGAGATTAAGACTCCCGGCATTAATCATCCCATCAGAGATTTATCGGGCGGTAATATCCAGAAAGTATTACTAGGTAGAGAATTAGATTCTAATCCAGATTTACTGATTACGGCTTATCCTGTTAGAGGTCTAGATATTAATGCTAGTCATATGATTTATGATTTGCTAAATGAAGAAAAACAAAAAGGTGTAGCTATTCTTTTTATTGCTGAAGACCTTGATGTACTCATTGAATTGTGTGATAGAATTATGGTTTTATGTGACGGAGAAATTACTGGGATTATAAATGCAAGAGAAGCTACAAGAGAAAAGTTAGGATTATTGATGGTTGGCGAAAAGTTAGATAAATTGGAGGTGGAGAATGTTTAAGCTTATTAAACGGAGCAAAGTTTCGAATAGAAAAACAACAGGTATTAAACTAATAGCCATTCTCCTTGCTTTATTAACTTCGGCAATTTTTATCATGATTCTAGATTTAAATCCGCTGGAAGTTTATCTATCAATGCTAAATGGAGCTTTTGGCTCTGGATATAGAGTAAATGAGACTATTATCAAAGCTATTCCTTTGGTTATTGCTGCACTTGGTATTAGTATAGCCTTTAGAATGCAATTCTGGAATATCGGTGGAGAAGGCCAAATCATGATGGGTGCTTTTTCAGCTAGTTTTGTGGCATTGAATTTTGCTCAGTTGCCTAAACCAATCTTATTAAGTCTCATGATAATTGCAGGGGTTATAGGCGGAGGCCTATGGGCATTGATTCCTGCTTTTTTAAAGGCGAAGTGGGGTACTAATGAGACTATAGTAACTTTGATGATGAATTATATTGCTATTAAATGGGTTACTTATTTACAATATGGTCCATGGAAAGATCCTAAATCAATGGGTTTTCCTAAAGTAACAAATTTTACTGATAATGCAATTTTACCAAAGCTACTGGGTGTGCATATTGGATGGATCTTCGCTTTAGTATTAGTAGTCTTTATTTATATTTTTATGAAACATTCTAAGAAAGGCTATGAAATTGCAGTGTTAGGGGAAAGTGAAAATACTGCACGTTATGCCGGTATTAATATACAGAAGACAATTATAACTGCAATGATTTTAAGTGGTGGCTTGTGTGGCTTAGTTGGAATGATTCAGTCTTCCGCTATCAATAACACTTTATCCGTCGAACTTTCTGCTGGTGTAGGTTTTACAGCTATTATTGTTGCCTGGTTATCAGCATTAAGAGCTCCTGTAATCCTAATTGTATCTATCTTGTTTGCGGCTTTATTACAAGGCGGTTCATTTATTCAAACGGCCTTTGGAATACCTGAGGCGGCGGCATTAATATTACAAGGAATGATTTTGTTCTTTGTTTTAGGTAGCGAGTTTTTTGTAAGATTTAAAATTGTATGGAATAGTGAATCTAAGTCCGATAAGCAAGAAATAATAGTGGGAAGAGAGGCTAAATAGTATGAGCTTAACGATATCTTTTCTAGCTGCAGCTGTTGTAGCGGGAACACCATTACTTTTTGCAACTCTAGGAGCCATAGTTTCTGAGAAGGCTGGACACCTAAACTTAGGTGTTGAAGGAATGATGTTGATGGGTGCTGTTATGGGCTTTCAAGTGGCCTTATTAACCCAAAATCCATTTATAGCTTTATTTGCAGCTATGATTGCAGGAGCGGCTGGAGCTTTGATTTATGCACTACTGACAATAACATTAAGGGCTAATCAGGTTGTGTCGGGCCTAACACTTACAATCTTTGGCTCGGGTTTTTCGTCTTTTATGGGGCAGAGATTAGTAGGACAGATTGCCCCTGATAAAATTAAGGCTTTTTTTAAGCCAGTAGCAATTCCTGGTCTGTCAGATATCCCATTTTTAGGTCCAATATTTTTCAGACATGATATGTTTGTTTATTTTGGTTATATTGTGGCAGTTTTATTAGGTATCTATCTATATAAAACAACCATAGGCTTAAATTTAAGAGCAGTAGGGGAAAATCCAGGAGCTGCCGATGCCGCGAGTATTAATATAACTAAATATAAGTATATTCATGTTCTATTAGGTGGAGCACTTTGTGGTCTTGGTGGGGCATATTTATCATTGGTTTATGTTCCAGCTTGGCAGGATTATGTTACTGCCGGTAGAGGCTGGATTGCTGTTGCTTTAGTAATTTTTGCTTCGTGGAATCCTTATAAAGCTTTAATTGGCTCATATTTATTCGGTGGGCTCGATATTATAGGTTTTAGAATACAAGGAACTAGCTTGCATGTTTCCCAATATTTAATTGATATGTTACCATATCTTGTTACGATAATTGTTTTAGTTTTTGTATCTATGAGAAATTCCAGAGAGAGTCAGGGGCCGAAAGCACTAGGAACCCCCTACTATAGAGAAGAGCGTTAGGCTGTTGAATAACACTGCCTAACTATATTGAAAAGGAGATGAATTCTCAACGTGTACCAATGCGCTTGAGGTTTTATCTCCTTTTCTGCGAGCAAAACTCTTAGCAACTTTAGGATATTACTTTTTACAAACTCCTCTATTTAGGCAAAAACTCATCGGTCCTATTATTTCTGCGTTTATATTGTTATTCTTTTTTATCGGTTGTAGTAGAGTGGGATATATCACTTTAAGCAGCTATTTTTCCTTAGTATAACCAGTTAATAACGTTTGGTAGTATAATTTATCTAGTGGGCAAATAGTATAGATTACAGATATTATAATTTTCTTACAAAAGCGACTCAGTACTGAACATTCTCATGAAGATGAGTATGCAGTTTTACTACAAGGTTAAGATTGATATTTTATAGGGATACATTAACAAATACCAAAGGTTATAAGTAGAAAAAATGGGTACATAAAGTATAAATGAAATATTGAAAAATCAAAATATAAATTGGTAAAAATTAAATTGAAACTACCAATTAAAATTTAAACAAAGTCAATAGGAGGGTTGAATTGAAAAAAGTAGGAATTGCCTTAGGAGGTGGGGGCAGCAGAGGTTTTGCTCATCTTGGAGTATTAAAGGCTTTGGAGGAAAAGGGGATTAAGCCTGATATTATATCGGGTACGAGCACGGGGGCAATTATTGGAGCTCTCCTTGCAGCGGATAAAAGTCCAGATGAAATAATGGAAATACTAAAGGAAATCCGAATAACAGATATAGCTAAATTAGGGCTTCCGACCAATGGACTTGCTAATCTAGGTAATCTAAGAAGCAAACTAGACAAGCTCTTAGACAACAAGAGTTTTTTTGATTTGAAATACCCACTACATATAGCAGTATCAAATCTTTTTACTGGAAAAGTAGAATATATTAGTGAGGGTAATGTATCAAAAGCTGTTCAAGCGTCTGCTTCAATTCCCATTCTATTTTCACCTGTTGAAATTAATGGCCAGCTATATGTAGATGGAGGGATGCTAGATAATGTTCCAGTAAAACCATTAGTCGGAAATTGTGATATAATTGTTGCTGTAGATATTATGCCGATAGAAAAGGTGGCTAAGATTGAAGGGGTATCAGCCATATTCGCTAGAATATTTGAAATGAGCGTAGGTATTCAGCAAGGCATTAAAGAAAGTTGTGATTTAATCATTGAACTGAATGAACTTGCAGGCTATAATATTTTAGACACAAATCATAATGAAAAGGTTTATGAAATAGGGTATAATTATGTTAAGAATATGGATGTATCAGGTATCGATCAATTGATAGAATAAAATTATTTTATTTTATAATGAAAGAGGGGACATATATGCAAAAAAGTCAATTGTTATTTATCGTTAGTTTAATTTTTGCTATTATAGTAACTATATTCGCACTAACTAACTCAGACCCCGTTGTAATCAATTTACTTTTTTTACAATTTGAAGCTTCTCAAGCTTTAGTAATCTTTTTCTCTGCTGCTTTGGGTGCAATAACTGTAACATTGTTGGGATTAATCAAACATATCAAATTGAAAAGTGAAGTTAAGAAGTTAAAAAAAGAAAAAGAGGAATTAATGAAAGAGAATCAAGAGTTGAGGGATTCAATAAGTAAAACCGTGGAAGTAGAAAGTGTCAATTTCAGTGAAGAAGAAAATCTAACTGATCATAATGAAAATTATGATATCAATACAATGGAATAGCGTTAAATTAACTACATATAAGGTTATGTAATATAAGGAGAAACTTTGTAAAGACCGCTGAAGAAAGTGGATTGTTTCCGAAGTATTATCCAAAACAATAAGAGTATGAGGGATTATAAAACCCTCCATACTCTTTCTGTTTTTTAAACATATTTTCTTAACTTATATACACATTATCTCCATAATTCTCTTGAAGTTAATAACTGATGCCGTAAACGCCCTTGCATCTTTTTGCAAAATAAGACCTGACGATTATGTACATCACAGCCATGCCTATCGCGAGAGTATACTACTAGAGGAAGTGAAATGAAATCAGTTTAAGTAGATTGAGATGCCATAAGTATAGATAAAAAGGTAGTTGACTTTCCTTTTATCGCTTAAAGAGCGTGAAGTTACATCATGGGCAGGCTGACTGCTACCCAGACAATACCAGTCATGCTGATGCTGTCCCTTCGGCCATGTAATCTACTCCTTTTCGCCAAAGATTCATTGCCGCTATCCGGTCATCATTTGAGGTATAGCCGCAATTCTTACAAGAGAATATGTGGTTTCTCTTGTTTTTATTTGCTTTTTCAGTATGTTCACACTTAGCACATGTCTGAGAAGTGTATTTTGGGTCCCGTTCAACAACTTTAGAGTGGCTTAAAATAGCCTTATATTCTAGTATTTGCCTAAACTGATATATGGCCCACGATACTGATATTTACCTGTTTTTCTTATTAACTTTTTCAGTAACACTTCTAACACCAGTTAAATCTTCTAAAACAAATAGCTTATTAGCTCCATATTTAGAAACGAGTGCCCTAGATACTTGGTGGTTTATATCTCTTATCCAACGGTTTTCACGATTTCCAATAGCTTTTAATCTTCTTCTTGATGATGCTGGGATTATTAATGAATAAGGCGTTATTATCGGTAGATTAAAAAGAATGCTACCTGTGTCTATTCTGGTAACAGTTTTTATGTGGCTATTTTTTTATAATCTTATGTTTTCCATTTGCTTTAATCTTGACTTCTTCTCTTCTTATGGTCTCTTCGATGTGTGTGGTCTCCTGTAGATGCCGTCTATACACTTCTACATCCTCTAAAATGACCGGATGTTTAATAATCTCAATACGCTCTTCACTAAGTGGTATGCGAATAGTATTCTGGTCACTTTCATCCATATCTTCTTTGTCTAAGTCCAACATATCAATTACAAGTTCTTCGCGGGTCACAGGCACTACTATAACTTTTTTCTTTGTTATAACCTCTTTGTGCATAGAAACTTTTCCTGTTTGTACTAGTCTTTTAGAAATATCCAGCTGTTCTTCCCGTAGTTGTAAAGTCGATTGGTTAGAACTAGCGTTTTCATGAGGTGTTTTATTGATAGTATAATTTATAAGACCCTGCACAACCATACCGATTAGGATACCGATGGTAGTCCCTACAATAATTGATGAAATGGTGTTATACCAAAATCCAATAATTGCTCCTAATACACCACCAATTATAATGGTCCAAATGTTTTTTAAAAATTGCTCTCTTTCCAGATTTCTTAACAATTCTTTATCCTCCAAAATATTATATTTTTAAAAACACCTCTCCAATTATTTAAAATAAGTGGGAGGTGTTCTCTTATTCTTAACTTAGATATTTCTTAAGAAATGCTAACTATCTTTTTCATTAATTAGATGAGCATCTCCATCCTTGTGAACCCGTGCTTCTTCCTTTTTTAATGTTTCTTCTACGTGTCTTGTTTCTTCAAATTCCCTTTTCGTAGCTGAAACTTCGCCTGTTATGACAGTATGCTTGCCTACTTCAACTCTTTCTTCATTTACAGGTATATGGATGGATTCCATATGTCCAACAGGTAAATCGCTAGGTTCATTGTCTATAGACCTTCTCTGGATAAGAACCTCTTCGTGATTAACAGGTACATCAACGATCTTTTGTTCTTCTATAATTTCCTTACTAAGTTCTACATCTCCTACGTGTACTCTATCTTTTGCAATATCTAATTCTTCTTTTCGAAGGTAGACCTTTTCATTATCTTTTTTCGTATTTTTATCTTCTTCTTTAAAAATATCAAAAAACCCCATATAATTACCTCCTATGGAACATGAATTTAAAATCAACATTATTTTCTCCCTTTTGAGATATACTATTCTATATTATCTTAGGATTATATTGAATAATCTTTTAATTTGTTCAAATAATTTAAAACGGTCACTAATATGCTTAAGGATTAATAGCTATGTATTTAAGTATTGCAAAGTATTCACCCTAGATTATAATATCCTCTAAGCGATGATTGAAATCTACAAAAGCAATATCGATAGTCTATGCAATCATTTTTCATCTCATTCTTGAAACTTTCTTTCTTGAGGGAAACTTTTTCTAGTTCCAACAATTTAAATCTTATCATGATAAATATTAAAACCATCCAACTCAACAGAGGAGGAAATCCTTTGTCAGAGGTAGAAGAAATACAACAGTCGTACTCAAATATGTGAAATGTTGGTCGAGGTTTACTTCATGCCATTGGAAAAAGTAGGGTAGATTGTTTTACTGTGGACAGTAATGAGGCCATTATTTTAATTGTTGAAATAAAAACATAAAGATTCTCTATTGTAAAAAGAGTTTTTTTAAGTATAAATTTTTTCTGATATTATATCATTTAGGGAAGAGGAGTGGAATTATTCTGCCAAATATTATCATCTTTCTATCCAAACACATTCGGAGTGTGTCCGCTAATAGAGGTTTAGAAGACTTATACTTCCAAAGATCATTGAGTTCGATGGAATTTTGATTTGCAAGGGGAGAAACTATTGTTTATTTCAATTATTTCTTTCATAGACTATGAGGCTTTATTCTTTCATTAATCGTGGACATAATATCTTGTATATCAAGTTATTGAGATGAGTTTGTTAAGCGGTGCTACCCTATTATTTTATTGTAATATTAATAATAACTTTTTCTATTTCTAGTTTTTGGATTATTAAACTAGTTATAACTGGATTAGTTACCGGAGAAGCAAAAACAAATGACGTTATTTACTCTAATTATAAAAATCCTTTTAATTATTGGTTAACAGTAACCATCCAACCACTAGGAATAATATTACTTCTATACTTTATTATTGATT
>Ga0194136_1001783_pt1 | contig 10616 bp, 9 predicted proteins | sample TARM_MetaG_T3A_1_FD_134023 | JGI IMG/M metagenome (GOLD analysis project Ga0194136, IMG submission 134023) | Freshwater microbial communities from Pennsylvania, USA, analyzing microbe dynamics in response to fracking - TARM_MetaG_T3A_14 (version 2) | ecosystem: Environmental > Aquatic >...
CCGTTAGTGCTCGAGGCCGGCGCCACCATCGGCGCCGCTATCGAGCAGTGGGGGCACACCCGCCTGTTCTCGCCCTGGCAGTACGACATCGACAGCGCCGCCCGACGCCTACTCGAGCCCACCGGCTGGACCGAGCCCGACCCGGACGCTCTGCCCACGGGGCACGAGCTGATCAAGCACTACCTGGCCCCGCTCGCCAAGCTCCTGGGCGACGATGTCATCCGCACCGGCGCCCGCGTGGTGGCGGTTTCCAGAGAAGGAATCGACAAGACCCGCTCGGCGGGCCGCGAGCAGACCCCGTTCCTGGTCCGAGTCCAGGCCGCTGATGGCGCCGTGACCGATGTGCGGGCCCGCAGCGTCATCGACGCCTCCGGAACCTGGGGCCAGCCCAATCCGCTCGGCCGCTCCGGTCTACCCGCACCCGGTGAGAACGCGGCGATCGACAAGGGCCTGATCACCGCGCCGCTTCCGGCCGTGACCGGGTCAGAGCGCGACCGTTTCGCCGGACGTCACGTCCTGGTCGTGGGGGCCGGACACTCGGCCGCCAACACCCTGCTCGACCTGGTTGACCTCGCGAAGCAGGACCCTGCAACGCGGATCAGCTGGGCGGTGCGCACCCCTGAGGTGTCGAGCGTCTACGGAGGCGAGGACCGCGATGAACTGGCGGCCCGCGGAGCGCTCGGCACCCGCCTGCGCGAAGCCGTCGAGTCCGGAGTGATCGAGGTCCACACCTCCTTCACCATCAACGAATTCACCCCGAAGACCGACAATCTGACCGTGCACGCCAGCACCCCACAGGGTCCCACTCGACTCGAGGTGGACCTACTCGTCCCGGCCACCGGATTCCGCCCCGACCTGTCCATCCTGTCCGAGCTTCGGCTCGCTCTCGACCCGGCCGTGGACGCTCCGTATCAGCTCGGGCCGCTGATCGATCCGGAGTTCCACTCCTGCGGAAGCGTGGCACCGCACGGCGAGAGCCTGCTGGCGCATCCCGAGACCGGCTTCTACATCGTGGGAATGAAAAGCTACGGCCGGGCACCAACGTTCCTCATGGCCACCGGCTATGAGCAGGTCCGTTCCATCGCCGCCGCACTCGCCGGTGACCGGGCCGCCGCCGATGATGTGCACCTCGACCTGCCCGAGACCGGAGTCTGCTCCACCGACCTCGGTGGCTCGTGCGATGCACCGGCAACCCCACAACTGATCTCGCTCGGCGCCACCACCTCCACCTCTTCCTGCTGCTGAAAGGTCCCCGCCATGACTATCGACGCACCCGAATTGGACGTCCACGTCCTGCAGCGCACGGCCGATGACCTCGCTCGAACGTACGAGGGCATGTTCTCGGCCGAGACCATAGAGCGGTACGTCTTCGAGTCCTACACCGCGCTGGCTCGCACGGCGACGATCAAGCGGTATCTCGCGGCGCTGGCCCGAAACTTCGCCTCAGACAGGCTCCGTGCACTGGCGTTGTCACAGGGCAAGATCCAGTCGACCGTCCCACAAGTGCTGTTCGTGTGTGTCCACAATGCCGGCCGCTCCCAGATTGCCGCGGCCCTGCTCAAGCACTACGCCGGTAGCGGCGTCGAGGTCCGGTCAGCTGGCTCACTCCCGGCCTCTGAGGTCGACCCTGTCGTGGTGGAGACCTTGGCATCGCGCGGAATCGACATGGCGGGGGCGTTCCCGAAGCCACTGACTGATGACGTGGTCAGGGCTGCCGACTACGTCATCACCATGGGGTGCGGCGATGCCTGCCCGGTGTATCCGGGCAAGAACTATCTGGACTGGGACCTTGTCGACCCCGCGGAGCAGACTCCGGAGATCACCCGCCAGATCGTCGACGACATCGACGATCGAGTCCGCGCCTGGTGGGCCACGGTTCACAGGTGACCCGCCGCAACCCGGTGGTCACACGTCGTGTCCGGCATCGGATCCAATGACGGAACGAGACGCGACACCGCCTGGGATCGACCGCCCCCGGGGCGGACTCGCGGCTCTGTGTATCGCGCAAACTACCAGCTGGGGCCTACTTTTCTACTCACTGCCCGCGGCTGTCGCGCCGATCTCCCAGGACACCGGCTGGAGTGGCACCGCCATCACCGGCGCACTGTCAGCTGGTCTCACAATCTCGGCAGTCGCCGGCCTCAAAGTCGGTTCCGTTCTGGATTCCCGAGGGCCACGCACGGTGATGACCCTCGGGGCGGTCATCGGTGTGGCTGCCCTGGCGCTGGTGGCGTGGTCTCCCAACCTGCCCATGTTCTATCTGGCCTGGCTCGTGGCGGGGTTCGCCCAATCGGCTGTCCTCTATCCACCCGCGTTCGCTGTCATCACCCGCTGGTACGGCCCGCGACGAGTCGGCCCCCTGATGACGCTGACACTCGTCGCCGGGCTTTCCTCCACCATCTTCGCCCCGCTCACTGCCTCCCTGATCGAGCAGTTCGGTTGGCGCACCAGCTACCTCATCATGGCCGGCATCCTCGCCGCCGTATCTGTGCCCCTGCACGCCTTCTTTCTCAACTCCACCTGGTCAGACACCGCCAGCGAGCCGACCGTGCAGCAGTCCCGAACCGAGATCCGCCAGGTCACCAGAACCCGCCAATTCCTCACCCTGCAAGTAGTGATGACGGCAGCCACGTTCACGCTATTCGCCGTCACGATCAACCTCATCCCACTGTTGCTGGAACGAGGAATCGACTACTCGACCGCAGCACTGGCCTTCGGACTGGTGGGCGCAGGACAAGTCATCGGCCGACTCGGCTACCCACCACTGACCCGAAGAACCACACCCCAACACCGCACACTGGTGATCCTCGGCGCCGGCGCACTCGGCCTGTGGGGACTGGCAACAACTCCCGGCCCGACCTTGGTACTGATCGCTCTGGCCGTCGGCACGGGCGCGGCCCGCGGCTGCCACACCCTTCTCCAGGCCACCGCCGTCTCCGACCGGTGGGGCACCCAAAACTTCGGCGCCATCAACGCCCTATTCAACGCACCAATGACCGCCGTCACCGCACTCGCCCCCGTGTCCGGACCCCTATTGGCCAGCCTCATCGGTGGATACCCTGCAATGGCAGTCATCATGGCCGTCCTGCTCACCGTGGCCGCAGCACTAAGTGCCCGAACGTGAACAGGAGCTGACCACCATTTCGGACACAGACTGGACCCCGGAGCACCACGAGGCAATCATCATCGGCGGTGGGCAAGCAGGTCTGGCCACCGCCTACTACCTGCTGCGGTCAGGCGTGGACACCCTCGTTCTGGATAATCAACCCAACCCGGGTGGGGGCTGGTTACACGTCTGGCCGTCCCTGCGCCTGTTCTCCACCGCTGAGTTCTCCAATCTGCCGGGCTGGCCGATGCCCCCTTATGACGGGTTTCCACCGGCCTGCCATGTCGTGGACTATCTCGCTGCCTATGAACGGCGCTACCGGATTCCGGTCCAGCGTCCCGTCACGGTCAACGAGGTGATCTACGAGAAGGGCACCTACCACGTCTGGGCGGGCACGAAGTCGTGGACGACCGAGAACGTGGTCGCGGCCACCGGGACGTGGTCCGCCCCCTTTGTTCCCTCCTACCCAGGAACCTTCGCCGGCACGCAGTGGCATTCCGCCAACTACCCCGGTACAACTCCCTTTCGAAGTACCACAGTCGCGGTCGTGGGCGGCGCGAACTCCGGCGCCCAGATCGCCGCAGAACTCACGAGCGTCGCCGAGGTGACCTGGTACACCCGTCAGCCACCACGCTGGATGCCCGACGAGGTCGACGGACGGGTGCTGTTCCGCCGCAACCGACTACGTGCCCTTGCCCTGCAGCGCGGCGAGCCCGACCCCGGGACAGACTCAGCCTTAGGAGACATCGTCGTCCTGCCCGAGGTGCGCCGCGCTCGGGACACCGGACGGCTGCAGGCCACGCCGATGTTCACCTCACTGGATGAGATCGACGCCGATCACCTGATTTGGTGCACGGGTTTTCGCTCCGCGATCGGGCCGATACGCCGGTTGCTCGACCACGGTCGACCAAAGCATCCGGGCCTCCATGTGGTCGGCTACGGCGACTGGACCGGTCCCGGAGCGGCAACGATCACCGGTGTGGGGCCCTATGCCAAACAGGCTGCCCGGAGAATCGCCGCATCAGTTGGCAGAACCGTGAAATAGGCGCAGCCACCACCAGAGTGATCTCCCTCGGGGGTGAGGGGAGTGCGAGCTATGCCGCCAGTTCGGCGGGGCTCGGATCCCTCCCGTTGGTTATTACGCGCCCTGGGCTGGTGTCGGTCCCCACAGGGCCTGTGCGGACATCAGGGCGGGTTGCCCTTGGGAGCTGGCGAAGTTGTTAGGGAGCGGGCTCCAGGGTGGTGTGGAATGAGGCGGGGTATGAGCCGGACGTAGGTGACCATGCCGACGAGTTCGACGAGGGTTTGGGTGACCACGACGACCGCGACCAGGGCAAATGGGTCGGGCAGGGCCAGGGCGAGGGGCAGTATGACCAGCGAGTTGCGGGTCGCCCCGGAGAAGACCAACGCCCGTGTCGACGGGGCATCCTGGCTGAAGACCCGGCCGGTGAGGATTCCCAAGGGGATCATCACGACCAGGAAGCCGACATAGACCGGGATGACCCGCAGCAGTGAGGACAGATCCGTCCGGACGGCGTCGACTTGCGAGGCAATCACGACGGCGAGGGTGGCCATCATCAGCGGCACCATCAGTGACTCCATCGCGTCCATGAGCTTCCGGGCGGAGGCGGACCGTGCGGCCAGGTACTGCGTGATGGCCGCCAGAACCAAGGGTGTGACGATCAATAACAGGAAGGCCTCAAGGAACGGGGCGACGTCCAAGACCTCGAACAGGCTGGGGCCCATAAATAGGCCCAGGTAGGCAGGCAGCAACAGCATCTGCACGAGCATCAGCAGCGGGGCCGCGGCCAGTAGCCGGTCGTGCGCGGAGCCAGCTAACCCGGAGAAGACGATGACGTAGTCGATGCACGGGGCAAGCAGCACCAGCAATACACCCAGCAGCAGGGCCTGGTCGTCAGCGACGAACCGGGAGAGCCCGTAGACCACGACCGGGACGATGGCGAAATTCAGCACCAACAGCCCGGCCAGGAACCGGCCGTCACGCAGCGCGCGACCGAGCCGGGTCAGCGGCACGCCCAGGAATGTGGCGTACAGCAGCACCATCAGTACCGGGTTGATTGCCTGCTCCAGACCCGGGGCGGCGGAAGGGGTGGCCAGCCCGAACACGGCACCGACCCCCAGGGCCACCAGGTACAGGGGTATCTGCCACCGCTCCAGCCACGTGATCATTGTTCGTCCTCCTCGGGACAGGGCCTTGCCTTCGGCCTCACGTCGCTGACGATCCTGGTCGGCAGTGGCAGTGAGAGTGGGCGGCGGGAGGGCCGGCCGTGATTAGAGTCCGAAGGCTCCGCCGCTGACCAGGATAAAGATGCCCAGGCCGATCAGGACAATGGGGAACAAGATGTGTTCCCAGCGTTCTAAAGCCTCGGCGACTGGCCGACGGGTGGCCACGAACTTGGCCAGGCCCACCAGGACCGAGACCAGAACCAGGAACACGACGCAGTAGGCCACCACGGCTCCCGGGCCGACGCTGAGGAAGACTGGGACGTAGACGCCGATGTTGTCCCCGCCGTTGGCGAAGGTCACCGCGGCCACGGTCCACACGGTCACGTTCTTACCTTCGATTTTGGCGTCGTCGTCGTCATCGTCCCCACGCCAGGCCTGCCACGCGGCCCATAGTCCCAGGCCTAATGGGATCAGCCCGAAGTACGGGATGGCCTCCGAGGGCAAAAACGTCCCGGCGCCCAAGGCCACGAGCACAGCGGCGCCGAGGATGCCTAGGAATCCAAGGTACTGGCCGACCAGGATGCGTGCGGTGGTGCCGCGTTGGCCTGCGCCGCGGGCGAAGAACAGTGAGAGGACGATGATGTCGTCGATATTGGTGGCGATGAACAGACCGATCGCCTGCAGGGCTGAGGACAGGATCACCCCTGCACCTCCGTGGCGTAACAACCCGGCACCGAACAGGCCGGGTCCAGGCAGGAGGCGTTTTCATTGACTGCGAGGGTGACCTCGACCAGGGAGGCCAACGCCCGCGCCAGGTGCGGATCAGCGATCTCGTACCGGGTCTGGCGGCCTTCGGGCACGGCGACCGCGATGCCACAGTCGCGCAGGCACGCTAGATGGTTCGACACGTTCGAACGCGTCAGTTCCAGATCGCGGGCCAGCTCCGCCGGGTAGGCCGTCCGCTCCAGCAGGGTCAGCAGTATCCGCGACCGGGTGGGGTCGGCCATCGCCCGCCCCAACCGGTTCATCACATCCACACAAGACGATATAGTCAGCATTCACTGAACTGTACAGTAGGCGCTGAACTGACTGGGCGTCTGAACAGGTTAGACATTTCTGGGCTCTGTGACTCGGGCGCTACCGCCCCGGAAGGGCCGCGCAGAAGGTTAAATCGGCAGCGTCGTGCCGGTGATTGCGAAGTCCCGTAGCCAACTGATGAACAGTGCCCACACGCCACTGAACAGTGCTATGCCCACTGCGATGAGTAGGAGGCCGCCGATGATCTGGATTCGTCGAGTGTTGCGTTGTAGCCAGCCGACGGTTCGGATTGCCCAGGTGGAGCTCCAGGCGACGAGGATGAATGGCAGCCCCAGCCCGAGGCAGTAGGCGACGATGAGCATGACACCGCGCGTGCCGCTGAAGCCGCTTCCGGCGGCGACGGACAGTGCGGCGGCGAGCGTTGGTCCGAGGCAGGGTGTCCAGCCGAGGGCGAACACTCCGCCCAGGAGAGGCGCGCCGACCCAGGTAGAGACAGCCTTCGGCTGGAATCGGGTATCTCGTTGCAGCACCGGTACGAAGCCGATGAAGACCAAACCCATGAGGATGGTGATGACCCCGCCGATGCGCTGGAGCAACTCCTCGTGTGGTGCGAGGTATTGAACCGTTCCGAGGACCATTGCGCTAAGCGAGACGAACACAACGGTGAACCCGCCAACGAAGAGCAGAGATGCCCCGACGACCCGGTAGCGCGAGCGTTGTCTGGCCTTCTTTTCCTCGAGAGTGATCGTTCGCGACTCGCTGTGGCGCTGTTCGGCCTGCGCCACGGTGACCGGTGGTCGCTCGGCGCCGACGACGCTAGCGAGGTAGGCGAGATAGCCGGGGATGAGCGGGACCACACATGGCGAGGCGAACGAGACCAGACCGGCTAGTAGGCAGGCGCCGAGGGCGAGCAGAAGGGGTCCGCTGGCCGCTGTCTGTTGGAACGCCGAACCGATACCCTGCGCGAGCACCAGGCCGTCCATCGGCGGCATGGCACCGGCGAAGACGAGGTCGGCAACATTCGTCACGGCGTGGCACTCTCCTCGTCGGCCACCAATTCGGCTATGACGTCCCGAAGTTGGTAATCGGTGACCGCCGCCAAATACACGGCGGCCACCCGGTGTTGCCGGTCAAGCACGAGGGTTGTCGGCACGATCGAGGTGGGAAAGCCGCGAAGTGCACCTACGGCCGCGTTGGACGGGTCCCAGATCGACGGGTAGGTAAGGCCGTTGTCGCGCACGAAGTCGACCGGCTTATCGCGATTGGGATCACGCACGTTGATCCCGAGCACGGTGGCGCCCTGGGATTCGAACTCCTCCTGAAGGCGCTGAAGATCGTCGACCTCGGTGCGGCAAGGCCCACACCATTGGCCCCACGTATTGAGGATCACCACCTCGCCCTTGTAGTCAGCGAGCCCGATGGTCTGGTCTGGGTCAAGCAGATCCGGCCCGGCGAGTTCGGCAACCGGTTTCCGTTCTTCCTCGGGGTTGTGGATCTCCAGCTGTCCATCTGGACTGACGAACTCAAACGTGCCGCCCTGCGCGACCGCATCGGTGCCACTCCCACAACCGGAGAGGACAAAGGCGCCCGCACACAGGGCCGCCCAGAGGCGCGCGCGGAAACCGATTGCTCGGATACTGCCCATGCTTTTCACTCCGGTCTGCGACGGGTCATTGCCCCCTCGGCTCCGAACCGGCGGTGCCGCACGGGGTGGCTCTCTCGAACACCAGTGACGTGACCGGCACTGGCGAGATGTTCCCGCTGTCCGATCGTGCCATAGCCACTATCCGCCCTGTTAAACGCCCCAGAACGGCGCGGCAAGCGGGTGGGTTCCGGGGGTAGGCCAGGTACACCTGTGCCCATTGACTGTGTTGGCCTTGCGGTTTCGTCGTCTTTAGATGCGTGGTCACACCGCCAGGGACAGTTCACTGAGTCCTGTACTATTCAGTGCATGCTGACTGTTGCTTCGCGTCAAGGTGTGATGAACCGACTCGGTCGTGCGATGGCCGACCCGACTCGTTCTCGAATTCTCATGAGGCTGCTGGATGGGCCCGTGTATCCCGCCGAGATTGCCCAGGAGCTGGGGTTGACGCGTTCAAATGTGTCGAATCATCTCGCCTGTCTCAGGGATTGCGGGATCGTCGTGGTTGAACTCGAGGGTCGGCAGAATCGGTACGAGATCGTCGATGCCCATCTGGCACGTGCGTTGAACGCCTTGGTCGAGACGACTCTTGCCGTTGACGAGAACGCGCCCTGTCTGGACATGCAGTGTCCGGTCGAGGGTTGCTGCAGTTCGGAAGGGGGTCGGCGGTGACAACGTCCGCGTGTGGTTGTGAGCCGGCCGGGCCAGTGGCCGGCCCTGACGAGTCCGCTTCGTGGTGGCGCAACGGTGCCGTCCTCATCCCGGTGTTCTCTGGCCTGACGCTCCTGCTGGGTGTGATCCTCGAGTGGCTCGCCAACGGCCCCGGGGCGGAGACTGCAGCGGCGTGGCTGTTCTGGACCGCTCTCCTTCTGGGCGCCTCGCAGTTTGTTCCAGGCGCGGTGCGGGGTCTGCTCGTCCGGGGTCGGTTGAGTATCGGGCTGCTGATGACGATCAGCGCCGCCGGTGCGGTCGGGCTCGGGTTCATCGAGGAGGCCGCCGCTCTGGCCTTCTTGTACTCCATCGTCGAGGCGCTGGAGGATCGGGCGATGGACAAGGCCCGCTCGGGCTTGCGGGCCCTGTTGGCGCTGATTCCCTCCAGTGCCACCGTCCTCGGCGCCACCGGGGGCACCCGCACCGTGCCCGTTGAGTCTCTGGAACGCGGCGATGTGCTGCGTCTGGTCGCCGGCGAACGTTTGGCCACCGACGGGATCGTTCGTGTCGGGCAGAGCAGCCTGGATGTCTCGGCGATCACGGGTGAATCCATTCCCGTCGAGGTCGGGCCCGGTGACGCGGTGTTGGCCGGCTCGATCAACACCTCCGGCGTCCTGGAGGTCGAGGCCACCGCCGCAGGGACAGACAATTCCTTGACCACAGTGGTCGAACTGGTTGAGCAGGCACAGACAGAGAAGGGGGAGCGGGCACGTATCGCCGACCGCCTGGCCCGCCCGCTGGTGCCGGGTGTTCTCATCCTGGCTGCTCTGGTCGCCCTGATCGGCTCGATCTTCGGAGATTCCGGACTGTGGATCGAGCGAGCACTGGTGGTACTGGTCGCCGCTTCGCCGTGCGCACTGGCGATCTCGGTGCCGATTACGGTCGTCTCCGCGATCGGTGCGGCCAGCAAGTTCGGGGTGATCATCAAATCCGGTGCCGCGTTCGAGCGCATGGGCTACCTCCGGCATGTGGCAGTGGACAAGACCGGCACCTTGACCCGAAACCAGCCCACCGTCACGCAGGTCCTCACCACTGGCAACGCTGCCCAGGACGAGGTCCTGAGCTGGGCGGCCGCTCTGGAAACCCACAGCACCCACCCGCTGGCCGCAGCGATCACCGCCGCAGCTACCGAGGTCCCCGCCGCATCGGCGGTCACCGAGTCCGCGGGCGCGGGAATCGCCGGCCTTATCGATGGCGCGCACATCGCCGTCGGCAGCCCGCGCTGGCTCGACCCAGGTCCTCTGGCAGATCACGTTCACGCGATGGAGGCCCGCGGCATCACCGTGGTGGTCGTCCACCGCGACGACCACCCGGTCGGGGCCATCGGGGTGCGCGACGAGCTGCGTCCAGAGGCCGGCGAGGCCATGACGTCGCTGGCGTCGAGGGGTATGGGCGTGACGATGCTTACCGGCGACAACGCCCGCACCGCTGATGCACTGGCCGTCGAGGCGGGGATCACCGACGTGCGTGCCGAGCTGCGTCCGCAGGACAAGGCGCAGGCAATCGCCGAGTTGCGTGCCGACGGCCGGGGGCCAGTGGCGATGATCGGCGACGGTGTCAACGACGCCCCCGCGCTCGCCTCGGCGGACATCGGAATCGCCATGGGGGCCACCGGCTCCGACGCAGCGGTCGAGTCGGCGGATGTCGCATTCACCGGCGATGACTTGCGACTGATCCCGCGCGCCATAGACCACGCCCGCCGCGGTCGTCGCGTCATCAATCAGAACATCATCCTGTCCTTGGCGATCATCATCGTTCTGCTTCCACTGGCGATCACCGGAATTCTGGGACTCGCAGCGGTCGTCCTGGTCCACGAGGTCGCCGAAGTCTTCGTGATACTCAATGGCCTGCGTGCCGCACGCACCAGGCAGCTCGAGCGACCCTCGAGCCCAAGAACTGCCGACCGCGACGACAGCCGGCACATGCACCAGC
>Ga0194136_1001788_pt1 | contig 10595 bp, 10 predicted proteins | sample TARM_MetaG_T3A_1_FD_134023 | JGI IMG/M metagenome (GOLD analysis project Ga0194136, IMG submission 134023) | Freshwater microbial communities from Pennsylvania, USA, analyzing microbe dynamics in response to fracking - TARM_MetaG_T3A_14 (version 2) | ecosystem: Environmental > Aquatic >...
ACCATCTGGTCGCGTTGGTCCGTACCCTTATTCTCGAGCAGGCTTTCGGCCAGGCTCAGGGCCATGGCGGTTCCGTCGCCCCAAAGGCCCGGTGTCAGCGGCGAGTTTTCGGAAACATCGTCCGGATTCGATCCGGCCAGGGCTTCGCAGACCGCGAGACCGACAAGGCTCCCGAGGACTCTGTCCGGGTCAGGCCTTGGCACGGTCCCGCGCCTCCTGGTCGTATTTGCGCTGCACTTCCTCGTAGGCGTTGGCCAGGTCGCGCAGAATGGTCAGGGATTGCTGCGCTTCCAGCAGATCGAGTTTGCGGATGGCGAACCCGGCGTGGATGATGACGTAATCGCCAAGGGCCGCTTCGCCGTCAAGGAGCATGAGGGACGCGGTGACATAGGTTTCACCTTCGCCGACGCGGCACTGCGCCACGCCATTGTCGATGGATTCAATCTTGGCTGGAATGGCCAGGCACATAACGGCTCCTTAGTTGGGGGTGCAGGTTCCTCCGGCGTTCTGTATCTCAAGGATGACCGATTCGATCATCACGGGCATGGACGAGAGCGCCGTAGGAGAGAGTTCTAAAGCCATGGAATGGTAGTCGAAGGGCTCCATGCCGATGACCACCGCCTCGGGTCGGTTGCCGACGATCTCGCACATGCCCAGGGTATCGACGAGATCGGTCTGGTGCATGGAGTCGCGAAAGGCCAGGCTTTTGCGCAGGTCTTCGCCCAGGAGTCGGTAGACGGAGCCCGGCTTGTCGTCGCAGAGAACCGCGTCGCAGACGATCAGGTAGTCCGATTCGAGGATCGGCCCCATCAGCCTGGTGCCCAGGGTGCCGCCGTCCATGAGCGTGACGTTGTCCGAAAATGTGTACTTTCCCTGCATCTGCTCGATGCAGCGCACGCCGAGGCCTTCATCGGTGAAAAGAATGTTGCCCACGCCAAGAACGAGAATGCGCTTGTCAGTCATGCACGTGTCCATGTTTGAAAAATGATGGGAAACAGCTACGCAAATTCGCGAATTGGTTCAAGGAAGGAATGGGCCCCGAAATCGGGGCCCATCTCTTTACAGAATCTTGAACTTGCGGACCTGGTTGGTCTTGGAGTCGATGACATGCACGCCGCAGGCGATGCAAGGATCAAAGGAGTGCACGGTGCGCAGGATTTCCACCGGCCGTTCCGCATCGGCGATGGGAGTGCCGATGAGCGCCTCTTCCACTGCGGACATTTTGCCGCCCGCACAGCGCGGTCCGAAGTTCCAGGTCGAGGGTACGACGAGCTGGAAGTTCTCGATCTTGCCGCCTTTGATCTTGATCCAGTGGCTGAGCGCGCCACGGGGGGCGTTGACGTAACCCACGCCTTCGGCCTCGTCGGGCATGGCCCAGTCCTGGTAGATCTTGTTGTTGCCGCTCTTCACGTTTTCGACCAGTTCGTTGACCCAGTCCATGAGCTTGTCGGCGATGACCTTGGTCTCGATGCCGCGCGCGGCCGTACGACCCAGAGTGGAGAAGAGGGCCGGAGCGCCGACGCCAAGATAACCGAGCACGTAATCGACGAGTTTTTTCACTTCCGGGTGTCCCTTGCCGTAGGCGATCAGGACCGTGGCCAGAGGGCCGGTTTCAACGGATTCGCCATTGTAGCGGGGAGCCTTCATCCAGGAATAGCGGTCGCGGTCCTCGTAGCTGGTGTACTGCGGTTCGGTCACGCCCGTGTAGGGATGGTGAGCCTTGTCGCCCTGGTACCAGCTGTGGCGGACGTGTTCTTCGATCAGTTTGGGATCGAAATTGCCGACTCCGGCGATGTTGCGGTTCATGATCACGCCCTGGGGTATCCAGCGGCTGTTGATTTCGTTTTCGACGGCCGGGAACTCGCCGAAGCTCAGGAAGTTGGTAGTCCCGCCGATGCCCGCCCAATCCTTGTAGTAGGATGCCACGGCCAGCAGGTCCGGGATGTAGCATTCGTCGATGAACTGCTTGGTTTCCTGGAACAGGCCGACGAATTCGGCGATGCGTTCATCAGTCAGGCTTTCGTAACAGGTCACGCCGCCGACCACGGTGAACTGGGTGTGCGGATTCTTGGCGCCGAAAACGGCCATGGCGCGGGCGGCCTTGACCTGCAGGTGCAGGGCCTCAAGGTAGTGCGCAGTGGCAATGAGGTTGACTTCCGCCGGCAGATAATAGGCTTTGTGTCCGCCCAGGAAGTAGGCGTTGGTGAAGATGCCGAGCTGGCCGGAATCGACCAGGCCCTTTACTCTGTCCTGCACGGCCTTGAGGTCTTCGGCCTTGGTCACGCGGGTCGAGATGGAGTTGGCAATGGCCGCGGCCTTCTTGGGATCGGCGGTCAGGGCTCCGGTCACATCGACCCAGTCCAGGGCGTGCAAATGATAGAAATGCACGATGTGGTCATGCAAAAACTGGGCGGCCAGCACCAGATTGCGGATCAGACGCGCGTTGTCGGGCAGATTCTTGTCCACGCCGACGGCGTTGTCCACGCAGCGAGTGGAAGCCAGGGCGTGGGTGTACGTGCACACGCCGCAGGAGCGTTGGGTGAAGTGCTGGGCGTCGCGAGGATCGCGGCCTTTCAAAATCAGTTCCAGGCCACGGAAGAGCTGGGAACTGGACCAGACATTGGTGACCTTGCCCTGGTCCACTTCGACTTCGATTTTGAGGTGACCTTCGATGCGGGTTACGGGGTCCACGATGATGGGACCCTTGAAGGTTGTATCCATGGGGGTGGCGATGACACCCGGGGCTTGGTTGGGTTTGCAACCGGACATATGTACTCTCCTCTGGATTCAGTAAAAGTTTAGCCTGAAGCGACAGCCTTGTTAGGCTTCTTCGTAGAAGGGCGAGGCGGTATCCCAGAAATCGGGCTCACTGCACCCGATGCAGGGGTGGCCGGCCTGGACGGGCCAGTTTGTCTGGTTGAACTTGACCTTGGGACAGTTGTTGTAGGTAGTGGGGCCTTTGCAGCCAAGCTGTGCCAGGCACCAGCCCTTGCGTGCTTCTTCTGAATCAAAGGAGGGCGCGAACTCGCCGGCTTCGTAATGGGGCAGGCGTTCGCACAGTTCGTGCACGGTTTCGTTGAAGAACATCAGTGGGCGGTTGATGTCGTCCATTTCCGGAATGGCCAGGTTATGGGTCAGCAGATGAACGATGGTTCCGACCAGGTTGTAAGGGTTGGGCGGACAGCCGGGAATGTTGACGGCATTGACGCCCAGATGCTTGAGTGCGTCGTTGATGCCCTTTGCATCGGTCGGATTGGGTCTGGCGGCCTGCACGCCGCCATAGGTGGCGCAGGTTCCGTAAGCGATGGTGGCGATGGCCTTGGGCAGGATATTGGAGTTGATTTCAAGCATGGTGTGCCCGCCGACCATGCCGTAGATGCCGTTGTCTTTGGTCGGGATGGCGCCTTCGACGACACACAGGAAACCGTGCGGAGAATTGATGGCCTCTTGCAGGGCCTCTTCGGCTTTGTGTCCCGCTGCGGCCATGATGGTCTCATGGTAGTCAAGACTGATCGTGTCCAGGATCAGGTCGTCGATAAAGGGTCGAACCGCGCGCAGAATGGATTCGGAACAGCCTGTGCATTCCGCGTTATGCAGCCAGACCACGGAAGGACGCCTCGGAGAAGTCAATGCCAGGGCGATTTTATTGGCAAATGACGCCTCCATGCCCATGACCGCTGCGATTGTGGTGCAGAACTTCATGAAGTCTCGACGTGAGACTCCACTTTTCGCCAACCGCTCTTCGGCCCCGGGTTTACCTAAACCTACAGAAACCTTCATAACACACCTCCATCAGTGTATGAATAAAAGACAGATCACAATTGTTGTTGACCTGTCACGTCCACATTCGGCACGGAAATTCGTTCAATAATGTCTTTTCTTTCCCGTTACATGGCGATGTAGAGGAGGTCAATACATAGTCCGAAAAAAATAGGTATAGTATCGCGAATTTAGATATAAAATCCGGTATGCATCACGATGACTTATTCGAGTTCTCTGGTGTTATATTTTTTTAAATAGTGTTATTTTTTGGGTGAAAAACATGGGGAAGCCATGTTGTCGTATCCTTTGCGTGGCACATCAAATTCAGGTTTGCGATGGCGGTTTTTTCGGATAGTCTCGGACCGGAACGTGAGCGAAAGGGCGCCGCCGATCTTGAACTTGCGGCAAAGCCTGCGTAGTGATGGGTGCGTAATGCCGCGAACAGGCCGTCCGCCAAGCCTTTTGAGAGGAGATGATTCATGGACAAGCAGATCATTCTTGACGCCTTCATGTTCCGTCACGCATGCAAGGAGTTCGACCCTGGGCTCAAGATCGCCGACGAGGATTTCCTCTTTATCCTGGAAACCGCGCGTTTGTCCCCCAGTTCCTTCGGGTTCGAGCCCTGGCAGTTTCTTGTCGTCCAGGACATGAATTTGCGCATGAAGCTCCTGCCGCATACCTGGGGCGGCAAGGGGCAGATTCCAACGGCCAGCCATTATCTGGTCTGCCTGGCCATGAAGACGCCCCTGCTCAAATTCGACAGCATCGGCATCGCCGATTTCATGCGCCAGATCCAGGAATTGCCCGAGGACCGCATCACCGCCCGCACTGAGTATTACGCCACATTCCAGCAGTCGGATTTCCGTCTGCTCGACAGTGATCGGGCTATGTTCGATTGGGCCTGCAAGCAGTGCTACATCGCTCAGGCCAACATGATGACGGCGGCAGCGCTGATCGGCATCGATTCATGCCCCATCGAAGGGTTCGTGCAGGACAAGGTGGACGCGGTGCTGGCAGAGAATTTCGGCGTGGATCTCGACGAGTACGGAGTGGCCTACATGCTCGCTTTCGGCTACCGCGCCAAGCCTCCCAAGCGCAAGACGCGCAGGCCGCTGGAACAGATGGTGCGCTGGTTTTAAATGTTCAAAAACGATCCGGAAGACGAGAACACTGTGACTGAAGGCTATTCCATTGCGGAAGTGTCCCGATACTGCATGGCCACGGACCTGGGGCTCGAGTGCGTCTGCTCGAAACGCTCCACGGTCACCATCGGCACGGGAGCCACGAGCAAAAAAGAGGACAGCACCCTCTACTATTACGCCAAGCAGATCGACGACGAACTGTTGGCCCTGCAGTCCCTCAATGCCAACTGGGCGCCTTCCGGACCTGCCATTGAAGTGACCATGGATGAGTTGATCACCCAGTATCAGCCCGAAGTGGACATGTTTTTGAAGCAGGTCAAACCCGTGATCCAGAAAATCGCCAAGGCCGTGGCCAAGGGTGACCGCCACCGCAGAAACGGCGAACCCTATTCGGCGGCCATGGAATACAGCAACGCCTTGGGCTTGGACGAACAAAACGTGCGCGCATTGTTCGGCCTCGGGCTGACCTACTTGCAGTACAACCAGCACGATAAGGCCCAGACGGTTTTCGAGCAGCTCATCGCTCTGGACGGGTTCGCCTCCGCCGAATACAAACACCTTTTCAACCAGTTCGGCATCGAACTGCGCAAGCAGGACATGCTGGAGCAGGCCTGCCGCTATTACCAGCGCGCGCTGGAGGTCTGTTCCACCGACGAGAACCTTTATTTCAACCTGGCCCGGGCCTATGTGCAGGGTGGAAGGGTCGGCGATGCGGAAAGCGCCCTGGACAAGTGCCTGAGCATCAACCCCAGACACGAAGAGGGGCTGAAATTCAGGAGGTATATCTGTTCCTTATCCTTGACTTGATTAATGCCCCGTGCGCAGTTCGTGGATTCCCACGCCCAGCAGCAGCACGAGCATGGCCAGCCCCGAACCGGTCACGCCCGCCCATCCGAAATGCTTGAATCCATATCCCATGACCGTGATTCCCGCCGATCCTCCCAGATAGTACCACAGAATATAGAGCGAATTGGCCCTGCCCCGGCTGGAGGAAAGCTTCCGGTTCATGCTCCCCACCGCTGCGGCGTGGATGGCGAAGAACCCGGCGCAGGCCATGGCCAGGCTCAGGCAAACGGCGGTCAGGCTGGGCACGTGGCTGAGCAGGAGGCCCGCAGCAAGGATCAGCGAGCCCAGGATCATGGTCAGCCCGTTGCCGAAGCGATTGCTGAACCGGCCGGACAGGGGGGCTATGATCACTCCGACGATGTAGGTCAGGTACAGGAGGGTGATGAGGTTCGTGCTGGCCGAGAATGGCGGGGCGCTCAGGTAGAAGGGCAGGTAGTTGAAGGTGGCTCCGAAGACGAAAAGGGCGCCGAAGCCCACGGCAAAAGTGCGCAGCATGTCGCCCCGGCGCAGGAGTTCAAGGTAGCCCGGCCCGCTGCCTGCTTTTTCGGCGGGCCGCTCTTCCTTGGGCAGCAGCAGGACAGCCGCCACCGCAGTGGCCATGACCATGACCGAGGCCGTGACAAAGGCGTAGCGCCAGTGCAGAGGCGGATGAATCCAGCCGCCGAGGAGCCGTCCGCCCAGGCCGCCGACCACTGTGGCGGAAACGTAGGAGCCCATGACCACGTTCAGTCGCTCAACGGGCAGGTTCCTGGCCAGATAGGTGGCCAGGCAGGTGGTCAGGGCCGGGATGAAGAGTCCTTGAAGCAAGCGCAGGAAGATGAGGGTGTTTATGTTCTCGGCCACGGCGCAGGCCATTCCCGCCCCGGCGACCAGCGCGCCGCCCATGATGATGAAGGGCTTGACCGGATACATGTCAGCCAGGCGTCCGAAGACAAGGGTGGAGAAGGCTACGCCCAGAATTACTGCGGACACGGTTTGCGCCGCCTTGGCGATGGAAACCCCGAATTCGGCCTGCAGCACAGGCAGTACGGGCTGCACAAGATAGATCGTGGTGAAGCTGGCCGAGACCAGGGCGAAGACCAGGGCTTGCAGGGCCACGGGCGAGATGTGCTTCATGGCCGGCATGGCGCTTTATGAAGGATCCACGAGTCTCATGCAGACATGGGGGATGCCCGCTTCCATGAATTCTTCTCCGCAAAGCGTGAATCCGTTGCGGGCGTAAAAGCCCTGAGCCTGGATCTGGGCATGGAGCGAGAAGCGGTGAAAACCGTTTCTCCGGCTTTCTTCGAGCATGAAGCCAAGCAGTTGATTGCCAAGCCCCTGGCCTCGCCAGGCGCGGCGAACGGCCAGACGTTGAAAGATGGCCCCGTCGCCCGTGTAGCGGACTCGTCCGCAGGCCACGGGTTCGTTGTCCACCACGCCCAGGATGTGCAGGGCCGCGTAGTCGTGTTCATCCATTTCGAGGGCATAGGGGATGCCCTGCTCTTCCATGAAGACAATGGCCCGGACCATGAAAACCTGACGCTGGTCCTCCGGGGTGTGTACGCGTTTGAACATGGGTACGCTCTTGAAAGCGCCGCACCTGAATGCGGCGCTGTGTTATTTGTCGGCCGGAGCCGTCTGGTTTGTTTGCGTCTGGGGCGCCGTTTCGCTCGTCTGATTTGTCTGGGCGGTTGAGAACAGAGGCTTCAGGTCGGCCGCCATCTTCTGGATATAGCCCTTGTCCCAGGCCATGCCCAGGGCCACGAAAAGGGCCAGCAACACGGCCCAGCGTTTCCAGGGCGTCTTTTTTTCCGCGAAGGGGTCCACCAGGGAGCGTTTGGCACCTTGGGGTAACTCGGCCAGCTTGGTCAGGGTGGCTCCAAAGGGGATGTTGATGCGGGCTTTGGTGTTCACCGCCCAGCCACCGGCGTCGAGGATGGGTGCCAGGTTGCGCTGGCGGAGTTTCAAGTAGGCGATGAGCATGGACGGGCCTGAGATCATGAGCACGATGCCGCCAATGACCAGGGGCATCTGCCACAGGGCCAGGCTCAGAAATCCGCCCATGATTGCGGCCAGGGCTGTGCCGATGGCACCCAGGGCCAGGCCGATGGCGGCAAAGATGCCTGCGAATTTGCCCACGTCGAAGGGTGTCGGAGTCTTGGTCGCGTCCGGACTTGTACCAATGCCCGTCAGTTTCATTCCGGCGGTGGCGTCCACGGCGCTGTCCTTGGCTGCGGCGAATTTGGCGATCTGTTCCCCGATCATGCGGCCAATGCGTTTGTACGGCGACATGAACGCCTGGCGCACGCTGATGGGATGCTCGATGATCTTGACTACCGTGGCATCCCAATCCCGGCCGAGGCGGTCATAGAAGAGGCCGTTGCGCCCGATCATCAGGTTGTCGGAGTCGCCACCGGTAAAGGCGGCGGCGATGTATATCTGCTCAGTGCTCCCGCTCCGCGTGCAACGGCAGTAGGCGAGATAAGTCTGGCTCAGTGTGGCCAGGGTGGCATGCGTGTCGGGGCTGGCCACGCGCACGCAGAGCTCGCAGGCCCGGCCGTCCAGGTACAAGGTGCCCGCCTGGAAAATGGCCTTGCGGTTCTGGGCATAGAAATCGCGGAAGGCTACGAAATTGTTGAGCAGAACCAGAAGATCGCGGGTGAAGTGCACAAGCTTGGTCACGCCTTCGAAGCTCTCCACCTGCTCGGCCAGGCTCAGATCCTCGGCGATGATCTTTTCCAGTACCTGGCGACTGTCGCCGGCAAGCAGTTCCCACAGACGCTCGACCCCGATGATTTCCACCTCGCCGCCAGCCTTGGCCGCGAGCCAGGTCTCGTGGGGCTCCAGAATTGTCTTGATCCTTTCCCACTGTGATTTCGTCAGCGTGTCCACATCGCCATAAAGGGGCGCTACCACCAAGGCCGTGAACGCAGCCAGGTTCAGGGACCATGCCGGGTTGAGCCCTTCCTTCAGGGGCAGGGGTCGGCCTGCCTCGATCCGGGCCAGAGGAAAATGTTCCAGATCCACGTCAAGGCGCAGTTCGCATTGCGCCAAGGCCTCGTAAGAGCTCAGGAGGGGGTTCAAGGCCTCGGCGGCCTTGGGATCGTAGGCGGCCAGATCGCAACGGGTGAAATAGTCATCCAGTTTGATCCGCAAGGCATTCGCGACGTTTCGCGCCGCCGTGGTGCTCTCGCCAAAAGGCAGGATCTCCCGGGCGTTTTCCTGGGCCTGGCCATGCCAGTGCACATATTGGGCTGCGGCCAGGAAAAAGGTTTCGACCTGCTCCGAGGAAATGCCGGGCGCGCCGCCGCGATCCTGCACGCTGCCTACGCAGGCCATGATGTCCTCGATAAGTATCTGCGTGGGAAGGTCGCGGGCCGAGGCGGACGTGATCACCCCGTCGCCGTTGAAGGGGGACTCGTGGAGCAGAGCCTCCGTGCCGGCAACGTGCTCGACGGTGATGGCCTCCGCCCCTTCCTGGCCCAGAAAATTCTGGATCTGTCTGGCCGATGCCAGCAGCAGCCTGCCTTCGGGTACGGAATCGTTGATGGCCGCCAGCGGCAGGGACGAACTGCCTGCCAGCAGGGGGCGCAGATCCCGCAGCACCGAACAGACCCAGTCCACGGCTGCCAGTATCTCCGGAGCCCGGACGCGACCGTCGCCATCAGTGTCGAGCATGGACAGGGTGCGTGGGTCGAATTCGAGTCCATCCACCGGGCAACTTAAAGCCGCCCACAATTTTTGATCCAGTTCACTCAGATGCAGAAGGTCTTCGGCAGTGTCGAGCCTGACTTGATCAAAACCGCCAAGGCGGAAAAAACGCCAGCGGTGGGAGATCGGCGGTCCTGTCTGCATGCATAACTCCTTGTCGGATGACGGCTGCGGTAATTGCGACGGCGCGGTTCATGCTTACGCCCAAGACGGAGCCGATATCAAGGGCCAATGCCTGTCATACAGGTATCATGCGCGGCGTTCGGCTATTCATTCCCGCCGCTTCGACGGTCGTTCCCGGAGAATGTCCGCCAGCGCGGCGATCTTGCCCCGAATGTCCTGCGCCGCCGTGATTTCGGTGACCAGGGCTACGCAGCGCGCCCCATGGGCGGCCACCTCGGCCAGATTGTACTCCTTGATCCCGCCGATGGCGACAAAGGGCAGGTCTATCCCGCCTGACACGAAATCGAGATACGTAAGGCCCACAGGCGCGCAGACGTCATCCTTGGTGGAGGTCTGGAAAATCGGACCCACGCCGATGTAGTCCGCTCCCTGGGCTACGGCTGTGCGCGCTTCGTCCGGGGCATGGGTCGACAGGCCGATGGCCGTGTTCTCTCCCACCAGCGTGCGCACCGCCGCCACGGGCAGGTCCTCCTGGCCCACGTGCACTCCGTCGGCCCCGACCAGCAGGGCCAGGTCGATGTCGTCGTTGATGATGAAAGCCGCCCCAGCCTCGCGGGTCATGGCCCGCAGACGCAGGCATTCCTCGTACTTGCGGCCCATCTTTTTGGTCTTTTCGCGGTACTGGATGATGCGTATCCCGCCGTCCAGCATGGCTTGCACCACTTCCTCATTACTGCGGCCGAGGGAGAATTTTTCGGCGGTCAGGCCATAGAGGCCGCCGGCCTTCATCAGCCTTGTCACAAGCTCGCGTCCGTTCATGATCGCTCCTTATAAAGGGTGTGAAAATGGTTCAGAATCACGTCGGCCTGCATGGCCGCTGCCATGCCCACGCCGGGGGACAGGGGCGGAGTGGAGGCGTCGCAAGCTGTGGCCAGATCGCCCACAATGACGAGATTGGGTCCCAGGGTTCGCACCCGCAACTGGCCGGCCCGGCCCATCCCGCCCAGCCCCGACGCTCCGACCACCAGG
>Ga0194136_1001789_pt1 | contig 10593 bp, 8 predicted proteins | sample TARM_MetaG_T3A_1_FD_134023 | JGI IMG/M metagenome (GOLD analysis project Ga0194136, IMG submission 134023) | Freshwater microbial communities from Pennsylvania, USA, analyzing microbe dynamics in response to fracking - TARM_MetaG_T3A_14 (version 2) | ecosystem: Environmental > Aquatic >...
ATGCAAAGAGGAGTGGCGTTGATAGCTCAAGCTGCCACAGATTGGCTTGAAAGGTAGATAAGCCCTGAATCATAGCCCCTGACAAATTGTTTTGTCAGGGGCTTGAAGCGTTCGGGAATGAGATTGACTCATTGATTAACCAATCGTTTTTGCTATATAATAAGTAATAGGATCAATTGCAGGAGGTGATTTTTGTGGGAATACAAATCAAAGAGATCCTTAATGATAAATATTTTAAGGAGTACACAGTTATAGCGGGAGAGGAAGGTCTTAATAGAGAAGTTCAGGCGGTGGCCTTGTTTGATGCACCGGATGGATACTTGTGGTTCAAGGGCAAGGAGTTGGTCCTGTCAACAGGCTTCCTTTTTCAAGGGAAAACTGATTACTTTATGGATGTTATAAGGTTTCTACACGAGCATGGCTCGGCTGGAATGGGAATAAAGAAGGATAGATATCTTCATGAGGTTCCTCAAGAGGTTGTCGACCTGTGTAATGAGCTATCATTTCCCCTCTTGAACATACCCTATGACGAAGCATGGATTGATGTCATCAATGCGGTGAATTCAATTGCCGTCAACCGTTTCATAACAAGAGTTATTGATAAGCCGTCGACGCAAAGCTCAATTAGTCCAAAGGACTTTAGGATGAAGATACGTGATATCATCAATAAGTTGAGCATCGAGATTAAAAAGCCCATAACAATTATTGATGTCACCACAAGGAAAGCCTATACCTATCCGCCAATTTTGGAAAGCACCCATCATATTGATTTTACTGAGAATATTGAAGACTATGATTTTGATTTTTCCAAGGAAACTGTATGTGACAAGCTTAATATAACAAGGATAAGTCCCCTTGATTCTGAAAGGTGTCCTTGGATTTCCATTCCAGTGGTCTTAAGAGGAAGGCTGGTTAGAAAAATCATAATCTGGGAATCCGATGAAAGGATTGACTATTATAGCCTGCTTTCAATCAGAATAGCAACGGCTCTTCTTGTGGAAATTTTGGAGCAGCTATACATATATCTGAATTTCGAGGGAAGGTACTATGATGACCTTGTCAAGGCTGCAATAAACGGAGAGTTGGATCACTTTGGGAAAGTGAAGGAATACTTGGGGAACATTGAGAAAATACGTGTGGATGTTGATGAACCCTTTATTGTCAGTTGCATTAAAAATGAAAACGGGAATATAAACCTTGTAAATAAAAGAGAAGAAATCTATAAGAGTGTCCTATCCATACTGGATCATGACAAGAACATTTATGGAATAATTGATGATGATAAAATTGTAATACTTACCCAGTTTGATGGGGATAAAGGTCAGATTAGGAGATTGAAATCAGACTATAAGATGGTTATTGAGAAGCTTGAGGCCACAATGGGTGGCTGCACTTGCAGAATTGGCATTGGTACGGCTGTTGGAGACATACTATCCGTGAAAAGAAGCTTTATAGAGGCTCTAAAAGCCCTTGAAGTAGGCAAGTATTTATATGACAACAGAAGTGTTGTGGCTTTTGAGGATCTGGGGCCTTTTGGTCTATTGAGGCTTGAAAACATTCAGAAAAAAGATTTTGGCAGCAATTTTGACAAGATCATGCCCTTGCTTAATCATGACAACAGCGAAGAGCTTCTGGAGACATTAAAGGCATATCTTGAGAGTGAATCCAATTTCAACATTGCTTCAAACAAGCTTTTTCTCCATACCAATACTGTTAGGTATAGAATAGCCAAAATTCAGGAAATGTGTGATATTGACCTCAATGATCCAATAGAAAGACTTAAGACTGAAATTACCCTTAAGTTTCTGGAACTAATAAGATAATATAGGAGAACCCCTAGTGACATCACCGGTCAAGGTGTCAATAGGGGTTCTTATCAATTTAAGGGGATTTAGCTTAATCAATTCTTGCTTGGCAACTGCTATCGCAAGAGTTCTACCAAAGCCATGGACAGGCCTGGTATAAATGTTACAAGTAAAAGCACACCGACGTTTGCAATAAGGAAAGGCACCAGGTACTTGGTCATCTTGTCTATAGGCTCACCACTTACCGCAGAAGCCACAAAAATATTGGCACCATAGGGCGGGGTGGAAAATCCGATAGCCAAACTCATTGTAAGAATGACTCCAAAGTGTACTGGGCTTATTCCAAGGTTTGTAACTATAGGCAATAAAATCGGCGTAAGTATGATTGTTGAAGAGATGTTATCTATAAAGAGACCTACAATCAACAAGATGCCTATAATAAGCAGAAGAATTACAGTCTTGTCATCAGAGACGTTAAGCAGGAACTGGCCTACCTGGTAGGGGACCTGCTTCATTGTCATATAGGCCGCAAATGACATGGAAAGACCGACCATAAAGGTTGTTGCTCCGTTTATAAGCACGGTTTCCTTCAGTGACTTAATGATACCCTCCCATGTTAGGGCCTTGTTTACAACTACTCCTATGAATAGACCGTATACCACCCCGATTACGGCAGCTTCTGTAGGGGTGAATATTCCCGCATAGATTCCTCCAAGTATTACAACTGGTACGGAAAGTGAAGGGATCGCCTCTATGAATGATTTAAGAAGCGGAGGCCTCTCAACATTTCCCACGTAGTTATATTTTTTTGACAATAAAAAGTTCGTTACCATAAGTCCGATACCTATAAGTGCTCCTGGTATAATACCTGCCATAAAGAGTTCCCCTATGGATGCTCCACTGGTTACTCCGTAAATTACAAATGGAATACTCGGTGGTATTATTACTCCAATGGCTCCTGCAACAGAAGTAAGAGAGGCTGCATAGGCCCCTGAATAGTTCTTTTCCTTCATTGCGGGGATCATGAATGATCCTATGGCTGATACCGTAGCCGGTCCAGACCCTGAAATCGCTGCAAAGAACATGCAGGTCATGGTTGTTACCATTCCAAGACCACCGATCAGATGTCCAACCAAGGAATCTGCAAATCTTAGTAGTTTTTCTGAAACCCCTCCATACATCATCAGGTTACCTGTAAGTATGAAGAAGGGGATTGCCATCAATGGGAATGAGTCAAGGGCGGCAAAGGCATTCTGTGCTATGACCATCAGAGAAATGTCCTGGGTGATCATAAGGGTTACAGTTGTAGCTGCGCCAAGGGCTATTCCAATTGGTATGCTGATTGTAATCAAAACTGTCAATAAAGCAAATAGTATTAAAATACTCATAATTTCCTCCTTCTTATTTATCTTGCCTGCGGGATGCCCTTGATGCCTGATACTATATTCTGTATCAATCTAAGGGACATCAATCCTGCACCAATTGGTACAGATGCATAAGCAAATCCCATGGGCATTCTCATGGCAGGAGAAAGCTGTCCTCTGATAAAGATCATCTTGGTGAGATTGAATGATTCAACTGTAAGGAAGACTGTAAAGGCCAACCATATAATCATTACAGCAGTCTCGAAATAGACGCCCTTTCTACCAGAAAACTTTGATTTTATGATTTCTATTCTTAAGTGGGCCTTCTTTTTCGTTGCATAGCTTGCGCCAAGCCAAATCTGATATAAGAATATGTACCTTGCCAGTTCCTCGCTCCATGAGAGTGAGTTCTTGAAAACATAACGCATGATTACCTGCATGAAAATAAGCCCTACGGTTACCACAAGACTTGATACAAGTACAGCTTCTTCAAAATACTCATCAAGCCATTTTAGTACTTTCAAATCCATTACCTCCTTGTAAAATATTTGATAGGGCTTGATTGCTCAAGCCCATTCAAATCATTATTTATTGTAGCTTCTTGCCAAATCGATCATTTCGGGACCGAACTGCTCCTCGAACAATTCATAGGCTGGTTGTGCAGCCTCCACAAACAATTGAAGATTTTCCGGAGAAATCTCGTTGACCTCCATACCAAGCTCTTTAAGCTCCTCGATATAGTTTGCTTCTTCTTCTGTAAGGACCTCTCTTTGAACAACAATTGTAGCATCAACCGCATCTGCGATTACCTGCTGCAGCTCTGGATCAAGCCCCTCATAGAAGTCCATGTTTATGAAGTAAGGACAGTTTGTGAAAAGGTGCCCTGTCAATGACATGTAATCCTGGACCTCGTAGAACTTGTTGGAGTAAATGATTGCTGCAGGTGTCTCCTGTGCATCAACTGTCTTCTGTTGCAAAGCTGTGAAAAGCTCACCAAAGGCAATTGGAGTCGGATTTGCGCCCATGCCTTCAAAGGCTGCTACGTGAAGAGGATTCTCCATGGTTCTAATCTTCATACCAGCCATGTCAGCAGGTGTGTTGATAGGACCGTTGTTGTTGGTAACATGTCTGAATCCGTTCTCTCCATAACCAAGATTGATAATGTTTTGCTCCTTTAGACCCTCGCTGATTTGCTGTCCAAGCTCTCCGTCCCATGATGCATATCCTGCTTCCCTGGACTCGAAAAGGAATGGAAGGTCAAAGATCATGTATGGCTCATAGAAGCCGGAAACTACTGGTCCACCTGGTACGGTCATCTCCAATGATCCCAGGCTGACGGATTCGATTGCCTGTCTATCTGAACCAAGCTGGGCATTTGGATAAATCTCTACCTTGATTCTTCCATTTGAGTTTGCTTCTACCTCTGGCTTGAATATTTCAGCCAGTGTTGTGTGTGTTGGGTGAGATTCTGGCAGCACATGGGAAACCCTAAGAGTTATTACCTCATCGCTGGACTGGCCTTCCCCTTCCGGAGCAGAAGAACCACCGCAAGCTGTCATAAATACTGATAGTGCTATCAATAAGCTAATCATTAATATGTACTTCTTTTTCATCTAAACTTCCCCCTTTGGTTTTTATACGCATAGTGAACTTGTTGCCGATTAGGATATAAGTTTTGTTTTCACCTCCCAGATTGTGTATATGTATACATATGATACCACCATGTCGAGTGCATTTCAAGAGCTTTCAGATAATTAAAAATTTAACGAAAGCATGTTTAAATCAGACTTTTCTGCCTTTATTGTGTTGACAATTCAAATTGTAGTATAGTATATTCTAAGTATACGTATGTATAGTGAATAAAAGAGTGAGGTAAAAAAATGGCATTGAATATGATCAAAAGCAAGGGTACATTAACTGACAAATCCTATGAGGCACTCAGAGATGCAATTGTATCAATTGAACTGAAACCTGGTGAGACAATACTTGAGGATGATCTCTCTGAAAGGTTGGGAATCAGCAGGACGCCCTTGAGGGCGGCTCTTCAAAGGCTATCCTATGAAGGCTTGGTTGGGATGCAGGGAAAAAAAACTTTTGTGACTGAGCTATCAGCGGACTATTTCCTGGACCTTTATGCCATAAGGGAATCCCTTGAGATCCTATCCGCTAAGCTTGCAGCGGTGAACAGAAGCGACAAGGACCTGACAGAGCTGAAAAGGCTAATTGAAAAACACGAGTCGGTCACCCAGGAGCAACCAATTGACCGTAAGCAGTATCTGGATGTTGACAGGCAATACCATATGTTTCTCGCAAGGATGACAGGCAATGCAACTCTCGAGGAATATATCAGGCAGATCTACCAGTCCTATAACAGGTATCTCAACTACACAAACTTTGAGGGCAGGGCCATGACGGTGGTCAGGGAGCATGAAAACATATACAATGCAATAAAGGATAGGGATAGTGTCAAATCACAGGAGATAATGAAGGATCACTTGGCTGGTGTCAAGGAATCTATACTCATAACCCTTATGAAATCCGGAAGGAATTAGACTTTGGAGCAATGGGAGGATATATTTTTAAAGAATAATGTATACAAATACATATACAAATACAAAGGAGGATACTCATGAGAAAACCGAAGGTGGTAATACATAGTCTGTTGGTGGAAGACCCAGCACTTGAAATGGAGGCTTTGAATAGCTTAAATGCAGATGTGGTGTTTGTACCAAATGAAGATGAAGATAGGTTTTTCGAGGAAATCAAGGATGCTGACGGCGTGATTATTGCGGACAGAAAAATTAAGCCGGAGCATGTTGAGACATTGGATAACTGCAAGATTATTGCAAGGCAGGGAATAGGATTTGACAACATCGACCTGGTCAGCACCAAGGAGAAGGGGATTGCAGTTACAAATGTTCCTGACTACTGTATCGATGAGGTGTCAGACTATGCCATGTCACTTATGCTGTCAATGCTAAGACATATCCCTACATATGACAAGCATGTACGCGAAGGAGTTTGGGACATAAACAGCATAATAACAAAATCAGGATTTCCTCAGATGAGAAGGTTGAGCACTCAAACCCTTGGAATCCTGGGATTTGGGAAAATTGCAAGGGAAGTAGCAAGAAAATCAAGGGCATTTGGATTCAGGATGATAACAGCTGACCCATATATCGATGAAAAGGTGGTCAGGGAGTATGGAGCCGAGCTTGTGGATCTTGATACACTCCTTAGGGAAGCGGATGTGATTACAATCCACAGCCCCCTTACGCCAGAGACTAGGAACATGTTCAACAGGGAAGCTTTTGGGAAGATGAAGAGCAATGCAGTACTGATCAATACATCAAGGGGTCCTCTGATAAATGAAAAGGATCTCTATCAGGCACTGAAGGACAAGGTGATTGCAGCAGCGGCTGTGGATGTTACAGTGGCAGAGCCCATTGAGGAGGACAATCCTCTTCTTTCCCTGGAGAACTATATCGTAACTCCCCACGCGGCCTTCTTCACTCAGGACTCATACATCGAACTTCGTCAAAGGGCAGCAGGAGAGGTTGTCAGAGTGCTTTCAGGACAGGAGCCGGAGAACAGGGTAAACAAATAATATTTGGGAGGTCAAAAAATGATAGGTATCAATGAAAGATGTCAAAAGTTCAATTTTAAAGGCGGCCTTTATGATGTATTCCAAAAGGCACTTGACTTGGAAGCCCAGGGAAGGTCAATCATCCATATGGAGATTGGAAAGCCCGATTTTGATTCGCCACAAATTGCAAAGGATGCTGCAAAGAAGGCTCTTGACCAGGGAATCGTACATTATACTGAAATGGCAGGAATAATGCCACTGAGAAAAGCAATAACAGCCAAGTACAAGAGAGACCATGGCCTTGATTACAGCCCTGAGAACGAGATCGTCGTAACGGCAGGGGCGTGTGAGGCGATCGGTATAATAATGCTCGGTATGATGGAGCAAGGTGACGAGATAATCATTCCAAGTCCCTTCTTCTCTGCCTACTCAGAGCAGGCGATCATTGCAGATGTCAAGGTGGTTGAGGTTCCACTTAAGATGGAGAACAAGTTCAGTCTGAAGGCTGCTGATATTGCAGATAAGATCACTGATAAGACAAAGATAATCCTGATCAATACACCACACAATCCCACAGGAGCCATAATGGAGGAAGAGGACCTGAGGGACATAGCAAAGCTGGCTATAGAAAAAGACCTACTGGTCATTTCCGATGAGACCTATGACCAGTTCCTTTTCAGGGGTAAACACGTAAGCATTGCAAGTATGCCGGGGATGCGAGAGAGGACAATCGTTGTCAACTCAGCCTCAAAGACCTTCTCCATGACAGGTTGGAGAATCGGTTACCTTATGGGACCAGCCTGGATGCTTAAATACCTTAACAAGGTTCACCAGAATTTCTCAACCTGTGCAACATCATTTGCCCAGGTGGGAGCTGCAGAGGCCTACAACGATGGAGACCAGTTTACCATTGATATGCTGAAGGAATTTGAAAGAAGGGGAAAATTGGTTTACGAGTCCCTTAAGGATGTTAAGGGCTTGAAGCTTCTTGAACCAAAAGGGGCATTTTATGTATTCATAAATATTGAGGAACTGGGTATGGACGAAGGTGACTTCTGTGATTACATCCTGGAGGAAGCTGGAGTTGCAATTGTACCAGGTAGCTCCTTTGGAAAGTATGGCAAGGGTTTTGTCAGACTGTGCTATGCATGCTCCTATGAGCAAATAGAGGATGCCATGGAAAGGATAAAAGGGGCTGTAGAAAAATTAACAAAGTAGTCTTTTTCCGTTGAACAACCATCAAGTTTAGGATATGATAGAAGCAGAACCAACAAGGAGGAGATTATTATGGATATGACAAAGAGAATCGAGGACCTCACTGTAGAGCTTACGAATGTACTGGGCGTTGTGGGGACTCCGGAGGAAAACAATGTTGTCCAATTGGTGCATGACAAGTTTATGGAGATGGATTATTTCAAGGAGAATCCTGAGAACGTAAAATTCGTCGATGTGATCGATGACCCCGTTGGAAGAAAGTCATTGATGGCGACAATCAATGGTAAAAAAGGTAACGACAAAAAAACACTGGTATTCATAGGCCATACGGATACAGTTGGAATAAGCGACTACGGCGAGCTGAAGGAATTCGCCACAAAACCCTATGAGCTTACACAGAAGCTCAATGAGGTAACAATATCACCTGAGGCCAAGGAAGACCTTGACTCTGGAAACTACCTTTTCGGAAGGGGCATCTTCGATATGAAGTTTGGAGTTGCAACCCTTATGGTAATGATGGAGGAGTTTTCAAAGAAGGTTGATGAGCTTGAAGGAAACCTTATCTTCGCAGCCGTATGCGACGAGGAAGGAAACTCAGGCGGTATGCTTTCGGTTGTTCCAGAGCTGGTGAAGCTGAAGAAGGAAAAGGGCTATGACTACCTGGCGGTTGTTGACACTGACTATTCAGCTCCAAGGTATGTTGGGGATGAAACCAGATATATTTATGTAGGAACTGTTGGAAAGCTTATGCCAAGCTTCTACATCACAGGCAAGGAAACCCATGTTGGGGAGCCATACAAGGGTCTGGACCCCAACCAGATTGCATCTGAGATAACAAGGGAGTTCAACCTTAACATGGACTATTGCGACAATGCTGATGGAGAGGTTTCACTTCCTCCAATAACACTGAGGCAGCAGGATCTTAAGACTGAATACTCTGTGCAGATAGCAAGGTATGCCTACCTGTACTTCAACTATGCAACCCATAATTCAACTCCTGACCAGGTAATGAGAAAGATGAAGGACGGAGCAACAAAGGCCTTCCAGAATGTGGTGGACAGCCTGAACAAGGAATATGAGGAATATGCAAGGCAGAGCAATTACCCGTTTGAAAGGTTGCCATGGGAGCCAAGGGTAATGTCCTATGACGAGCTCCTTCAGAAGGTAAGGGCTGAAAGAGGCGAAGAACTGGACAGGAGAATCGAAGCCCTTTCAACGGAGCTGCTTGATGATCCCGAGGTTGATGAGAGAATCTTTGCCCTTAAGATGGTGGAGATGGTCCACGGAATGTGGTCAGACAAGGATCCAGTTGTAATTGGATACTTCTCACCTCCATACTACCCACACATCTTTGTCAAGGGAGAGGAAGACAGGGAGAAGAAGCTTATGGCTGCAGTTGACAAGGCAATCGCCAATGCAGGAGACCAGTACAAGATAGTAAACAAGAAGTTCTACCCATACATTTCCGACCTTAGCTACGCAGCTGCACCAAGGGAGGAAAAGGCGGTTGAGTCATTGAAGGTAAACATGCCGGGCTTTGGAGTCAAGTACAAGCTTCCACTTGATGACATGCAGGAATTGAACCTTCCTGTTGTGAACATCGGACCATTTGGAAAGGATGCACACAAGTTTACTGAGAGACTTGAGAAGGGCTACTCGTTTGGGGTTCTTCCACAGATCCTTCTGGACACGGTAAGTGAATTGATGAAGTAGAGATATAGAGGAAACGGGCAGGAAAACACCTGCCTGATTTTCGGCACCAACTGCCGATTTTCAGGCGCCATAACAGTGGAGGAATATATATGAAGGATATTTTTTTCAAGGAGAATATTATAGAGATTCTGGACTATCTGGAGGAGGGCCTGCACATTATTGATGCATCGGGTAAGATAGTCTACTACAACTCCTTTGCCCAAAAGATTGACGGGGTTGATGTGGAAAAAGCCGTGGGGAGACACCTGATCGAGATATACCCATCCCTTAATGAGGAGACCAGCACCCTCCTTACAGTAATTCGTACAGGGGAGCCCATCCTTCGCAAGGAGCAGACCTTTGTGAACTACAAGGGGGAGAAGATCACAACCATAAACTCGTCAATTCCCATTAAGAGCAAGGGGAGGATCCTCGGAGCCATTGAGATCTCCAAGGACATCACCCAGGTCAGGGAGCTGTCGGAAAAGATTGTGGACCTTCAGGACCAGCTGTACAGCACAAAGACCACAAAGAACCCCTCAAGGGAATCAGCCCACTTCACCTTCTTTGATATAGTGGGCCAGAACAGGGAGATACTCAGGCTCAAGGCCCTTTCCAAAAAGGCTGCAGAGGCGGATGTTCCAGTCCTCATCTCCGGAGACACCGGAACCGGCAAGGAGCTCTTTGTCCATGCCATCCACAATGGAAGCAAGAGGAGGCACAACCCCTTTATAACCCAGAACTGCGCCGCCCTCCCATCAAACCTTCTGGAGGGTATCCTCTTTGGGACCACCAAGGGAGGCTTTACAGGGGCGGAGGACCGACCTGGACTCTTCCAGCTGGCAGACGGTGGAACTCTCTTTCTGGATGAGATCAACTCCATGCCCCTGGACCTTCAGTCAAAGCTCCTGCGGGTCCTCCAGGATGGTAA
>Ga0194136_1001792_pt1 | contig 10591 bp, 7 predicted proteins | sample TARM_MetaG_T3A_1_FD_134023 | JGI IMG/M metagenome (GOLD analysis project Ga0194136, IMG submission 134023) | Freshwater microbial communities from Pennsylvania, USA, analyzing microbe dynamics in response to fracking - TARM_MetaG_T3A_14 (version 2) | ecosystem: Environmental > Aquatic >...
CCGGTTACAGTATGATTTGCTATTTTATATAAAGGTTATGTGGTAACGCATATTGAGACAGTGGTATTGATGTCTAAACGTGGTAAAATTGTTCCATAAGTTTATTACTACTTTAGGATACAGATGTAAAAAATTCAGTTGGTCATATATTAAGGAGGAAAAACAATGAAGTTTATTTCATGGAATATTGATTCATTAAATGCAGCATTAACAAGTGATTCAGCACGTGCTTTATTATCTAGAGAGGTATTAAACACGATTATAGAATATAGTCCGGAAGTGATTGCCTTACAGGAAACAAAGTTACCAAACAAGGGTCCTACTAAAAAGCATTTAGAAATTTTGAAGGATAAGTTTGCGGATTATGAAATTGTTTGGAATGTTTCAGTGGAGCCAGCCCGCAAGGGTTATGCAGGTACCATGTTTTTGTATAAGAAGGATCTGGAGCCATCCGTTACCTATCCGGTAATTGGTGCACCAAGTACCATGGACTCTGAGGGGCGAATCATCACATTAGAGTTTGATGATTTCTACTTAACACAAGTTTATACACCGAATGCAGGAGATGGTTTGAATCGCTTAGAAGAACGTCAGATTTGGGACAAAAAGTATGCAGAGTATTTAGCAAATCTGGATAAAAAGAAGTATGTTATTGCAGCGGGTGATTTTAACGTCGCACATAAAGAAATTGATTTGGCTCATCCTAATAACAACCGTAATTCAGCCGGTTTTACAGATGAGGAACGGCAAGGCTTCACAAATCTTTTAGCAAAAGGATTTACGGATACCTTTCGTAATATTCACGGTGATATAACAGGTGTTTATACTTGGTGGGCTCAACGGGCAAAGACAAGTAAAATCAATAATTCAGGATGGAGAATTGACTATTGGCTGGTTAGTGATCGTATTGCCGATAGGGTTATTAAATCTGAAATGATTGATTCAGGTCCAAGACAAGACCACACGCCAATATTATTTGAAATTGATTTGTAGGGATCTTTACTAACAAAATCTGATTCGCTATTAGGGGATTAAAAGTCCAAGTAGCCGCCTTTGGGGTGAATAGGATGCCGGGGCTTTTCAAAATTGAATTCTTAGTTTGTTCTTTTGCCTTGTAAAGTTCATCAATATCATATAAAATAGAATTACAGAATTGAGAAACGAGTAATTCTGTTTTAATATGTTCACAATGTGGGAACGATTCCCGTATTGTGGGAGCAAAAGAAACAGGACGTAATTTGAAAAATAAATGATGATAGGAGAGATCAACATGTCAAAGTACTTTGCTGAACCTTTCAAAATCAAAATGGTGGAGCCGATTAAGGTCCTAAGCCGGGAGGAACGTATTGAAAAAATCAAAGAGGCGAATTACAATGTGTTTGCCCTTAATTCCGATGATGTATATATCGACCTTTTAACAGATAGTGGTACCGGTGCAATGAGTGATCAACAGTGGAGCGGAATGATGATCGGAGATGAATCCTACTCCGGTTCCAGAAGTTATAAACAGCTTATGAAATCCGCTGAAGATATCTTCGGGTATCAGTATTTTCAACCGGTACATCAAGGAAGAGCGGCGGAAAAGGTTGTTATGCCCATGTATTTACAAGAAGGGAAAGTTGCAATCTCCAACATGCACTTTGATACCACCCGAGCCCATGTGGAGTTAGCCGGAGCAAGAGCGATTGATTGTGTCATTAAGGAAGCTCAAGATACGGAAGCCTACCATCCCTTTAAAGGAAACATGGATAATAAACGGTTGGTATCCTTAATTGAAGAACATGGAAAAGAGAATGTGGGACTGATAATTATTACGGTTACCAACAACAGCGCCGGAGGACAGCCGGTTTCCATGGAAAATATGCGGGAAACCAGTGAAATTGCGAAAAAGTATGATATTCCCGTGTGCATAGATGCTGCCCGTTACGCAGAAAATGCCTACTTTATTAAACAACGGGAAGAAGGATATGAAGAAAAATCCATTAAAGATATCGCAAGAGAAATGTTCAGCTATGGAGAAATCTTTACCATGAGTGCAAAAAAAGATGCGATCATCAATATGGGAGGCTTGATCGGAGTAAAGGATCGAAATGATCTTTTTGAAACCGTAAAAGCGAGAACCATACCACTGGAAGGTTTCATTTCCTACGGAGGATTAGCGGGACGGGATCTTGAAGCCATGGCCATCGGTTTACAGGAAGGAACCGATTTTGATTACCTTCAATACCGAGTGGGACAAATTGAATACCTTGCAGCAAAGCTTAAAGAAGCAGGAATCGCCCATCAATCTCCGGCCGGCGGACATGCATTATTCCTTGATGCTAAAAAGATGTTACCACATATTCCATATCATCAGTTCCCTGCACAAACTTTAGCTTTAGAGCTTTATAAAGAAGCAGGCATTCGATCCTGTGATATTGGATCCTATATGATGGGGAATGATCCGGATACGGGAGAGCAGATTGAATCGGAGTTTGAATTCACCCGGCTTGCGGTACCAAGAAGAGTTTATACCCAGTCCCACCTGGATGTAATAGTAGAAGCCTTGATTGCTATTAAAGAAAAGGCGGACAGTTTGAAAGGATATGAGATTACCTGGGAACCTCCGATATTAAGACACTTTACAGCGAAACTTAAACCCATGATATAAGCGGGTGTTGAAGTAAAAGGCCGGAGAATATTCTCCGGCTTTTTTAAAGGAGGAAAATAAATGAGCAAAGGAAGTATCCAATCGGTAACAAAAGCCTTACATGTTTTAGAGCTTTTTACGGAGAAGCCTGCCTGGAGCATCTCGGAAATCGGAGAAAGATTAAGTTTCCCTAGCAGCACGGCCCATCGATTAGTCATTACATTAGAAGAGGCGGGGTATCTTTACCGGGAACATGAAACGAAGAAGTATTATTTGACGATCAAGCCTTATTTAATCGGCAGTAAGACGGAAACTGTAAATCAACTGGAAAAACAGGCCCAACGGGAGATCCAATTATTAGCCCAGGAAATCAATGAAAGTGTAAATATTTCCATTGCCCAGGGGATTTATGCGGTAACGGTACTAAAAGCAAATCCCGAAAGAAAGTTTTCCGCCGTACCCAATATCGGAGATAAACGCCAACTTCACGCCACCTCCGTTGGAAAATGCTTGCTAGCCTTTAACAGTAACGGTTGTTTTGACCGGCTGATGAATTCCAGGGAACCGTTAAAAGCCTATAACAATAGGACCTTAACCGACCGAAAGCTGATTGAGGAGGCCTTAAGGTCCGTAAGGGAAAAGGGATATGCTATTGACCGGGAAGAAGTGGAAACGGGACTTACCTGTTTCGGCGCACCTATTTTTGACGAAATGGGACATTGCATCGCCGCTCTTAGTATATCCGTGCCCACTTTTCGGATAGAAGTGGAACAGGTTTTTATTGATCAGGTAAGAAAAACAGCTTCGGAAATTTCATCAAAGTTTTAAATAATGCCCGGGAAGGAAAGTAATTTCTTCTTCGGGTGTTTTTCTATCTCCTGGAAGGAGAGGTCTTTTAGGGATATAATGATGTACATAGGAAAGAATTTTGCAGAGAAATTACTATAAATTATGGAAGGTGAGGATCATGGAGGAAATTCAATGCATAGTTAACAAAAATGAAAAGAGAAAAAGTGGTTTTACCAAGGATTTTGGGGTTGAAAAGGCTAAAAAGGCTAAAAAATTTCATAAAACTTTTCCTAATTATCGGATGACGCCCTTGAGAGAGCTTACAGAGCTATCACGATTTTTAGGGTTGAACCGGATTTATGTAAAAGATGAGAGCTACAGATTCGGACTTAATGCCTTTAAAGCCTTAGGAGGGACTTATTCCATCGGGAGGTATATAGCAGACCGATTGGGAATGGAAAGTAACGAACTAACCTATGCGCAACTTAAAGGGGTAAATATTAAAGAAAAATTCGGAGACATAACCTTTGTTACCGCCACGGATGGGAATCATGGTCGAGGCATTGCCTGGGCAGCCAAGGAGATGGGGTGTAAAAGTGTGGTGTATCTACCAAAAGGAAGTGCGCCGGAGCGCTTAAGCTCCATAGCGAAGTTAGGAGCCAAGGCTCATATTACCGAGATGAATTACGATGATACGGTAAGATTTGCAAAGTCACAGGCAGAAAAAAATGATTGGGTGCTTATACAAGACACCGCTTGGGAAGGCTATGAAAAAATCCCCCGTTGGATTATGCAAGGGTATACCACCTTAGGATATGAAATTACGGAGCAGCTTAAAGGCCGGGATCTTACCCATATTTTCCTACAAGCGGGAGTAGGCTCCATGGCCGGGGCCTTAACCGGTTTTTTTACGGATTTCTATCAAGGAAAGAAAACACCCAAAATCGTCATTGTGGAGCCGAATAAAGCGGACTGTGTTTTCAAAACCGCAGGGGCTAAGGATGGTTTATTGCAAAGGGTAACAGGAGAGTTGGATACGATCATGGCAGGACTTGCCTGTGGTGAAGTATGCACCCTTGGTTGGGATGTCCTAAAAGAGCATGGTAATTATTTCGTATCGGTGGCTGATAATGTTGCGGCCAAGGGGATGCGTATTCTGGGGAACCCTCTGGGAGAGGATAAAAGAATCATCTCCGGAGAAAGCGGTGCCGTAACTCTTGGACTGATAGCGGAGATTATGAGCCGACCGGAACTTTCCCATGTGAAGAGAGGGCTGGGCCTTGAGGATGGTTCCAAAGTTCTTTGCATCTCCACGGAGGGAGATACGGATCGGGAGAACTACCGAAAAATAGTGTGGGACGGGTTTTATCCAAAGGATTAATTATCAGAAAAATTGTTATTTACTGTTTAAATATGGGTATAGGAGAGATATGTGGAAATATGTCTATAAAGAAGTTTTAAGAGTTTCATTTTACTGTCTAAGATGTAATTAAATTCAAAAGGAGGCCGACTATGAGTGAACAAAGTAAATGTCCGGTAACAGGAGCTACGGGTAATGTTAAGGCAGGGAGAGGAACGGAGAATAAGTACTGGTGGCCGGACCAGTTAAACTTAAAGATTCTTCATCAGAATCCTGCATCGAGAAATCCCCTAGGGAAAGACTTTAATTATGCAGAGGAATTTAAAAAACTGGATTTAAAAGCGGTGAAGAAGGATATCGTGGAACTGCTGACGGATTCTAAAGATTGGTGGCCGGCGGATTATGGGCATTACGGACCGTTAATGATTCGTATGGCATGGCACAGTGCGGGAACTTATAGAATGCAGGATGGAAGGGGCGGTGGAAACACCGGGAATCAGCGTTTTGCTCCCCTGAACAGCTGGCCGGACAATGTGAGTCTCGATAAAGCCAGAAGGCTTTTATGGCCGATTAAACAGAAATACGGAAACAAATTATCCTGGGCGGATTTAATGATTCTTACGGGGAACTGTGCATTGGAATCCATGGGATTTGAAACTATAGGCTTTGCCGGAGGCAGAGAAGATATTTGGGAGCCGGAAGAGGATACCTACTGGGGATCGGAAGAAGAGTGGCTCGGAGATAAGCGATACTCCGGGGACCGGGAACTGGAAAATCCCTTGGCAGCGGTACAAATGGGACTGATATACGTAAACCCGGAAGGACCGAACGGTGAGCCAAGTGCCATAGGTTCCGGGAAAGATATTCGGGACACCTTTGCAAGAATGGCCATGGACGATTATGAAACCGTAGCCCTCATTGCAGGGGGACATACCTTCGGCAAGTGCCACGGTGCAGTGGAAGAGAAGTATCTGGGCCCGGAACCGGAAGCGGCACCCATTGAACAGCAGGGTCTCGGATGGAAGAACAGTAAGGGCACGGGACACGGAGAATATACCATGACCAGTGGAATTGAAGGGGCATGGACAAAGACTCCGACAAAATGGGATAATACCTATTTGGAAACCCTGTTTAAATATGACTGGGACCTAAAGAAGAGTCCTGCCGGTGCTTATCAGTGGCATCCCGTGGAGCCGGAAGCACAAAATGAGGTTCCCGATGCACACAACCCGGATAAACGCTGGGCGCCGATGATGACTACCGCGGATATGGCCCTTCGGATGGATCCGATTTATAAGCCTATTGCCAAGCACTTCATGGAAAATCCCCAGGAGTTTGCCCAAGCCTTTGCAAAGGCCTGGTTTAAACTGACCCATCGAGATATGGGACCTGTAAGCCGATATATCGGTCCGGAAGTTCCTAAGGAAGAGTTTATCTGGCAGGATCCGGTACCGGCGGTGGACTTTGAGCTGATTGATGATGACGATATTAAAGAGCTTAAAAAAACCCTTCTGGACTCGGGACTTACGGTTCAGGAACTCGTTTATACCGCCTGGTCTTCGGCATCTACCTTTAGAGGGTCCGACTATAGAGGAGGCGCCAACGGTTCGAGGATTCGCCTTGCACCTCAGAAGAACTGGGAGGTAAACCAGCCGGATCAATTGCAAAAAGTACTGAATAAATTGGAAGAAATTATGAAGGATTTTAATGAAAAACAATCGGGGAATAAGAAAGTTACTTTGGCGGATATGATAGTTCTTGGGGGGAACGCCGGAATTGAAAAGGCTGCAAAGGACGCCGGAGTGGACATTAGCGTCCCCTTCACACCGGGAAGAACCGATGCCACCGAGGAGCAGACGGATACGGATTCCTTTGATGTGTTGGAACCCAAAGCCGACGGATTCAGAAACTATATGAAGGATAAATATGCGGTAAAAGCGGAGGAAATGCTGGTTGATAAGGCTCAACTCCTCGGCCTTACGGCACCGGAGATGACCGTTCTTGTGGGTGGCATGCGAACCTTGGATGTGAATTTCAATGGAGAGAAGCATGGAGTATTTACTAAGAATCCGGGTAGACTGAGTAATGATTTCTTTGTCAACCTACTGGATCTGGATACAGAGTGGAAACCAAAATCCGAGAACGGGGACGTTTTTGAAGGCTATGACCGAAAAACCAAAGAAGTACAGTGGACTGCAACAAGGGTGGATTTAATCTTCGGTCATAACTCTGAACTACGGGCAATCGCCGAGGTATACGGAAGTGAAGACGGGAAAGAAAAATTTGTTCAGGACTTTGTGAAGGCCTGGAACAAAGTAATGAATGCGGATCGATTTGATCTTTAAGGTGAGCACCCTAAAACAAAATTTGTGTGATGGACATTAGCATCACGGATATACTTTAAGAAGAAGCAAAAGCATATTGCTAATAATCAAAAAAGGCCCCTTGAATTGTCAGGGGGCCTTTTTTGTCCCTGTGGGAAATTAATTTTATTCGGATTCCTCCTCCACGCTTCTTCCTAATATTTCCTTAGCCAATAAGGGACGATTCGTAATAATGCCGTCAATATCATATTGTAGGACCTCTTTTATAGCTTCTTCCGTGCTTACGGTCCAAACCCAGATGCCAATATCATTCTGTCTTGCCCTTCGAACAAAGTCCCGGTTCAGCATGCCGTGGTGGGCCGTGTAATAGTCTACATTCAGGGTACCGAGGTCTCCTAGACTGTAATAGAGTATTTGGCCGGTGATAATCCGCGGATTTTCCTGGTGTACATGGCGAAGAAGGGAGTTACTAAAGGACTGAATATAAGCGGTATCTTCCTTCCCGTGTTGTTCAATAATTCGCACAAGCTCACGGGCAAAAACATCCTCCTCTTCACCATTCGTTTTGACATCAATCAGTACCCGTACTTCTTCGGAGGCCACTTCCAAAGCTTCATTGAGGGTAGGAAAAAGAGGATCATCGGGAGGGAAATTTAGGGGGCGGCTTATATCAAGTTCCATAAGTTCATCATAGGTCAGGTCCCGGACCTGGTCCGGATGTCCGAAGGTTCTTCTCAGACTCCGATCATGATGAAGGACGATGACTTGATCCTTCGTCATCATCACATCAAATTCCACAATATCAATTTCCCCTTCCATAGAGGCCCGGATTCCTTCCAGGGAGTTTTCAAATTCCCCATGAACAATCCCCCGGTGTGAAATAACGGAAACATCACGGCCTGCATAAATGGTATTTTGATTGATAAACAGTCCCGTAAAAAAGGTTGCAAGAACACTTATTATCAGCATGGCGGGTAGAATGATTCTTTTCTTTTTCAATAGACGAAAAAGTTTATGTTCAATATTCGCAAGGAAGGTAATATTGAAGGTTTTTAAACGGTCTTCATTTGAATGTTCTTCCTTCACCTGCTCATAAAGCTTTGTGATAAAGATGATATTTAACGGAATCAGAAGTAAGGAATAAACAAAAGTCAAAAAACTGGACATTGTAACCAAATAATTTCGAAGAATATAGTTTACCTCGAAATCTAAAATCTCCGGAAGTGAAGATAAAAATGTAAAAAACAGGGCACCTAAAGAAAAAACCACAACGTCAAAAAATAACAGTTTAAAAAGAAGAATGAAGCTGATTTTCCGTGTCAACTGCATGCTGGTCTTCATTCCGTCCCAAACTCTTTGTCTTTCAATTAGTACTTCGTGTAGCGTAAAAATCAGACGAAGGAGAAGGTAGATAAAAAGAGCAACAATTAAAAAGTAGAACCCCCGTGTAATTATATTTCCCATGATATTATCCAAAAGAAGCTGGGGAAGGGAGACCAACTCTGACAATTCAGGCATAATGGGGATGTTAACAATGGGAATGATAAGAAAAAACAATAGAGCAAGATAAAGAGCCCCTAAACCAAGCATCCGCTTAATGGAGACAAGGGAAGTGATAAATCCTTCGGACACGAGAATTTCTTTGTCACGGTTATTTTTGTAAGCAAGCACTATATAAGTACCTACTTGAATGACTGTAAAAATAACCGCTAAGGTGGATAAAAGGATCAGACCGATGATCCCTCGGGGATCTAATAGTAGGGAAAAGGCTGCGGAATTAATTAAAACCCCGGAACTTACCATAAGAAGCAGACGATTTAGAAAGTAGCCTAAAAAGGGGATTAAGACATAGCTGCTAAGAAGCAGGTAAAAGAAGCTGAATAATAAATAATTTCTCCATGATTTTCGAAGATCCCATAAACTGCTTATGATTAGCTTAAACATATCTAATCCCTCCGATAACTTTTTCTATATTACTTGTGTATACCCCTGAACATGGGAAAGTACACAGGGAAATCAAGGCAGTTTTAATCGGCACCGGGTTTCCACGGAAAGATCGGATCAGTTCATCAAAATTATTCATTAGTATGATATAATAGCATTGAATAATAAGATAATGATATACAATATAAAGATGGAGGGATTTATTGATGAAATTTGCAAAGCGTATGGAATCACTAAAAGCTTCGGAAATTCGCGAGATCTTAAAGCTCATTGAGAATCCGGAGATTATCTCTTTTGCAGGAGGTTTGCCGGCACCGGAGTTGTTTCCTGTATCTGAAATGAAGGCGGTATCCAAAGCGGTTTTGGAAGAAGACGGGGAGAAGGCACTGCAATACAGTAGTACGGAAGGATATTTGCCTCTGAGAGAAAAAATCGCAAAAAGAATGGAAGAGGTTGGAGTCAAGACTACAGCGGATAATATACTGATCACCAACGGATCCCAGCAGGGATTGGATTTATCGGGGAAAGTTTTTTTAAACGAAGGAGATGTAGTGATCTGTGAAAGTCCCAGTTACCTGGGTGCGATTAATGCATTAAAATCCTATTCTCCCAGATTCGTGGAAATTGATACCGATGATGAAGGAATGAATATGGAATCCCTTGAGAAGGTTTTAAAAGAAACGGATCACGTAAAAATGATCTATGTTATACCGGATTTTCAAAACCCCTCGGGAAGAACCTGGTCCATAGAGAGGCGAAAGCGCTTAATTGAATTAGCCAACGAATACGATCTTCCCATTATTGAGGATAATCCATATGGAGAACTTCGATTTGAGGGAGAAAGACCCTCATCAATTAAAGCTTATGATACCCAGGGCCGTGTCATTTACTTAGGGACCTTCTCTAAAATCTTCTGTCCCGGATTACGGGTAGGATGGACATTAGGAGACGGAGAAGCACTACAAAAATATATTTTTGTAAAGCAGGGTGCGGACCTTCATACCAGTACTTTAACTCAGCGGGAAATTAATAAATTTATGGAAATGTACAGTATAGATGAACATATTGAAAAGATTAAAGAAGTCTATCGAAAAAGACGGGACGTGATGATGGAATCTATTAAAGAACACTTTCCAAAGGTCGTTAAGTACACGTATCCCGAAGGCGGACTTTTTACCTGGTGTGAACTACCGGAGGGGATAGATGCCAAGGAAGTGTTTAAAAAATCCATTAATGAAAACGTTGCCTTTGTACCCGGGGGATCCTTTTATCCTAACGGAGGAAAAGAGAATACCTTTCGGTTGAATTACTCCATGATGTCTGAAGACAAAATCCGTGAAGGAATCCAGCGATTGGGAAAGGTTTTGCAAAAAGAATTGGCAGGGAATTAAAGGGTATTAGTATTTCGATTAAAACTCATGACATGTAAAAAAATTAAGAAAGACCGATCGGAGCAGCTATCCGGTCGGTCTTTTCTGCTGTTAATACAAATCAAAATCAGAGCGGTTGACAAGTAAAGAGTAGGCTACTATAATGGAATTAATA
>Ga0194136_1001794_pt1 | contig 10590 bp, 7 predicted proteins | sample TARM_MetaG_T3A_1_FD_134023 | JGI IMG/M metagenome (GOLD analysis project Ga0194136, IMG submission 134023) | Freshwater microbial communities from Pennsylvania, USA, analyzing microbe dynamics in response to fracking - TARM_MetaG_T3A_14 (version 2) | ecosystem: Environmental > Aquatic >...
GTCACACTCTGATAACCTTTTACCGAAAACAGATTCAGTGCTTCCTCTAATATTATTTCTCTGGTATTGCGTTTTGTCATCACTTCTCCTTAAACTTCTTCCGAAAAAATAAAAGCTAGCGTTCATTAGCTTTATTATAGCTAATGAACGCTAGCCTGTCAAGTCGTTTTGCGATAATTTATATGCTTACAGAGCTATCTCTTCTTTCGTGGAATCAACTCTTCAGAGCACCAAGAACCGCTGTTACTCCTCGCCTCTACTTGACTCCCCGGCTTTTTCTATCCTCTTCAAACTTTTCAAACACCCTTCAGCCAGTCATCCAGCGCCTGCTCCCGATTCCCCCCCGCGGTGAGTTCTTTCTCCCCGGCGATCGCGCCGTCGCGGAGATAAATGACTCTTTTTGCTCTCAGTGCCACCCGGAGATCATGGGTAACCGTCATGATGGTCATCCCTTCACCATTGAGATCTTCCAGGATATCGAGAACCTGGTCAGTGGCTTCGGAGTTCAGGGCGCCGGTCGGTTCGTCCAGAAAAAGCACCTCCGGGTTATTGATCATTGCCCGACAAATCGACGCTCGCTGCAACTGTCCCCCGGAAACTTCGCGGATATCGCGGCCGCAAAGCCCGTCAATGTCCATCCGTTTCATCAAATCTTTAGCCCGCTTTCTAATGACCTGCGGTTTTTCTTTTTTAGCCACTAGTCCCGGGAGAATCAGGTTATCGAAAATCGATAGATTTTTTAGCATCTGGGCATTCTGAAAAACAAAACCCATTTTATTCAGCCGAAAGCCGGATAGGCTTTGCTCATTCATTTCTGACAGGCTGACCCCATCAAACCATACCTGCCCTTCAGTCACCCGATCCATTCCACTCACACTGTAAAGAAGTGTCGATTTTCCGGAGCCCGAGGGACCCATCACTGCCACAAAATCGCCGCGTGCAATCTCAAAGGATACCCCATTTAAAACGCTTGTTGCAATGGTCGAGTCAACCGGGGAATTCCCTTTAAATGATTTACTGATCTGTTCTACTTTTATCATAACTTTCCTCACTATTCGATAATTTGTTCTTTAATATGATAATGCTTGACTGCTTTGGTTCCGCCAATGATAGCAATGGCAACCACCAGCAACTGCACCAGCGGGCAAATCAGGTAAGCTTTAAGCGGTTGGATCAACAAGGTCATCCGCGATGCCCCCATCGATGACAGCATCAGGCTAAAGATCGCTTCACCTAAAGTATTTGCCAGCACTGTCCCGATAATAATACCGAGGCACTGAATCATCAGAATCCGAATCGCCAGTTGGATGCGGATATCGCGATTGGTAAAACCAATCGCTTTTTTTACCGCAATGGCACTATGCTCCCTGGCCATTATGAGTTTTAAAAACATGATCGTGATCAGCGCGCTTATCATTAAGGCAATCGCCATCGCTGCTGCTGCTACCTGACTCAGGTTATTCACAATCCCTCCCAAAGTTTGGGTGATAAAGCTGGGAACCGGTGTGACCTTGATATTCGGGAGCGCCTCGCGCAGCTCATTTGTCTTGGTGTCAATGTTGATTCCCTCAGCTAGACTCAAATACAGGATATAAACCTCGACATCCTCATTTCTATAATCGATGGCCGCCTTGGCCGTTTTTCCGCCATAGGTAATATCCTGATAAATTCCTGCGATGGTATAATTCATGGTTTCACCACCATATTCCACCGTAAGAACATCGCCAATCTTTTTTTCCAGCTCTGATGCGTTCATATAAGACAATGCCATTTCATTGCTTCCAATCGGTGCCGACCCCTCCAAATATACCAGTGGAAACACCGACTGATCGCCGCTTTCCACCCGGATACTTTGCCACTCACCCGATTTAGTTTGAGCTTGGAGATAGCCATTTTTATAGATCGCTTTTTTTTCTATCTCCGGATCATTTTCAAGTACCTTCAAAACCTGGTCTTGCTGCTGGTTAATCTGCTGCGAAAAATGAACATCGATTCGAATATCTGATTCACCGACACCCATATAGGTGATAAATGACGGATCCTGGATGGTATTTTTCATATTCATGGGCAGTAATATCAAAAACGCCGAGATAACAAAAACCACCAAAATCACCCCATATTCTCGCCATTTACAACCCAGTTCCCCGATGGCAATGGTCAGATTGGGATATTTGAAGCCGGATGACGGCAGGGTGTAGTGGCCTTCCCGACGCCTTCCCCCAGATCCCCGGAGCAATTCCATCACCGTGTTGTTTAAGTTCTTTTTGATAACCCGATGGCATCCAAATGCCACCATCCCGCTTAAAAAAAACATCCCTAGAAAGGGTAGACCCCAAATAAGTCCCGGGCTGCTCCCCGTTCCACAATAGCGCACTACCGCTTCCGAGAAGAAATTTCCAAATGGGATTGCGCCCAGATATCCAATGATCCCAGCCACTGCCATCAGCGTCAGATACTTCATCTGGAACAGGATTTCAATGGATTTTCCCGGAAAACCGATGGCCTTCATCTCGCCGATGGATTTCTGTTCTTCGGCCATGATTGCCCGGATAATGTAAGACAGACAGAGCATCGCCATAAAAATCAACAGCAGGCTAATCGCCACGATAATCATCGCCACCAGACCATAAGAAAAGACATTATAGAGATTCAGTAGACTGCCGGTGATAGCGACTCCATTAGCGGGCAAGTTGGCCGACTGGTAAGCTTGCTCCAGAACCCCAGTATCAACACCTTCTTTTAATAAAAATTGAAAACTATACTCCCATTCACCCATTTTCTGACTAAGCTCAAGCTGATCTACCGGGCTGATCAGAAACCGTTTCGAAGAGGTCATCGCCACATTCATCTGAGCATCTCGAATAATCGTGGCTACCTTTAGATCTTTGATATAATCATCTTTTTTCAGGGTGATCACATCCCCCGGAGCAATGCCCAGAATTTCGGCATAATATACCGGCACCCCAACTTCCCCAGGCTTAACAGTGGCTACCTGGTTGTCCATATTTAATAGATAATCAAAGCCCACATTCTGAACTACAAAGCTGTTATCCATCAGCACCTTTTCCAGGGTTTCGCCTTGATAGATAATGCTAGCGTTATTAATCGTCAGCATCTCGACGGTCAGAAAATCCTGAATGCCGTCCTGGTTTGCCGCAAAATGACCCACGGCTTCGTTGTCATATTCTCCCTTATGCATTTGCAGATATTCCGGGGGGATTGCCTTTTGGTTTAGCTGATCGTAGGCTGAAATCATCGTTCCAGCTACCCGGAGCCCACCTGCCATCAGTAGCGCTGCCAGGATCAGAAAGACCACCAGCGCCGTTGTAATCGCCGGATTTCGTTTAAAGTCCTTGCGGACAAGATTTATTAATAGTTTCATGCGTCATCTCCTTCTTTTTTTCTAACTTACGAACATTTTTTAACCGAGCCACTGCCAATGCTAGAGATAAATGACCCGACTACTAAGATCTTAAATTTTTTTATTGAAGATTTTTGACCTGCTGTTTTGGTTATTGTATTTTTTTGTATCACTTTTTTGATCCTCCAAGTTATTCTCTGTTCAGACAATGCCAATGATGTCCCGAATTTTGCTTTCATCCTAACATTACATCATTCTATTTTTCTATTGGTTGCACCCACTTTTTTATACCCTGAATGACTTCTATCTATCGACCGTTGGTCGATAGATGCTTAAAAAATTTTGCAAATGTTCACCCACCCTCTAATCTAGGCAAACATTTGCAAAAAGTCATTCAATTCCCCTTCTCCAGTACCCAACATTCTTTCCATATTGGTCAGAAAGCCCTTGATTTTAATCGGATATTCCTCGATTTCCCAATCCATAATATTACAGTCAAAGAGCATGTGACCTAGAAGCAACATCGATTCAACAGTTTCCCGGGGATAATCCAGATGAAAAAAATCGGCTTCCAGCCCTTCGGCAACGGCACCTTCTAGTAGCGGGGTCATCCGCTTGAGCATCGTCTTGGTGTACAACTGTTCCAGCTTGGCATTTTCGACCTTGTGCATTTCGTCTCTGATCGCCTCCGATCCTTCAAACTCCGGGGACTGGGCCATAATCGCCATCATGATCCGACTAATCAGTGGCACGGACTTGTCCTTAAGAATTTGCTCAGCACGTTTGGCGCCTTCTTCAACAATATCCAGAATAATCGCGGCCAGCACTTCTTCCTTAGATTTAAAATAATAATAAAAGGTGCCTTTGGCGATATCCACTATTTTTAAAATATCATTCACCGATGTCTGATCATAGCCCTTTGTGACAAAGAGCTCCCGGGCAACCATCAGTATTTCCTGTTTGCGAACTTCGCCTTCTTTTACTGTTTTCATCGCCACTCCCGTCTATCGACCATCGGTCGATAGATATATCATAAAGCAAGTTTTATCAGCTGTCAAGTTCTATTTAAACGCACAGCACTAATTTTTTAATAAGACGGAGTCCCCAAGTTCAAATGGTTCTTGACCTTATCCGTGACACCACCAACACCGCAAAATGACAAGAGCCGGTGCAACATTTTGTCTGTTGCATCGGCTCAAGTTAAATTTCTGGTCATGATCTTTGTGATGTCTTCTGATGATTTTTGATCCTTATTTCCAGATATCTTTTTCGGGAATAATTTTCATCAGGCATTTGTTATCACCCATTTTAATACTTTTGAGTAGCTCTACCTCAACTTGACACTGAAACGCTTTTTCAAAAAGCATCTGGCTATAACCGGTGGTACATTGACACCAGGTATCCGTCTCCAGGTGATCAACCCCTTCCAGCATCGGGCAGGGACAAAAAGGAAATTGCAGATAAAGTTCACCCTTATCACTAAAAAGCCCTACTGCATTGGCCCGATCCAGAGTTCCGAATTCTTCCAGACTCGCTGATGCTGCAACCAGCTCTTTTACCAGCGCCAATTTCTCATCCATGCCGTAGCCGCACTGACAGTTTCTTCTGATCTGCAAAACGGTAGCTTGATCAAATTGGTTTTCCAGCCTTTTCATTGTCGCTTTGACCCATGTCGGGTTATCCTCAGTTTTCGCATCATCTTGGCCAAAAACGATTGCTTTGGCGACATCTTCATTGCTTTTATCTTTGACCGCCTGGTAAATGACCTGTTCCTGAATTTTTCTGATATCAAACATATTAACATCCTCCGCTTTTGTTTAATTGATGTATCGATCCGGTTTAATTGATTGCTGCAACTTTTCTATTTAAGATTTTCAAATGATTATCAAAAAATTTAAAAACAGACTTCTTTCAAACCGATCACTGCCTTGTTGACAGTATCATTATAAAAGAAAGTCTGCGTCATTACTTCTGAATTCTTGCGCTATTTAACGGGAATACATAAATCCATGATGACTTGACTGTTTTCTCTGTCAATCTTGCGATAAATATCAAGTCCATAGCGTTCATCCATTTCATAACCGCTGTTTGGCAGCCAGATATTAAAAATGCCCTGAAGGCTTTCATAGATATCTTTGATCAACCCATCAAAGCGATAAACGGCGAATTTTCCGCCCTCAATGGTGGTGATATTCTCAAGCTGTAAGTTCCCATCAACGGTCATACAAAGGTCATACAAACATTGGCCAACCTTGGTAATGGAAGGGTCATCATAAAAACGTTCAATTAGAAGGGTGTCCGTTCTGAGATAGGCCTGATGTTTTGCCGTAAAGATCAACCACTGCTCTCCCAAATCAAGGTAATTTCCCAGATACCGCTCATAAATAACCCGAAAATCCTCCAGCTCGCAGATCTTTATCTTCTGGTTGTAAGCTTCATAGGATTGAAATCTTGCCAGCTGATCGGCAACATAGGGATGGGGAGCACAGCTGCTATTGACGGCTTTACGAAACTGCGCCGGAGACAGGTGATGGTGCTTCTTAAAGGCAGAGCTGTAATTTGATGGACTGTAGCCATAGTCAAGCCCGATATCAGTAATCGATTTATTCTTGCCAAGCTTCATTTCAATGGCGCTTTGTTCCATTTTCAGACGCTTGATAAAGGCATAGACACCTTCACCTGTTTCGGCCTTAAAAACTCTACAAAAATAAAACTTGGAAAGATGACAATAATCCGCCATATCTTCGATTGAGATTTCCTCATTCAGGTTTTCAACAATATACTCAATCGCTTTGCTGACCAATTCGTTTGTAACCATAATGCCCTTTTCCTATTCTTTGGCTTACTCACTTCGATCCATATCCTCTGTCTGGCAATGTTCCCGGTGTTTTTTTATACTCCGGCTAGTCTAGAGGTCTTGCTCATTCCAGCGGTATCGCTTATTTTTTCGCAAAATCTCAAGATCACAATGCAGACAAAGGCCGTAATGACAGCAAATGGGCTCGCCACATTTGGGACATGCCCACCGTTTTTTTTCACTTTCCAGAAAAGCTGTCATCCCATTTTTCTGGAGTGCTTGCAGGTTTTTGATCATACTCATATGATATTTAGTCCGATAACGCTTATCTAGTCCCTTTAAGCGCTTGCAGGGAAAATCACTGCATTCATAACAAAAACGAACCCGCCCATTTTTGAGCAACTCACACTGATCACCCATATGGGTGCAGTTTTCTCCTCTGGGAATACAACCGGAACAATATTTTCGATTAAATCCCTGCTTTTTTAAATCACCTTTTTTCATTTGATAGGCAACACACAAGCTGCAATTCATCCCGCAGGGTGCGATTAGGTTACTTTCCATAAATACCTCCCGTTATTTAATAGCTATTGAATAATTGCTAATTTTCAAACTCCACGACAGTTAATCAAATAACCAGAGCGTTATCATTTACTCGTATCGGAGTAAGAATATGCCAGCAATTTCCTAAATAAAGAGTTGACTGATAATAATTGCCAACATCCCCATTAAGCCACTGAGATACATACCACGTATGGCTGCGCGCCCGGTGGTTGGGGTTTGGCTTTTGAGCAGTCTGATCAGAAAGAAGCCGATCAACAGATCGGTGATCAAAATGATGATCAGGTAGGTCATCCCTAATAAACTCAAAAAAACAGGTGCCAGACTGATCACGATCATTACCGTAAATAATAGCGCCGAAATTTTCAGGGCATTATTTTTTCCCAGAAGGATCGCCACCGACTTAACATTTCGCTTTTTATCACCATCAATATCCATGGCATCCGCCGCAATCTCTGCTCCGAGGTCAAAAAAGAAGACCATTAGACTTAGTATCCAAACCGTTTTATTCGATGGTTGACCAACTGCGATTCCACCCAAAATAAAGGTAACGGCCACCGATGAACAGACCAGTAAGTTACCGATTAGTCCCCATTCTTTTAGCTTCCAATTATATAAAAATCCGACTATCCAAAAGAAGAGATAAAGCAGCAGCGCCATTTTACCAATTAACAGCGACACCACTATCCCAACAAGTGTTGTCATAATGGCTAAAATAATAGCGGCAGAGGGTTTAATCAATCCCGATGGCAGTGGCCTGTCCGGTGAGTTTATCCGGTCAACTTCGATGTCAAAATAATCATTGAGGATCATCGCCGGGCTGGATAAAAAAAAGCCCCACATGAATCCCAATAATAAGGTTGTGATCGCAGGAACAGCAGCTGCTGCAATGATCGCTCCAATAACAACACATACTCCGGCCGCGAATGGCAATTCCGGCCGGAGTAATGCAAGGACACCTTTTGCCTTCTTTAAACTTATCATCCCTGCTCCCTTCAATAATCCGTTTTAGCTATAAAATAGCTAGCTTACCTCTGATATTTCGGCTAAGAACCTTCTTTTTATGCATTAATAAGGACGCTAATTTTGTCTGTTTTTTTATCCAAATTCTCATCCATCTGCTGTTTAGGTTCCTTAAATTTATCAAAACTGTCTAAGATTTCATTTCCAGTGCGTGCTAAATAAGAGCCGTTTTCATTTTCCTACCCTTTTAAATCTTTTATTCCTGCAGCGATCCATTATCCCAATAGACTCTCATTGAATTACTTTTGCATACCCAGAATTTCTTGTTGTAATTCCGGACTGATTGTTAAAATCTCAAACTCTGGCTTGCCCAGATAAAATCCTTGGGCAAGATCCACCCCCATTTCAATCACTGTCGCTAGATCCGCGGCTGTTTCAATTCCCTCTGCCACCACCAGAACACTTTTATTGTGACAAAACTCAACCAGGTTAGCGACCAGATTGCGTTTGTCTTCACTGCAATGAATGCCCTGGATCATTTCCATATCAATTTTGATGATGTCAGGCAAAAGCGTAAGAATTCGGATCTCATTGGAATAGCCACTACCAAAATCATCTAACGCAATTTGTATGCCATTGTTTTTGATATAATTTACTTTTCTTGATAAACTATCAACATTGCGACTGTCTTCTTCCGTCACTTCGATGACGACATTTTTAAAAAGGTGCCGATATTGTTGCTGGATACGCTCAAGATCTTCTTTGTCTAGGAGCTGACTAGGAATACTGTTGATGAATAGCTTTCGTTCGCCAAGCTCCTTTTGACGTGTCTCGATTGTCTCAAAAGCCATAAAAATTATCATTCGTTCTAATTGCGCCAGCTTTGACTGAGCTGCTGCCACAGTCAGCACTTCCATGGGATTTCTAAAATTTTCAAGCAGTGGCCGCATCAGCGCCTCATACCCCATCACTTCACCGCTTTTTAAATCAACAATCGGTTGGAAGGCAAAGCGGATCAGCTGTTCATCCAACAAGCGGTTAATCGCTTCGCGATTCTCAAGCAGATAAGACATTTTTTGGTAATAGTCCTGATTAAATTCAAAAAGCTGTCCCTTTTCCTTATGCTTTGCCTCATACATGGCAAAATCCGATAATTTTAGTAAATCCATCACATTATTGGCATCTTGCGGATACCAGGCCACCCCAGCTGAGAAACGGATCCGGTTTTCGCTACCATCTGGGGTTGTCAAACAAATCGACTCCCCGTAGGGATAGAGGTTTCTGATCAATGCTCGGGGTTCGTCCTGGTTATCATAGCCATGGATGTAAATGGCAAACTCATCTCCCGAAATTCGTGAGACGATCCCATCAAATTGTTCAAAATAGCGAAATATCTCACTGGCACGAATAATCAAGCGATCGCCCACATCATGGCCAAAATTGTCATTGATATATTTGAGATTATCCAGATCGATGAAAATCATCGCTCCGATTTTGTTGGGGTTTTCGTTGATTTTTCGGCTGCTCTCGCGTTTCAAGGCGGTATTACTAAATAGTCTTGTCAATGCATCGTAGTCCAATTCATTGGTTAAGCGGTGTTTTTCTTCGATATCTTCGGTTACGTCCTGAATGACCCCCACCACACCAGTTGGCGACTTGGCCTCTAGAATCCGTAACCACATCTGTTTTTGGGTATAATCATCATAGTATTCATAAATATTTTCCTGATCCCTTGAAGGCTTTTGTGTCAGCTTTTTATGGTATTGCTGCCAGTCTTCTGGTGCGATCAAGCTGCCTGGATCGAGATGTAGTAGCCAATATAAAAAATCCGTTAGAATCACATATTTGCTGCCCTTCATCACTTCATAACCACCAATCGGTAAAAGACTCAGCTCCAGTATTTTTGATGTCGTTTTTGATACGTTCGCGAGGCTTTGATTCAAGAGTTCCACCGCGCCGGTTAAATCATCAATCTCTCGCATCCCAGTTGGTTTGAAATGAATTTCATCATAGGGTGAAAGTGCTTTGACATAGTTTGACAACCTTGAAATCTTTCGGGTAAAAAAGTAAACCAGGATAAAAACGGCCGTAAAAGCCATAATTGTTGTTAACAAGATGCTATAAACCAGATTGGCTCTGACCGATGCCGAGTTCTCTGACAAGACCGCCTGCGGAACAAAACATGCCAGATTCCAGTTGTTTTGGACAAAGGGAGAGTTATCACTATAGACTTTCAGCTTTCTGACAGAGCCCACCATTTTGCCCAGTTCATCCAGATTAACCGCAAAAATCCCTTCTTCACGTTGCGCTTTAAGTGGCAATTGTTGGCCATCTTTTAAGTGCGTCTTGGCCAAAGCCCCGCCGGGGATAAACCAATTCAGATCCATGTTCTGATCATTCATTCCTGCAATCACATAGAAGCTGTTGTGAAAAAGCAAATCAGTATCCGGTAGATAAGCCTGTGAAAAATAGGGCAGATCAATCTCAAAGCCGATCACTCCATACGCCTGGCCATCGGCATCGAGTATCGGCAAGCTGTATACAACAACCTGCTGGTTATCCTTTAGCAAATCCTGTGGCGGTGACCAATAGCCGTAACGCTGTATTTCTGAGCCCTTGAATTCACTGCTGGCCCAAATCGGTTGCTCATAAAAATCAAAGGCGCCCTGATCCGAACGGATATCCAGATTCCAACGGATACTGGTTGCCATGGTATGGTGTCGGGCTACCGCAATCGGACCAATTTCTAGCAACAAATTTGGTGACTCATTGTTGTCCGGTGTTGAATTTCTAATATATACTGCTGAATGCGCTTCTGTATCTGCCTTATTGGAATTCGAACCGTTTAACACAAAAAATGCACCGGTTACCTGATTCTGCTGAAGAAATGAAACCAGCGCATCACTGA
>Ga0194136_1001797_pt1 | contig 10583 bp, 14 predicted proteins | sample TARM_MetaG_T3A_1_FD_134023 | JGI IMG/M metagenome (GOLD analysis project Ga0194136, IMG submission 134023) | Freshwater microbial communities from Pennsylvania, USA, analyzing microbe dynamics in response to fracking - TARM_MetaG_T3A_14 (version 2) | ecosystem: Environmental > Aquatic >...
GCTCGCCTTCGCTGTCGGAATCCTGGCTGGAGCCATCCTCTCCGCCGTTGCTTTCGTCGCTGGTGTCGCTGTCACCGCTGTAAGCCGATGTGTCTTCCTGTTGCTCCTTCTGGCGCTGCTCTTCTTCCTCAGCCTCACACAGCAGGTCTCGGATGGTGTTGGCCAACTTGAGGGCTTGGCGGGATGAGCCTACGTTGGCGATGTCGTCGGCGAGAGGGGAGAGGTAGCCGTGAACGATCGGGACCAGATGCCACTTGTCCTCCATGAACGCCTTTGCGGCCTCCTGACCGGCCAGAGCGCGGATGCCAGGCACAGACAGCGCCTTCACGAAGAAGCGGGCTTGGCTCAGCTCACCTTCGTCACGGAAGTCACCGATGAGTTTGTCGAAGGTCTTCTGGAAGAACGCCTTGACGGCGAACTTGACGGTCTTGTCCAGGTTCTTCGTGGAGCCCGCGAAGGTCTCGCGCATCTTGCGCTCGATGTAGGTGTCCTCCACGACATTATGTAGGTTCGCAATCCCCTCTCGGTGGGCGCGGGCGATGATGTCGGCGTCCGAGAAGAGCAGGTGGCCGACTTCGTGATCCACGAAGCCCTTGATGGCCGTGACCAGCTCGGGCGGGGAGGTGTCACTGATCGAAGGGATGTTGACCCGGACGGGCTCCAGCGTCTTCTCGTCGTATTTGACGTAAGCCTGGAGGCCGGTCTGCGTGACCTTGATGCCGCGATTCGCGAGCATTTTGACAACGGTTGAAATAGTGTTGCGCAGCTCACCTACGCTGACAGACGGTGTTGCCATATTGACCTCCTTCGTAAGATCCTTTGGTAAGTCATCGATTACTGCTATAGCAAGATAACAAAAAAGGACTGGCATCGAAGCGCAGTCCTTTTCATGCCAACCTGTTTCGAGCTGCCTGTCAGCCGCTGTCTTTGATCATAACCACTTGACCACTAAGGGGATTGTAGTAGGCAATGGTGCCATCCTCACCGATGCTAAGCTGGCTTCCATCGGGGAGGTCGATCACCTGGAGGGCACGGTCGAGATGGTCGCAGAACTGCTCATGGCTCAGGCCGCTGTCGACGGTCTTCTTCATCCATGTAGTCTCCAACAGGGCTTAGGTTGCGCTCACAGTAAGTCAGAGATTACTGTGGTCCCGCGATAGTATAAAGCTATCAGAGCAAAGGCAACCCTCTAAAATACATGTTTGAATGCTTTAGACTAAAGTCTAATCGTGTCGAGTGGTGAGGAAATGACTTTGATAGGGGAAACACCAAGCGCTGACTTAATATCCTGAGTATTTTCCTTGACTAAGTAACTCGTGACTATTATAAGAATACGTGAGCTGAGCAGGCACCGGACGCCGCTCGCGAGAAACCCGCAAAGCAACACTTTTCAGGGTGAGAACATGGCAAGCGCAAGCAAGGTCGCAGAGTTCATCGCCAACCGTCAGCTGGCGATGGGCATGACCAACCAGGAGATCGCTGATCACGTCGGCTACGCGAATGCCAACGTCATCAGCATGATGAAGAAGGGGCGCACCAAGCTGCCCCTAGACAAGGTAGGTGTCATGGCAGATGCGCTGGGTGCAGACCCGGCCAAGATGATGCGCATGACGTTGAAGGAGTATGCCCCGGAGCTGCTGGATACCATCGAGAAGTGCTTGGGCGGTGTCGTCGTTACCGAGAATGAGAAAGCCCTGCTCGAAATCTGGCGCGACGCTACCAATAACGAAGACCCGGCGATTCCGGAGGATGCCATCAAGGGGCTCCACCAGGGCTTCGTCGCCATCATGTCCAATGCTCGGGTGCAGTAACCCGATCCTTCTGTAGTCAGCATCGCAACCAGTCACACGGAGTAGGGCGGTCAGGATGGTCGCCCTGTTTTCTGTTTTCCCGTCAGGTGCGACTAAAGTATTAGACGCCGCTACGCGAAATCTGGGGCGTTGAGCAGGGGGAAATCCCTCAGATTTTGTCAGATCACACGAAAAACCGGCCTCAATGGGCCGGTTTCTTCGTTCGGTGACTACGGTGTGTCTTGGAGCACCCGTGGAGCACCGAGATCAGGAAGATGATTCTGAAGGGTCTCTGAGATCACCTAACCTATTGATTTAATTGGTCGGAGCGACAGGATTCGAACCTGCGACCTTTGCAACCCCATTGCAACGCGCTACCAAGCTGCGCCACGCTCCGACTCTGTTTTCGGGTTTCGTGGCCGTCTGGCCTGTCCCCCGAGAACGAGGCGTATACTAGCGCTTTCCCCGGGAAATGAAAAGCCCCTTTTGCACTTTCTTTTCAGTCGTTTGGCTCAGGGGGCGCTGTGGCCGTCGAGCGCTATGCACTATGATGTAGCGCAAGCAGTTATGTGGTGAACCTCGCGCGGCGAAGGAGTTGTCTGGCCTGAAAAATCTGGCCAGGCGCCACTAGCGGCGCGAGGTTCCGACAAGGTGCTTTGGCACTGCTGGCTTGCAGGCCGGGGAGGAAGATGAGATGGCGGGCGGATGGAGCAAGGATGGTGCGGTTCAGGATCAGATCGATGCCAGCGTTGAGGATGCGGTCTCGCTGGCGCGCAGCCGGCTGCCGCATGGCGAGAGTCTTACGCACTGCGAGGAGTGCGATGACGAGATACCGCAGGCGCGGCGCGAGGCCATTCCCGGAGTGCGTCTGTGTGTCGCCTGCCAGGCAGAGCGCGACAAGCGGCAGGGCGCCACGGCGGGTTACAATCGCAGGGGCAGCAAGGACAGCCAGTTGCGCTGAGCTGGCCCGCCTGTTGCTGCGGTGGTTTGCTCCGGCGCGAGGCAACATGCCCTCCGCTCCGGCTTGGGTGGCCTTGTATGCGGGAGGTGGCGAATGCCGCTGATCATGGGAATGAGCGTGCTGCTCGCTTGCCAGTTTCTGGGTGAACTGGTGGCGCGTGGCCTGACCCTGCCGATACCGGGGCCGGTTATCGGCATGGTGATCCTGCTGGTCGGGTTGATGGTGAGAGGCAAGGTGCCCACCAGTCTCAGGGTCACCGGCGAGGGGCTGCTGAACTATCTGACGCTGCTCTTCGTGCCGGCGGGCGTGGGGCTGATGGTTCACTTTGCACTGATCGGCCGAGATCTGTTGCCGATCCTCGTCACCCTGGTGGTATCCACGGCGCTGACTCTGGCCGCCACTGCCTGGGCCCTGGATCGACTCAATCGTCGTCGCAGAGGGCAGGGGCGATGAACGTCGCGACACTCGACCAACTGTGGGTCTATCTCTCCGGTAATCCGCTGCTCTCCCTGCTGGTGACGCTGCTGGTGTTTACCCTGGCGGTGCGCATCAACAAGGCGCTGGGGGGGACGCCGCTGGTGCACCCGGTCACGCTCTCCATCGCCATGCTGATCGGCCTGCTGCTGCTCGTGGATATGGACTACGCCACCTACTTCGAGGGGGCCCAGTTCATCCACTTCCTGCTGGGGCCGGCCACCGTGGCGCTGGCGATCCCGCTCTACGACCACCGGGAGCGGGTGGGCCGCCTGTTGGTGCCACTGCTGGTGGCCTGCGTGGTCGGCATCGTCACCGCGGTGGCCAGCACCCTGGGCATTGCGCTGGCCATGGGGGCACGCCCGGAAACGGTGCTCTCTCTGGCACCACGTTCGGTGACCTCGCCCATCGCCATGGGTATCGCCGAGCAGATCGGCGGGATTCCCTCTCTGGCGGCGGGGTTGGTGTTGCTGACCGGCTCCATCGGTTGTGCACTGGCGCCCTGGGTGTTCCGCCTGCTGCGCATCACGGACCCGGCGGTGCAGGGCTTCGCGCTGGGGCTCTCTGCCCATGGCTTCGGTACCGCTCAGGCATTCGCGCGCATCGGTGCAGTGGCTGGGGCCTTCTCGGGGCTGGCCATGGGGCTGACTGGGTTGTTGACGGCCTTCCTTCTGCCGCTGATGACTCGCCTGATCGGTTTGGGCAATTGAAAAGGCGCCCTTGAAGGGCGCCTGGGGTGTCGTCTGGCGTTGTGCGGACGCGGCTAACGTCGGTCAGATCTCCTCCCATAGCCGCTTGCGGAAATCGTGGGTGAGCTGGGTAGCCTGCTCCAGGCGCTTCATCTGGGCATCGCCCACTTCCTTCACCAGCTTTTCGTAGCAGGCCTGCACCTCCTCCGGGGTAGTGGGCTGCTTGCCGTTGAAGCACTTGGCCATCCGTTCGCCGCTCTCGGCGATGGCCTTCAGGAACTGGGCCTCGAACTGCAGGGCCTCGGCCATGCTCTCCATCCACGCCAGCTGGGTGCGAGCCATGGGATTGACCCCCTTCGTCCACTGCTGCTGCCACCACTCGAACATCGGGTTGGCAAAGGGATTCTGGGACATGATGACCTCCTGTTGAACGCATCACCGGATGGATGAATGCGGCATATGCCGTGGTGTCTTGACTAGAGTATAGGGGAGCCATGCCGGTAGGGCCTGCGGTGAATCGGTGCAAGTTTGATCCCTGTCATGGAGAGAGTGCGATGTGGAGCGTGGTCAAGTCGGTATTGGCGGCTTTCTTCGGCGTGCAGAAGGATGTGCGCCGACGTGAGGACTTCGAGAAGGGCCATCCTGTGGCCTTCATTGTCGTGGGCATACTGATGGCGCTTGTGCTGGTGGTGCTGGTGGCGGTGCTTGCCGTGACGGTGGCCCGTTGAAAGTGCCGTTGGCGGAATGGAGGTCTGCGACAGTCGGCCGCAGGCGAGGCGTCTACACTTCTTTCATGAGGCGTATCTGAACTGACCGACCAGCAGTGTGCGCCTGTCGCATGACAAGACAGCTCACGACAAAAACAAGCCCCGACAACTAGCAAGGAGGAGGCGCCGATGCGCACGTTTATCGTGTGGATGGCAGGTTGCCTGGTCGTCCCCCTGATGACGACGCTGGCCATGGCCAATGGCTGGAACATGCCGGTGGGTGTGACCGACGTCAGCCGTGAGATTCACTCGCTGCACATGACCATCTTCTGGATCTGCGTGGTCATCGGCGTGGTGGTGTTCGGGGTGATGTTCTACTCCCTGTTCCGCTTCCGGCATTCCAGGGGGGCCAAGTCGGCGCACTTCCATGAGCACACCCTGGTCGAGGTGATCTGGACGGCGATCCCGCTGCTGATCCTCATCGGCATGGCCGTTCCGGCGACCGCCACTCTCAAGAAGATGTACGACCCCTCCGATGCCGACCTGGATGTGATGATCACCGGGCAGCAGTGGCGCTGGCGCTACGAGTACCTGGGCGAGGATGTGGCCTTTACCTCCAACCTCGGCACGCCGCGGGAATCGATCCGCGGCGAAGGCGAGCGTGGCGAGCACTACCTGCTCGAGGTCGACGAGCCGCTGGTGCTGCCGGTGGGGCGCAAGGTGCGTTTCCTGCTTACCTCCGACGATGTCATCCATTCCTGGTGGGTCCCCGACCTTGCCGTGAAGCAGGACACCATTCCCGGCTTCGTCAACGAGAACTGGGTGCGCATCAACGAGCCCGGCATCTATCGCGGCCAGTGCGCCGAGCTGTGCGGCATGGATCACGGTTTCATGCCCATCGTGGTGCACGCCATGGAGGGCGAGGAGTTCGATTCCTGGCTGGCGGAGCGCAAGGAGGCCGCAACCCAGGAGGCGCAAGGGGTCGACCGCGAATGGTCCATGGACGAGCTGATGGCGCGCGGCGAGCAGAGCTACAACGCCGTGTGTGCTTCCTGCCACCAGCCGGATGGCAGCGGCAACCCGCCGGCCTTCCCGGCGCTGGCAGGCAACCAGGCGCTGATGGATGACCGGGAGCGGCACATCGATGTCGTCATCAACGGCGTGTCGGGCGCGGCGATGCCGGCGTTCCGCAGTACCCTGAACCCGGTGGAGATCGCCGCCGTGATCACCTATGAACGCAACGCCTGGGGCAACGACACCGGTGACCTGGTGCAGCCTGCGGAGATAGCCGAGCGGCTGGCCGACTAGGCCGGCCCATGTTGCCCAGCGCGATCCGATAAGAACAGCGAAGATCAGGGAGATTCACCATGGCGCCCAAGTTGCCCTTGCATCACCCCGTCGAGCAGAGCTCCACCGCCAGTGCCGGTGGCCAGGCGAGTGCCCACGCCGCGCCCCCGCGCGGGCTGATGCGCTGGCTGCTCACCACCAATCACAAGGAGATCGGTAGTCTCTACCTGATCTTCTCGCTGACGATGTTCTTTATCGGTGGGGTCTTCGCGCTGGTGGTTCGCGCCGAGCTGTTCCAGCCCGGGCTGCAGCTGGTGGTGCCGGAGTTCTTCAACCAGATGACCACCATGCACGGGCTGATCATGGTGTTCGGGGCGATCATGCCGGCCTTCGTGGGGCTGGCCAACTGGATGGTGCCGCTGCAGATCGGCGCGCCGGACATGGCCCTGCCGCGACTCAATAACTTCAGCTTCTGGCTGCTGCCGGTGGCCTTTACCTTGCTGCTCAGCACCCTGCTGATGCCCGGGGGTGGCCCCAACTTCGGCTGGACCTTCTATGCGCCGCTCTCCACCACCTACGCGCCGCCGTCCACCACCTTCTTCATCCTCTCGCTGCATATCGCCGGTGTCAGCTCGATCCTCGGCGCCATCAACATCATCGCCACGATCCTCAACCTGCGTGCCCCGGGCATGCGTCTGATGGATATGCCGCTGTTCTGCTGGACCTGGCTGATCACCGCCTTCCTGCTGATCGCGGTGATGCCGGTGCTGGCCGGGGTGATCACCATGATGCTGATGGACATCAACTTCGGTACCAGCTTCTTCAATGCCGCCGGCGGCGGCGACCCGGTGCTCTTCCAGCACCTCTTCTGGTTCTTCGGGCACCCCGAGGTCTACATCATGATCCTGCCGGCCTTCGGCATCGTCTCGGCGATCATCCCGACCTTCTCGCGCAAGCGCCTGTTCGGCTACGCCTCCATGGTCTATGCCACGGCATCCATCGCCATCCTGTCGTTCCTGGTGTGGGCGCACCATATGTTCACCGTGGGCCTGCCGCTCGCCGCCGAGCTGTTCTTCATGTACACCACCATGCTGATCGCGGTGCCCACCGGGGTGAAGGTATTCAACTGGATCGCCACCATGTTCCGCGGCTCCATCAGCTTCGAACCACCCATGCTGTTTGCCCTGGCCTTCGTGGTGCAGTTCACCATCGGCGGCTTCTCGGGACTGATGCTGGCCATCTCGCCGGCGGACTTCCAGTACCACGACACCTACTTCGTGGTGGCGCACTTCCACTACGTGCTGGTGCCGGGCGCGCTGTTTGCGATCCTCGCCGCGGCCTACTACTGGCTGCCCAAGTGGACCGGCCACTACCCCAACGTGAAGCTGGCCCAGTGGCACTTCTGGTTGTCGGTGATCGGCGTGAACCTGACCTTCTTCCCGATGCACTTCTCGGGGCTGGCCGGAATGCCGCGACGCATCCCCGACTATGCGCTGCAGTTCGCTGACTTCAACGTGGCCTCGAGCCTCGGTGCCTTCCTGTTCGGTGCCTCGCAGTTGCTCTTCGTGATACTCATCATCAAGTGCGTGCGAGGCGGCGAGAAGGCCCCGGCCAAGGCCTGGGAGGGCGCCGAGGACCTCGAGTGGAGCGTGCCGAGCCCGGCGCCGCTGCATACCTTCGAGCATCCGCCCACCTTCCACCGCCAAGGCGAGTGAGGCCAGCGCCAGGAGGAGACCGCCATGTCCGATGTCCGGGAGCCCGCCAGCCGTCAGGGCGTGCGACGTACCGTTGCCAAGACGCTGTTCGCCCTGGCCGGAATGTTTGCCTTCGCCTTCGCCCTGGTGCCCCTCTACGACGTCTTCTGCGAGGTGACCGGGCTCAACGGCAAGACCAGTGGTTCGGCCCAGGCCCTGGTGCACGAGGAGGTCGATGCCTCGCGCATGGTGACGGTGCAGTTCGTGACCCGTGGCAGCGCCGGGCTGCCCTGGAACCTCGATGTCGAGACGCGCCAGGTACGCATCCATCCGGGGCAGAGCGCTGAGGTCGGCTTCGCCTTTCACAACACCGGCGACAGCGCCGTCTGGGGGCGGGCGGTGCCCAGCGTGTCGCCGGCGCGCGCCAACCCGCACCTGCGCAAGCTGACCTGCTTCTGTTTCAAGGAGCAGCGCCTCGAGGCGGGTGAGAGGATGTCGGCGCCGCTGGTGTTCCAGCTGACCCGGGACCTGCCCGAGGACGTCAATACCGTAACCCTGGTCTACACCCTGTATCCGGTCACCCGAGATGAAGCGGCGCTTCAGGCCCGGGCGAGCGGCGGCATAGGAGATGAGGCATGAGTGGTGGCAGCTACTACGTTCCCGCAACCAGCAAGTGGCCGATACTGGGCTCCCTGGCGTTGGGCACGATGATGATAGGGGCCGGCATGGTCATGGTGCACGGTCGGGGCAGTGCGCTGCTGGCGGTCGGCATGCTGGCGGTCCTGTCGGTAATGGGGTTGTGGTTCCGCGATGTGATCAAGGAGTCTCGCGGGGGGCTCTACGATGCCCAGATGGATCGCTCCTTCCGCCAGGGCATGGCCTGGTTCATCTTCTCCGAGGTGATGTTCTTTGCCGCCTTCTTCGGTGCGCTCTTCTACGTGCGTACCTTCGCGTTGCCGTGGCTGGACGGGGAGGGTGCCAAGGGGGTGGCGGCGTTGCTGTGGCCGGAGTTCACTGCCAGCTGGCCGCTGCTCGAGCCCCCGGGTGACGTGGCCGGCCCCCGTGACACCTTCAGTCCGTGGCAGCTGCCGCTGGTCAACACCCTGATTCTGGTGGGGTCCAGCATCACGCTCACCGTGGCCCACGAGGGGCTCAAGGAGGGCATGCGCGAGACCACACGCAACTGGCTGCTGGTCACCGTGCTGTTGGGCTTCACCTTCATCATCATCCAGGGCGTGGAGTACTACGAGGCCTACCATCACTACGGTATTACCCTGGAGGCGGGGATATACGGGGCGACCTTCTTCCTGCTGACCGGCTTCCACGGGGCCCACGTGATCATCGGCGCCACCATCCTGGCGGTGATGCTGATCCGTATCCTGCGTGGCCACTTCGCCTCGGAGAATCACTTCGGCTTCGAGGCGGCCTGCTGGTACTGGCACTTCGTGGATGTGGTGTGGATCGGCCTGTTCCTGTTCGTCTATGTGTTTTGAGGTCGGTCAGCCCAGGCTGCCGGCATAGAAGCCGTAGAAGAGCAGGGCCAGCAGGGTGGCGGCCAGGGCCACCCGCAGTTTCAGCGAGACGAGCAGGCGCCGAGAGGCGCCACCGTCACGGAGCAGGAAGCCGGCACCGCTGGCGAGACTCGCCAGCATGGCCAGGAACACCAGAGCGATCAGGACCTTGAGCAGCATGGAACACTCCTTGGGCAGCAATGTTTCCCAGCATGCCCGCCGCGGACGGTGGCGGCAACGCCTGTGGTGGAGCCTGTGGTCGCTGCTGGTGGCGCTGGGGCTGGCGCTGGGCTTCTGGCAGTGGGAGCGCGGGGATCAGAAGCGCGCCTATCTCACTCGCCTGGAGAGTGCCCCCGCGCTGACCGCCCCCCATCGCGAGCCACCCGAGGGGAGTCGTGTGACCCTTTCCGGCGAGTACCTGAGCGAGGCGACCCTGTTCCTCGACAACCGTACCCATGATGGTCGCCTCGGGGTGGCCCCGCTCACCCCGCTGCGCGGCGATGACGGCCGGCTGTGGCTGGTGCAGCGCGGCTTCCTGGAGACCGGCACCAGCCGTGCCGACCCCGTTGTGGCAACGCCGGACGGCAGGGTCACCCTGCGCGGGCGCTGGCAGGCGGCGGGGCAGGGCGCACCGCTGTTCGGTCCCAACCATGAGGGGGCTCGGCTGCAGCGTATCCAGCTCGACGCCTGGGCCCTCGACTTCGCCCACCCTGGCTGGCTGCACCTCGAGGAGGGGCCCGGCGTGCTGCCTGGCTGGTGGTCCCCCAATGTCATGCCGCCGAGTCGCCATGTCGGTTATGCCGTTCAGTGGTGGGGGCTGGCGCTGGCGGCACTGGTAGTGATGATTATCGGCGGCCGGCGGATGACCCGCGACCGCGACGACGTACCCACGGAGGACCTGCGATGACGACGACCCACGCTGCACGCTTCGGGCGACTCAAGCTGATGGCACTGCTGCTGTTCCTCTCCCTGCCGGTGCTGGTGGCTACGGTCATGGCGCTGGGGCGAGTCGGCATCCCCGAGGGGCGCACGGCCCATGGTGAACTGGCCCCGGAGATTCCGGTACTCGACGAGTGGCCACTGGCCGCGAACATGGCACCGTCGGTGTCCGGCGACTGGGTACTGGCCTTCGACTGCGGGCAGCGCTGTGCCGAGCTGAGCGACCAGTGGTGGCGGCTGCATCGGGCGTTGGGCCGTGAGGCACAGAGGGTCAGGCGGCTGCGTGTGGGCGGCCCTGTCGAGGCGCTGCCCGGCGAGGAGGTGGCGCACTGGGCCGAGCGGCCGAGCTGGCTCGAACCGGATCGGCTATGGCTGCTCGATCCGCGGGGACAGGTGGTGCTCGGCTACCCGGCGGATGTGGACCCCTATGCGGTGAAGGATGACCTGGGGCGCCTGCTGCGCATGAATCCGGAGGCGCCCTGGCAGGGTGGTCAGGAATTGGCGGGCCAGGAGCTGGCGGGACGCTGATCC
>Ga0194136_1001798_pt1 | contig 10579 bp, 5 predicted proteins | sample TARM_MetaG_T3A_1_FD_134023 | JGI IMG/M metagenome (GOLD analysis project Ga0194136, IMG submission 134023) | Freshwater microbial communities from Pennsylvania, USA, analyzing microbe dynamics in response to fracking - TARM_MetaG_T3A_14 (version 2) | ecosystem: Environmental > Aquatic >...
AAAGTATTCCAGTCTAGTCCAGTTTCATCAAAATATTCTTGACTAATCAAATATTTTTCTAAAAATTTATCTTTTTCTAATTTATTCATTCCATCCCACCTTTTTATAAAAAATATCTAAATTTATAATACATTATCAAGAATAAAAAGGCAACTATTATTTAGCCTTTTAATTTTTAACCCCTTAAAAAAATCAAATTATTAGTTTATAGTTATTATTTATAATTACTATATAATAAAGGGATTTTATCTGCAATCTTTAGCAAATAAAATCCCTTCTAACTTAGAATTTAATTTATTTTAAATCAATTAAAAGTTCTCCAGCCATTACCATTTGACCTTCTTCTACATAAATCTTATTAATAGTTCCATTTGAGCTTGCAGTTATATTCGTTTCCATTTTCATAGCTTCAATAATAGCTACTTTTTGATTTTCTACAACTTCATCTCCTTCATTAATAAGTATTTTAACTATTTTTCCAGGTATGCTAGAACCAATTTCTAGCTTATTATTAGGGTCAGCAATTTTAACTTTGTTTGATATTTTTCCATCAGTTAATTCTACTGTCTTATCTTCTACCTTAATTTCTCTTCTATTTCCATTAAATTCAAATTTAACAGTTCTATAACCTTCACTATCTAATTTTGATATGCTTAGTAATGTTATAACTAAAACTTTTCCTTCTCTTACCTTAACTTCATATGTTTCTCCTTCTCCTAAGCCATAGAAGAATACATCTGAGTCTAATACAGAGAAATCACCGTTTTCTTTAATATATTTCAAGTAATCTTCATATACTTCTGGATATAGAGCATATGAAAGTATTTCTTTCATATTTGGCTCAAAATTATATTTTTTGTGTAGATACTCTTTTATTTTTCCAAAATCTTCATCTTTTAAAAGTTCTCCAGGTCTAACTGTAATAGGAGTTTCACCCTTCAAAACTATTTTTTGTATATCTTCAGGGAATCCACCTTCAGGTTGTCCCATCATTCCTTTAAAATAAGCTATAGATGAGTCAGGAAATGCTAAATCCTTGCCTTTTTCTACTATATTTTCTTTAGTTAAATTATTTTGAACCATAAATATTGCAAGGTCACCTACAAATTTTGATGAAGGAGTTACCTTAACTATGTCTCCAACCATCTCATTTACTTCCCTGTACATTTCTTTTACATCACCAAATCTATGTCCAAGTCCAAAGCTTTCAACTTGAGGTTTTAAATTTGAATATTGACCTCCAGGAATTTCATATTTATATATTTCTGTAGAACCAGATTTAAGCCCTGATTCAAATTTGTGATAAATTGGCCTAATACTATTCCAGTAATCAGATATTTTTTGAACGTCATCTAAAACAATTCCAGTATCCCCTTTAGTATGTGCTAGAGCTGCTACAACTGAATTTAACGAAGGTTGACTTGTTAAACCAGACATTGCGTCAAAAGCAGTATCAACGATGTCTACTCCAGCTTCATTTGCCATTAAAAGTGTCGCTACTCCATTTCCAGTAGTATCATGAGTATGTAAATGTATAGGAATTGAAATATGTTTCTTTAGTTCGCTTATTAGCTTATAAGCCGCATAAGGTTTTAATAGAGCTGCCATATCTTTTATTCCAAGAATATGTGCTCCCATAGCTTCTAACTCTTTTGCTTTTTTTACATAATATTCCAATGTATATTTAGTTTTTGTCTCATCTAATATATCACCAGTATAACAAATACATGCTTCAGCTATTTTTCCATTGGCTCTAACTGCATCTATTGATACTTTCATAGCCTTTGTCCAGTTTAAAGAATCAAAAATTCTAAAAACATCTATTCCACTTTTTGATGCTTGATTAATAAACTCCACAACTACATTGTCAGGATAGTTTTTATAACCAACACCATTAGAACCTCTAATTAGCATTTGCAATAAAACATTTGGAACCCTTTTTCTAATTTCTTCAAGTCTTTTCCAAGGATCTTCTTTTAAGAATCTATAAGCAACATCAAAAGTGGCTCCACCCCACATTTCTAAGGAGAATAAATCTTTACCAAGGATACTAGTTTGTTTTGCTATTCTTACCATATCTTTTGTTCTTACTCTAGTAGCCATTAAAGACTGGTGAGCATCTCTCATAGTTGAATCAGTTAGAAGTAATTTTTTCTGTTTTTTAATCCATCTTACCAAACCTTCTGGTCCTTGCTCATCTAATATTTGCTTAGTTCCTCTCAAATTTTCTACTTTAGCAACTGGTGGAACTTTTGGAATATCGAAATCTTGTTTTGCTCCATGAGGTTCATTAACTACTTTTTCAGCAATAAATCTCAGGAAATTCCCTTCATAATCTCTTTTTACTCTAATATCAAATAATTCTGGATTATTTGCAATAAAGTTTGTAGCACATTCACCTTTTATAAAAGTAGGATGATTTAAAACGTTTATTAAAAATTCAATATTAGTTTTTACTCCATGTATTGTTGTTTCTTTTAACGAACGTAGTGCCTTTCTTATGGCATCTTGGTAAGTAGAGCCATGAGTTATAATTTTTACAAGTAGTGAATCATAATACGGGCTAATTGTAGCTCCAGCATAACCATTTCCACCATCTAATCTTATACCAAATCCAGATCCAGTTCTATATACATCAATTTGTCCTGTGTCTGGTGCAAAATTATTAGCAGGGTCTTCTGTAGTTATTCTACATTGAATAGAATAACCTCTTACTGATATATCCTCTTGAGATTTTATGCCAATATCATAAAGACTTTTTCCTTCAGCAATTTTTATTTGACTTTGTACTATATCTATTCCTGTTACCATTTCTGTAATTGTATGTTCCACTTGAACCCTAGGATTCATTTCTATAAAATAATGATTATTGTTCTGATCTACTAAAAATTCAATTGTACCAGCATTTCTATAATTTACTGATTTAGCAATTTTGATAGCATCTTGGCAAATTTCTAGTCTTTTTTCTTCACTTAATGTAATAGCAGGTGCTATTTCTACAACTTTTTGATGTCTTCTTTGTACAGAACAATCTCTTTCATAAAGATGTACTACGTTACCATAAGAATCCCCTAATATTTGTACTTCTATATGTTTAGGATTCTCTACATATTTTTCTATAAATATAGAATCTACACCAAAAGCTTTTATTGATTCGTTTCTAGCAGCTCTAAAAGAAGAAATTAATTCACTTTCATCTCTAACTATTCTCATTCCACGTCCGCCACCACCAGCAGCAGCTTTTAACATAATTGGGTATCCACAACTTGTAGCAAATTCCAATAAATCTTCTTCTGATTTTATAGGCTTATCTACTCCAGGAATTGTTGGAACATTCACTTTGCTTGCAACTATTTTAGACTGTATCTTGTCTCCCAAACTATTCATCATAGAACCTGTCGGTCCGATAAATACTATTCCTGCTTTTTCACATCTATCAGAAAATTCTGCATTTTCAGATAAAAAACCATATCCAGGATGTATTGCATCTACTCCTTTTTTCTTGGCTAAAGTAATAATTTCATCTATTGCTAAATAAGCATCAATAGGTCCTTTTTCCTTGCCAACTAAATAAGCTTCATCTGCTTTTGTTCTAAACAAAGAAGTTTTGTCTTCTTCAGAATAAATAGCTACTGTACGAATTCCTAATTCTTTACAGGCTCTAATTACCCTAATTGCAATCTCTCCACGGTTAGCTATTAATATTTTTTTAAACTCTCTACTCATAACATCTCCTCCAAAGTAGTGCTAATCAAATTTTATTTTTTGAAAACAAAAGTTTTCTTAATTTATTTTACTTAATAAGACCATTATAGCATAATTTTAACAAATTTAACACATTATTTGTATTAAATAGATATATATAATAACTTCTTAATATGTATACTATATATAATAGTTTGAAATTTAATTAAAATGATTTGTTTTTTTTATAATATCAATATTATTATCAAAAACTCCGTTTTTATTAATATTTAAAAGAATGGCTATGGCAACACTAAGAGTAATAAGGCTACTTCTACCATAGCTAATGAAAGGTAGAGGGATTCCTGTTACTGGCATAAGTCCACTAACTACATATAAATTCATTAGAGCTTGTGATATTATAAGGAAAATAAAGCCTACAGTTAAAAATTTACTCAAAGTATCTTTTAGTTTAATTGCCATTGATATTCCAACACCTAATATTACTATATAAGCACAAATAATTATTAGTACATTAATATAACCTAATTCTTCTCCTAAAGAAGAAAAAATAAAATCAGTATGGACTTCTGGTAGCCAGTTATATTTTCTTACCCCATTACCATATCCAACACCAAATAAACCACCATTTCCTAATCCAATAATAGATTGTTCTACTTGGTAACCACCACCATACCAATTTCTTTGCATTCCAGCTAAATATTCTTTTATTCTCTGACTCCGATAAGATGCCATATACCCAAACATAATTGCCAAAGAAAATCCACCCATACTTAACATAATAATATCTTTTACCTTAAATTTGGATACTATTAACATTGAAAAGAAAATTAAAGCATAATGAATAATTGTTCCTAAATCTTTTTGTAAAACTATTAATATAGGCAAGAAAAATAAAAATAGAAAATGAACTCTCTTTTCTTTAATTATATCCCAAAATCCTTTTTTATCTTGGTCTTCTATCTTAGAAAATAATTTTGCACAATATAAAATATAAACAATTTTAATAAATTCTGAAGGTTGTAAACCAAATATCCACCTTTTAGCACCATTTATTTCTCTACCAATTATAGGAACCATAAATAATACAAAGATTGAAGAAAAATATAAAATAGCTAAAATTTTTTCATTAGTAAGTATTTTATAATTAATATGAAAATAATAATTTTTTATTTTTACTCCAAAAGCAAAAAACCATATCATAAATATACAAAGTATTAAAGCAATTAATTGCTTTTTTAAAAAATAAAAATTATTTGAATATGAATCTAAAGAAAGATTGAAACTAGCACTAGCTATAGTTGAAATTCCAATAGAAACTAAGAATAAATATGCAAAAATTAATAATAACCCAAATAGAACTTTAAATTTTTTTTGACGCTCCATTACTCCTCCTGTATTTTTTACAATTTATAACATATAAAATAATTATAGCAAAATTTTTTTATATTTACTACTAAGTAAAAAATAAATTTCTATATAAATTTGAAATTAACATTATTTTTTCAAAAAAATAAAACAAATAGAACATCTTTATATAATTAAGTATAGAAACAATAATAATATAAAAGATTTAATCTATTTGTCTTTTAAATATTCTATGAAAAATTAATAAATATTAAAGATAAAAATAATTTTTTGTAGTAAATTTTACTATAAATTTAATTCTTTGGCTAATTTTGTCCAAGCATCTAAAGACTTTTTCACCATATCTGTTGGAACACAGTAAGAGATTCTAAAATATCCAGGAGCACCAAAACCACTACCAGGAACTATTAAAATATTATACTTCATAGCTATTTTTGCAAATTCCACATCATTTTTCAAGGGGCTTTTAGGAAATAAATAAAAAGTTCCTTCTGGTTTACGTATTTCAAAACCTAGAGAAGTTAAATGTTCAAAAATTATATCTCTTTTTTCTTGATAATCGCTAATATCAACTTTTTCACCAATGCAGTCACCTGCTACCTTCTGCCATAAAGCTGAAGCACTAACAAAACCTAGAGTCCTATTACAAAATACCATTATATCTGTCAAAAGTTCACTATCCTCAATATTAGGACTAATAATTACATAACCTATCCTTTGACCAGCTAACCCCAAAGACTTACTAAAACTTGTTGTAACGATAGTATTAGGGTAGCAGTCCATAATTTTAGGAACTTTATGCTTATCATAAACTATTTCTGTATAAGGTTCATCTGATATTAAAAATACTTTCTTTCCACTTTCTTTTTCCCAATTTACTAGTGCTGTTGCTAATTCTTCTATAGTTTTTTTTGAATATAAAGCACCACTTGGGTTGTTTGGTGAATTTATAATTACAGCCTTTGTTTTATCGTTTAAAACGGCTTTCAAATCTTCTCCTCTAGGGATAAAATTATTATGGCAGGTATCTACAACCTTAATTTTACCACCATGATTTTGTGCATAAAATCCATATTCCACAAAATAAGGAGCGAAAACAACTACTTCTTCATCTTTATTCAACAAGGATTTTAGGATAATATTTAAGCCACCAGCAGCTCCACTAGTCATAATTATATTTTTACCTTGTATCTTGGTAAGACTTTCTTTATTAAAATGCTCTGCTATTTGTTCTCTAACATCAACAAAACCTGCATTGGTCATGTATTTATGTATTCCTTCTTGTTCCATAAATTTACTTACAGATTCTTTTACTTTTTTAGGTGGTTCTTTATAAGGATTCCCCAAACTAAAATTAAATACATTTTCTGCCCCGTGAATTTTTGCTAATTTTTCTCCTTCTTCAAACATCTTTCTAATCCAAGATGAATTAATAACTTTCTCCTTACCTTCTACCCAAAACATAAAGCCTCCTTATTATTTGCTTGTCATAGTATAACTATAATCCCAGTTTTCATCTGGTGGATTAAGCTTGTATTCTTTGATTCTTTCAAGATATATTTTACAAGGTCCATCATTTTCATGTTTTTCTAACAAATTTTTAAATAAGTTTTCTGCTTCTTGAAATTCCCTGTTTTTATATTTATCCATTGCAAAATGATAGTTTTTAATAAACTCTTCTAACTTTGTTTCCCCTTTTCTTCCAAGAAGTTCATAAACTCCTACGGCTTTTTTCTTCCCCTTAACTCTTACAAAATCAACTAATCTAAATAAAAAAACATCTTTTCCCAATTCGTAAGTTCTAGGTCCAACTAAAATTTCTGTTGAATAAAACTTATTGGCACTTTCCAAACGTGAAGATAAATTTACCTCATCTCCAATTACTGTATAATTGAATTTTCTTGTGCTACCAATATTACAACCCATATTTCCAACAACCATTTCACCAGTATTCAAACCAATACGTGCACTAATTGGTACTTTCCCTTGACTTAGGCTTTTTTCTCTAAGTTTTCTCAAGGCTTCTTGGTATAATAGAGCTGTGTTACAAGCATCAACTACATGAGTTTCTTTGTATACAGGTGCACCAAAAATAGCCATAATAGCATCACCAATATATTTATCAATAGTTCCATTATTACTTAATATAATATCTGTTGTAATAGATAGATATTCATTTAATATTTCTATTAGTTCTTCTGGATTTAACTTTTCAGAAATACTAGTAAAAGAGGCTATATCAGAAAAAAGTACTGTTAATTCCTTTTTTTCTCCTCCTAATTTTAACTTTTCAGGGCTTTCAACTAATTCTTGTATTAGTTGTGGATTAATATATGCCCCAAAAACATCCTTTACATATCTTTTTTCTTTTTCTTCTCCAAAATAATTTTGTGCATTCAAGAATAAATACAAAAGTAACATTATTAATGTTGGATAGAATATTTCAATCCAAATTCCCATTAAAAACAAAATATAAGCAAGAATAAAATAAGAAAATATAAGTAAAACTACCAAGAGATTACTTTTGTAAACATTTAATTTTTTAGTAGCTAATATTAATGTTATTAAAGCAACATAGGATAAAATTAAAAACATATGTGCCAAAATCTCTAAACGAATCATATGACGATTGTCTATTACATTTTGAATAGCAGTGGCGTGTAGCTCTACTCCTGGTGTATTTGGGTCAAGAGGAGTAGCTCTTAGGTCATAAAGCCCTTTAGCTGTGTCAGTATAGCCTACAAGGGCAATCTTTCCATCAAGTTCTTTCCTATCAACTTTATTATTAAGGACATCCATGTAAGAAATATAATTAAAAGTATGACCTGCTCCGTAAAAATATAGCCTCTGATAAGCATTTATATTGGTAGGTATTTTTTTGAGAATTTCATTATCTTTTATTATCTCAATTGTGTTATTGGTTAGGTCATAGATTAAATTGTCTTTAGGATTTAATCCTAGGGAATTAAGATAAGTTAATAAATACATAGGTGGAAAATACAAATTACTATGTTCTTCCTTTGTTACTGCAACTATTCCACGAAGTATTCCATCTAAGTCTGGGAAACCTACTTCATAAGGTCCTATACCATAAGTGAAACGAGCTAGAACAGGAATAGGAGGGACCATCTTATGAACTGTAAAAGGATTTGAAATCCTTCTACCTACACGACTTACTTCTACCAGCTCTCTTTCAATGCCCCTTACTCTATGATACCTACTTTTATAATGCTCGGTATTTTCCAAGACTTCAGGGCTTATTCCAACATCAGGGTCTAGCACATTATAAGTTCCTATTGTAACATTTTTTACTTCTTGCAAGGCTCTAGCAAATCGCATATCTTCTTCAACATCTAATTTATTCACAATGAGAGCTAACTCCTTGGCTAATCCCTCTTGTATTTCTTTAGCTCTAAATCCACGCCCTATACTTTCCCTAAGGGCATTTCTAATAGGTAGAAGTTCTGAACCCTTGCTATTTTCACTAAAACTAACATCAAAACCAATACTTTTAACACCAAATTCATTTAATTTTCTAACAAGCTCTCCATGAAGGCTTCTATTCCAAGGCCATGGACCATATTCAATTAAACTTGACTCATCTATTCCAATTATGACTACATCATAATCCTTATTTTTATGCACATCAAAAAGGTTTTTTAGTTTATATCTCAAATCATAGGTTTTAAGTTCAAAAAATTCAAAGTAATTTACCTGTAAATTAGAATAAAATAAAAAAAATAAAGAACTAAATATAGCGATTATAAAACCTGATTTTAGTAAATTCTTTTTAAACATGGAATCACCCTTAAAAATTTAGTATATTACTAAATCATAGCATTGAAAAAGGAGAAAGTCCAATTAATTATATAAGCTTTTATTATATATAAGAAATATGTTAGCTAAATTTAAAAAAATATACTTGAATATTAAAACTAGTCAAGGTACAATAAGATAGTAATAAATAAAGAGCAACAAAACAAGGAGTATTTATGAATACATATATTTGGTATGACTATGAAACTTTTGGTACAGACCCAAGAATAGATAGAATTGCACAATTTGCAGGAGTAAGAACTGATGAAAATTTTAATATTTTAGATAAGATAGAATTTTTTTGTACCTTAGCAAAGGATTATATTCCTAATTACGAAGCTATTTTAGTTACAAAAATTACGCCACAAGACGCTAATAAAAAAGGTATTAGTGAGGAAAAATTGGCAAGGGAAATATTTAAGGAATTTACCAAGGAAGGTACAATTTCTGTAGGATATAATAGCTTAAAATTTGATGACGAAGTTAGCAGAAATTTATTTTATAGAACTTTTAGAGACCCTTATGTTAGAGAATGGCAAAATAATTGTAGCCGTTGGGATTTAATGAAGGCAGTTTTAGCCTTTTATATGCAGAGTCCTGAAAAATTAAACTGGCATATGGATAATGATGGAAAGCCTTCTTTTCGTTTGGAAAAATTAAGTGAAGTCAATGGCATTATTCATGAAAAAGCACATGATGCGATGAGTGATGTAATAGCAACTGTGGAATTAGCAAAAAAATTATATAATGCAGATAAAGAATTGTATGATTATGTACTTTCTCTAAGACTAAAAAATAATGTAAAAAAATCAATTGGAGAAGGACAGGTATTTTTTCATGTGGATTTTTCTTATTCGTATGAGAATAATTATTTTAGTATTTTATATCCTATTAATTCAGTACAAAAAAATCCCAATGAAGTTATTTTTATTGATTTAAATAGTGATTTAGATATATTGATAGAATCAGAGGTAGAAGAATTAAAAAATTTATTATATATGAAAAAAAATGACTTGGAAGATTTGGGAAAAACAAGACCAGGTATAAAAGTTATTAGAATAAATCAAATGCCACTTTTGTTTTCATGGAATGATTTTAGACACAAAGATAATTTAGATATAGAATTTTTGAAAAAACAATTAAGTATTGCAAAAAAAATTGAGTATCAACATGGAAATAAATTAGCCAAGGTTTTTGAGTATGAACAGTCAGAAGCTCATGCAAATGTTGATTTGGATATTTATGGTGCTTTTCCATCTGTTGCAGATAAAAGACAATTTGAATTAATTCATAAAGACCCTAAAAATTATAAGCCTATATTTCATAATAAAAAATATAATGAATTATATTTTAGATGGAAGGCTAAAAATTATACAGACTTATTAAGTGAAGAAGACTTAGAAAGATGGAATAAACATTGTTATGATACGCTATTTGACTTAGTGGATAATTTTGGACAATTAAGTTTTCAAAGTTTTGAAGAAAAGATATATAGGGCTAAGGAAGAATATAAGGATAAGGTAGAAGATTTGGAACTCATATTGAAATTAGAAAAATATGTAAATCAGCTAAAAATTGAAATTAAAAAAAATATAGCTAAAAATTCTAAGGAAGAAAATAAAACAAAAAAATCCAAGCAAAAAATAGAGAATTTAAAGTTGTTTTAAAAGAAAAAACCACAGGATAGCAG
>Ga0194136_1001799_pt1 | contig 10575 bp, 11 predicted proteins | sample TARM_MetaG_T3A_1_FD_134023 | JGI IMG/M metagenome (GOLD analysis project Ga0194136, IMG submission 134023) | Freshwater microbial communities from Pennsylvania, USA, analyzing microbe dynamics in response to fracking - TARM_MetaG_T3A_14 (version 2) | ecosystem: Environmental > Aquatic >...
ACTAAAGATGAAATAATGCTCACTAAAAAAACAAAAAAGGGAAAAATTAAAGAATACAACATGAAGGAGTTTATAGGGAATATAGAAATTACTGATTCGAATGATTCTATAAAGCTCACCCTAACAGTTTGTAGCGGATCTGATAAAAGTATTAATCCTAAAACGGTAATAGAACATATAAAAAACATATTAGATAAAGATTTTGATTTTGAACTCATTAAGCTAGAGGCATTTCATATTGATGAAAAAGACAATAAGCTATATCTGATATAAATTTGTAGCCTTAAAAGAGGTGGAATTTGTGAATGAATTATATATAGAAAAAGGGGATTATATTGATAAGATAGCCTATATTGATGAAAACAAGCTTAAGCAGTTTGATTTTATAGATAAGACTAAATCTATATATGAAGGGGACATATATCTAGGGGTAGTGAAAAAAATTCTTACAGGGATGGATGCAACCTTAGTAGATTTAGGGAATAAGGAAATAGGATTTCTTCAGGAGCGAAAGCTGGCTGATAAAATAAAAAATGGTCAGGAAATTCTTGTCCAAATAAAAAGGCCTGGAATTGATTCAAAGCATCCAAAGCTAACAAAAGAAATAAGTATAGTGGGGCGATATATAGTTTTTCTTCCTTTTTCAAGGGGCATTAGTATTTCAAATAAGATAAAAGATACTAATACTTTAGACTATATAAAAAATGAAATAAAAGAAGAAGACTTTGAAGATTCAGGTATTATTATAAGAACTATTTCTAATTTAGGGAGCTTGGAACTAATAAAAAAAGAAATAGAAGAATTAAAAAATATATGGAAAGAAAAATCCGGTTTATATAAAACCATAAAAGCTCCAAAGCTGTTAATAAGACAATATGATCCTTATGAGAAATTCATAATGAAAATAAATCCTTTGAAGATAAACAGAATTATCTCTAATGATAAGGATAGTTTGAAAATCATTAAAGAAAAACTTGAACATAAAATAGAGATTGAAGAGTTTATTTATAAAGATGAAAATTTTCTATTTGAAAACTATGGAATATATAAGTCTATCAAACAGCTTTTTGAAAAAAGAGTAAAAATAAGCAATGGAAATTCTATATATATAGAGTCTTTGGAAGCATTTCATATTATAGATGTAAATGGAACTAGAGATAAAAATACCTATGGATTTGAAAAAAATGCCCTAGATATAAACCTAAGCTCCTGCACAGAAATTGTAAGACAAATTATTCTAAGGGATCTTTCAGGGATTATTTTAATTGATTTTATAGATATGAAAGAAGAAGAAAACAAAAACAAGCTAATTGAAAAAATGAAAAAGCTTCTAAAAGAGGACTATAAAAGAGTTTCTGTGATATCAATCACTGAGCTTGGGATTATGCAAATAATAAGGAAAAGAGAGCAGGAAGATATAATATCTAGATATACTAAGCCATGCAGCCTATGCAAAGGGACAGGGAGAACCATATCTACTGATTTACTTATTCAAGAAATTTCCCAAGAAATTGAAAATAAAATAGCTCATAATACTCTTACAAATATGAGCATAGATATCCCCCATAAATTTGATGAACATATAGAGAAAGCTTTAAGGGAGATGGAAGAAAAATATAAAATTCAAATCTACAGCAGGTACCTAAAAGATACCTTTAATCAAGTAACTATAAACTTACAAGGAGTTCTTGACAAGGGATAAACAACATGATAAAATTATTTTTTGTAAGAGCCGCGCATGCAAGGTCTAATTTCTGATTCAGAAAACCTTTCGTGGCGAGACTGGAATGAGGAGGTGCAGTATGTACGCAATAGTTGAAACTGGCGGTAAGCAATACATGGTTAAAGAGGGAGATACTCTGTTTGTTGAAAAGTTAAATGCAGCAGCAGGAGAAAGTGTTACTCTTGACAAGGTTATTGCTCTATCAAAAGATGGAGAAATGCTTACTGGAGATAAAGCTTCAAACGTTACTGTAAATGCTAAGGTTTTAGCACAAGGTAAAGCAAAAAAAATCATAGTTTTTAAGTATAAGGCTAAGAAGGACTATAGAAGAAAGCAAGGTCACAGACAGCCATATACAAAAATAACTATAGAATCAATCAATGCTTAGTTATGATTAATGTACTTATAAAGTATAAAAATAACTCTATAAAAAGCATATTAGTAAATGGACACGCAAATTATGCTGACCATGGCGAGGATATTGTCTGTGCTGCTGTTTCGGCTATAACTCAGACTACACTACTTGGACTTTTGGATTTTTTAAAAGACGAGATTACCTATGAAGTTTCTGATGGAAATCTTTTTTTCGAAATCCCAGAAGATTTATCTGAGGAAAACTCGATCAAGGTTGATGTCCTTACTAAGACTTTATTAATTGGACTAAAGAATATAAAAAACAATTATAATAATTACTTATATATAAAAAAAGAGGAGGTGTAATTCATGTTTAATATGAATCTCCAGTTGTTTGCAAGTAAAAAAGGAGTAGGTTCATCTAAAAACGGTCGTGACTCTGTATCAAAAAGATTAGGAGTAAAGAGGTTTGATGGACAAGAGGTTTCAGCTGGGTCTATATTAATGAGACAAAGAGGAACTAAAATTCATCCTGGAAACAATGTTGGTAGAGGTGGAGACGATACTCTTTTCGCATTAGTTGACGGAGTAGTTAAGTTTGAAAGAAAAGATAAAAAAAGAAAACAGGTAAGTATATACCCTGTTGCAGCAGAATAGATAAAAACTAGGAGTGCTTCTAAGCACTCCTAATTTTTTATTTATATTATGCATATATCAAATCAGAAACTATGTATTTTTGAAAAAATACATTATAATAATGGTAGTATTCATTTAAATAAATTAAGCCAAAAGGTGATAAAAAATGTTTATAGATAAGGCTAAAATATACGTAAAAGCAGGTAATGGCGGAAATGGTGCTGTAGCATTTAGACGAGAAATATATGTTCCAGCAGGAGGACCAGCAGGAGGAGATGGAGGGAAAGGTGGTAATGTAATAATTGTTGCAGATCCAAACCTTAGAACTCTTATGGACTTTAGGTATAAGAAAAAATATTCTGCAGAGCCAGGCGGAGATGGAAAAGGCTCCAACATGTCAGGAAAAACTGGAGAAGATCTAATAATAAAGGTTCCTGTAGGAACGGTAATAAAAGACGAGGAAACGGATTTAGTAATAGTTGATTTAAAGACCCCTGGGCAGACTTTTGTTATTGCAAAAGGGGGAAGAGGCGGAAAAGGAAATACAAATTTTAAAACAGCAGTAAGACAAGCTCCTAATTTTGCAAAAGCAGGTAAGGATGGAGAGGAAAAGAATCTGATATTTGAGCTGAGACTTTTAGCAGATGTTGGACTTATTGGTTTTCCTAATGTTGGTAAATCCACATTCCTATCTATAATTTCAAAAGCAAAGCCCAAAATAGCAAACTATCATTTTACAACAATTACTCCGAATTTGGGAGTTACTCAGCTAAAAAGTGGAGATAGCTTTGTTGTAGCTGATATTCCAGGGCTTATAGAGGGAGCCCATGAGGGAATAGGGCTTGGTCATGAATTTTTAAGACATATAGAGAGGACCAAGGTTCTGGTTCATATTGTAGATATATCTGCATCTGAGGGAAGAGACCCTTACGATGATTTTTTAAAGATAAATAGCGAGCTAAAAAAATACAATGAAAAACTTGCATCAAGACCACAAATAGTTGTAGCGAATAAATCTGATATACTTTTCGAAGAAGAGCAATTTGAAGATTTTAAAACAAGAGTTGAAAAGGATGGGTTTAAGGTATTTAAGATGTCCGCTGCTACTATGTACGGAATCGAAGATATACTTAATGCAATATCTGTAATGCTTAAAGAAGCAGAAGATATAGAACTTTTTGAAGAAGACCAAATGTTTACTGAAGAACAGGTAGTAATAGATAATTCAAATGAGATTAAAGTATATAAAGAAAAAGATATATATATCGTAGAAGGAAGAAGACTAGAAAAACTTCTTTATTCTATAGATTTCGAAGATATGGAATCAATTAGGTATTTCCAGAGTGTAATGGAAAAAACTGGAGTATTTGACAAATTAAGAGCCATTGGAATTCAAGATGGAGAGACAGTAAGGATATACGATTTAGAATTCGAATTTTATGATTAGAATAGGAGAAGACTAATGATTAAAGGAAAACAACGGGCTTATCTAAAATCTTTAGCACATAACTTAGATGTTATGTCACATATTGGTAAAGAAGGAATTACTGACTCTTTTTTATCTTCACTTGAAGAAGTTATAGAAAAAAGAGAAATTGTAAAAGTTAGAATTTTAGATAATTGCGGTATAGATGCAAAGGAAGCAGCTAATGAAGTATGCGAAGCGATAAATGCTGAGTTTGTTCAGGCTATTGGTTCTACCTTTACAATTTACAAAAAATCTAAAAATAATCCTGTAATTACGTTGCCAAAATAATTGTAATTAATTAGTAAATAAATAGAGATTTTTTTGACATATACTGAGCAGTAAGGGTATTTATATACTTAAAAGCATATAAACAAATGCCGGTAGCTTTTTTTAACAAACCTTGAAATCTATAAGTTTTTGTATTTTTGGAGGAACTAATGAAAAAGCCAGTAATGGGGATAATGGGAGGAACATTTGATCCAATTCATAATGGTCATCTTATAATTGCAGAAACAGTTAGCAATTTGTATAATATGGATAAAGTCTTATTCATTCCATCAGGAGATCCCCCCCATAAGCAGAACTTAAAAATTACAGAAAAAGAAGATAGATATGAAATGGTTAAATATGCAATAGCAGGAAATGAAAAATTTAGCATATCAAGAATAGAACTTGACAGAAAAGGCAAGACATACACAATAGATACTGTAAAAGAGTTAAATGATATGTATCCAGAATATGAAAAATTTTTTATAATGGGTGAAGATGCATTTAGGCAGTTGAAAACTTGGAAGGATTATGAAAAAATATTTTCATATACAAACATTCTTATAGTAACTAGAAGTTTTAATATGACTATGGATATACATAAGGGATTTGACGACTTTTGTAGCAAAATATATGTAACAAAAACCCCTTTTATAGAAATCTCTTCGACCCATATAAGAGAAAAGGTTGAAAAAAACCAAAGTATAAGGTATCTTGTCCCTAAAGAGGTTGAAGATTATATAAAAAGGAACAAAATATATATAAATTTAGAAAACTCAAATAAAAACAACTTAGTTTTATCTGACCTAAAAAACAAATTGAAGCCTAAAAGGTACAAGCATGTCCTTGGTGTAATTGAAGCTGCTAAAAGCCTCTCTTTAAAATGGAATGTTGACCAAGAAAAAGCAGAAATAGCAGCTCTTTTTCATGATTTTTCAAAGAATATGGATTTTGAAGATATGACTAGATATGCAGCTGAAAATGAAATCACTTTTGATAAGATAGAATCTTCAAATAAAGAATTAATGCATGGAAGAATTGCAAGAGATATAGCTTATAAAAAATACTTTATAACAGATGAGGATATTTTAAATTCTATCGAGTATCATACTACTGGAAGAAGAGGTATGTCAAAGCTCGAGAAATTAATATTCTTAGCTGACTATATAGAACCAAACAGGAGCTTTCCTGGAGTTGATAAACTGAGAGATATTTCATTTAAGAACTTAGACAAAGCGCTTATAGATGCTATAGATGGAACAATAGAGCATCTAATACAGATGGGTGAAATTATACACCCCAGAACCTTAGAAGCCAGAAATTATTTAATTGAAGAACTCTCTAATCAAAGAGGTGGATGATTATGAAATATTTTATTAGAATATTTACTACATTTTTTCTTGTTTTTACAATCGTATTCGGAGCAGGATTTTATTTTTATCTAGATTATGATGATAGAGTAAAAGCAGAAGAAGTGGAGCAAAAAACTGATGCATTAGACACAAAGGAAGTAAAAGGAGAAAGAGTTAATGTCCTTTTGCTTGGAATTGATGCCCTTGACGGAAAATATGAAGGAAATAGTTCGAGAACTGATACTATGATGCTTTTAAGTTTAGATCCTCAAACCAATACATCATTTATTTTATCTATTCCAAGAGATAGCCGTGTTAAAATAAGAGGTAGATCTGGAATGGATAAAGTGAATCATGCCCATGCATATGGTGGTGTGGATTTAGCTTTAAAAACTACAAGAGACTTGCTTCAAATTCCTATTCATCACTATATCAGAGTAGACTATCAGGCTTTATTTAAGACTGTAGACGATATAGGAGGAGTAGAAATAGATGTTCCTATGGATATGAGATATAAAGATCCATATGCTACCCCACCACTTAATATAAATATTAATAAGGGACTTCAGGTACTCGATGGACAAAAATCAATGGAATATCTTAGATTTAGAAAAGGATATGCAAATCAAGATCTTGGCAGGATTAATGCCCAGCAGGAGTTTTTGCAGGCGTTAATCGAAAAGGTAATGAGCCCAGCATCTGTTATAAGAATACCACAGTATATAGATACTCTTTATACTTATGTTGATACCGATATGAGTAAAAAAGATATGCTTGATATCACTAGGGAAGCAATAAGAATAAAACCATCGGAAATAGAAAAACATACTATTCCAGGGAAATCTACAATGATAAGTGGAATATCTTATTATCAGATAAACGAAAGCGAGCTAGCTGAAATGATAGGTTATCTGATGTCAGGAAAATATTTGAAAGAAGAGGAAACTTCTGATGAGACAGAAGAAGCTGTGGAAACAGAAAAAACCGAGGAGGCACCAAAAGCTAAACCGGTAAGCCATACGAATGAATCTTCTGAAAAAGTAGCATCAAATATTATAATATTAAATGGTTCTGGAAGAAATGGTATCGCTACAAGAGCTTCTGATCTTGTAAAAATTTCAGATATAAAGGTTACAAGAACTGGTAATGCAGATAACTTTAATTATGAGGAAACCCTTATTTACTATAAGGAAGATAAAAAAACTGCTCAAGGCATAAAAAAAGCTCTTGGAAAAGGAAAATTAATACAAGAAACAAACAGGATAAATGGAATGGACTTTGATGTTTTAGTGATAGTTGGAAAAGATTTTTAAGGAGGAATTTGATGACAATAGAGCAATATATAAAGTTAGCATATAACGCAATTGATGATAAACTAGGGGAAGATACAAAAGTTCTAAATATAGGTAAAATATCGTCTCTTACAGAATATTTTATAATATCTGGAGCTTCAAATGAAAGACAGGTTAAGGCTATCGCTGATAATATAGAAAAAGAGCTTGAGCTAAATGGTCTGTTTGTTAGAGGTAAAGAAGGTACAAATACATGTAATTGGGTACTTCTTGATTATGGGGACTTTATAATACACATATTTAAAAATGAAGATAGAGAATTCTATAATTTAGAGAGACTATGGAAAGATGCTCCAGAACTTGATTTAGAAGCAATATAATATCATGAAAAATAGAGACCTTAAGGTCTCTATTTTGTTTTTAAATTAAATTCATTATTTTTAAGTTCAAAATTTTTTAGACTGTTTGATAAAAAAACGTTTTTATTGCTATCCACAATAATGCATTCAGAATCCTTTAATGAATTTATAAGCTCTAGACCCTTTTCAGCTCCCAAAAGAAGTACTGTAGTTGAAAGAGCATCAGCTTCTAATGAATTTTCTGAAATGATTGTTACTGATTCAATATTATTTTCTATAGGGTATCCATCAAATGGGGACAAAATATGATGATAATCCTTATTTTCATATGTGAAAAATCTTTCATATTTGCCTGAGGTTACAATCGTTTTGTCAGCTATCTTTACCGTTGCAAAATGATTTCCTCTGCTTTCGAATGGGTTTTGTATTCCTATAGTGTATTCAGATCCATCAGGCCTTGTGCCAAGCAAGGAAATATTTCCTCCAACATCTATAATTGCACTTTTTACTCCCTTTTCCTTTAAATGATTATAAACCTTGTCTGCAGCAAAACCCTTTGCTATACCTCCTAAGTCAATTCCCATTTTTTCTCTTTTTAGTTTAATTTTATTATCTTCAAACTCTATGTCTTTATAGTTAATCAGAGATAAAACTTGGTTTATCTCTGATTCAGATGGAACTTGAGGGGAATCTGATGTAATGCCCCAAAGATTAACTAAAGGAGCTATGGATATATCAAAATGTCCTTTTGATACATCTCCATATTCTACTGCTTTGGAGACAACATAAAAAGTATCGTCTGATACCTTGATAAATTCTATACCAGCATTATTATTAATTTTATTTATTTCGCTTTCAGAGTTGTTAAGACTCATTTTATTGTCGATTTCGTTAACTATTGCTATTGATTCCTGTATAAGTCTATCTGAATCTTTTCCATATATAGATATTTTAAAAGTAGAGCCTAAAACAAATTCAGTTTTAGAATTTAAGTTGTATAATTCATTTTGAGAAATTTTGAAAAAAAAGTAAGATATTACTAAAGCAAATAATATTAAAATAATAAAAATGGTTTTTTTTGTTTCCAGAAAATTTCAATCACCTCTTAGTTTGAAAATAGATATTAGTATGCTATCTTGTCAAAGCTAACATAAAGTATATTAAGATATTAATAATTTATCATTTATAAACAAGATTATATATAAAATAATAATGAACATAATGAACAAATAATATTTATTTTGAACAAAAAAGGGGTAATAGTATTCTAAGACTAAGTTTGTGATAATATTAGCATATAAAACTTGAAGATTTAACAAAAAGTTGTAGGAGGAATTTATTTCTATGAAAAAAATAGTTATACTTGGAGGAGGCTACGGAGGCGTAGCTACAGGAAAAAAGCTTCATAAATACTTTAAAAAACATAATGATATTCAGATTACACTTATAGACAAAAAACCATACCATACTTTGATGACAGAGCTTCATGAAGTAGCGGCAGGGAGAACTCCTGAAGATTCTATAAGAATTGATTTAAAATCAATCTTTGAAGGAAGAAAGGTCGATGTAGTACTAGACGAGATTACAAATATTGATTTTAAAGCTAAAAAGCTTAGCTCGGATACAAAAGTCTATGATTATGACTATCTTGTTATTGGAGCTGGAAGTGAACCTGCTTTTTATGGAGTAGAGGGTGATCAGGAGTTTGGACATACTTTATGGTCATATGAAGAAGCAGTTAATCTTAAAGAACACATACATAATATGTTTAGACTTGCAGAAAAAAATCATCATTAGAGGAAAGACAAAAGCTTCTTACTTTTGTAGTAGCAGGGGGAGGCTTTACAGGAATAGAAATGGCTGGAGAGCTAGGAGAATATAAAGAAGAACTTTGCAGAATATATGATGTAGCTCAATCGGAAGTAAAGCTTTATGTTGTAGATATGCTTCCTAAAATACTTCCAATGCTTCCAAGTGATCTTATAAAAAAATCCGAAGACAGACTAAAAAAACTTGGAGTAGAGATATTAAACAATGTAAGTATTACTAAAGTAAATGAAGAATCTGTAGAACTTGGAGAAGGTAAAATCATACCTACCAAAACTCTTATATGGAACGCAGGAGTTCAGGCTTCAGGGTTTGCTTCTAAACTTGGACTAACCTTAGGAAAAAGAGGAAGAATCCAGACAAACGAGTTTCTTCAGACTATAGATTATAGTGAAGTATATGCAGTTGGAGACAATGCATATTTAGAAGAAGAGAAAAGCCCTCAAGGAATACCTCAAATAGTTGAGACTGCAATCCAGACAGGGGCAGTTATAGCGCATAATATTCATGCAGATGTGACAAAAGGGAGTAAAAAGGCATTTAAGTCAAATTATCATGGATATATGGTTTCTATTGGTGGAAGATATGCAGTAGCTAATCTTGGATCAAACAATAACCTAAATATCAAGCTTTCTGGATTCATGGCAATGCTTATGAAGCATCTTGTGAACATCCATTATCTTTTAGAAGTTGCTGGATTTAATAGAATATGGACTTATATGATGCATGAGTTTTTCCATATAAAGAAAGAAAGATCATTTGTAGGCGGGCATTTTTCTAAATCATCTCCAAATTTTTGGCTAGTTCCCCTTAGATTATTCTTAGGAGGAATGTGGATATATGAAGCTCTAAATAAGATAAGTGACGGGTGGCTTAATCCAGAAAATATATATATTGTTCAAACTGCAACCTCAGCTGCAACGGATTGGGCTGAATCAGCAGATTATGTAGAGCCTCTTCTTTCACAACCATGGCCAATAGTACAATGGGGACTTGATACAATCGTAGCTCCATTTGCTTTCCAGTTCCAGGCAATGGCAGTTATTACAGAGCTTGTAATAGGAGTAATGCTTATAGTAGGACTATTTACAGTTGTTGCAGCAGGAATAAGCACAATTATGACTTTTGTATTTATTTTAAGTGCTATGGCAGGACTTGATGTTCTTTGGTATACTTTTGCCAGTATAGCTTTAATAGGGGGATCAGGCTCAACCTTTGGATTGGATTACTATCTTTATCCACATTTAAAGAAAATATATAAAAAAATACCGCTAATCAAGAAATGGTATTTATATAC
>Ga0194136_1001800_pt1 | contig 10569 bp, 14 predicted proteins | sample TARM_MetaG_T3A_1_FD_134023 | JGI IMG/M metagenome (GOLD analysis project Ga0194136, IMG submission 134023) | Freshwater microbial communities from Pennsylvania, USA, analyzing microbe dynamics in response to fracking - TARM_MetaG_T3A_14 (version 2) | ecosystem: Environmental > Aquatic >...
ATCAACAAGAAAATTAAAATATTTTGAAATGGAGTGATAAACGATGAATAAAAAGACAGTTGTTGAAAATGCGAAAGTATATGGATTAAAAAAGGTAATTACCTATCTTGATTCTGATCCTGATAGGAATATTCCCAAGATTATAAACTGGGCTGAAAAATATGATAAAAATGGCATGTTGGATAATCAGATAAAAAAAACGCGCGAGGTGTTGTCAGATAAAAATAGCAATTGGTATCAGCTGACAAAAAGTCTTTGGAACGATATCGATGACGGTGTACGTAAAAAATTATTTGAGAATTTTATTGTTAATGCTTCAATTATTGCAGGTCAAAGGCAGGAAAAATCTCGGATAGAAAATAATTGCAACGTGCCTTGGGCAATTTTAATGGATCCTACTTCGGCATGTAACCTTAAATGTACAGGTTGCTGGGCTGCAGACTATGGCAATAAAATGAATATGAGTTATGAAACACTCGATAATATAATTGAACAGGGTAAAGCTTTAGGGACATATATGTACTTATATTCCGGCGGTGAACCTTTGGTTCGCAAAGATGATCTGCTAAAACTTTGTAAAAAACACAATGATTGTGTATTTTTGGCCTTTACCAATGCAACCTTAATTGATGAATCCTTTGCTGAGGAACTTCTAAGAGTAAAGAATTTTGTTCCTGCAATTAGTGTCGAGGGATTTGAAGAAGAAACAGATTTTCGTCGTGGTAAGGGCACCTATGCTGCTGTAACGGAAGCAATGGAACTGCTGAAACGAAAAAAACTGCCGTTTGGTATTTCATGTTGTTATACCAATAAGAATACAGAAATTATTGGCAGTGAAATTTATTTTGACGATATGATTGACAAGGGGGCAAAATTCGCATGGTTTTTTACCTATATGCCGGTTGGTGTAGATGCAGCGCCAGAGTTAATGGCAACAGCTGAACAACGTGAATTTATGTATCATCAAATACGCAAATTTAGGGATAGTAAGCCCATTTTCACATTAGATTTCTGGAACGATGGTGAATATGTAAATGGATGTATAGCAGGCGGAAGAAATTATTTACACATCAATGCAAACGGAGATATTGAACCCTGTGCATTTATTCATTATTCAGATTCCAATATCCACGAGCATTCTTTAATTGAGGCATTTAAAAATCCTTTATTTATGCAGTACAAAGAAAACCAACCGTTTAATACTAACCATTTGAGACCGTGTCCGTTATTGGATAATCCCGAAAAACTTGAAAAAATGCTGCTTGTTTCAGGTGCGAAATCAACTGAAATGCTGCACCCGGAAAATGTTCATCACTTATGTGGTAAATGTAAAACCGCTTCAGAAAAGTGGGCAGCTAAAGCAGAAAAACTCTGGAAGGTTTCAATATAGATAAAAATAAGACCCATAGTCAAATTGCGGGCGGGTTAAATTTGACATTATCGAACTCTAAAACTTAATAGAGAGAAGGGCAAAGCAAAGATGAATTCAGTAATGATTTGCTTAATAATCGTCATACTTATGTTATTGCGACTGGAATCAAAATAAATAAGCAAGGTGAAAATAAATGGAGTTTATTGATTTAATATTATACTTTGTAGTGTATTCTTTTATGGGATGGCTGATGGAAACCGCTTTTGCTGGCGTTATTGAGAGAGAATTTGTAAATAGAGGTTTTTTGATTGGTCCATTTTGTCCGATTTATGGATTTGGGGCAGTGCTGATTATCCTTTGTTCTGCATGGTTAAGGGGGTTTTTTGAAAATAATCTAACATTTTTGATTATCAGTATCATCATGGCAATTGTTCTGACGACGTTACTGGAAATGATTGTAGGAGCAATGCTGGAGAAATTAATGAACCGTAAATGGTGGGATTATGGCGATAAGTTGTTAAATTTTCATGGTTATATTTGCTTGCAATATTCATTGCTCTGGGGAGTGTTAGCGTTTCTGACGATTGAGGTAATTCATCCATCAATTTTAATATTAGCTCTAGCTATACCACTAAAGATGAAGATATTGGCAACAATTATTGTTCTCTTATATTTTTTCATCGATACAACAAAATCAGTCATGAGTTTGGTCGACTTGAAAAAGGCTGTTTTAAAGAACTCAAGCATTTGGGATAATAAATATTTTGAAAAGGTTGCGAACTATTTAAATTTGTAGTGAACTAAGGGGAACTGTTTACTATCTATTGCACCTATTGCACAAATTTCAAGAAATTATATGTAAATTGGAGATGTAAAAATTTTAAAAATGACGATAAAATGGGGGTTTATATAAAAATTTCAAAGATCTCAATGAATTAAGATGTACCAATGATGCAGAAGCATTTTGGAATAAAGAAAGGAGAATCAAGATGAAGTCAGATTTAAGTAATGCTTTCAAAAACATTTTTTTAGGAGGTGTTGGTGCGCTTGCCATAACCGCTGAAAAATCAAAAGAATTAGTTGATCAATTGGTAGAAAAGGGGGAAATAACCATAGAGCAGGGAAAAGTATTAAATGAAGAGCTGAAAAGAGAGTTAAGAGAAAAGGTAAACGATGCAGCTTCGGTAATAAAGACAAAAAAATCTGCGGAAACAATTTCAGGATACATTGATCAGATGAGCCCTGAAGAAATTCAATTATTAAGAGATGAACTTGATGCATTAAAAGAACAGAACGTAGAACAAATATTTGAGACACCGTTAGAAGGTGAGGGGTGTGAAGATAAAAGTCCAAACTGATAGGGGAAGAAAGAGTCAGATTGAGATAAGTCTAACAGAATTGCTATAAATTGATTGTCTTGGGATGGAGATAACAATGGAATCTGAAAATGAGAAGCAAAGCTATCGAGTTTTGCAGATTGCAAAGATTTTAAAAAGAAACGATTTTTTGCATGATATGGCACCGCAAAAGCTTCGCATTATATTAGAGGAATTAGGTCCTACTTATATAAAATTAGGACAAATAATGTCGATGCGACCAGATTTAATTCCAAATGATTACTGCGAGGAATTAATTTATTTGCGTTCAGAAGTTTAATCGATATATATGACTTCAAGAAGTTCAACCTTATTCTCATAATGAAAATAAAACGTTGATCGATTGATTAGTGCTTTTTGGCATATTTGACTTACTGTAATATCTTCGAATCGTTTAGTACTTAGCAATTCTAAAAAAGCACTTTTGATTAATTGTTTATTTTTTAATACGCGCAAGTCAGTTTGTTTTTTCATACTAAAATTCTCCCTGCTATGGATGCTTTTTAATGAGATATCCAACATTTTGAATAAAGTTGTTGAATATCCATCAAAATGAAATGCAATGATTTGAAAAAAATCAGTAGTTGTTTAATAATAAATTATAACATAATTGGGAGGAAGTACAATGAATACCAATCGATTTTGTCAGATATTCCATGTAGAAAAACTAATCATTCAGGGATCAATGGCCTGGATCTAAACAACACCGTTAGTAGCAGTAGTATCTAATGCAGGAGGACTTGGAATACTGGGAGTAGGTTTTGCGCCAATAGAATTTATCATTTCTCAGATCCAAGATATCCGAAGATTAACAGATAAGCCATTTGGGATCAATGTTATTATGATTCCAGATATGCTGGAGAGTGTTACAAAAGTGATTAAAGAGGAAAAACCACCTGTTGTATATGCAGATACCCTTGTAGATTTGGCATATGAGCTATCCGCCAAGTACATTGTATTGTGGCATGAAGCCGGAAGTAAAGTGATCGTAAAAGCTTCTACAATTAAAGACGCTGTCACAGCAGAGAAATGGCGGCAGCAATTGCGTTTGGAGCAGAGGCAATGAAATGGGTACTGTGTTCATGATGGCAAAAGAGACTGATATTCACGAAAATGCGAAGAAGGCGATTATTGAATCACAAGATATGGATACAGTTATTACAGGAACATGTACTGGAGAACCTTGTCGTCAGTTGAAAAATAAATTGTCAGATAGGATGTTAAAACTGGAGGCTGAGTATTCTTATCAGGTAGCTGCTGAAAAATTGAAAGAGATTGCAATAAGTTCTTTGCGGGCAGCCGATATTGAGGGGGATATTGAAGAGAACGGTGCCGTAATGGTAGGTCAAGTTACAGCATTAATTAATCAAAAGAAACCCACATTGAATATTATAAATGAAACTTTGGAAGGCTGTAAGGAAAGTATCAAAAGAATGAACGAATTTATTTTTAACAATTAAGATACAGTTTTTCAATTTAGAAAAAGCATCTTCATTCATTAAATTGCAAAGAAGGTGCTTTTTTCTAATAAAAATACCAGAATTTTTAAAAGATGTTTATTTTAAAGGTTTTTAAGTTTCTTCTCTTGAAACAGATAAATTTCGGGTTTTTTAAGATCGGGGTAATTTTTATAAAGAACTGCAGTAATTTCATCTACTTTTTGTCTCAACTGAAGTATCTCTCCATCAGTATAATCCAGGTTTAGAGCCCAGAGAAAAGCGCCAAAGAATATATCAAATAGCTCTTCTTGGGAAAAATCAACATCTTCGACCAATCGTAATATTAAATTTCGTTGGATGCCAAAAACAATGCCAAGGAAAATTGATATATTCATATCCAAACATTTGCCATTTGGTGGCATAATTTCTTTCACAAGTCTTCGGTAATACTCGGTTTGATTATTACCAAATCGAACCGATTCTTCAATTAAATTTTCTTTTGAGATCTCAATAACGAAGCGAATATAGCCGCTTGAATTGATAGAAGGGGTTGAGACAACTTTTGAAAATATCAGCAAAAAGAGTAAAATATCTTTCTTAGGATCTACAAAGTATTTTATATGTGTTGCGATTATTTCAAAACTTTCTTTTAAAACCATCATTGCAATATTTTTTTTGTTTTGAAAATAATAGGTGATCAGACCCTGATTGACACCAGCTTCATTGGCGATTTTTCTGCTACCAACGGCATAACCTTCTTCAATAAACAGTAGTTTAGCTGTTTCATAAATTTTTTGTTTAGTACTTACATTATACATTGAATTCACTCCTCGTATGAAATATTTAAACATACTTTATCATATTTATCAACAATTATCTGTTATTCATGAATAAAATGCCATGATTAATATAATGTTCGACAGATAGGATGAAGCGTAAAATTTCAAAATATAAAAAATAATGATATTTACGAAAAAATAACTTGACAGAAAAATTGAAAAGGCTTACAATTTATTCATGAATAACTTATTCGCGAATAAATTTAAAATGAAAGGAAAAGAGATGGAATTAAATCAAGAAACTTTAAAAAAGAATGAACTTTTCGAAAATTTATTTGATGGGAAAATGCCTGAAAGAGTACCAGTCTTTGTTTCAGGAGATAATGCATTTTGTCTGGAGTATGCAGGTTTTGATTTATTAAAAGAGCAATACAGCATTGAAAAAAATATTGAGGCTATTGATATTACCACGCGTAATTTCAATTCAGATCTCTGTTTTGGATCGCTGATAAGAATACCACATTTGTATAAAATATTGGGAGCCAAAAATTTTGTACCTGGTACTGATGGATTTATTCAGCATCCAGAAATTAATGCTTTAAATGAAGATGAGTATGATGAATTTATTAAGGACCCATACAAAACGTTATGGGATAAGGTCTTACCAAGGCTTTACACTGAACTGGGAAAAGGCGGCTTTGCGGCACAGAAAGCTACAACAAAAGCGTTTTTTGCATTTTACGCTACCATGGGTCAAATGGGGACTGCTTCTGCTGAAATTGCTAATAAATACGGAAAAACAATCTATACCATGGCTTCCACTGCTTGCGCAGTCCCATATGATTCTTTAGCTGATCAACTTCGCTCTTTCACCGGGATAAGTAAAGATATCAGAAGAATTCCTGAAAAAGTAGAAGCGGCATGTGAAGCATTGTTGCCACTTTCAATCAAGGCTGGCATTATTCCAAACTCAAACCGCTACAATCGCACGTTTATCCCGTTACACATGGGACCTTATATGCGTGAAAAAGATTTTTTGCGTTTTTACTGGCCAACTTTTAAAGCGTTTGTTGAGGCCCTGGATGCTGCCGGGGTAGGCGTCAATATTTTCGTTGAGCAAGATTGGATGCGGTATCTGGATTATCTTAATGAATTACCTAAAGGGTGCTTCTTTTTATTTGAATATGGTGATCCTAAAATTATAAAAGAAAAAGTCGGCAAAAAGCATATTATCAGTGGCCTTTATCCGCTTGGGATACTTAAAACAGAGAGTGAGCAGAGATGCATTGATAAAGCAAAAGAATTAATTGATGTTTTAGCTCCTGACGGAAATTACATGTTTAGTTTGGATAAAAGTTTACTTCGCTTGAAAGATGTCAATGTCAATAATTTAAAAGCAGTTTTAAACTTTGTACAGGAATATGGTAAATATTAGGAGGAAAGAAAATGAATATGGAATTTGATTCGGAATATTATGATTCTTTTTTAGAAGCAATGGAAAAATATGAAATTCCTGAAGGGGCTTTCCCGTTTGCCGGGGAAGGGCTACAAGGCGTGGAAGAAATGTTCTTCGGGTTTACAATGTTTCTGATCAGCTAATAATGTCGAAAAATTAAAGAATGAGAAATTAAGGAGGGTGTCTTGGAAAAAACTGACATCCTCACTTAATTTTTGTAGGAGAAAATTTTGAAAAAGAGAAAAATTAAAGTTGCGATTCTGTCAATATCGTCATTATTGATGATATCAATGACCGCTTCAGCGATTCTGGCCGATATTCAGGCCTATTTTGTAGGTGTGGATCCGTCGCTGATTTCAATGGTTTTGACCATACCGGCCTTGATGGGACTTGTTTTTGCCTTTGCATCCGGCCCGTTATCACTACGGTTGCCTAAAAAAAATCTGGTTATTTTTGGGCTGGTTTGTGGATTGATCGGAGGCATGGTTGCCCTGCTTTTCGGTTCAACCAGCATCTATGTGTTGCTCGGCTGCAGTTTATTGCTGGGGGTTGCCCAAGGGATGAATGCGACTATGTCGATGGCACTGATTGCTGAGTATTTTGTAGCTGAGGAAAGCGGAGCCATGATGGGGTTGCAGTCGGCCTTTGTTAATGGGGGAAGCATGGTGCTGCTCTTTACCTCTGGGATGCTGGCCGGTATCCAGTGGCAGATGTCTTATCTGGTTTATCTTGTTTTCATCCCGGCAATTGTGATCGTTATGAAAAACCTGCCAATGGATCACCCAAAGGTACATGATGAAGAAAAACAAACGGAAAAAAGCGCTAAACTCAATGTCAGGGTTTATTTTACCGCAGTGATTATGTTTTTATTTGGGGCTTTCCTGTTTGTTTTCCAGACTAATATTGCTTTGTATATTTTTAGTAATGGCTTTGGTGATGCCTCAACCGCCGGAATCATCAATACTACAATGTCGGCAGCTGGGATGCTCACCGGTATTTTGTTTGGTCGAATGCAAAGTATTCTCAAAAAACTGATTATTCCGGTATCATTATTGGTGGGTGGTTTGGGGATGCTGCTCATTTTCGTAATTGGCTCGCTGCCAGCACTGTTTATCGGTGCCATGTGCTGCGGTTTCTGTATGGCAACCATTAACCCGGCGGGGACCTTTCTAGCAGCCAATGCCGTCCATTCTTCCATCAGTTCATTGGCTATTGCCATTGTTACCGCATCGGCAAGTGTTGGGATTTTTGTCTCGCCAATTCTTTCAAACGCCGTGGCGAATGCCTGCGGGGGAGATATAACCATCAAATTTTTAATGGCAGCGATCGGACTGCTTGGAACTGCCTTATTAGCCTGGGTTGGTAATGTGATAATAGATAAAAACCAAAGTGGAGTCTGATTTAGATAACCGCTGGTTTCGGAAAAGTTCGGTTTTTTAGTATACCCGGCATGGAGCGATCTAACAATCGATGTCGAATCAGCTATATTGGTTAATGGACCATGAAACTGATTCAGTGGATGCGGGGTAAACCTATACCATGATGATCAGCATACAACCATTATTTTTATCCAATACATCAGTCTTTGTAAAGTCGATCCTGGTGTAAAATCAACGCTAACAGTTAAATTACGCGCAGTTCTTTTTTATTGATGTTTTAGGACAAATTGAGCTGGGAAAGTCGAGCTATTAAGCAACAAAACAAATGACGAAAAAACAGTCAAACTCAAAAGTATACTTGGGTTTGACTGTTTTTTAAGTATAACTTAAGCGATATTATTCGCGAATAAAATAACGCTTGACAAAGCGATAGAAACGGTTTACAATTTATTCACGAATAACTTATTCATGAATAAGTTGAAATTGAAAGGAAATAAAATGGAATTAAGTCAAGAAACCCAAAAAAAGAATCAGTTGTTTGAGAATTTATATGATGGAAAAATGCCGGAAAGGGTTCCAGTGTTCGTTAATGCAGACAATGCTTTTTGCTTGGAATATGCCGGATTTGGTCTTTTAAGTGAACAATATAGCATGGAAAAAAATATTGAAGCGTTTAACAAAGCAACAGAGGATTTTAATTCAGATGTTTGTTTTGGCGCAATGATAAGAATTCCGCATCTTTACAAAATACTCGGTGCAAGAAATTTTGTGCCTGGTTCAGATGGTTTTATTCAGCATCCAGAGATTGAAACCCTTAGAGAAGATGAATATGATGAATTTATTGCTGATCCTTATAAAACCATTTGGGAAAAAGTTATGCCTAGATTGTATTCAGAAATCGAAAAAGGTGGGTTTGTCAGTCATAAAGCAGTCACAAAAGCTTTTTTCACTTTCTATGCGACGATGAGTCAAATGGGGAGTGCCTGTGCTGAGATTTCAAATAAGCATGGTAAGTCTACCTATACTACGGCAAGTACATCATGCGCAGTTCCTTATGACATGTTGTCAGACCATTTGCGTTCGTTCAGTGAGTGTAGCAAGGATATTAGAAGACGACCTGAAAAAGTGATGGCAGCTTGTGAGGCGATTCTGCCAATGGCGGTTAAAGCTAGTATTTTGCCTAACTCAAATCGATATAACCGTACCTTCAATCCGCTGCACATGGGCCCTTACATGCGAGAAAAAGATTTTCAACGATTTTACTGGCCAACATTCAAAGCTTATGTGGAGGCTTTAGATGAAGCTGGTGTGGGTGTCAATATTTTTATGGAACAAGATTGGACACGCTATCTGGATTATCTGAATGAGTTACCTAAAGGATGTCTGATGTTTTTTGAATATGGTGATCCGAAGGTAATTAAAGAAAAGGTCGGGAAACGACATATCATCAGTGGTCTTTACCCAATGAGCATCCTTAAAACTGAAACCGAACAGGTGTGCATTGACAAAGCGAAAGAAATAATGGACATTCTGGCACCGGGGGGGAATTATATGTTCGGCTTTGACAAAGGAATACTTCGTCTCAAGGATGTCAATGTCAATAATTTAAAAGCTGTTTTAAATTTTGCCCAGGAATATGGGAAATATTAGGAGGATATTGAAATGAATAATGAATTCAATTCAGAATATTATGATTCGTTTATTGAAGCAATGCAGAAATATGAGATTCCAGAAAGTGCTTTTCCATTTACAGGTGAAACATTTCAAGGTATTGAAGAAATGTTCTTTGGATTTACCATGTTTTTAATCAGTTAACTCAGTAAGAAAGAGTATAGGCGATTAAGTAGATCGACGCAATGACTTATGAACGAGTTAGGTTAAAACCAGTGAATGTCATAAAACTGATTTTATTTAAGAAAGGATATAAAAATGTTAGATTTAAAACTATTAACACAGTCTTTGGGAGATTTGGAAGAAGACCAGGTAATGGACCAATTAAAAGAATTTGCAAAGACTAATCCGAGTGAAGCAGAAGCACTCGAAGCGGTTGCAGCATGTCAGGGAGGGATGTCAATTGTTGGGGAACTTTTTGAAAATGGAGATTATTTTGTTGGTGATTTGATTTTTGCCGGTGAATTATTGACTGAAGCCATTAATGTTTTAAAACCAGCTCTTGGCGGTGGTGCTTCTACTGTGATTGGAACCATTTTATTGGGAACTGTACACGGAGATTTACATGATATTGGAAAAAATATCTTCAGAAGCATGGCAGAAGCAGCGGGTTTTGAAGTTATTGATATCGGGATTGATGTTGAAGTTGAAGTTTTCGTTCAAAAAGCAAAAGAAATTAAACCACAGATTATTGGAATGAGTGGTGTTTTGACTTTGGCTATCGATTCCATGAAAGACACAGTGGATGCTCTTAAAGAAGCGGGAGTAGATGCCAAAATTATTATTGGTGGAAATCCGGTGACAAAAGAAGCGTGCGCTTTCGTTGGCGCAGATCGTTTCACAACAAATGCTGCGGAAGGTGTCAAAATTTGCCAGGAATGGTTATAAATAAGACAAGCGTTTTGCATTATTAAATCTGAGTACCATCGAATATTAAAGGAGACCAAGCGAATATGATTATTATTGGAGAAAAAATAAATGGAACAATACCGGTTGTAAAGGAAGCGATTGAAAAAAGAGATGCTACATTTATAGCTGATCGGGCGATTAAACAAACTGAAGCAGGTGCTCATTTCATTGACATATGTGCCAGTACA
>Ga0194136_1001807_pt1 | contig 10539 bp, 6 predicted proteins | sample TARM_MetaG_T3A_1_FD_134023 | JGI IMG/M metagenome (GOLD analysis project Ga0194136, IMG submission 134023) | Freshwater microbial communities from Pennsylvania, USA, analyzing microbe dynamics in response to fracking - TARM_MetaG_T3A_14 (version 2) | ecosystem: Environmental > Aquatic >...
CAGTACCCCGAACTCGGCACGCGCGATCTGTCCGCATGGCGGCTGGGCTTCTTTGGCGCCGCACCAATGCCGCCGAACGCGGCGACCAGCTTGCTCGCCACCTTGCCGCACGTGCAGTTCTTCCAGCTGTGCGGCCAGACCGAGGGCGGCCCGACCGGAATCTTCCTCACCCCGGACGAAGTACGCGCCCGCCCGGATGCCACCGGACGGATGTCCATCACCAATGCCGAGACGCGGATCGTCGATGACGAGGGCAACGACACCGCGGTCGGCGAGCCCGGGGAGATCATTTACCGAGGCGAGACCATCATGAAGGGCTACTGGAACAAACCCGAGGCCACCATGGATGCGCTCCGCAACGGCTGGCTGCACAGCGGCGACGTGGCGGTCCGGGACGCTGACGGGTATATCACAATCGTTGATCGGATGAAAGACATGATCATCACGGGCGGGCGCAACGTCTACTCGGTGGAGGTCGAACAGGCCCTCGCCAGCCACCCGGACGTGGCCGATGTGGCGGTCGTCGGGCGGCCGGACGAGATGTTCGGGGAGAGCATCATCGCCGTCGTCACCCCGGTTGAGGGCCGCGACGTCGCCTTGGAGTCACTCCGCGAGTACGGATCCCAGTACATTGCGGGTTATAAGCTTCCGCGCGAGCTCATCACCCGGCCCATTCCGCGTAACCCCTCGGGGAAGATTCTCAAGCACGTGCTGCGCGATGCAATCACGGAAGGCGCAGTCGCCACCAACTAGCAATCGGATAGCTCGTTAGGTTCCTCTGCTGATCCACCTGCCATTTGGCCCGCTCGGGGAGGGGTCGAGTTCGCGGGATACACGGCATCGTCTACTTGTCATAACGTCTGGATGTCGGCGTGGCCTGCTTAGTTGCTGGTGTTACACGTAGTGCGAGCAGCATTGGCGATGTCGCGAATCGCGCCGGTGGCATTGTCAATGTTCAGTGGCGGTTCCCATCGCTGTAGCGGCGGGTCCGGCCGCTGCGGAATCGGGAGCTGGCAGCAGGACCGATGCAGGCAGGTGTGCATTCAGTCCGTGAGCCGGGTCTGGCTAAGCGTCCGTCCGAGTTTTGATCGTCCGGAGCTCCTCGGCCCACGTCCGGGCGAGGGCGCGGCGACGTTTCGAATCGTCGGTTAGTGTGTCTGCGAGGCCGAGGCCACGTGCAATGTCTAGGGTTAGCTGGATGAGTCGGTGAGTTCGAGTGTCGGAGTCGTCGGCGTTCAATAGTTCGACAGCCATGGAATGGGCACTTCGGGCGAACTTGGCTTCGAGCGGTACGACACGCTCTCGTAGGTCGGGGTCTGCCGCTGCCGCTGTCCATACTTGGAGGGCGGATTTGAACACTGAACCGGAGTAGTGCCCGAAGAGAAGATCAACGACGTGTTGTTCGCGACTGACACCTTCCGGCGGGTCGCGGAGCTCTCCCATGATGTGGTCGGCGCTGGCCGACCACATGTGATCGAGGGCGGCCGTGATGAGGTCTTCCCGGGTGCGGTAATAGTGTTGCAGTGCACCTCGACTGATGCCCGCCTTCTCCGCGATGAGGCCGACTGTGGTCATGGCCCAACCGTGCGACATAAGGCACTCAACCGTCGTGTCGAGAAGTTTCTGGCGGGTCAGTTTGTTTCTGTCCTCCCGAGAGATGTAGTCTGCGGTCATTCTGCCCACCACGGGCGACGTTTTTCTAAGAAGGCTGCCATTCCCTCCCCGGCTTCTACGCTGTGGAACAGTTGGACTGACTGTTCGATGACTCGATCAGTTGACCGTTCGAACTCGGCCAGTATCTCATAATTGACCAGCTGTTTTGACTCGCGCAATCCCTGCGGTGAGCATGTCGCGAATGCAGCGCACAGTGTGTCGACGGCAGTATCGACCTCCTCCGCGACTTCGGTGACCAGTCCGTTGGTCAGTGCTTCCTCGGCGGAGATTGTTGAGCCAGTTAGCATCATGTGCGACGCCGCGCGCGAGGTCATGCGCGGCAGCACTGTCAGAGAGATTACCGAGGCAGCCAGTCCGAGGCGCGATTCGGTGAGACCGTAGGTTGAATTGCGGCCGGCGACGACTATGTCGCAGGCGGCGACCAGTCCCATACCGCCAGCCCGGACGTGCCCGTTAATCCGTCCGATGACGGGTTTGGGGGCTCGGAGGATGCTGTGCATCAGTTGCGTGGTCTGCTCCGCGCGGCGACGTGCAGGATCCACCCCTCCGTCGGTGACTGACGCGTCGACCAGGTCGGCGCCGGCGCAGAACGTTCCGCCTGTATGGGTCAGCACGATTGTTCGGACCGCGTCGTCCTGGGCGGCCACGGCAAAGCTGGCAAGGAGTTCGTCCACAAGCCGTTCGGATAGTGCGTTGCGATTGTGGGGCGAGTCCAGAGTGAGCGTTGCTATTCCGCCGGCGCGTTCCGCCCGGACCAGCGGGCCAGTGACGGTCATGTCGCCTCCGCCTCTTCATCGGATGCGGTGATCACGGCGAGGGGGGCGTCCACTTCGACTTGGTCGCCCTGACTGACGAGCACCTCGCTCACCTCACCTGTGACGGCAGCTGTGACGGAGTGTTCCATTTTCATCGCCTCGATCCATAGAATTGGCTGCCCCTTTTCGACGAGGTCACCCGGTTTGACCGCAACTCGGATTACGGCGCCGGGCATCGGGGCGAGCAGAGAGCCCTCTGCGACCGCTTGCGCGGGATCGATGAAGCGAGCGGTTTCGCACAGGGCGACTGCGCCGCGCGGCGTGTCCACGTGCAGCACGTTCGCGCCCGAACTCCCCCCACCGTAGCGGGCGACGTCGAAAGGCAAGACCACGCCGTCGACCTCGATCCGTACGCGGGTGGGGCTTGCCGAGACGACGTGAATTGTCTCTATCGACTCGGGGACGCTGCCCGGTGCCAGCACGATTCCGGAACGGTCGAGCCGGTACTTGATCTCGTACTCGTCGGTCTCCGTGCGAAAACCACGCGACTGGAAAGGGTGGCCGACATTGCGCCAGCCTAGGGGGGCCGCGATGCCCATCGGAGCTGATTCTTGCTCGCCGGTGGCGACCGCGATCGCCGCAGCGATGGCGGCGAGCCGCTCCGTCTCAAGGGAGGCGAGTGGGGCAGCGAGAGTGGCGAGCCCGTGACGGTCGAAGAAGGCGGTGTCGATCTCGCCGGCGAGGAATGCAGGGTGGAGCAGTGTCCGCACGAGCAGGTCCCGATTCGTACGCAGCCCGTGAACCTGGGCACGGGCCAGTGCAGTGGCGAGAATGCGGGCGGCTTCCGGGCGGGAGTGGGCGAACGAGATTACCTTGGCGAGCATGGGGTCGTAGTGCACCCCGACCTCGTCGCCGTCGACTACCCCGGAATCAAGCCGCAGGCCGGGCGAGGTGAGTACGGCGAACTCGGTTGCGGTCTCCTGAACCAAGAAGCGATGGACGGGGCCGGCTTGGGGTTGCCAGTCGCGCGCCGGATCCTCGGCGTAGAGGCGGGCCTCGATCGAATGGCCGACTGTGGCCGGCTCTCCACCACTTAGAGGCTCTCCGTTCGCGACGTCGATCTGCAGTGAGACGAGGTCCAGTCCCGTCGTGCACTCGGTGACAGGATGCTCGACCTGCAGTCGCGTGTTCATCTCCAGGAAGAAGAATTCACCGTCGTTGTCGGCGAGGAATTCCACGGTACCGGCGCCCACATAACCGATGGATTCTGCGGCGGTGCGGGCGGCATCGTACAGTCGGGCACGCATGGCTGCGCCGATCTGCTCGACTAGCGGGGACGGTGCTTCCTCGATCACCTTCTGGTGGCGTCTTTGGATAGAACACTCACGCTCGCCGACCGCCCACACGCTTCCGTGCATGTCGGCCATCACCTGAACCTCGATGTGGCGGCCCGCCTCGATGTATCTCTCACAGAACACGGTGTCGTCGCCGAATGCGGACGCCGCTTCTCTCGCCGCGTACGACAGCTCGGCCGGTAGGTTCGCAAGATCTCGCACGATTCGCATTCCCCGGCCGCCCCCGCCCGACGAGGCCTTGATCAGCACGGGCAGCTCAGCTTCGGTGATGGATGCCGGGTCGAGACGTCCCAAGACCGGCACCCCTGCCTCTGCCATGATCCGTTTGGACTCGACCTTTGACCCCATGAGGTCGATGCTCTCCGGCGTTGGGCCGATCCAGATCAGTCCAGCCGCTCGCACCTCCCGTGCGAACCCGGCGCTTTCGGACAGGAAACCGTAACCCGGGTGGATGGCGTCTGCTCCGGCGGCGAGTGCCGCCTTGATTATCAGGTCACCGCGAAGATAGGTGTCGGTCGGTGTCGAGCCCGGAAGCCGGACCGCGGCGTCGGCTTCGGTGACGAACGGGCTGTCTGCGTCGGCGTCGGAGAACACAGCGATGGTGCCGAGTCCACGACGTCGACAGGTGGCAAATATCCGGCGGGCGATCTCCCCGCGGTTTGCGACGAGCACGGTCGTTGCGGTCGACGCTGATGGCGTACTGACAGGGGTGTGCTGGGTGTTCACTGCGGGCTCACATTCGGAAGACGCCGAAGGACGTGGTGCCTTCGATCGGTGCGCTGTGGATGGCGGACAGACTCAATCCGAGGACGGTGCGGGTGTCTCGGGGGTCGATGACACCGTCGTCGTACAGGTGGCCGGATAAGAAGGCCGGCAACGATTCGGAGTCGATCTGTTCCTCGATGGCAGCGCGGACCGCGGCGTCGGCTTCTTCGTCAAATTCCTTGCCCTGGGCCAGCGCCGACGCCCGGCTAACCGTGGAGATCACGCCCGCGAGTTGCGTTCCGCCCATGACGGCCGAGCGGAGCGTCGGCCAACTGAACACGAATCGTGGATCGAAAGCGCGTCCGCACATCCCGTAATGGCCCGCGCCGTAGGAGGAACCGAGGAGCAAGGAGATGTGCGGGACTTTCGAGTTGGAGACGGCGTTGATCATCATTGCGCCGTGCTTGATGATGCCGTTTTGTTCGTACTCCTTGCCCACCATGTACCCGGTGGTGTTGTGCATGAACAACAGTGGCGTGTTCGATCGATTGGCGAGTTGGATGAACTGGGTCGCTTTCTGCGCCTCCTCCGAGAACAGCACACCGCGGGCGTTGGCCAGGATGCCGACGGGATGCCCGTGGATGCGTGCCCAGCCGGTGACCAGCGACGTGCCGTATCTGGATTTGAACTCGTCGAAGTCGGAACCGTCGACGACCCGGGCGATCACCTCGCGCGGGTCGAACGGGATTTTCAGATCTGGTGGCACGATGCCGAGCAGCTCAGCCTCGTCGTATAGGGGGGACACCACCTCTGTAGACACGGCCGGGCCGGACTTCGTCCAGTTGAGTCGTGACACGATCTGGCGGCCGATGCGGAGGGCGTCCTGCTCGTCGAGAGCGTAGTAGTCGGCCAAGCCGGACACTTTGGCGTGCATGGCCGCTCCGCCGAGCGACTCGTCGTCGGTGATCTCTCCCGTGGCCGCCTTGACCAGTGGGGGACCTCCGAGGAACACCTTCGATCGGTTCTCGATCATCACGATATGGTCGCTCATGCCGGGGATGTACGCTCCTCCGGCCGTCGAGTTGCCGAAGACCAGCGCGATCGTGGGGATCCCCTCGGCAGAGAGTTGAGTGAGGTTGCGGAACATCGCCCCACCGGGGACAAAGATGTCCTTCTGGGTGGGCAGATCGGCGCCGCCCGATTCCACGAGATTGATGACCGGAAGGCGGTTCTGTCGCGCGATGTCGCCCATGCGGAGGATCTTGCGCATCGACCACGGATTGAGTGAACCGCCCTTGTCAGTCGGGTCGTTGGCAACGATCATGCACTCGACACCGCTGACGACACCGATGCCGGAGACAACAGCGGCGCCGACGGTGAACTTCGAACCCCATGCGGCGAGAGGGCACAGCTCCAGAAACGGTGTGTCCCGGTCGACGAGGAGCTCGATCCGCTCTCGAGCAGTGAATTTATCGCGGTCGTGGTGCCTGGCGACGGCCTTCTCCCCGCCGCCGGCGAGTACCGCGGTCAATTCCTCTTCGATGCCGGAGAGCTTCTCGATCATGGAATCGAGTGCCACCCGGTAATCGTTGCTGCGTGAGTCAAGTGTGCTGTTCAGCATGGTCATGATCGGTATCCCAAGTGTTTGGCTGCAAGTGCGGTGAGGATTTCGGACGTGCCTCCGCCGATACCGAGAATGCGCATGTCACGGTATTGCCGTTCGACTTCGATTTCGCGCATGTAGCCGAGTCCGCCGAACAGCTGCACTGCCCTGTCGACGACCCATTCGCCGGCCTCCACCGCAGTGTTCTTCGCGAAGCAGACCTGCGCGATGACGTCTTCGCCTCGCATATCGGCATCGACGACGGCACGGCAGTATGTCCGGGCGACATCTATCCGGCGGGCCATCTCTGTCAGGGTGTTCTGTACGGACTGACGGCTGATGAGTGGTTCGCCGAAGGTCACTCGATCCTGGCACCATTGTTCGGTCAGTTCGAGTGCGCGCTGCGCGCCCGAGTAGGCCTGTGCCGCCAAGAAGACGCGCTCGGAGACGAACGCTTGAGAGATCAAATCGAATCCCGCGTTCTCTGGCCCGATGAGGTTCCTCACGGGGACCCGAACGTCGTCGAACGTCAGTTCGGCGGTGTCTGAGGCGTTCCATCCCATCTTTTCGAGCTTTCGGCTCACGGAGAAGCCGGGTGTGTCGGTGTCGATGACGATCAGCGATACGCCGGACGCGCCGCGCCGCTCGGGTCCGCCGGTGCGGACCGCTGCGACGACGAAGTCAGCGCGACACCCAGAGGTGATGAAGGTTTTTGAGCCGTTGATGACGAAGTGGTCTTCATCTCGTCGGGCTGTGGTGCGCAGGTGCCCGACATCGGAACCGCCGCCGGGTTCGGTGATGGCCAACGCTCCGATCCGGTCGCCGGCGAGGGTGGGTACCACCCAGGTGTCGATCTGCCACTGGTCGCCCGCAGTGACGATGTGCGGCACTGAAATCCAGCAGGTGAGTAAGGAGGCTTGGACTCCGCCCGAGGAGCCGGCTTCGTGCAGGGCTTCGCAGACGGTGACCTGGTGACGCAGATCCCCGCCGCCACCGCCAGCGTGTTCGGGAAATTGAGGGCCGAGCAGGCCCAATGCTCCGGCTTTGCGGTGGAGTACCCGGGGGATCTCGCCGGCACGCTCCCATTCCTCCAGGTGCGGGAGGATCTCTCTTTGTGCGAAGTCGCGCGCGGTGGATCGCAATGAAGTGATCTCGTCCGATTGCCACGGGTTGGCGCTCACTGGTCTGCCTCCGTAAGAACTAGCTCGGGGATGTCAATAGTGCGGGAGCGCAACCATTCACCCAGTGCTTTGGCTTGCGGGTCGAAGCGGGCGTTGTATGCGACGCCCTCGCCGAGGATTCCGGCGAGGACGAAATTGACGGCATGAAGATTGGGTAACACGGTGCGGGTCACCTCCAGATCCGCACACTCCGGCAGCATGCGTCGCAGCTGCTCGATCGTCAGGGCCTCGGCAAGCCAGTCGAAGGCAGCCTCGTCGCGCACCCAGACCCCGATGTTTGCGTTGGGGCCCTTGTCTCCGCTGCGAGCGCCGGCGATCGTCCCCAGCGGTAGCCGGCGCATCGGCCCCCAGTAATCGGGGTGTGACGAGGCCGCGTCGCCGCCGTCGTCCGCCGCTCGGTGATCGGTGTGAGCGGGAACGAGGTCGGTGGTCACCTCGGGTGCCGCGATCGGGATTCGTTTTCCGTCGGGCAGCACTGCGGTGTGATCGACGTCCTCCTGTGTGATGTAGCCCGGAGTAAACACCCCGTAGGTACTGCCGGCCGACGGCGGCGCCGTCGTGTGGAAACCCGGGACCGTTCCGAGTGCGATTTCGATGACCGAGTTGGAGAACTTCCGCCCGACTTTCTCGCGATCGTCGTCGCGTGCGACCACGGTCAGACGGGCGCTCGCCAATTCTTCCGTGGGGGAGTCGATGCGGTCGGTCCGGGCCAGCTCCCACGACAGTTCTCGAGGTCTGGCGGGCAGCGCGTCTTCGACCTGCCTGCGAACCAGGTCGGCTTTGGCCTCGATATCCAAGCCGGTGAGTATGACACTGACTTCGTTGCGAACCCCGCCGATGCTGTTGAGTGAGACCTTGAGCTCCGGTGGTGGAGCCTCGCCCCGGACACCGCTGATGCGCACGCGATCCTGTGCCTCTTGAGACAGGACAATGGAGTCGAGACGGGTGGTGACGTCCGGCCCGGCGTACCGGGCGTCGGTCACCTCGTAGAGGAGTTGGGCGGTCACCGTGTCGACGGTGACCGCTCCACCGGTTCCCGGGTTTTTGGTGACAACACTGCTGCCATCGGCCTCGATCTCGACAATCGGAAAGCCTGGTCGCATCAGGTCAGGAATCTCCCTGAAGAAAGAGAGATTTCCTCCGGTGGCCTGTGTGCCGCACTCGATGACATGCCCCGCGACAGTCGCTCCGGCGAGTTCGTTGAAGCTTTCCCTGCCCCAACCGAAGTGGTGGATCGCAGGCCCGGCGACAAGCGATGCGTCGGTGACCCGACCGGTGACCACGATGTCGGCACCCGCCGCAAGGCAACTCGCGATGCCGAACCCTCCCAGGTAGGCATTCGCCGACAGGGGGCTGCCCAGCCCGAGTTCCTCTGAACGGCTGGTGACGTCGTCGCCGTTTAGGTACGCGATGCTCGGTGTGAGGCCAAGCGAGTCGGCGATGTGCTGCAGTGCCTGCACCAGGCCTGCGGGATTGACCCCTCCGGCGTTCACCACGATGCGCACGCCCCGATCAAGCGCCATGCCCATGCATTCCTCCATCTGTCGGAGGAAGGTCTTTGCGTACCCGGTGCTGGCATCTTTCGCCCGGTCTTTGGCGAGGATCAGCATGGTGAGTTCGGCGAGATAGTCACCGGTGAGAACGTCGAGTTCTCCGCCGCCAAGCATTTCTCTCATCGCCGAGAAGCGGTCGCCGTAGAAGCCGGAACAGTTCCCGACCCTCAAAGACGGTGCGGTGGGGGAGGCCATGCCAGGTCGATCCCTTCGTCAATGTGCTTGATAGCAAGAAGTCGACGACGGGGAGCGCATCGGCTCGGCCTGGTAATCATCGGCGCTATCACTGGAACCATCGCACAACCGACAAACCTAAGCAAGCATGCTTGCTTAGTTTGGGTCTGCAACTTACAGTGGTCTCGATCACACCGGCCATCGCCGGAAAAGACTGCCCCACTTTCGTGACCGATTGGACGTGTTCATGGATAACGGCTTCGGCAATTGGCCTTCGCTGCATCGCCTCCGTAACCCTCGGCGCATCGCGCTGCTCGATGGCGAGACCGGACTGGGCTTGTCCTACGAAGAGCTTGACCTGCGAACCAACGCACTGGCGGATGTGCTGCGCGGCATGGGCGTGGCCAAAGGGGACCGGGTCGCCCTGGTCACGCTGAACAGTCCACACATGCTCGAGGTCCTATGTGCCGTTGCCAAGCTGGGCGCGATCTCCGTGCCGGTCAACTATCGACTGTCGCCTCCCGAAATCCGATTCATTCTTGAGGACTCAGGCGCGGAAATCGTCTTCACCTCGACCCAGACATCCGAGACGGTCCGTGACGCCGTCGCTGGGACCCCCGTGCGGGAACAAATCGAGATTCCGTCGGCGGCCCAACGTAAAGACTCGGTGAGCTCGACCTACGAGAACATGGTGAGCGCTGGCGACACCGACCGCGTCGAAGAGGACATCGATCGCGATGACCTCGGCATGTTGATGTACACCTCCGGCACGACCGGCCCCCCGAAGGGGGCCATGCTCACCCACGACAACATCCTGTGGAACGCCATTAACAACTTCACCCTCGCCGGGGAAGGGCTCACCCCGCGCGACATCAATCTCGCGGCTGCCCCGCTTTTCCACATCGGTGCGCTAGGCATCTTCACACTTCCACTGCTCTACGCGGGCGGGACGACCGTGATCATGGAGTCATTCGCTCCCGAGCAGTGGCTTGATGCCGTCGATCGCTACCGTCCCACGCTCGCATTTTGCGTCCCTGCGATGTGGGCGGCACTCGACGTCTCGCCCACCATTGACAGGCGCGACCTCGGTTCTCTGCGGTACGTCCTGTCCGGCGGTGCGCCCTGCCCGATCGTTCTCATCGATGCCATGCGCGAACGCGGGTTGACGTTCGTCGAGGGCTTCGGTCTCACCGAGACCGCCCCGTTTGTCGCGGCCCTTAACGGAGATGAGGTCGTTGACCATGCTGGTTCGATCGGAAAACCAGTAGTGCACGTGGATCTGCGGATTGTCAACGAGATGGACGAGGATGTGGACCCCGGGGAGACCGGCGAGCTCGCGATCCGCGGCCCGAACGTCTTTGCTGGCTACTGGAACAACGCCGAAGCCACCGAAGACGTACTTAAAGATGGGTGGTTCCTGTCAGGTGACCTCGCGCGCAGGGATGACGAGGGCTACTACTCGATTGTCGACCGCAAGAAAGACATGATCATCAGCGGCGGCGAAAATGTCTACGCCACCGAGGTCGAGCAGGTGCTCTA
>Ga0194136_1001808_pt1 | contig 10537 bp, 11 predicted proteins | sample TARM_MetaG_T3A_1_FD_134023 | JGI IMG/M metagenome (GOLD analysis project Ga0194136, IMG submission 134023) | Freshwater microbial communities from Pennsylvania, USA, analyzing microbe dynamics in response to fracking - TARM_MetaG_T3A_14 (version 2) | ecosystem: Environmental > Aquatic >...
ACTATCGCTTGCCCGCATCGGTGAGATCCTCCGGATTCGCGATGACGGACAGGCACCTTGCGCTCACGTCGACACGCTCCTGGTGACTCGACTGGACGAGATCGACCAGCAGATAGCCGACCTCTTGCAGCTGCGTCAGACAGTCACCCAGCTCCAGACCGCCAACCGCACAGTGGACCCTGCGACCTGCCAAGCCGAAACGATCTGCCGCTACCTCTGACTGGCGGAGCTGTGGCCCATTCGGGACGCACCTGGCTTCCCTGCCGGCCGGTGGCCACGACCCGGCAGGGGGTGTTGATGCGGGCAGTGGGGGTTGTCAGGTGAGTCTCATGGTGGTCAGGCAGGTGAGGTCCAGGTCCCCGGTGGCGATCGGAACAGTGGCCGATTTGTCGTCGCAATCAATGGTGAGCGTGGCAGTGATGTCTCGCGGTAGCCAGAATCCGAGGAAGCCGTTGTCATAGGTGGTGCGTGGTTCGTCGATGAGGGTGTCTCCGGTGGCGGTATCGGTGACGGTGACCTGCACCTGGTGCGGATGGGCGGGGCCGGGCAGGTGCGGCAGTATCTCTGGGGCCGCCCACCAGGCATATAGCCCGGATGCCGCGGGTAGCGTGGTCAGGTCTCCGAGCGGGTGGGTGGTGGAACTCAGAGCCGCGATCGTGGCCGCCGGGCCGAGGGGGTCAGGGGCGGTCATGCCAGTAAGCCTGATAATCCGTCGGTGGCGTCGAGGTAGCCGACATCGCGCAAGGCCGCCTCGAGAATCCGGACATATGGAAGGCGCAGTTCAGCAGCCATGCCGTTGAGGGTCGTTCGGGCCGGCAGGCCGCGCAGGCCGTGGGTGCGCCACAGGTGCAGATTCTGGCGGGTGATCCCGATTCGGCGGGCCAGCTCGGCCTCACTGACGCCGTAGGCGCGCTTGTGGGCGTCGATGAGCTCGACCAGGTGAGGAGTCTCCATAGCTCCGAGTGTCCAGGTGCGCCACAGGTATCGTCAAGGGATAGTTAACGCTTGCGACAAGTTCTGCTTTACATAACGACAATTATCGGCGCTAACATTGCGGGAGTGCCGGTAGTTGCGCTTACTGCCGTCTACCTGCGGTGATGGTGTCGTTATGAGGGTTTGGATGGTGGGGTTAGGCGACGGCTTCGAAGTGCAGTCGTAGGCCGAGGGCGCGGGAGACTTTGATGACGGTGGCCAGGGTGGGGTTGCCGTTGGGTGAGAGTGCTTTGTAGAGGCCTTCGCGGCTGATTCCGGCTTGGCGTGCGATTTCGCTGAAGTTGCGTGAGCGGGCGATGTCTCCGAGGGCGTGGGCGATGACGGTGGGGTCGTCGTCGCTTTCTTCGATGATGGCTTCCAGGTAGGCCGCGACGTCTTCGACGGTGTTGAGGTGCGTCGAGGGGTCAAAGTGGGTGAAGGTTTCGGTGTTCATTGGAATTCTCCTTGTGTCCGTCGCCAGTGTTCGGCGATCTCGTGCGCTTTTGTGATGTCTGCTTGTTGGCTGGATTTGTCCCCCCCGGCGAGGATGAGGATCAATTGGTCCTGGTGGCGGAGGTAGTAGATGCGGTAGCCGGGTCCGTAGTTCAGGCGCAGTTCCGAGACGCCGTGCCCGACGGATCTGACGTCTCCGGGGTTGCCCGAGGCCAGGCGTCTGATTCGGACGAGCACCCGCGCGGCGGCGTGTCTGTCTTTGAGCTTTGTCAGCCAGCGGTTGAAGGTGTCTGACCAGAGGATCTCGATCACGTGTGTCAACTGTAGTTCGCACCAGGTGTGTGGATCAACCACTGCCACACGCTTCGGTCTTGGGCGGGGCGGGTGGCCCAGGGGTGCTGCCCGGGCGGTGATCAGGGCCGGGGTGGCAGTGGAAATGGTGTGGTGAACTCGGTGAACCACTGGCTGGGGGTGAGCTGTACCCCGCCGATGAGCCCGGTGACTGCGTCGACGGGCAGGTCATAGAGGGTCAGGACGTCGTTGTCCTGGAAGAGGTCTTCGGCCAGGTCTGACCACGACTGGCCGGTCGCGGTGGTGGTGCGGTGGAGGATGAGGTGCAGTGCCATTTCTTCGCCGGTGCAGCGGGGTACGGGTGCGCCCCACCGCTCGGTGTCCTCGGCCAGCCGGGAGGCGCAGTCGGCGAACTGGTAGCGCCAGAACCTGCTCTGGGCGTACGTGCACGCCGGCAGGGCGGCGAGGATGTGTCGCTGACCGGGGCCCACTGCCGCGGTACCGAGCGCATCAGCAGCGGTGCGGATTTCGGTCGCGATCTGGTGCGCCGTGGTGGCGAGGATGCCCGCACGCCTGTGGCCGACGGTGTCGATGAGTTCGGCGAACTCGGCATCGAGATTCGACACTGCCACGCTCCTGGTCCGGACGAAGAAGGTGGCACTGATTCTAGTGGCCCTCCCGCGTGCGAGGCGCTCGTGCGCCCCTGGGCTGTGCGCCGGCGCGGCCCTCGTCGCCCGGGTGGCGTTCTCCACTGGCGGGGCTCGCGCCCGGCCCGCGGTGCCAGCGTCGCGAAGGGGTGGTCGACGCCCGCCCGATCGGGTAACATGGGTAACGAATAACGGTACCGATTACCCGTTACCGGACCTGGAGAGGTTGTCATGTCGACGTCGGAGAAGATCGCTCGAGCCTATGGGGTGCTCGTTGCGCGAGGGGACAAGGTCACCGTGCGCAGCGTGCAGCGCGAAGCGGGGGTGCGCATCGGTGAGGTGGCGGCGTGGATGCGCGAGCATGCCGCTGGAGCGGCCGGGGATGTGCCGGAGGCCCCGGATTTGTCGGAGGCGATGTCGGCGATGGTGGCCTCGGTGTGGGCCGCGGCGTGGAAGCGGGCCGCCGAGCAGGCGGACGAGGCGACCGCTGTGGCGCTGGATGCAGCCCGCGGCGGCGAGGCCGACGCCCTGGAGGCGGCCGAGCACGCTGCCGGTGAACGCGACGATGCTGTCACGGTCCGCGACCGCGCCCTTGGCGAGCTCGAGGGAGTGCGCGGCGAGCTCGAGCAGCTGCGCGGGCAGCTCGAGACCGCACGCCAGGACGCGGCGGTCGCGCGCGCTAAGGCCGAGGAGTCCGACCGGGCACGGGTCCGGGCGGAGGCCACCTCGGACACCTTGCGTGAACTGTTGGACGCGTTTCGTTCCTCCGGGCAGGCCGCCGATGACAAGTAGCGATCCGCACGGTGGTGGTCTTGTCGTGTCGAGCCGGGCGAGCACACTGACAAAGCAGGACAGGCACTGACCAAGTGGCTCGGACCTCCGCCGGTTGAGTTCGGGATGTAACGGGACGAACGCCAACACGGGAGGGGTGTCATGTGGGACGTGCAGACCGCGGTACAGGCCGTGGCGGTGGTCGCTGTGGCCTCGCTTTTGGTGCCGCCGTTGGCACGCGGCATCGGGGGCATCTGCGCGGTGATCGGCTTCTGTGGGGTGGTGCAGTCGAGCTCCTGGGCGCCGACGGTGATGGCGTTGGGGCTGGTGGCATGGTTCGTCGGGCACTGGTCGTTCGCGGTGCGTATCGATGTGCATTACCGGTCGCGTCTGGCACGTGTGGTGATCGATAGGACGCTGCTGCGGTGGACGATTCCGCGTTACTGGCAGTTGCGCCGCCAAAGACGCATGGCGGCCGCCCGCTGACACTTCCCACCCGACCGATACAGCAATGGCCCCACCGAAGTGGTGGGGCCATTGCTGTTGGTGTGTGGTGTCCGAGTCTAGAACAGTGGGGGCTCGTCTAGGGGTGCGGTGTTGCCGCAAGCTTGGGCGTAAGCCTTGGGGTTCCAGCCGCCGGAGACCGCGTCGCGGACGGCGAGGGAGCGGGCGTGCCGGTCGTGGCGTTCGGTGGTGTTGCGGATGATGCCGGTGCGTCCGCAGGCGACCGCGTAGAGCAGGTTCGCTGATTGGGTGGAGGCGATGAGATGGCCGGGGTCTAGGCGCACGCACAGGGGTTCGTTGCAGCGGTGCTCACCGATCGCCTCGGCGGTCAGTTGGCCGGCGACTAGGAGCGCGAAGCGGTGTGCGTACTCGGTTCTGCTGACGCCGCCTTGTCGCCAGGTGATCCGTCCGTATCCGTCGGAGATGGCGCCGGTCCAGATGTGGCATCCATTGCCCGGGGCGCGCACGACACGTGAGTAAAACGCGGCGATCGCTGCTTCGGTCGGGGGCAGTGTCGAGTCGTACGGCCTGGACCGCCTTGCGGCAGGTCGGGGCCGGGGGCAGGCGTCCATTCCCGGCAGCGGCATGTCCTCGAACCATCCGCCGGAGACGGGCTCAGTGCTGTTGGTCACCGTTGGTGTCCGCTGAGGTCTGATCCGCCGCTGGCGTGTCACCGCCGTCGGCATCGTTGACCGTGTCGTCGGTGTCCGTGGTGTTGTCCTTCGCGGCGCGGATCGCCGCCCCGACCTCGCGGGCGGACAGGCCGGTCATCTCCGCCAGGTCCGCCTGCGCCACGCCCAGGTCCCGAAGCTCGACCAGCGCATCGCCGAGGGCGATCTGCGCGTCATCGCGGGCATCGATCGCCGAGAACACCGCGACCAACTTGGCCTCGCGCTTGCGCGCCCGCTCCAGCTCGTCGGCCATCGCCTGACGAGCCCTCGCGCGTGCGGTTTGTGAACGCGAATCAGTCCTGGTAGCCGCCATGTGATCGACCCTATTGCCCCACCATCGCCGCCGCAATGCCCAACCACCATGCCGCCGTCATCGTCGCGCCGCCCTGGTCCCCGATCGCCGCACCACATCTAGCACTAGCCGTGCTAGATCATCCTCGCTGTCGCTCGTCACAAACTGCCACACACAGTATGCACTTCTAGTGAATGATGGGAAACACCTGGTCAGGGCCCTGCGGCCTCGTGGGGCGTAGACGCCCCGCCACCGGCCGCATACGCTGGAGGCCGTGATGAGTCTGCGAGCGGTTCACTCAGGGACTGGATACCAGTACCTGCTGCGCTCGGTGGCGACCCATGACGCCGACCCCGAAGGCAAGTCACTGTCGGACTACTACGCCGCCAAAGGCACCCCACCGGGGGTCTGGATCGGCTCCGGACTGACCGGATTGAACTCCGAGACCGCGACCGGCGGGGCCACCGTGATCGAGGAACAGATGGCCGCCCTGTACGGCGAGGGACTGCACCCGGACACCGACCAGAAGATGGCCGACGGCGCCCCCCTCGCGGCCTGCAAGTTGGGCCGAAGTTTCCCGATCTACACCGGCGGCGTCGAGGTCCTTCAGGCTATCGCCACCGCCGAGAAAACCTTCCTCGACGTCGAGGGACGGCGCCCCACCGTCGAGGAACGAGGCCAGATCGCCGAAAGTACGGCCCGCCCGTTCTACACCAAGGAGTTCGGCTACGAGCACGCCTCCGGGGAGGACGTCATCGCCTGGGTCAACCGGGAACGCGACCGCGTCAAACAAGCCGTCGCCGGATTCGATTTCACGTTCTCTCCAGTGAAAAGTGTCAGCGTCTGGTGGGCACTGGCCGACGAGACCACCGCCTCCCACATCGCCGCGCTGCATCACGAAGCCGTCGCCGAAGCCTTGGCGTGGGCCGAGGACAACGCCATCTACACCCGGGTCGGGACCGGAGGCATAAAACAGGTCAAAACCGGCGGGATCATCGCCTCAGAGTTCACCCACTTCGACACCCGAGGCGGCGACCCGGACCTGCACTCGCACGTGCTGATCGCCAACAAAGTCCAGGCCCCCGACGGGCGCTGGCTCTCCCTGGACGGGCGGGCCATCTTCCAGATGCATCAGGCGATCTCGTCGCGCTACGACGCGATCCTGCACGACAAACTCACCCGGAGAATGGGCGTGGAATTCCAGGCCCACTACCCGCACCCGGACAAGGCACCGATCTGGGAAATCGCCGGCATCGACCGCAAGCTGATCGACGCGTTCTCCTCACGACGGGCGATGGCCCGCCCGGTCTACAACCAGCTCGTTGCCGACTACGTCGAAAGGCACGGCCGCCAACCCGGACAACGCGCCTCGTATGCCCTGTGGCAGAAAGCCATCCTGGATACCCGCGACGCCAAAAAGCCGGCCCTTTCGCTGGACGAGCACCGCGCCGGCTGGCGCGAGGTGGCCGCACAGATCGTCGATGAGCACGCTCTGGACACTCTCACCGACCGGGTCACCCGGCACGGCAAGGCCGGAGTCGAGCGGGACATCTTCAACGCCGACACTCATGCCCGTGTCGTGGCCCAGCGGGCAGTGGAGGCGGTGACGGCCAGGCGCGCACAGTTCCGCCGCTCGCACGTTCAGACCGCGGTGTCGACCGCACTCAAGGGCTACGTGTTCACCGGCGAGCAGACCCTGGAACAGGCGCACCAGGCGGTGATGGACACCGCCATGGATGAGTTGGCCATCCCTTTGACCCCACCAGAAATCCTGGACCTGCCGGGTGCGCTGACCCGTCCGGACGGGGCCGGGGTGGACCGGCACGCCAACACCGAAAAGTTCACCACCCACGCCGTCCTGGACGCCGAGCAGCTTGCCCTGGATGCTGCGCGTACCCCGGTCGCGCTCACCGCCCCGGCAGCGGTCCTCGAGCATGTCCTGGCCGAACACGAGACAAGCGAAGGGTGGAGTCTGAATGCCGGTCAGCGGGCGCTGGCCGGGCACCTGGTCGGGGCCGGAACCCTGCTCGCTGCCGGCGTCGGACCGGCCGGCACCGGCAAGACCGCCTCCATGAAGATCGTCGCCGACACCTGGCACTCCACGGGCCGAAACATCATCGGACTGGCCCCCTCGGCGGCCGCCGCTGCCATCCTGTCCGAGGACATCGGCGCCGACTGCCACACCATCGACTCACTGACGTTCACGTGGCTGGGCCGCAACCCCAACCAGTCCGGACGCACCCTCGCAGCCCTGCCGGTGGCCATCGCCCCCGGCGACATGCTGCTGGTGGATGAAGCCGGCATGGCCAGCACCGAGAACCTGGCCGCCTTGACCGAGATCGCCGCCGAATCCGGGGCCGTCCTGCGTCTGGTCGGCGACCCCAAACAGCTTTCGGCCGTGGAGACCGGAGGCCTGCTGGCCGACCTGACCCGCACCCCGGGAACCCCCGAACTGCGCGAGGTCATGCGCATGGGCTCAGACACCGACCAAGCCGAAGCCACCTTGGGCCTTCGTGACGGTGACACCGACGCCCTTGGCCTCTACACCGACCGGGGATGGCTCACCGGCGGGCACCGGGAGCAGATGCTCACCGACGCCGCACACGCCTTCCTGGCAGACACTGCTGCTGGCCGTCGCTGTCTGGTGATCGCCTCCACCAACACCGACGTCGATACCCTCAACGACCTCATCCGCGCCGACCGCATCAGCATCGGGCTGGTCGACGACACCCACACCATGCGCGTGTCCCGGGGCGATGCCGTCGGTGTCGGGGACACCGTCATCGCCCGCACCAACGCCACCCTCCACACCGACAACGACCGCACCCCCCTGGGCCGGGTCATCAACGGCCAACTGTTCACCGTCACCGGCATCACCGACGACGGCGCCCTGGCCGTGCGGGACCAGAACACCGGCGACGACATGCTCATCCCCGCCAGCTACGCCCACACCAACATCCACCTCGGATACGCCAGCACCATCCACCGCGCCCAAGGCGCCACCGTCGACACCACCCACGCCGTCATCGACAACACCGTCGACCGCGCCGGCCTATACGTGGCCATGACCCGCGGCAAAAAAGAAAACCGTGCCTACACGGTGTGCGAGCACTCCCTCGACCTGGGCGCCGAAGACGCCCACATGCACTCGGCCGGCGACCAGAACGCCCCCACACCCACACAGGTCCTCACCGGTGTGCTGGGCCGCGACACCCGCAACACCTCAGCCATTGACACCCTGCGGCAGGAATACACCACCGCCACCGCACCCGAACGCCTCGAACAGCTCTACCGCCACGGCGCAGAACTGGCCGCCCAAACCTTCACCGCGAACACCCTGCCCGACTACCTCGACGCACTCCCCCGCACCCACACCCACCAACTCGAGGCCGACCCCGCAGCGCGGGCTGACCTCGAACACGCCTGGACCGAAGCAGCCCAAGCAGGCCTGGACCCCCGCGAACTGTGGCTCGAGGCCACCGACAACCTCGACACCGCGACATCCGCCGGCGCCGTCATCGCCCACCGGATACGTCACGTGACCAGAGAACACGGCGAACCCGGCGCCCTGCCCACTCCCCCACCAGAAACCACCACAGGCGACTCCGAACTCGCCACCTGGCTCACCACCACCCGCGAAAAGCTCACCAGAACCACCCCGGACGGCACCAGCACGCCCGACGCCGACGACTTCGTCGCCTCCTACCTCGAACACCGCGCCGCAGAACACGAGCATGGACCGGACGTCGAGCCCCTGGGTGCTTCTTCGGATTGGGGGCAGGCGACAGGACCGGACACCTCCCCCGACCTGTGGTGACATGCCTGGTCTCACAGGGACAGCCACCCATGGTGGTGTCAGGCAGCGGTGGCAGCCCACTGATGGGGTGCGAGCAGCATGTCGGGGGCCGGCAGCGCGGCCCGAGTCGCGGCAACAAGTTCCCACCAACTACCGGGATCGTGCTCCCGGTGCCGCTCCTGCGCGGCCATCGCCGCGCCCCATGTTGTTGCCTGTACCGGGGGGCCGGTACTGGTGACGCCGTAGGCCAATGCGATATCGACCGGGTGGACGTTCTCGGCCTCATCCGGGGTGGGAAACATGCCCCACTCGGCCAGCGCATCGGAGCGCTCCGGCTGATAGCGGGTGGTGAACCACCACACGAACACCGCCGACTGCAGCCTGTACAAACGCACCCGATCAGCGTGTGCTCCCGTCACCCCGGCCAGGGCCGCAGCCCGAGCCAATCGGGAACGGCCCTGATAGGCGCGCCCACTGGAGGTGGCCAAGCCGTAGGACTGGAGCGCAGCAATCTTGTTGCGAACCGTTGCTGCACACACCCCCAGCCGAGCCGCTACCTGCTTGACCGACAACCGTTCGCTGCTCAGCAACTCCCATACCCGCAACCCGAGTACTCCCAGCGAGCGAGCGTGCCAGATATCAGCGCGAGCATGCTCCAGCTCCCCCTGCAGCCTCTGCTCTAGCTCTGCGGAAAATACTGCACCACTTCTTTGTTTCCCGCCCCCGGGTCTTCCGATCCGCCAGACTGCTGCCCAGGGGCCTGCTGATCTTTGGACCCGTGCAATCCAGCCCTGCTGGATCAACACCTTCAGCCGGCTGGTCACGACGTCTCGCGTCAGGCCGACGGCGCTGGCCCAGTCGCGCTCGGACAGCTGCACGTTGTCTGCGGCTGCTGCCAGGGTCCTGGCAGCCAAGCCCAGGAGAAGCAGCCGATCCTGGGCCCCGGTCTTACCGGCCCATCTGTCGGGCTGGGCGTTCATCCGGGGCAACAGCTCAGCGACGATCGCTTCGGCTGCCCGGCGGGCCGGTGAGGGCGCGGTGGTGCTGCGGGGGGTAAAGCTGGCTGCGGTGACCGCTTTGGTCCACTGGCGGGTCAACTCGGCTTCCGCATCGAATCGAGGGGTGCGCTCGCCCGCACTGGTGCGGCTAGTCCGTACAAACTCCAACCCGGGCCAGCGGTCGGTGAAAGCAGCCTCGTGCACGTCGCGATACTGCATCCGAGCGTGGGCGCAGGCCAACAGGATTGACCACCCCACCGCAGAGGCATCCGTTCGGGCACTGATCGGGGCGCGGGCAAGTGCACGTATCTGCGGGTTCAGGGGGCGCCTGGGCCCGGCAAGGCACGGGTGCCCTTGCACATCGACGTGCACAGGAATCGGGACGATCCCAGCACCGGCGGTGGAGGTGCCCTTAGTCTGAGGGGGTTGTGTCAGCCGCGTGCGAACTGTGCGCAAAACGCGCAGGGACACCGGGCGAATATGGGGATCTGTCAGGGGCATCGATGTGCCGCCGGCGCGGTGGGGTGCGCTTGGGGCGCGGACACAACCTGTACGCGAGTTGGACAGCGGGCCCCGATCCAGCGAGGGCCACGCGGCGCTGAAAGCGTCGATGATCGGTGCCAGGCGCTGCGGGGAGACGGCGGTGCTCAGCCGGATCCATACGTGGTATCCCCCACCAGGTCCTGACGAGCACACCAAGTGCTCGATGCCCGTGGCAGTCAGGGCAGCTGTGCACGCGGCGAGGTCTTTGTCCGCGGTTGAGCCGGCATGGTGGGCGTCGAAATCGAGGGCGAGGAGCCGAAACTTGCCCGATTCATCGGTCAAGTGCAGCGCGAAAGGCGTCCCCTCCCCCGGCGCGCCGTCGGTGAGGCGCCTGGTGGAGGCGAAGGTGTGCGCCTTGTGCAAGTCGACACGCACATACGGGCGCGGACTCCACGCGCACACCACAGAGTCCCACCACCAGGTGGAATCTCGGGTTGTGAGGTTATCGAGGTCAGAGCGAGACACGCCGATCAGAGCGACTGGACCATCCGATGGGTATGACTTACTCTGAGAGGTGCCTGGAAGCACAGCTCTCCTAATTGGTGAGCAACACCGAGTTTGAGCGGTAACTCGAACTCTTGACTTTCGATCCCGGTCCA
>Ga0194136_1001809_pt1 | contig 10534 bp, 7 predicted proteins | sample TARM_MetaG_T3A_1_FD_134023 | JGI IMG/M metagenome (GOLD analysis project Ga0194136, IMG submission 134023) | Freshwater microbial communities from Pennsylvania, USA, analyzing microbe dynamics in response to fracking - TARM_MetaG_T3A_14 (version 2) | ecosystem: Environmental > Aquatic >...
AAAGACGCCTTGCGTCCCAACAGCACCTCGTACATCAATTTTCCCATGTTCATTTGAGTCAAGACTCACGTGAGGGTTTTGAATATATCCTTTGACATTCCCTTTGGCATCGCCATCGATAATGATTGCTCCCGCAGGTCCGTCTCCTTGGATTTTAACCGTTAACCGGTCATCGTTTTTTAAACTACTATTACTTAATAGTAATGTTCCAATTAAAGCACGCCCTAAAGCTGCAGAAGAAGTGTGCCAAGTCTCATGTCTTTTTTGCGCTTCGGAAACGGTTTGCGTCGCATTCAGTGCATAGGCACGGATCGAGCCACCGTAAACGAGTGCTTTTGTTAAATAATCATTCATTTATTTTTCTCTCCTTCGTATTTACTTCATGAATCATACTCGTATCTTTCTCTTTTTTCAACTTTGATGATTGAATTCTTTTAGCTTTTTAATCGAAAAAGAAGTGAGACCTCTCAACTCGAGAGATCTCACCAAAAGCGATTATTCCACCGAATCATCGGCTTCTTTCTTTTCTTCTTCAACTTCATGTTGTTCTTCCACTTGTTTTTGCGCATCTTTTTCTTCCAAAGCACGTTTGGCTTCTTCATAGGATTGAACACGCTCACTCGGGAATTCATCCGCATTAAAATCAGCGGGCATTTCACCTGTTTCGAACAAAGCTTTGATCGCTTTGGCATCCAGGGTTTCAAACTCAAGTAATTTTTGAGCAATTAATTCGTTTTTCTCACGGTGCGCTTCGATAATTTCACGTGCTTTATCATGAGCAGAAATTAAGATTTTACGAACTTCTTGATCAATTTCAAAGGCAACTTGCTCTGAGTAAGCTTTTGTCTGACCATAGTCACGGCCGACAAAGACTTGATGATTGCCCTCATATTGAACGGGACCTAAATCACTCATACCATATTCTGTTACCATGCTTCTTGCTAAAGCAGTCGCTTGTTCAAAGTCATTGGAAGCGCCGGTTGATTGAACGTTGAAGAATACCTCTTCTGCCACACGTCCACCTAGTAATCCAACGATTTGTTCAAACATATCTTCTTTTGTATGAAGGAATTGATCTTCTTTTGGTAAAGCGATCATGTAACCGCCAGCACGCCCACGAGGAATAATGGTTACTTTATGGACAAAACGAGCACGACTTAAGACTAAACCACAGATTGTATGTCCCGCTTCATGGTATGCAATCATTTCGCGTTCTTTTTTGTTAATAGCACGATCTTTTTTCGCTGGTCCTGCAATCACACGATCTTGGGCTTCATCGATATCGGAAGCATCAATTTGTTTTTTATTACGACGCGCAGCCACTAGTGCCGCTTCGTTTAAGACATTTTCTAATTCCGCCCCAGCAAAACCAGGGGTTTGTTGTGCGACGATTTTCAAATCGACATCTGGAGCTAATGGTTTATTACGTGCATGCACACGTAAAATCGCTTCACGCCCTTTAACATCTGGACGACCGACTAAGATTTGACGGTCAAAACGACCTGGACGTAATAAAGCAGGGTCTAAAACATCTGAACGGTTGGTTGCCGCAATCACAATCACGCCTTCGTTTCCACCAAAACCATCCATTTCAACTAATAACTGGTTTAAAGTTTGCTCACGCTCATCGTGACCACCACCCATTCCAGCACCACGTTGACGACCGACTGCATCAATCTCATCAATAAAGATAATAGCTGGTGCATTTTTCTTCGCTGTTTCAAATAAATCACGGACACGGCTTGCACCGACCCCAACAAACATTTCCACGAAGTCAGAACCTGAAATCGAATAAAATGGAACGCCTGCTTCACCGGCAACAGCTTTCGCTAATAAGGTTTTACCGGTTCCCGGAGGTCCCTCTAAGAGTACCCCTGCCGGAATTCGTGCACCTAATGCTACGAAACGACGCGGATCTTTTAGGAACTCGACCACTTCAACGAGTTCTTGTTTTTCTTCTTCTGCTCCTGCAACGTCAGAAAAACGAACTTTGACATCTTTTTTATCGGCTTCTTTCGCTTTGGACTTCCCAAAGTTCATGACGCCACGGCCACCGCCGCCACCGCCGCCACCTTGTTGACTCATCATCATATAGAAGAAGAAGATAAAAATCACGAGTGGTAAGAAACTAACTAACAAGGACACCCAGATGCCGCTTGTTGATTCTTCTGCAATAACCGTTGCAATCCCATTTTCTCTTGCAACAGAGGTAATATTTTCTAACGTTGAATCATTCGGTAAGATAATAGTGGTAAAACGCGTAGTTGACGCTTGCGTTGAACCTAAAACACTCAATCCATTATTGTTTTCGATTGATTGTTCTTCTGCATATTCTCCTGTGATTCGGTAGACACCATTAGCTGGTTGAATTTTAAATTCTTTAATATCACCATTTTTTAATTGTTGGACAAATTTCGAATATTCAATTTCAGGTGTTTGGCTGTTTCCATTTCCGAGGAAAAAGTACACCACCATAACCATTGCTAATAAAATCAGCACATAATAAAGGGTATTCCTAACGGTTCCCTTGTTTTTATTGTTCATGCAGTTCCTCCTTGACATTTTATCTGCTTTTAACCATTATACTTGATTTGCCTTACTTTGGAAACGCTCAATTAATGGTTTTGTAAATACTTGGTTTTAAGACACCAACGTAAGGAAGATTGCGATAATGACCCATGAAGTCTAAACCATAGCCCACCACAAACTCATTTGGAACATCAAAGCCCACGTAATCTGCTTTAATATCTACCACACGACCTTCTTGTTTATCTAACAAGGTCACAATCTTCACTGAGTTTGCTTTGCGGTATTTAAATAAGTCTACTAAGTAAGCTAACGTCCGACCGCTGTCAATGATATCTTCTACGACAAGGATATCACGTCCTTCAACGTTCGTATCTAAATCTTTAATGATTTTGACTTCACCAGACGATACGAGTGCATTGCCGTAACTCGAAACGTCCATAAAATCCATTTCTAACTGACAATCCATTTCACGAATAATATCCGCCATAAATGGGACTGCACCTGTTAATACTCCGATCACTAATGGGTTTTTCCCTTGGTATTCTTCTGTTAAAACCGCACCTAATTCAGCACAACGTTGACTAATTTCTTCTCGCGAGATTAATACTTTTTCTATATCTTTTTCTAACATAAGGATCTCCTTCCAATCTTTACTTCTGGTATTTAAAAAGAAGTACGTAGTGTATTTTATCAGTTTCTTTCCCAATACTCAAATAGGAAAGCACAAAAGGAAGTATCGCCAAAACTTTTTTATTTTCATCCTTGAGTACCCACGAAGATTCTCTTTGATTCATGGGTATTTTTTGATCGATAAAATAACGCGATATCTTCTTCATCAAGTAGGGCGTTAAAGAAATCCGATCCCCTGCTTGACGTTTACAAACGGTCAATCCTTTAACTGATTCTAGCACGACTTCTTGGCGAAACTCTGACCAATCTTTGACTTTTTCTAGAATTTTCTCTTCTCCTGGTAAAAATAGACCAAGCCATTCTTTCTCCGATAGGAAGATCCCTTCGCCAAGGATGAGCGCTTGCGCTTTGGCAATAGCACCAGTCTGCTCTCTTTTTTGTAATAGGAGTTTTTCATAGCGTCGAACAACTTGCCAATCAGCGACTAAATCCAGTGTCCACTGGGAATTCGTCGTTTTTAACAGTTTTTCAACTTGCTTTAGTTGTTTCTTTGAAATCGGCAAGTCAAAGAGCTGCTGCGCTTTTTTTCCCACATCTGCTAGAAAAAACGTTTGTTCGACTTCCGAGCGCTTCTTATACCAAGCTAAGTCAATCGTGAGTCTCTGTGACGTGATCAGCATTGCTTCTTTTTCCCATTGTGCTTGTGCTTGGTTGACCCAGCTTTCCACTAATTGAATTTGCTCAGAAAGTTGTTGAAAATGAGCCAGAACTTGAGGATTTTCTTCTTTAAAGAGCGGCAAGACTTGATGGCGCAGTCGATTTCGTTGATACTCCAGCGTTGCATTCGTTTCATCTTCAAAATATCGAAGTTGGTGTTGATGTGCATAGTCTAACAATTCACTTTTAGACTGATATAACAAAGGTCGTACCAATCTCCCTGGACCAAAAGATTGATTGAGTACAATTCCTTGGCTGGCAAATAATTCTCCGGTTCGAATCATTTTCATTAACATCGTTTCAGTTTGATCATCACTGTGGTGCGCTGTCAGTAAGACGTCATACTGTTGTTCTTTCATTATTTTCTCAAAAAATGCATAACGAAAGTCTCTAGCTTGTGCTTCTACATTTGAAGTGAGGGTAACGGTCAACTGTTCACAGTAAAAAGGAAGTTGATGCTCTCGGCAATAGTCCCCGAGAAAAGCTTCCTCTTCTTGTGATTGCTCACGAAAGTTGTGATTGATATGCGCGACGCCAATTTCAACACCCGTCTTTTTTAATTGTTCCATTACATCTAAAAGAACCATTGAATCGACGCCTGTTGAGACCGCAATTAAAATCCGCGTATTTGGTTGCCATAAAGCCTGTTCAAGCGCGAGCTTTCTCACTTTTTCGACCAACATATCCGCGACCCATCCTTTCTATAGAAAACATTGATTGATATTTTACACGAATACAGAAAAAACAGGAGGCCTGATTCATCAATCTTCATTGACTGCCACCTGTTTATTCTGATTTTGATTAGTTGCGGCGACCGCCACGGCCTCCGCGCTTACCTTCTGTGCTACGACGTAATGTTGATAAGCGATCATCACTGTCTTTTAAGAATGAACTCATCAATGAATCGAAGTCGTCTTTTCCTGGGTTATTCGTATTTTGATTCTGATTTTGATTTTTAACGTATGGTTTTTTGGCTTGAGGACGTTGAAATTCTTTTTTAGGGAATTCACGCTTCTCTTCTGGCGGGTTATCTTGTGCCTTACGGATTGACAGACCAATTTTGCCATCGTTTCCAACCGTTGTCACTACTACTGTTACTTCATCTTTGACTTTTAACACTTCATTAATATCTTTTACAAAGCCGTTTGACACTTCACTAATATGAACTAAACCTGTTTTACCTGCTCCCAAATCAATAAACGCACCAAAATTTGTAATCCCTGATACTTTTCCTTTTAATTTCGCTCCAACTTCGATTGACATAAAACCTATGTTCCTCCTAATATTCTGAACCTTTTATTTATTCTTCAACTACAAAATATTTTGTAGCGATTCACATCTTTACTCTTTCGCCGTGTCTGCTTCCATACCTGGCAAAGGAAATACGAGTTCTCCTTCTTTCGAATACAAGAAACGTTCACGTGCAATTTTTGCCACATAATCTTCATCTTGCAATAAGGCAACTTCTTTTTCTAAAGCTGCTTTGTTTTCTTTGACTGCTTGTTGTTCGGCAATCGTTTCTTCCTTATAACGCTCTAGATTTTGGAGACGTAAGGAGTCGTTATAAAGCGAAATACCTATGCTCACAAAGATGACCGCCGCAAGACTGAAGAAGACCGCTAAACGGCGACGACGAAAAATAATCTCCCGGCGTTTTTTCGCTTGAACAGCACAATGTTGCTGGGCGTATTCATTATCTAAAAATTGTAAGTTCGTTTGCTCTTCTTGACTCATACTGGACCTCCAATCATGATTGTCTGTTTCATTATACCAACATACTAAAGGCTTGTCTAACCTAATTTATGCAAAATCTTCTTGTTTTGTCTCAGAAAGGATGACATACATTTGTGCTGCATCCTCTTTTTTCGTTGATTCGTGTAATTCTTTAATTTCGTATAAGACGATTCGATTCCCAAACTGAATTTGCATTTGATCGCCGACTTTAACCGACGTACTCGACTTCGCTAGTTTCCCGTTGATCTGGATACGGCCTTTATCCGCCACTTCTTTGGCAACCGAACGTCGTTTAATAATCCGTGAAATTTTCAAAAATTTATCAAGTCTCATGTTTTCTTCCAACTTTCTGTACGATTTTTTTCCCAAAAGGAATCACTGCCCACTCTTCTATCGTAAACACTTTTAAATACACCAAGGATAGACCAAAACTAACAATACCGACAAAAACACCGACTAACGTCCGAAGTAGCGCTGTTCGGCGATGCAATACACCACCAAAGAAGAAGGTTAATCCCCCATAGACCAGCAAAATACTCATACTCATGACGGCAAGCGCTAAAAACAAGCGAAGGCCAAAATAATCTTCCCGCCAAAAGGCATTAATGCCCGGCTGTTCTTGCTGAACCAACGCCATCAATGCGACACTTAATGCAAGCAACATGGCTAGACTGGCGCCCATTGTTCCTAAAAAATACACCAGTAAAGGCGTGAAAATGAGTTTAGCAAGTAAGCCAAAAGCCGCAGCCTTTAATGCTTTCCGAAAATGGTTTTGACTTTGCGCAATACTTTGATAGCCATGAACGATAGCCATCAAACCGACAGAGAACACAAAAACACGCAAGACATCATTGCCGGCTCGATCTTTAAACAACGTATAATTCATATACGGCATCACTAACGCCAAGCCGACAGAGGCCGCTAGACCAATCGTTGTCGTCAGACGTAAATATAAGCGCGCGGAAAAAAGAAATTCGGACGTATTTTTTTCTTTTAGATAGCGCGTTAACATCGGAACAAAACTGGTCCCCAATGCTAATGCTACCACTAATCCTAATTGTACTAATGGTTGACCACGATCAAAAACGCCTTTTTCAATCCGAGCGTCAAGTGGGCTTAAGCCGCTTTTTTCTAAGATGTTGACAAGTAAAAAAGAATCAATCAATTGTAACAAGATTAAGTATCCACTGTAGATGGAGACGAATCCTCCTTCGATAAAGAAGCGACGACGCCAGGTTTTTTCCGTCTTTTTGATAAAGAGCGCACTCATGTGATTAGTCTGCTTAGGATTGGCCTGTCGATAATAACGAAATAAAATGACACACGCTACGATCCCTCCGATAAATGACCCAATCATCGCAACTTGACTGACTTGATAAATACTCCAATCGAGTCGACGAAAACTCATTGCAGCGACCAAAATAATGCCAACTCGGATAAATTGTTCGGCGACTTGAGAAATCGCCGTTGGGACTAAGACCAAGTTTCCTTGAAGCCAGCCACGATACATTGCTAAGGGCGGAATGAGCAAGAAGGTCAAGGAAGCAACCCGAATACTTGGTCCTAAGGCGCCATCTCCCATGAGTGTCGCAATCGGTTGACTAAAGAAGAAAATCAGCGCCCATAATAACAGGCTCAGTCGCGTCACAAAACTCGCGAGTTGTTGCAACTGCATCGACTGATTTGGTGTCGCTTCTTGTTCTGCGACATACTTGGCAATGAATTGCGGTAAGCCCGTCAGCGCCAAAGTCATAGCAATCCCATAAAGCGGATAGACCTGTTGGTAAACATAAAATCCTTCGTCCCCCACTAGATTTTGTAAGGGGACACGATAAACGGCGCTTAAAATTTTCGCTATAAAGGCCGCTATCGTTAAGACAAATGCGCCGTGCATCATTGATTTTAATGGCTGCTTTTTCATCCTATCCTCCAGCATCTCCGATTATTGTGTCGTTTTTTCTTTCATTGTTTGGTATCTCTCTTTGCGTAAATCAGCGACAAAGCTTTGTACTTCATGCAACCAAACCATTGTTTTCATCCCGTTAGGAATTGTAAGCTTCAAATGCATTTGTTCTTTTTCAACGCCTAGTGTCGCTTTTAACTTCGTATGACCTAATGATTTAAAAAGTTGCTCCACAGTATACGCTTTGGTGCCCACTTTACTCAAGACGACCGTGATCAGTTGTTCTTGCTTGCGAATGCGCTCAAGCAACGCCCGATCGCCATTCATTTTTAATTCTCCAACTGCTAGAAGGTGCGCGACCTCATCTGGATACTCACCAAAGCGGTCCATTAAGTCATCTTGTAGTTCATCGAGCATATCGATGGTTTCAAGTTCTCGAATCCGTTTATAGATTTCAATTTTTTGACGCTCATCTTCAATATACGTCGTTGGTAAGTAGGCATCAATTCCTAAATCAATTTCAACGGATGTTTTTTCCGTTTGCGTATTTTTTCCTTGTTTACGTTGGACAGCTTCCGTCAACATTTGAGAGTATAAATCAAATCCGACCGAATCAATGAAGCCATGTTGCTGCGCACCTAATAAATTCCCCGCACCTCGAATTGACAAATCTCGCATCGCAATTTTAAAACCCGATCCAAGTTCCGTAAAGTCTTTAATGGCTTGGAGCCGTTTTTCGCTGACTTCTGTTAAGATTTTTTGTTGTTGATACATGAAGTAAGCATACGCCACGCGATTACTTCGTCCCACTCGACCTCGTAATTGGTACAAAGTCGCAAGTCCCATGTAATCGGCATCTTCAACAAAGAGTGTATTCGCGTTCGGAATATCGACACCCGTTTCAATAATGGTCGTTGAGACGAGCACATCGTATTGTCCTTCGATGAAATCAAATAGTGTGTTTTCTAACTGAATTTCAGTCATTTGACCATGCGCGTAGCCAATGCGGGCTTCCGGTACGAGTTCTTGTAATTCTGCTACTTTTTGCTCAATCGTTGCGACGCGGTTGTAGAGATAAAAGACTTGGCCTTCGCGCGACATTTCGCGCAAGATGGCTTCTCGAATCGCACCTGGATTGGTTTCCATCACGTATGTTTGAATCGGATAACGATTCAACGGCGGCGTTTCAATCACGGATAAATCTCTGACACCGAGCATCGACATATGTAAGGTCCGCGGAATTGGCGTCGCCGTTAACGTTAGAACGTCTACTTGAGAACGCAACTGTTTTAAGCGCTCTTTATGTTTCACCCCAAAACGTTGCTCTTCATCGACAATCAATAATCCCAAGTCAGCAAATTCGACGTCTTTTGACAAAATCCGGTGCGTTCCCACGACAATATCGACTTGACCTTTACGAATTTTTTCCATTGTTTTTTCTTGTTGTTTTTTCGTCCGAAAACGACTTAACATATCGATTTCGACGGGAAAATTCTCGAAACGACTTAACATCGTATCATAGTGTTGTTGCGCTAAAATCGTCGTTGGCACTAAAAAAGCTACCTGTTTATTTTCTTTAATCGCTTTAAAGGCTGCGCGTAAGGCCACTTCCGTCTTCCCAAAACCGACATCTCCTACTAATAAACGATCCATCGGCTTCGCGTTTTCCATGTCTCGTTTAATTTCAGCGGTGCTGCGCAGTTGATCTTCCGTTTCGCTATAAGGAAAGGCATCTTCAAATTCTTTTTGATACGCATCATCACGAGCAAACGCATACCCTTTTTCCGCTTCACGTTTTGCATAGAGCGCAATCAGGTCATCGGCAATATCTTCAATTTTAGTGGCTACTTTGCGCTTGGTTTTCGCCCATTCGTTTCCACCAAGTTTGTTCACTTTCGGTTGCTTGGACTCGGATGCCACATATTTTTGAACCAGATTTAACTGGGTTACAGGAATAAAGAGTTTGTCTTCATTTTGATATAAAATCGTGATGTAATCTTGGTGAACACCATCAATTTCAATCGTTTCCATTCCTAAATACTTTCCAATCCCATGGTTCACATGAACGACAAAATCGCCAGGTTTTAACTCATTATAACTTTTTAGTCGTTCTGCGTTCGAGATTGTTTGACGCCGTGCCCGTTTTTTCGTCACTTTTTGGAAAATTTCTTTCTCCGTCACGATAACGAGTTGATCTTGTGGTAGTTCAAAGCCCGCTTGCAAAGCCCCTTGGACAATTTGTGTGCGTCCAGTAAAAATACGGTCACCAGATGTCTCAACCGCATAAATTTGATGTTCACGAAATTGCGCTTCTAAGCGCTGTGCCCGTTCATGATCACTCACTAGAAAAACGACTGTTTTTTGTTGTTTCTCCCAGCGATCGACCTCTGTTTTCAGTAAGCCCATTTGCCCAAAAAATTGTTGCATGGGGCGATACTGGAACGGATGAACGACTTGAAAGCGTAAGTTTCCCATCCCTTTTTGAAAGAGTGAGAAATAAGTCGTCGGAAAGGCTGCGTTGCTTAAAAGATGCTGCAAATCGCCGCCAAACACTTGATCCGAAAAAACAACCAAGTCCGCGATTTTTTGGGTTTGCCACTCAGCTTCTTCACGAATCATTTCCCGATTGGTTTCCATAATCCGAGGATAATCATCGACCATTAGCAACGTTGTTGACGGGAAATAATCAATGATTGTCTGCTTCGTTTGATACAATAAATCTGTGTATAAAAAGGCTTCTTCGCCTGGAATTCCTGCTTGCCAAGAAGTCGTTAGTTGCGCAAAACGATCAGTCAGAATTTGTTGTTGTCCAAGGTCTTGGGTGATGGCTAAGCGTTTCTTTAATTTTTCAGCGACTCGTTGTTGCCCCGCTTCTAAATCTTCTTTTGAAAAAACCAAATCACTCGTTGGTGAAATTTGTATTGCTTCGATTGTTTCAACTGAGCGCTGCGTTTCAGCATCAAAGTAGCGTAGCGAATCAATCTCGGTATCAAATAACTCCACACGCACAGGGTATTGGGT
>Ga0194136_1001810_pt1 | contig 10532 bp, 12 predicted proteins | sample TARM_MetaG_T3A_1_FD_134023 | JGI IMG/M metagenome (GOLD analysis project Ga0194136, IMG submission 134023) | Freshwater microbial communities from Pennsylvania, USA, analyzing microbe dynamics in response to fracking - TARM_MetaG_T3A_14 (version 2) | ecosystem: Environmental > Aquatic >...
AATAAATACCAAGTACGCCATCTGAACCTGCAAGCATTCCAATGCCCAAAAAAATAAACAAAGCGGGAATTCCAAACTTGTCAGAAAGTTTGCTAGCAATGACACTCAAAAGCATGAGGCTTGCGGCAATAATTAAATACACTTCAAGCGTGCTTAGCATTTACTCTCCTAAGTTTTTTGCAAAAGTGTAGCAAAATAAGGTTGAAAAAGAGGGGCGGAAGTAGGGGGAAAGGGAGCCTTTAAGACTCCCTTTTGATTAGCAAGAATAGGTGGTTTTGAATTCAAAAGGCGTAGGTCTGGCTTCGTAGGGCCATACTTGCGTTTCAAATTTATAGTGTTGATAGGTGTCAATAAAATGTTTACTCATGACTGGCTTTAAATATTCATTGTCGCGAATCACTGCTTCTAGGGAGCCACGAAGCGTGTGGGGCATTTGATTGATGCCGCGCTCACGGATTTCATCCAAAGAGAGTTCAAACAAATCTTCGTCCATTGGCCCAGCAGGCTCAGTTTTGTTTTTGATACCATCAAGGCCCGCCATAAGCATGGCACTAAAAGCAAGGTACGGGTTGCCAGTGGAGTCAGGAAAACGCATCTCAATACGGGTTGATTTTTCACCGCTACCGTATGGAATGCGGCAAGAAGCCGAACGGTTTTGTGAAGAGTAGGTCAAGATGGACGGTGCTTCAAACCCTGGAATCAAACGCTTATAAGAGTTGGTAGAGGCATTGGTAAAGGCTGCAACACTACGTGCATGCGCTAAAATACCACCAATATAATAGCGTGCCATGTCGCTAAGGTTTGCGTATTCGCCTTCTTTATAAAAAAGGTTTTTTCCGTCTTTCCAGATGGATTGGTGGACGTGCATGCCACTACCGTTGTCGCCATAAAGGGGCTTTGGCATAAATGTAGCGGTTTTTCCGTTAAGGTGAGCTACCATGCGCACAACGTATTTGTATTTTTGCACATTGTCTGCTGCTTCAACAAGGGTTCCAAATTTTACACCGATTTCGCCTTGGGCTTGGGCAACTTCATGGTGTACCACAAACACCTCAAGGCCCACTTGTTCAAGGACTTGTACCATCTCTGCGCGCAAATCTACCATAGAATCAATGGGCTGGCACGGGAAGTACCCGCCTTTGGTGCGAGGGCGATGGCCTGTATTGTAGCCGTCTGGGTAATCAGTGGCATCATTCCAGCCACCTTCTTCGGAATCAACACAATAGGAGGCGCAGTTAATGTCATCTTTGATTTTGACATCATCAAAGACAAAAAATTCATTCTCTGGTCCAAAAAAAGCAGTATCACCCACGCCACTTTCGCTCAAATGGCTTACTGCTTTTTTGGCGATACTTCGAGGGCATTTTTCGTACATTTGACCTTTGTAAATGTCGTAAACGTCACAAATAACAATGACAGTAGAATCTGCAGTGAAGGGATCTAAAAAGGCAGTTTCTGCCTCTGGGATAAGCACCATGTCTGAACGGTTAATGGGCTGCCAAGCGTCTACTGAGGAGCCATCAAACGGAATTCCACTCTTGAAGGTATCAGGGCTGATGGCGGCCATTGTGTAGGTAACATGGTGCCATGTGCCTTTAATGTCAGTGAAACGAAAATCAACAAATTTTACTTCGTTTTCTTTACAGTAAGAGAAAAACTCTTCAACGCTATTAACAAACTTTCCCATATGAACTCCTGTGTAAGATAGTGTTGGCAGTATTGTACCGCATTGCTTTGGAAAAGCCACCGCGCATAATGATTAAAAAGTAATCAATTCGCGCTCTCGATTGGAAAAAATTGCACATTTTGTATACCCAAAGGTTTTGGCTAGCGCAACAACAATCTCGCCGCCTTCACCAACATGTTCTGGCGCGTGCGCGTCTGAGCTAAACGTGATAGGAATGTTTAGATTAGCAACCTCTTCCAAAAGCAGTGCAGAGGGGTACTGTTCCTTGATGGGCTTGCGGAAGCCTGCGGTATTGATCTCTATAACCATGTTGGCTTTCTTAATGGCCATGAGGGCGTTTTTTGCCAAAAGTCGCACATCTTTTTTGGGGAGAAATTTAAAGACTTTAATCAAGTCGAAATGCCCAACAATGTCAAAATGGCGTGTTTTTGCCATAGCTTCAATGGCATCAAAATAATCCTGCCAAATCGTATCAATATTGCGTTGCTTGTATTCCCCAATAAACTCAGGGTTGTCAAAGCCCCACTGTCCCAAAAAGTGCACTGAGCCAATTTGATAATCACACGGTCTTGATAAAACTTTCTCCTCCATATATCCTTGCAAAAAATCGACCTCATAACCCAAAGATACATGTATTTGATCGGCATATGCCATTTTGGCTTCTTGCACCATGGCTTCATAGGTTTCCATAAGCTCAAGGCTCATGCGGTAACGGGAGTCAAAGGCCATGGGGGCGTGGTCAGAAAAACCGAAGTAGCGACATTCCGTTTTGATGGCTGCTTCTACATATTGCATGGGGGTGCCTGTGGCATGATGGCAAAGCGAGGTATGGTTGTGTAAATCAACAAGCATGTTTACTCCTTGTGGCCTTACATGTAAAGGCTCTTTAAACTTGAATTATACGAAACTTTATTATAATCTTCCCCAACTGTCCACACTTAGGAGTATTGCAATGACACAAGAAGAGCTTGATGCGTTAATGGCTGGTGGTCTTGATGAGATTAGCGAAGAGGCTGCCAATGACACGCCAGCAGAAGAGGAAGCTGCGCCTGAGGAAGAGCTGTCTGAACCAGAGGCTGACCCTGTAGAGGATTTTAATGCAAGCAGTTACCGCATTTCCTCAAGCCTTTCGTGGCCACCACCACCCCCTACCCAAGACCACAAAATGGTGCACCAACTTGATGATGTAACGCGCGATTCGGAAATTAAGGCTACAGAAGTTTTTGATAAACTTGAAGCCATCAGTGCTGCTTTGGGTGAGGTTCAAAACGAAGCAAATGAGGTAACGACCACTCTTGATAACACCGTGGCGCTTTTTGCAACGTTGATTGAAAAATTCCCCAATGTGGAGCGTTTTGCAACCGCCTTGGAAGAAGTTGCTCAGGCAAAAGAAAAAATGGACAACTTGGTGATGAATGCGCAAATGGCCGAAGATGAGATCATGATGAGCATGGATATTATGCAGTATCAAGATATCCATCGCCAAAAAATCGAACGGGTTATTAATGTTATGCGCGCGCTTTCACACTACATGAGTAGTTTGTTTGAGGGAAAAATCGAAGATTCAAAGCGTGTGAGTTCTGCTGTGCATATCGAAGGAGATAGCACTACTGCGGATGTGGTAACCAATGAAGACATTGAAGCACTTATTGATACCCTTGGAAAGAAATAATTGAAACGTCCTGAACTGCTCTCTCCTGCGGGAAATCCTGAAAAACTGAAGCTCGCTTTAGCGTATGGAGCAGACGCTGTATATGGAGGCGTGAGCCACTTTTCGTTGCGCATTCGCTCAGGCAAAGAGTTTACCTATGAGAGTTTTCATGAGGCGGTGGAGTATACCCATCGGCTTGGAAAAAAGATTTATGTAACTATTAATGGGTTTCCCTTCAATGCGCAAATTGAATTGCTAAAAAAACACATCAGTACCATGGCAGCCATGAAACCCGATGCTTTTATTATGGCAACGCCAGGGGTTGTGCGCCTTTCGCGTGAATTGGCGCCAGAGATTCCAGTGCATCTCTCTACGCAAGCCAACGTGCTCAATTACCTTGATGCGCAAGTGTATTGGGACCTTGGGGTAAAACGTATTGTCGCAGCACGTGAAATTGGACTCAAGGATTTGGCGGGCATTAAAGAGCGATTGCCAGAGCTTGAACTAGAAGCCTTTGTGCACGGGTCAATGTGCTTTGCCTACAGTGGAAGGTGCCTGATAAGCTCCGTACAAAGTGGGCGCGTGCCCAACCGCGGGAGTTGCGCCAACGATTGCCGTTTTCCTTACACCTTGTATGCCAAGAATGAAGAAACAGACACTTTATTTCGCCTTGAAGAAGACGAAACGGGTACACATATCATGAATGCCAAAGATTTGAATTTGGCTGTACATGTAGAAGAAATTATCCAAAGCGGCGTGGTGGACGCGCTAAAAATCGAAGGACGCACCAAGAGTCCTTATTATGTTGCCACAACGGCTAGGGCGTATCGCATGGCAATTGAAGACGCACTTGTGGGAAATTTTCAACCTAAGCGTTACGAGGAAGAGCTTGATACCACCAAAAATCGTGGGTTTTTTGATGGGTATTTGGTGCATCGCCCTTTTGAAAAACACCAAGCGCAAAATTTGGAAACTTCTATCGTGGAGGGAAGCGCTCAAGTATTTGCACTTGTGGATGAAAGTGGCAGTTTTTTTCATGCCAAAGACACAGTAGCACCAGCGCAATGGTATGAAGTGGTGACGCCCTATAATGCTCCATTTGTAGCGCCCATGTGTAATGAAATTGGTGAGATTAAAACAGCCCAAGGGAAAACGTGGCTACAGTTTTTTCAGATTGAAACGGATATTGGTAAAAAACTAGAGGCTATTCACAGCGGCAACACGAATGCTGTAAAACTACCTTGCGCGCTTCCTCCTTTCTCATTTTTGCGCAAGTAATTCAAGGAAGCTACATGCGATTTGTTTCTATTTTAATGCCCAGTAAAAGTAACATGGATGTTATGAGTGAATGTGCAAAAACGTTGGAAAAATTTGGCGTAAAGCATGAGGTTTTGATCACCTCTGCGCACCGAAGCCTTGAGCGAACGCAAGCCTATGTTAAGGAGGCGGAATCCAGGGGCGCACAGCTGTTTATTGTTGGGGCGGGCATGGCGGCGCATTTGGCGGGCGTGGTGGCTGCTTTAACAACAAGACCTGTTATTGGCGTACCTTTAAATACATCACCGCTGCACGGCGTAGACGCGCTGCTGTCAACTGTTCAAATGCCTAGTGGTATTCCTGTGGGGGTAATGGCTATTGGAAGCGCGGGCGCTACCAATAGTGCTTTTTTGGCAATGCAAATTTTGGCATTAGAAGACGCAGAATTAGACGCCAAGCTCAAAGAGGATCGCATTTTGAAGGCAAAAAAGGTCGAAGTCGATTCAGAGGATATTGAAGTGAGACTTTTATAACACAAAGGACAACCCATGCAAACGTGGCTTGAAATGGATGAGTTTTGCAAATTGGTGCACCTTGATAGAGAGAGTGTGGAAGCATTGGTTGAAAAAGGAGAGCTTAAAACGCGCAATGAGGCAGAGAGGATTTTAGTGGAAGCATCGTTAGGTAATTTGAGCGTTATTCCAAAACCCACTGCGCCAGTCTCTGATGGACCACTTATTGGGGCAGATTTTGTGGAAAAAACCATTGGGACGATTTTGGGTTTGCACGAAAAAGTCTTGGATGCCAAAGATGAAACTCTTGAGGCACTAAAGAGTGAAAATCGTTTTTTAAAAGAAGCGCTGTTTTCTATGCAAGAACTGTATGATGAAGACCGTAAAACCATCGAAACGTTGACGGAGCAATTGCGCCACTCCCAAGAAGAGGTGGAATTTTTAAAACGCAAATACAAGCTTATGTGGAACCACGCGGTTGAAAATTACAAAAAAGAATCCTAGTGTACATGTAACGCTTTTTGGAGCGCCTAGGTGCCCTTGGTGCGCAAAGGCAAAGGCTTTTTTGAAGCGTCACGGTGTTGGGCACCGTTATGTTGATGTTTTGAAAGACCCTTTGGCAAAATCTCAGTGTAATCAACACGGGTGTTTTCAGATTCCTGTTGTTGTTGTAGGCAGGCGCTGGATGTGTGGGTTTGATGAACTGAAGCTAAAAAAAGAACTCGGAATAAAAGGATAACCATTGATGACATTTTCTCAAATGTTGCTTACATTGCAAGATTTTTGGCAAAAGCAGGGGTGTACGATTGTCCAGCCCTACGACCATCCTGCGGGTGCGGGAACCTTTCATCCTGCTACGTTTTTGCGTAGTCTTGGCCCAAAGCCTTGGGCTACGGCCTATGTGGCACCCAGTCGCCGTCCGACGGATGGACGGTATGGGGAAAACCCCAACCGCCTTGGGAGTTATTACCAATTTCAGGTGCTGATTAAGCCAAGTCCAGCAGATATTCAGGCGCTATATTTAAAAAGCCTTGAGGTTTTAGGGCTTGATTTATCTGCGCATGACATTCGCTTTGTGGAGGATAATTGGGAATCGCCAACACTTGGTGCTTGGGGTCTTGGATGGGAAGTGTGGCTTGATGGTATGGAAGTAACGCAATTTACCTATTTTCAACAAGTGGGCGGCATTCCTTGTGAGCCTGTTTCGGTGGAGATTACTTATGGGGTGGAGCGCCTAGCGATGTACTTGCAGCAGGTTGATTCGGTGTTTGATATCATTTGGAATGAAAACAGTGCAGGAAAAACCACGTACCGCGACGTCCACCATCAAGGAGAGGTAGAGTTTAGCACCTACCATTTTGAAGTGGCCGATGTGCCGATGCTGTTAACCCAGTTTACGAATGCTTCTAGTGAATGCCAGCGGTGCTTGGAGGCAAAGCTCCCTTTGCCTGCGTATGATTATTGTTTGCTTGCCTCTCACACATTTAATGTTTTGGATGCACGCAAGGCTATTTCAGTAACAGAGCGACAAAATTATATTTTAAAAATTCGAGAGCTTGCCAAAGGGTGCGCAATGGCTTATGTCGAGGCAACGACTCCGTGAGGCAACAATGAAGCTGGGGGAAATTTATGTCCACCTTGACACCCTAAGCCCTTTTGCAACCCAAGAGGCATGGGATAATAGTGGCTTGTTGGTGGGTGCTCAAGACGATGAGGTGCATGCGGTGTGCTTGTGTTTGGATGTAGATGAGCATGTTTTGCAAAGCGTGCCCGATGGTGCACTCATCATCGCCCATCATCCGCTTATTTTTAAAGGGTTAAAGGCTTTTGATACAGCTTATTACCCTGTCTCTTTGTTAAAAACCATGCTTAAACGAAACATTAGCCTTATTGCAATGCATACCAATATTGACAAAAGCCACCTGAACCGTTATGTGTGTGAACAAGTATTTGGTTTGAAGGTGATAAGTCAAGAGGAGTACCTGTGTCTTTGTCATTTTGAGGGAGATTTTGAAGCCTTAGCGTTACATGTAAAGAACAGTTTGGGCGTTTCGCAGGTGCGTGCAGTGCCAAAAGAGGGTGTGGTAGAAACTGTGGCAGTAACGACGGGTTCAGGGGGAGATTTTATCGGGCGTGTTAAGGCTTCTTGTTTTTTAACAGGAGACATCAAATACCACCACGCCATGGAGGCAAAGGCTAATGGTTTGGGTTTGATTGACATTGGGCACTTTGAGAGCGAGCGCTATTTTGGGGAGGTGCTTGCACCCTATTTGAAAAATTTTCCATTAAAAGTTATAATGTCGAATTCTAAAAACCCCTTCACCATCATTTAGCACATCATAAGGATAGACACGAATGAATAAGTATTTAAATCAATTAGTGCAACTTTCGACAATTGATCAAGAGATTGACGACTTTGGACCACGTATTGAAAAAATTGAACGGGCACTTAATGGCGCCTTAGACACCAAGCAAGAAGCGCAGTTAAAATTAGATGAGTTGGTAACGCAGACCAAAGAGGCACAGCTTAAAAGATCACAGCATGAGCTACACCTTGCAGAGCTTTCTGATAAAATCAAAGACATTGCGAAAAAAGTCGGTGCTATTAAGTCTGAAAAAGAGCAAAAGGCGCTACAGCTTGAAGAGGAAATTTGCAAAGAGCAATGTGATTTTTCCAATGAGGAAATTGAGCGCTTGGATAAGATTATTGAATCTAAAAACGGTTACTTAGAAGAAGCGAAAGCGCATTTTGAAGCAGCAGAGCAAAAAGTTGAAGCAGCAAAAGTTGCTATTGCTTCAGAAATGGAGTCTATCGACAAAGAACGCGCTAGTGTGTATGCAAAAAAAGAGCAACTAGTGGGTCAAATGAGCCAAAAAATCTTAACATTTTATGAAAAAATCCGAAAATGGGCTAAGAATACCGCTGTTGTTCCTGTGCGAAAGCAAGCTTGCTATGGCTGTTTTATGCGCATTAATGATAAAACGTATGCCGCAGTTTTGAAAGGTGAAGACATTGTAACTTGTCCTCACTGTGGACGTATTTTATACAAGGAAGCAGAAGCGGTATAACCGTGAACAAGGGACTCCTTTTTGTCTATCTGGGCGTGTTGGCATTGGTGTATGTGCTGGCACTTCCTGTTTTGTTTTTCCTTACATGTAAGGCCAAGCATCGCCATAGTATCCCTGCGCGATTTTGGCTGTGGAATAACCCATCGTTTTCATATCAGGATGTTTGGCTACATGCATGTTCTTTAGGGGAGGTGAATTCCCTCGCCTCACTAAAGGCGCGTATCGCTGGCAAGACTAGCATTAGTGCCATTACTCAAACAGGCTATAAAGCAGCCTGTGAAGTGGGGGATGAAGGGCGTTTTTTGCCCTTTGAAATACTGCTTCCTTGGTGGGTGGGAAAGCATAAAGTATTGGTGGTTACCGAGGCGGAATTGTGGCTCATGTTGTTTGCAATCGCCAAGCAAAGAGGGATGAAAACCGTTTTAATGAATGCGCGCATTAGCGATAAATCCTACCAGAGCTATTTGCGTTTTAGGTGGCTGTACCAGTCTATTTTTGCTTATGTGGATGTTGTGTTTGCGCAAAGTGATGCAGACAAGGTGCGTTTGGAGTCTCTTGGTGCAAGAAATGTGTGTGTTTTAGGTAATATTAAAACCGCCAGCACTCCTGTTGTGAAGGTACAATACCCCAAGCCAGCACGACGTGTGATTATTTTGGCGAGTACGCACGAGGGTGAGGAAGAGCGCATCTTGCGTGCCTTTGAGAAAAAGCCTACCGACATGCTTATCGTAGTGCCACGCCATCCTGAACGCTTTAAGGGCGTAGACGTTTTTTTAGGAGGCTTGGCGCAGCAAAATCAGTGGACGTATCGACGTTTTTCTGAGGAAGGTTTTGGAGAGTGCGATTTGTTTCTGTGTGACACCATGGGCGCACTTGTAGATATGTACGCCCTTGGTGATGTGAGTATTTTGGGGGGCTCTTTTGTGGAGGGTGTTGGTGGACACAATCCGCTGGAACCAGCTTTTTTTCACAATGCGGTGATCTCAGGAAAACATATTTTTAATCAAAAGGCACTTTTTTCCCAAGTGAAAGGTGCACACCTTGTTGAGCTAGATGCCCTGTCTGACCTACTTGAGCAGCCATTGGTTCCAGCTGTTTTTAACCCCCACGATGCCCTCGCACCTGTTGTGGCATTGATTAACCAAGCGTTGGAGAATAAAAAATGAAAGAAGAAAAAGCGTATAAACTTTTAGCCATGCAGGAAAAAATTTCCAACCGTGCTGCTAAAGATTTAATTGACCAAGGGTTAGTGTATGCCAAAGGAAAAAAAGTTCTTGTGGCCCGTGGAAACCTTGATGTAGATGTTGAGTTTAGGGTTGAAAAACCTGCCAAGCCTACGGTGATTTTTGAAAATGACAAAGTTTTGGTGCTCGATAAACCCGCCTTTGTGCTCTCTGAAGAGCTCGCCACAACGTATGGACACCCTTTATTGCATCGCCTAGATAAAGAAACCAGCGGTGTGTTGATTTTGGTCAAAGACGAAGAGTATCAAAAAGCGGCCATCGAAGAGTTCAAGGCACTGCGCGTTGAGAAAATTTATTTTGCCGCAGTGGGTGGAAAGTGCATTGAGCCTGCAACCATTGAAGCGCCTATTTTGACCGTCAAAGGAAAAGGGGGCGCGGTGTCAAAAATCTCAGCCAACGGCAAGCCCGCGCTAACGCGGATGGAGCCCTATTTGGTAGAGGGTAAGCATTCGTTGGTAAAGGTTTCGATTCAAACCGGAAGAACCCATCAAATCCGCGTGCATTTGCGCTCTATCGGATTCTCGATTTTAGGGGATGAAAAATACGGTGGCAAGCAAGCAGACCGCATGATGTTGCACGCCTATTCTGTAACGCTCTTTGGGCAAACGTTTAAATCCCCCTTGCCAAGTGCCTTTAAAAAGTACGGTTTTAGCGGGGTCTAAAGGTTCTTAAAGAAAATTTTCTGTATTATTGCACTCTTTTGTGCATAAGCAAAATCAAACGTAATGAAGTAAAGGAGCCGATGTGTTTGGAGTATTGAGTGAATCGTTTAAAACTGCTGTCAATAAACTTCGATTTGCAGACGATGATAAAGCACTCAAAAATGCCCTTGAAACACTCAAAAAAGCCCTTTTAAAAGCGGATGTGCACCACAAGGTTACCAAAGAACTTTTACAGCGGGTTGAGGCGCACACAAAACAAGCAGGCATTGGCCAAGGAGCTTTTTTAAATGCCATCAAGCATTCCCTTGCTGAGATTTTAACCGCACCTGGCAATCAAGGATTTGTCTACACCTCCAAGCCTCCTACGGTGGTTTTGATGAGTGGTTTGCAAGGCTCTGGAAAAACAACACCAACGGTTAAGCTTGGCACCTACCATAAGTTACGCACACA
>Ga0194136_1001811_pt1 | contig 10531 bp, 10 predicted proteins | sample TARM_MetaG_T3A_1_FD_134023 | JGI IMG/M metagenome (GOLD analysis project Ga0194136, IMG submission 134023) | Freshwater microbial communities from Pennsylvania, USA, analyzing microbe dynamics in response to fracking - TARM_MetaG_T3A_14 (version 2) | ecosystem: Environmental > Aquatic >...
AGCCATTATTTTATCCAAGGACAGATTATGCCACGCATGGGCGAGTTGAAAATCGTCACGGGAACCGCCAATCCGGCGCTGGCTGCCCGCATTTGTGACCATTTGGGCTGCAAGTTGACCACCTCCCTGGTCGACAAGTTCAGCGACGGAGAAATCCGCGTCGAGATGGGCGAAAATGTCCGCGGTGACGATGTTTATGTCGTGCAATCCACCTGCGCTCCGGTGAACCACAACCTGATGGAGCTGTGCCTGATGCTTGACGCTTTGAAGCGCGCCAGTGCGGGTCGGGTCACGGCGGTGGTTCCCTATTTCGGCTACGCTCGCCAGGACCGCAAGGTTGTGCCCAGGGCGCCCATCAGCGCCAAACTCGTGGCGGATTTCATTACCGTAGCCGGCGTGGACCGTGTTCTGACCATTGACCTGCATTCCGGGCAGATCCAGGGTTTTTTCAACAAACCCGTGGACAATCTTTACGCTGCTCAGGTGCTGCTTGAATATATTCGCAAACTCGGTGACAATCTGATCATCGTTTCGCCTGACGCGGGCGGCACTGAACGGGCACGAGCCTACGCCAAGCGTCTGGGCGTGGGCCTGGCCATCGTCGACAAGCGCCGCGAAGGGCCCAACAGGGCGCAAGCCATGCAGCTCATCGGCGACGTTACGGGCAAGATCGCCGTCGTACTCGATGACATGATCGATACCGCAGGCACCATGACCGAGGCCGGCAACCTGTTGGCTGAAAACGGGGCCGAGGATGTCGTGGCCTGTGCCTCTCACGCGGTTTTGTCCGGGCCTGCCGTGGAGCGGTTGAATAACTCCGCTTTTTCGCAGGTCATCGTGACCGACACTATTCCACTCAATGCCCAGGCGCTGAGCAGTGATAAATTCAAGGTGATTTCCGTTGGCAGTCTTATTGCCAAGGCCATACACAATATCCATTCCGAATCTTCCGTCAGTGTTCTGTTCAGCTGAACCCGGAAAGATAAGAGATTGATTTTTAGTTGACGAATAAAGGAGAAAAGCATGTCTGAAGTCGCAAGTTTGCAGTTAACGCCTCGTGAGGAAAGGGGAAAAGGTCCTTGCTCCCGTTTGCGTTCCAATGGTTTGGTTCCCGGCGTGTTCTACAATTCCAAAGGTGAGAACATCTCCTTTACTGTAGACAATCTGGCTTTGGGCAAGGCTTTCGAAAAGGTTCGCTACTCAAAGATGATTGAGCTGCAGATCGAAGTCGACGGTCAGGTGCAGAAGCGCAACGCCCTGTTCAAGAAGCTTGTTACGCACCCCGTCAAGCGTCGCTACGACCATGTCGATTTCATCGGCATCGATCTTGACAAGGAAGTCCAGGTCACCGTTCCGGTGGAAACCACCGGTCGCGCCAAGGGCGTGGTGCTGGGCGGCAAGCTTGAGATCCTGCAGGAGCGTGTCATGGTGCGTTGCCTGCCCACCGTCATCCCCGACTCCATCGTCGTAGAAGTGACCAATCTTGAAATCGGCGGCAAGGTGATGGCTGACCAGCTTCCCCTGCCCGAAGGTGTCAAGGCTGTTTTCGATCGCGACTTCCCCGTCATCGCGATCCAGACCGCTCGCGGCGCCAAGACAGGCGAAGAAGAATAGTTTGATTTCTTGCGGAGCCCTGCCGTGGCGGGGCTCCTCTTTTCTTTTTTCGTCCATCCTCTTTTCTGACGGTTCCCCATGTCATATGATGGCCTGATCGTGGGCCTGGGCAATCCCGGCGTCAAGTATGCCCGGACCCGGCACAATTTCGGTTTCATGCTCGCGGACCGCCTGCTTGAGCATTGGAGGCTACAGCCCGGGACCTCATGTGTCGCCCGTGCCGCGCGCCTCAATGCTGAAGTTTTCGAAGTCAGTGAGGACTATGGCGCAAGGCGGTGGCTCGTCGCCAAACCGATGACCTTCATGAATCTGAGCGGGCAGGTTGTGGGGGAGCTCAGCAGAAAGAACGGTATTTCGGCGGAGCAGATTCTCGTGGCCCATGACGAACTGGATTTGCCCATCGGCACTGTCCGCCTCAAGTTTTCCGGCGGACTGGCCGGGCATAACGGACTCAAGTCCGTGGCCGCCCATCTGGGCACCAAGGATTTCGCCCGGATTCGGCTAGGGATCGCTCGGCCCGAGGATGGCGAGTCCGTGTCCGATTACGTGCTGCGTTCCTTTCCCCCTGCCGAGTGGGAACTGGTCGCAGAGGCCCTGGACACGGCTCTCGAAGCTGTCCTGCAGTATTGCAGCCAGGGCTTGGCCGCCGCCACGAACCGCCTGCACACCCGCTGACCTCCGGTTGCCGCTTGAGCTCCTAGTGGACGCCGATTTGTTTTTACTCTATAGTCATCTTCCTTTGTAGTTCGATTACGTTTTTTTGGAGGTCGCTTGTGTTTTCAGTTGATGAACTTGTCGTCTATCCCGCGCAGGGGGTCGGTAAGGTCGAAAGGATTGAGACCCAGGAGATCGGCGGCATTGCCACTGAACTTATCATCGTGCGTATTCTGAGCAATAACGTCACGCTGATGGTTCCCGTGAGTAATGCCCGCAATGTCGGACTGCGAGGTGTGTATACTCCCGAACAGGCGGACGAGATCCGCGTCTATCTCCAGGATCGCACCGATTTCACAGGGTACTCGGGACAGAACTGGAATCGCCGGTATCGCGAATATTCCGAAAAACTGAAAAGCAGCAACTTGCGTGATGTCGCCTACGTGCTCAAGGAACTCATCCTCATCGGCAAAGACAAGGAACTGTCCTTTGGCGAAAGGAGATTGCTGGAGCAAGCCATGGGGCTTATTTCCTTGGAGTTGTCCTTTGCGCTGGGGCAGGAGCAGGCCGAGGTGAAGAAATCCATCGAAGCGCTTTTTTCCGATATCCTGCACGCCAAGGACGCTGAAAGTGCGGACGAGGTTGAGGTTTAGGGGCCGTGAGCCCCTTGTTTTTTATTCTGCGATCAGATATTAATTTAATTCATTCCTGCCTGACACTACAAGTCCGTTAGCAGATGTTCATATTTTCCACCTGATCCCTTGAAGGGCGTCATATTCATATCAGAGTACTCTTTATTCCTTTATTCATTCGAATTTTGCATCGCGTATGCTTTGTTCTTTTTGGTCTGTTCCACTCTAGCGGTCCCAGGTTCCAGACATTTCATTGTTACGAGGGTTTGTTATGAATCTTTCCGAGTTGAAAACCAAGTCCATGTCCGAACTTATGGACATTGCCGGCGAGTACCAGATTGAAAATATGAGCGGACTGCGCAAGCAGGAGCTGATTTTCGCGCTACTCCAAGCCTGCGCTTCCCAGAACGGCTCCATTTTCGGCGAGGGGGTACTGGAAATCCTGCCCGACGGATTTGGTTTTCTGCGGTCGCCCATGTACAGCTATATGCCGGGTCCCGATGACATCTACGTCTCTCCCTCGCAAATCCGGCGCTTCGGGTTGCGCACCGGCGATGTCATTTCCGGTCAGATCCGCCCACCCAAGGAGGGAGAGCGCTACTTCGCCCTGCTGCGGGTCAAGGAGATCTGCTTCCGCGAACCCGAAGAAGCCAAGCGCATCGTACTTTTCGACAACCTCACGCCCATCTATCCCGACGAACAATTCCGTCTCGAAAACGGCGACAAGAACTACTCCGCCCGCATCCTCGACCTCATGACACCCATCGGCAAGGGCCAGCGCGCTCTTATCGTTGCTCCGCCCCGCACAGGCAAAACCATGCTCATGCAGTCCATCGCCAACTCCATCAGCGTGAATCATCCCGACTCCTACTTGATTGTCCTGCTCATCGACGAACGCCCCGAGGAAGTCACGGACATGGAGCGCACGGTCAAGGCCGAGGTCATCAGTTCCACTTTCGACGAGCCGCCGCAACGACATGTGCAGGTTGCCGAAATGGTGCTCGAAAAGGCCAAGCGGCTGGTTGAGCGCAAGGTTGACGTGGTGGTCCTGCTTGATTCCATCACTCGCCTGGGCCGAGCCTATAACGCCACCACCCCCTCGTCGGGCCGTGTTTTGTCCGGTGGCCTGGACGCCAACGCCCTGCAGCGGCCCAAGCGCTTTTTCGGCGCGGCCCGCAACATCGAAGAAGGCGGGAGTCTGACCATCATTTCCACTGCACTGGTGGACACGGGGTCGCGCATGGATGAGGTCATCTTCGAGGAGTTCAAGGGCACGGGCAACTGCGACATCTATCTTGATCGACATCTTTCCGACAAGCGCGTCTTCCCGGCCATCGATCTGAACCGCTCCGGCACACGCAAGGAAGAGCTGCTGCTTGATCCAGAAGTGCTGAACAAGGTCTGGATCCTGCGCCGCATCATGGCCCCCATGAACTCCGTGGACAGCATGGATTTTCTCCTCGACAAGATGCGCGGCACCAAGAGCAACAGGGTGTTCCTGGATATGATGAATTCCTGACATGGAGGTTGCATGGCCGGTTTGATCCGCATGGAATGCCCCCGCGACGACGATTTCGATGCGTGGCTTGAGCTGCTTGAGATCAAGCCCTCCGAAAAGCTGCTCGATGGTCTGGGCGATTTTCTGCAGGATTACCTGCAGGCATCGGGTCTCAAGCTTTATGTCATGGGCTTGTCCGGTGGAATCGATTCGTCCTTTCTGGCTGCTTTGCTGCACCATCGCCGCATCCCGTACCTCGGCTTCTGCCTGCCCATCGCCACCAACACTCCCGAGGAGACGCAGCGCGGCCTGAAGGTCGCCCGGGCCTATGCCAGTGCGCCCCAGGGAGTGTCGTACGGGCATCTCCAGGATTTCACCGCCTTGTACCGGCAGATTTCAAGCACGTTCGCCAATGTCTGCCCCCATTCGAGTCCCGTGGCCGAAGGCAATCTGAAGGCCCGCACACGCATGCTCTTTCTCTACCACATGGCCCAGCTTCATGGCGGGTGCGTCCTGTCCACGGATCAGCTCGACGAGCTGCTGACGGGCTTTTGGACCTTGCACGGAGACGTGGGGGATGTGAGCCCCATTCAGCTCGTGCCCAAAAGCGTTGAGTACGACCTGGCCCGCATGCTATGCCAGCGCCTGGCCGACCCCGCACCCCTGCAGGCGGCCATAGAGGCTGTGCCCACGGACGGTCTGGGCATCAGCCGTTCCGATCTGGATCAGCTGGAGGTCGACTCCTACGCCCAGGTCGAGGATATTTTCCGCGAGTATTTTTTGCTGCGTCGCAAGGAGCGCGGCGAAGCGCTGTCGCCACAGGAGCGCGCGCGTCGTGAGACCCTGGAGCGGACCGGCCCTGTGCGCAGGTTTCTGCTCAGCGGCTACAAGAGGGGCGGGGCGGTGCTGGCGGACCCGAGGAGCGTCGCGTCGTGACGCGTGCGGCGGGGAGACGCTTGCGGGCTTTATTTCTGGCCTGCTTGATGCTGCTCGCTTTCCCGTGCCCGGCATTTGCGAATTTCGGCGAGTTCACCATTCGCGACGAATTGGAGCTGGCGCGCAAGTTCGATCTGGTCATCGAGACCCGCTTTCCCGTGGTGCATGACACCCGCATAACCGGCTACGTGCAGTCGCTGGTGGATCGCCTGGTGGCGGCCATGCCTCCGCAGCCTTTTCCCATCAAGACGACGGTGGTCAGAAACGGGGCTTTGAACGCCTTTGCTTCGGCAGCGGGACACATCACCATCTTCACGGGGCTCATCGCCAATTTCGACACTGAAGACGAGCTGGCCAGCGTCATCGCCCATGAGCTTGCTCATGTCTCCGAGCGACACATCGCCAAATCCATCGAGAAGGGCAAACTGGTCGGGGTAGGCTCCCTGCTTGGTATCCTGGCCGGGGTGCTGGTCGGCTCCCAGGGCGGCGGCGACGCAGCGAGTGGCCTGGTGCTCGGCTCTGTGGCCGGGGCCAAGGCCATGCAGCTCAAGTACACCCGCGACAATGAAAAGGACGCCGATCAGTACGGACTGAATTATCTTGTGGACGCTGGATTTTCCCCTGCGGGCATGACCAGCGCTTTCGACAAGATCCGCAGGATGCAGTGGCTCGGCGGTGGCGGGAACGTTCCCTCCTATCTGTCCACGCACCCGGGCATGGACGAGCGCCTGATCTACATGCAGGAGCGCATCGCGCGGCAGCCCGAAGAGGTGCGCAAACGCTCATCGGACAATGCGTCCTTCGAGCGCGTCAAGCTCCTGGTGCAAGCCTGGTACACGGATCCCAACACCGCCCGGGCAGTATTCCAGTCGTCTACCTCCACTTCGTGCGCCCTTGTACTTGGCGAGGCCATCGCCCTCAGCCGTTTGAGTCAGATAGAAGCCGCCGGGAAGCGCTTTGAAGACGCCCTGGCCTGCAATCCCGACGATATCCTGTGGAAGCGCGAGTACGGTCGCTTCGCGTTCGAGTACGGCGACCTTCGGACCGCAGTGAAGTACCTGCAGGAAGTCGTGCTGCGCGAACCCGAGGATTTGTTTGCTCTTTTTTTCTATGCCCGGGCCGTGGCAGAGCAGGGGAATCATGCGGCCAGCATTCCGGCCATGGAGCGGGTGCTTAAGGCCGTGCCGCGCGATGCGGAGGTGCTGGAGCACCTGGCCCGCTATCAGGCAGTGGTGGGGCGGGCTTTCGAGGCGCATTTGAATTACGCCAAGTCATTCGCCTATAAGAGGCAGTTCGGCAAATACGATTTTCACATGCAAAAATCAGAGACCCTGGCCAGGAGCGCCTCCGAGCAGGATCAGTTGCGCAAGGCCCGCGAGGAGATCTCCGAGTTCCGGGAGATTCTGGGTATCTGATCCGCTTTGCCCTTGTATTTTCGACTTCGTCAGTGTAGCAAATCCGCGAGCTTTCGCGACAATTCGTAATGGAGGAACACCATGTTTTTTGACAATCTCGCCCATGCCATGGGTCAGGCCCCTGCGGCCGGAGGCCAGGCGGGCAATCCGCTGATGACCTTTATGCCCCTTATCTTGATGTTCGTGATTTTTTATTTTCTGCTCATCCGTCCGCAGCAGAAAAAGCAGAAAGAACACAAACAGATGCTTGAAAACCTGACCCGTGGCGATCGCGTGATCACGGCCGGGGGGTTGTACGGCCGAGTGATCGAAACCAAGGACGACGTCCTGACCATCGATCTGGGCAACGATATGCACGTGCAGGTCGGCCGGGGATTCATCTCCGGACTTGTCGCCGCCCCCGGTGGCGCTGCCACCAAGGACAAGGACAAGAAAAAGTAGCCTTTTCATGCGGCTTACGATAAGGCAGGCCTGTTTCCGCGATCGGGAACAGGCCTTGTTTTTGTATGCATGTCCGGCATTTGGGGTTCGGGGTGCGTACTCTGATTTCGGCAACATTCAACCTGTTGATTTGGATAAGGATGATGCTCATGGGTAGTTTGCGCTGGAGGGCATTGCTTGCCGCGTTCGTGATTTTTTTGGCCTTGATACATGTCCTGCCCTCGATTCCCTCGATCCGGAATTCCTCGCTGGGGGCTCTGCTTCCTTCCGATGAAATCAGCCTGGGACTCGATCTCAAAGGCGGAATCCATCTGACCCTTGGAGTGGACGTCAATGCCGCCCTGGCCAATGCCATCACCAGCATCGGGCAGGATCTGCGCCTTGAGGCCAGGGAGAAGAAGATTCCGGTGCTGCGCCCGCGTCTTTTGGGCACACGGCAGCTCGAATTCACGCTGCTCAAGCAGGAGCAGCGCCCGGAACTGGAGGAGCTTCTGCTCAGCCGCTTTTCGACCATGGGGATCACCTCCTCCGAAGATGCCGGAAACGGGCAGCTGCGCTATGTGCTCACCGCTTCCGACGACTACGTGAAATACCTCGAAGGGCTGACCATGGATCAGGCCTTAAAGACCATCCGCAACCGCATCGACCAGTTCGGCGTGGCCGAGCCCGATATTCGCAAGCAGCAGGACAACCGCCTTATCGTGCAGCTGCCCGGCCTCGACGATCCCAAGCGGGCCATCAACATCATTGGCCGTACGGCCCATCTCGAATTCAAGCTTGTGGACGAGACCGCCGACGTTCAGGCCGCCGTGGCCGGAACCGTTCCGGCGGAAAGCGAGTTGGCCTACCTGCAGGACAAGCGGGGCGCTGCGGAAGTCAGGACGCCCATCGTGCTTAAGTCCGAGGTTGTGCTGACTGGCGAATACATCACCGACGCCAACGTGCAGTTCGATTCCTACGGCCAGTCTTATGTCGGCATGAATTTCAACACGCGCGGAGCGCGCATCTTCGAGGAAGTGACCGGCGCGAACATCAAAAAGCGCCTGGCCATCGTGCTCGACGGCACGGTGCACTCCGCCCCGGTCATCCAGGATCGCATCGGTGGCGGCAGGGCCTCCATCACCGGCCAGTTCACCACCGAAGAAGCCCACGATCTGGCCGTGGTGCTGCGGGCCGGGTCCCTGCCCGCCCCGGTGACCATTCTCGAAGAACGGTCCGTCGGCCCCTCCCTGGGTCAGGAATCCATCGACAAAGGCTTCAAGGCCGCCATGATCGGCGGCTTGCTGGTGGTCATATTCATGGCCGCCTATTACCGCCGGGCAGGCATGATCGCGGCCTTCGGCATCATCCTCGACATCGCCCTCATCATGGCGGGCCTGGCAGCCTTCGGAGCCACCCTGACCCTGCCGGGCATCGCGGGCATCATCCTGACGCTGGGCATGGCCGTGGACGCCAACGTGCTCATCTACGAACGCATCCGTGAGGAGCTGCGGCGCGGCGAGTCCGTGGCTGCGTCCATCGCCAACGGCTTCAGCCTGGCGACCCGGACCATCATCGACTCCAACCTGACCACGATCATTGCCGCCGTTATCCTGTACCAGTTCGGCACGGGCCCGGTGCGCGGCTTCGCCGTCACCTTGACGCTCGGCATCCTGGCCTCCATGTTTACGGCCATTTTCGTGTCCCGCATCTTCTTCGACGCCTGGCTGACCAGACGGCAACCCGGCACCCAACCGAGCATTTAAGGAGCAGAGCATGTCCTTTGAAATTCTAAAGCGCGACACAAACATCGATTTTGTCGGAATGCGCAAGTATGCGTATGTCCTTTCCGCCGTGATGCTGCTGACCGGCTTTTTGTCTCTGCTCGTCAAGGGCGGACCGCAATACGGCATCGATTTCGTCGGCGGCTTCAACGTGCAGGTCAAATTCAGCCAGTCCGTGGAGCTGGACAAGGTCCGCATGGCCCTCGACAGTCCTGCCCTGCCGGGCCTCGTGGTCCAGGACTTCGGTGAAGCCAGCGATCATGAAGTGCTGCTGCGCGCCTCCTATTCCGAACAGTCGGCCACAGCGGTTCGCGAGGCCGTGGCCGGTGGCCTTGAGTCCGCCTTTCCCGGAGTGACTCACGAGATACAGCGACTGGAAATGGTCGGTCCCAAGGTCGGCGCGGATTTGCGCGAGAAAGCCCTGGAAGCCATCTTTTACGCGGTGCTGCTCATAGCCACCTACATTTCCGGCCGTTTCGAACAGAAGTGGATGGTCGCCGGCCTCATGGCCGCCGGACTGGCCTCCGTGGTCTACGTGCTCGACCTGCTCAACGCCCCGACGGGCCTGTCGGTCATCGTTGCGACCATGGCCGCTCTGGTGCTCTGCGTCGTGCTGCGGCTCAAATACGCCCTGGGGGCCATCGTCGCCCTCATCCATGATGTCATGATCCCATTGGGGATATTCTCCCTGCTCAACAAGGACGTGGATCTGACCATTATCGCGGCTCTTCTGACCATCGTCGGGTACTCCCTGAACGACACCATCATCATTTACGACCGCATCCGCGAGAATATCCGGGCCAAGGCTTCACCGTCGCTGGATGTCATCATCAACAGGTCCGTCAACCAGACTATGTCGCGTACGCTGATCACCGCCGGAACGACCTTTGTGGCCGTGTTTGCCCTCTTCATCTTCGGCGGCGGGGTGATCCACGATTTCGCCTTGACCATGCTCATCGGCGTCGTTGTCGGGACATACTCGTCCATTTTCGTGGGCGCCCCGATTCTGGCGTTTTTCAAGCCCCGTATCGACACGGAAGAGCAGCCGGAGCCGGCAGCGGCTTAGCTTTTCACTTCTTCACCACACATAACGGGCGTTCTTCGGAGCGCCTTTTTTGTTGCTTAATTCACCTCGGCGACGACCTGTGCGTCTTTGCGGACGGCAATCGGATCGCTTGTGAAATTATGAACGAAATATTGGGTAAGGGGCAGGGAGTTTGCGTGAAAATCAGGTGAAAAATGTGACAAAAGGCTCAAAGCACCTTTCAGCAAAACAAAATTTGCCTTTTTCCCAGAAAGAGTGATAGGCCCAAAAATCTTCTAAAGCGTGCTCCGGCTGAGATGAAAATTTGGCAACTGTTCGGAAAATTTAAGTTTGTTTTTTAACGGGAGAAAAGGGAGGTTTTATGTCGAAACGTTTTTATGTAATGGTCTTGTCCGTTCTGTTTGCGATGGCGAGCTTCGGCGCTCCCCTCTGGGCCCAGGAAGCCACTCCTCAGGCTGATACGACCACCCAGGCCGCGCCTGCCCCTGAAGAGACTCCGGCTCCTGCCGCTGAACCGGCACCCGCCGCTGAAC
>Ga0194136_1001812_pt1 | contig 10521 bp, 10 predicted proteins | sample TARM_MetaG_T3A_1_FD_134023 | JGI IMG/M metagenome (GOLD analysis project Ga0194136, IMG submission 134023) | Freshwater microbial communities from Pennsylvania, USA, analyzing microbe dynamics in response to fracking - TARM_MetaG_T3A_14 (version 2) | ecosystem: Environmental > Aquatic >...
GCCTGCGCGAAGGGCTGGCGCGAGCACGCGCCGACCACCGAAACCGCAGGTGAGAGCACCCTAACCAGATTACACGCCGAAACCCCGCATAATACACGCATAATGCGCTATACTTAAAGCGTGCCCGCAGGAAGCGGCACACCCCACACCAGAAAGGCACGGATCATGTCGAATCTTCACCGCGTGGCCTGGACCGAGACGGTCCAGTATGCCGAGCTGGTCGAGCTGCCCGAGGGCTGGGACGACCTCGACGGCGAGGACCAGGGCGACTGGATCGCTGAGAACGTCGAGGACCTCGACGCCGCGTACTTCACCTGCGAGGGGCGGGAGATCCTGTCCTGTGACCGCACCAGCCCCGAGGACGCGGGAGCGTTCTACGAGCTGGAGGCCGGGCGCCAGGCGTCCGCGCGACTCCGTCAGGAGCGCGAGGAGCGCAAGCAGGCGTTCGTGAAGGAGTTGCAGGAGGCCGTGCAGGCCCTCGACGAAGCCGAGGCCCGCGCCCAGCTGAGCGGCGACCTCAGCGAAGCTGACGCCCTCGAGGACGAGATCGTGCCCATCGTCCGCGAGCTGCTCCCCTACCTCCGGTAGGGCCGATCCCCCGCCCATCGCCGCGAGGCAGACGGGCACCCCACACCAGAAAGGCCACGACCATGAACACCAAGACCCACCCATTCTGGGAAGTCACCGACCACTTCCTGTTCGAGGCACCGCGGACCACGTCCGTGGACGAGCTGCTCACGCTCACCCGCGCCAGCTTCCCGGACTTCCAGAGTCCCGAACACGCCTGCGGCGACGCCTTCTTCCCCGGCAGCGGTGGAAACGAGCAGCTCATTGAGGTCATCGGGTCGAGCATGGCCTGGAGCATCACCTGGGTGGCAGCTGACTACCACTGGAAGGCCCGAGACCGGGCCGGAGCGACCGTCGAGTACATCGAGGGCGACCTCTACCGCCGCTAACCACCCCCGCCCATCGCCGCGAGGCAGACGGACACCCCACGATCCGCGAGTGGAGAACCGACAATGCACACCATGACCGAGGCATACGACGCGACAGCCGACGCGATCGACGTGGACGACCTGGTCGCCGCCGACGCCGGCCCCAGCGTGCCGGAGCTTGATCCCGAGGCGGCGCTGCTGTGCGCTTTGCTGCACACCACCGACCTCGACGCGGTCCGCCGCGTCACCGCGCACTTGGAGCCGGGCGACTTTCTCGGCCCGCGATACGCCGAGCTATTCGAGGTCATCGCGGAGCTGGTCCAGAACGGGGAGCCGCACCACGCACCTCGTGTCCTGGCGTCTGTCCGTGCCGCAGGCCGACTCGGAGGCCACCACGGAAAGCTGCTCGCGGAGGCGCTCCAGACCGTCGCCCTTCTCGGGACCCCCGCCGTTGCTCTTGCCGCCCTGGCCGGGGACGTGCTCGATTCGGCCTTCCGGCGGCGGTTCAGCGCGGCGACCCACGCTCTCGCCAGAGCCGCAGCAGAGGCCCCCACCGAGGCTCTGATGGAGCTGATGGTCGAGCAGGGGCGAATCGTCCGAACCCAGGACCGGCGCCGGACGGCGCTCACGGGCGAGTGAGAGGGGTCCCGTTGTTCGTCGTCGGTCACGGCCCCAGCGAACTCCACGCGCACATCAACCTCGAGGAGAAGGCGACCGCCGCACTCCCGCCCGGGCAACGACCCACACTCGTGGTCCTGGACGCCTCACACCACGACGGTCACTGGTCCGTCGTGGCCCGACTCTGCCAGGCGGACGAGGCGCATTAGTGCAGGTGAGGACACTCTCACCAGATTGCACGCGAAAACCACGCATAAACCACGCCTGTTGCGCTATGCTTGAAGCGTGCCCGCAGGAAGCGGCACACCCCACACACGAAAGGAACGGACATGGACCTCATCACCGTTCATCCCGACGAGCTGACGCTCGTGTCGAACATTCGCGTGGCCAAGGCCGATGACGACCTCGCGGCCAGCATCCGCGACCACGGCCTCATCGAGCCGATCACCGCTTACCGGGGAGAAGACGGGGCGCTCGTCGTCAAGCACGGCCACCGCCGCACCCTCGCTGCGCGGGCCGCAGGCGTCGACGCCGTGCCGGTCGTGGTGACCGCCTCCCCCAACGCCGACGATGCGGGCAAGGCCGGCCTGATGACGGCGCAGTGGGACGAGAACCAGCAGCGGCGGGGTCTCACGACCCGCGAGCAGGCCGAGGCGATCACCCAGCTTGCCGCCTTCGGCGTCTCCCCCGCTCAGATCACCAAGCGGCTGCGCGTCTCCCGAGCGGTGGTCGACGCAGCGACCTCCCTGCCCAGCACTGAGACGCTCGACGCCTACGAGCTGACGATCCCCCAGGCGGCGGTTGTGGCCGAGTTCCAGGACGACCAGGAGGCCGTGCAGCGCCTTGTCGCGGCTGCGCCTCGCGGGCAGTTCGACCACGTCGAGGCCCGGCTGCGGCAGGACCGGGCGTGCGCCGAGGCGGAAGCAGCGAAGGCCGCAGAGCTGGCCGAGAAGGGCGTGACCGTCCTGGAGGACTGGCCCGAGTACGGCAGCCCCGGCGAGTGGATCCACTCCTTGCGGACCGCCGACAACGAGCGGATCGAGGTTGACGAGGACGAACCGGGCGACCACATGGCCGCACTGCTGAGTGCCGACGTCGTCAACGTCCACAAGGAGACCGGCGAACGAGTCCCCGAGTGGATGATCTACGAGGACGACGAGGCCGATCACGCCCCCTCCCACCACACGCCCCGCAGCATGTGCGAGGAGCGGATGGAGGTCGAGGTCCGGTGGTACTGCGTCGACCCCGCCGCACGCGGCTGGAAGTCACTCGGCGGGCGCACCCCGAGCGGGCCGTTGACCGAGGAGCAGGCGGAAGCCAAGCGCGAGGCGGACCGCGAGGCCCGCCGCGACGTGGTCGCGGCGAACAAGGCGTGGCTGGCCGCAGAGGAAGTTCGACGCTCCTGGTTGCGGACCTTCTGCAACAGGAAGACCGCCCCCAAGGGGTCCGCCGCGTTCGTGACGGAGACTCTCCTGAAGCGCTCGCACCTGCTCGACTTCAACCTCTCCTACCAGGCGATCAACTACGTGGACACGAAGGAGCCTGAGGACTTCCCCGACGCCAAGGCCACGATGACGACCCTGGCGCTGGCTCTCGTCGCGCACGAGGTCCACACCTGCAAGGAGCACTGGCGAAGCCAGGACCGAGGCACCGGGGCCTACCTGCGGTTCATCGAGGGTCAGGGCTACGCCCTCTCCCCGGTCGAACGCCGCGCCTGCGGCGAGGAGGTCGCCACCGACGACCTCTGACACGACGGCGAGAAGACAGCCCCCGCGTGCTAGGCGCGGGGGCTGTCTCCGTGGGTGGCCCCTTTCCCTGCCCCTGCCAGTCTTGGTGCTCCACTCCCGGCGTCAAGGTCGGCGCCGGCTCCGCCGGCGCCCGGTCGGCCACGACGATTCTTGGACGCGGTCGCAGGCTCCCTTATTTCGCCCAAGATTCCCCGCGCCCGTCCGGGTGCCCTCTCTTGACCCCGTCCGCTCCACACCAATCGGGCCGGTATCAGGGAAAGGGGGAGCCTGCGCGAAGGGCTGGCGCGAGCACGCGCCGACCACCGAAACCGCAGGTGAGAGCACCCTAACCAGATTACACGCCGAAACCCCGCATAATACACGCATAATGCGCTATACTTAAAACGTGCCCGCAGGAAGCGGCACAACCCACACACGAAAGGCACGGATCATGGACACCATCTCCTCGCCCACCACCCCCGGCCTCGCAGCGGTCCGGGCCGCGTACCGCGAGCTGCGGGACGCCGGGGTGCATCACCCCACGGTCGCGCAGGACTGGCTCGTGGAGCACGTCGGCCGTGTGGTCCGCGAGGACCTCGAAGCGCGAGTCGGCCTGCCCAGCGAGACGCAGGGTGCAGCCTTGACGGACGAGGCGCAGGACGCGAACCTGGCGCGGGCCGTCGCTGGAACGCTGGCCCAGGCGCTCGCGGTCTACAACCGTCGCCGCAAGCGTCTCACCGAGTTCGACTGCGGCATGACCGCTAAAGGTGCGCGCGCGGTGAACCGGGCGGCCGTGATCCGGCAGACGAAGGCGACCGCCGACGACCGGTACGCGGCCTTCCTGCGAACCGTCCAGATTGACGAGGTTGCCGTCAATCCGAAGACGAAGCGCCGGTACTACGTCGCGGCCACGATTGTCGTCGGTGGGCAGGTGCGCGCCGTCAGCGCCGTGTTCCTTCGCGCCGGGCGGGAGTGCGACGTCAAGCTCGAGGACTTCGCAGTTGTGGCGTAGCAGCGTGGTGGAGGGTTCCGCGGGCGGTCGCCACGGCGACCGCCCGCGGGCATTTCACACCCGTGCGGGCGGCTCCACACACACCCTGGCCGAACAGTCGGCCAGGGTGCCGTCAGGCGGGGGAGTGGGGCACCCTCAGCGGAATGGACCCATTGACGCCGATCAGCGGCACCGACCTGGACACCGTCACGCTCCAAGCGCTTGCCCGAGCGCGGGCGGGGGAGCGCAGTGCCTTCCCCGTTCGGATCGGGTCGCGGGGCGGAGTCGTCACGCCGCACCGGGACGACGAGGGCACGCTCGACGCCGACGACCTCGCGGCTCAGGTGTACGCGCTGGCGCACGACCTACCGTCCGCAGACGGCCGGTACACGGGCGGTGCCTTCGCCAGCGGGGGAACGCTCTACTGGGTCGGCGCGGCCCCGCCGGCGCCGGAGCTGCTGGACTAGCATAATCCACGCACTAACCGGGCATTGTGCGTGCAGGCTCATGCGTGTATTCTGCGTGTAAGTGACCGGGGATGGCCCACCGGCACAACCCACACAAGAAAGGACAGATCATGGCCCGCAAGACAAGAGTCATCGCCGTCGCCAACCACAAGGGTGGCGTCGGCAAGACCACGACCACGGTGGCGCTCGCGCACGCCGCCGCAGCGGCGGGAAAGCGCGTCCTCGTGGTCGACAACGATGGGCAGGGCAACGCCTCGACAGCCCTCGCGGGTGCCGAGGTCGCGGACGTCGATACGCCCTCGATGAGCGAGGTCTACGACAAGGACGTGCCGACCAAGACCGCCGAGGCGATTGTGAAGACTCGTCGCAAGGGGATTGACCTCATTCCGAGCGGCTTCGAGACCTTCGACCGAGTGGCGCAGGCTATCACCAGTTGGCTTGCACCGTATGGCGTGCTCGCGGCCGCCCTGGAGCAGGTCAAGGGCAGGTACGACGTGGTGCTCATCGACTGCCCACCGGCGATGGGGTACGTGACCATCAATGCCCTCGTCGCGGCGGACGCTGTGGTCATTCCGACCAAGCCCGACTCGTTCAGCCACCTGGGCCTGAGCCGCATCGTCAACCAGGTGGATGAGGTCAACGAGCAGTTGCGCAGCTCGAACCCGATTCCCGACCCTCTAGTGCTCATCACCGACGTGGACGCCCGGAGCACGAAGCGTGCAGCGGGTATGGCCGATGAGATTCGCGCCTGGGCCGCCGAGGCGCAGATTCCCGTCCATCCGGACGTGATCCCCCGCAAAGCAGTCATCGGCACGACGACGGAGCAGGGGATGGGCCTCGATGAGGTCCAGGGCGCCACAGCGGCGTGGGCCGCGGGCATCTACACCGACATTCTCAACACACTCAGGAAGGCTTGACGATGAGCAACACGAAGGTGCCGCCCCGGAAGAAGGTCCAGGCGGCCACACACCAGAAGACCCAGCGAACGTCCCTGGCAGCGCCCGCCGAGCGGACGGCGGAGCGGCGGAACTGGAACGTGCGTCTACCGCTCGACGTGGTCGAGCAGGCGTGGGGGGCGATGCGTCTGCTCGAGGAGGTGGAGCCGGACAAGATCCACACGACGGCCACCTTCACAGCCCGAGCTTTCGAGCTGTTGGCGCAGGAGCTGGCGGACGAGCACAACAGTGGTGAGCCGATCCCGCCGTCCACGACGAACCCGGTGGGGCGTGGCCGCCCCTCGGCGTTCTAGTCGGACGCCCGGCCGGGGCCTCGACCGCCCGAGCAGAGAGGAACCACCATGTCCCGACACAGCCGACGACCGCCGAATGGGAAGCGCCACAACGACGATTTGCAGGACCGTAGGCTGAGGCCACCCCGTACGCAATCGTGGAGGCTCCGTTGGCGGATCAAGAGGACCTGTTCGACTTCGACGGCGCCGGCGACCAAGGAGAGGCGAATGTCGGAGACCACACGCAGAGCGGTCGAGGCGGCGTGGAGCCTGACTCGGCAGGACCAGTCATTCCCGACGCCTCAGGCCCGGGACGAGGCGATAGCGGCCGAGGCGGAGCGCCTGGACGACCTGATCGGGGACCTGACTCAGCGACTGCGCGACGAGGGGATAGCTCAGTACCGACAGGTGACCCAGGGCCATCATCCGCCGTTCCTGGACGCGGTCCAGATCGGCAACCGGGCGCGAGCACGGGCCGTGGAGCTGATCCTGCACCAGGAGCTGGGCGAGACAGCGGACCTCGAAGCGCAGGAGGAGGACGAGGAGACGATCCCGGACCAGAGCTGGCGGGACAGTCCGGACCGCTGGAGGCGTCACAAGGATCAGATGGGCGATCCGGAGCCGGAGATCGAGGCGCTGACGGACGAGGTGTGGCCGGAGCAGACAATCGGTTTCCGGGTGATGGCGGGCTATTTGATGCAGACACGCTACGAGGACTCGGAACCGATCCCGGAGACTCCGGACGACCCGCTCAAAGCACAGTTCACGGACCTCGTCGCGGCGGAACTCGCCCGCAGCGAAAGCGTCCTGTCCGAGTTCAGAAGAACGAACCCGAGCAGCTAGACCTCGTCTTTGACGACACCGGGGCCGCACCGGTCGATCCCGCGACGCTCAACGTCCACGCCGAACCGCTGCCAGAGGCGGCACCGGACCGGCAACCGGCACCGGAACCGGCAGACCTCGTGCCCGCAGGTGGCGGGGGAGTGGCGGACCCACCCGACGAGAATCTTCGGCCTGACCCGGTCGACTACCCGCCGAGCCGCGAGATTCTGGTGCCCTCGGGTAAGCGCGCCCGCGCCGCCGCGAACATCGCGGCGATCAAGGTCTTGCGGGACCTCGAGTTGGAGGACCGCTACGCCACGCCGGAGGAGCAAGACGTCATCGCGCGGTGGTCCGGGTGGGGTGCCGTCCAGGAGGTCTTTGACCCCCGCCGGGAGGACTTCGCGGCCGAACGTGCCGAACTCGAATCCCTGCTGTCCTCGACCGAATGGAATCGTGCCCGGCACACGGTCCTCAATGCGCACTACACCGACCCCGCGGTCGTCTCCGAAACCTGGAGCCTTCTGCGCAGAGCAGGATTCCAGGGGGGCCTTGTCCTCGAACCCGGTGCTGGGTCGGGCACGTTCATCGGGCACGCTCCCGCCGACGCGCAGATGGTCGGCGTCGAACTCGACACCCTCTCGGCTCGCGTCGCGGCCGCCCTCTACCCCAGCGCCCAGGTGCGAAACGAGTCGTTCGCGGACACCGCCGTCCCCGACAACGCCTTTGTCGCCGCTGTCGGCAACGTGCCATTCGGAGACATCAAGCTGTGGGACGACGCCCACAACCCTGCCCAGCACAGCATCCACAACCACTTCATTCTCAAGTCGCTGAACCTCACGGCCCCTGGCGGATACGTCGCCCTCCTCACGAGTCGCTACACCGCAGACCAGGCTCGCTCCGACGCCCGTCAGGCGATGGCCGACCGCGCAGACCTCGTCGGCGCGGTGCGACTCCCCAGCGGCGCGTTCCGCCGCGTGGCCGGCACCGAGGTCGTCACCGACCTACTGGTGTTCCGGGTCCGGGAGGAAGGGCAGGACCCCACCGAGGAGACGCGCGCCTTCATCCGCACGTCTGAGGTCAACGTCGAGCTGGACACCGCTGACGGTTACGCGCCGCCGGCCACTGTCCGGATCAACGACTACTTCGCTGACCGTCCGGAGTGTGTCCTTGGCGACCTGACGGTCGGCCACGGCATGTACGGCAACAACGAGATGCGCGTTCTGCCCCACGCCGAGCTGCCGCTACCGCAGCAGATCGCGGACACTCTCGGTCCCATCGTGGACGCCGCAGTCCTCGACGGGCGCGGAATGACGGTGCACCGCAGCGCCGTCACGCACGACTCCTCCCTGAACACCGAGACCGGGCTGATTACGCCCGTGGAGCAGCAGGCCGAGGTCCCCCTTGACACCCTGCGCTACAACTCCGACCTCAACCTCATCGAGGCGTTCAATGGCACCGGCTGGTCGGACGCGGGCTGCGCCGCGAGCCGCACCGCCGAATGGCGGTCGATGCTGGAGCTCCGCGACAACTTCCTCGCACTCATCGAGATTCAGCGCGAGGGGGGCGACCCCGCGACCAAGGATGCTCTCCGGGCCGCTCTCAACGAGCGCTACGACCGCTACGTCGAGCGATACGGGTTCCTCAACAGGTTCACCTGGAAAGAGCCGCGAGCGGTCACTCAGGACCAGCACGACAAGCGGCTGGAGGCCGCCGTCGAGAGCTGGATCAACAACGAGGGCCGCGCCCTCGACGCCGAGGGGCGCGAGGACGTGCCCGACGAGGTGCTGGACCGGCTAGACGACGAGGCGTGGATTCCGACCGGTTCACGGACGAAGAACTCGCCGCACTTGCGCGGCGCGATCCGGAACGACCCGCACTACCAGGCGATTCTCTCCCTCGAATCGTTCGATGAGCAGCGCATGATCGGTCGCAAGGCTGCGGTGTTCACCACCGACGTCCTCGAGCCTGCACGGCCTATCGAGCACGCCGACACCATCCAGGACGCCCTCTCCCTGTGCATGGACGAGAGCGCGAGCGTCGACATCGACCGGATCGCCCAGCTCCTCGGCACCGACGCCGACGACGTTCAGGTCCAGCTCCGGGACGAAGCGCTCGCCTTCCGGTCGACTGATGATCCGAACACCTGGATTCCGCGAACCCGCTACCTGTCGGGCAACGTGCGGGTGAAGCTGGTCGCCGCCGAGCAGGCCGCCGAAGGCGACGAGCGATACAGCTCCAACGTCGACTCCCTGCGCGGTGTCCTTCCCCCGCGGATCGAGGAAGGCGTCCGCTCGCGTCTCGGTGTCACCTGGATTACCGGCGAGGACTACGAACAGTTCATCGCGGACACCTTCAACATCGACAAGAGCGAGGTGAGCGTCAGCTACGTCAACGACGAATGGCAGATCGAGGCCAACACCACCTACAGCGGCTACAAGCGTGATGCCCTGGCCTACGGCCTCGTCCCGCAGAAGGGCGCGTGGTCGTCCGCATCCGGCTACAACTTCGTCGGTTCCGCGGCCGAGCAGGGGATGAAGAACCAGGGCGTGTCACTCGGCAAGGATCGGAGCGGCACGTTCGACCACTGGCAGGTGCTCGACTGCCTCATGAACTCCCGGCCCCTCACGGTGAACCGGTCGAAGGAGTACAAGGAGGCCGTTCCTGGCGGCAACGTCCATGCTGGGGCCTCACGGGCGGTCAAACAGCGCGCAGAGCGTCTCCAGGAGGAGTTTGCGGAGTGGGCGCTGCACGGTGACCCCGAGCGCCGAGAGCGGCTGCTGACGGAGTACAACTGGCGTTTCAATGCCACCGTGGCCCCGACCTACGACGGGTCGCATAGGTCGTTCCCCGGACTAGGCAAGACCTTCACCCCGTACCAGTACCAGCGGGACGCGGTCGAGCGGATTGTCAACGAGCCGACCGTCCTGCTCAACCACGTGGTGGGAGCGGGCAAGACCGGCACCATGCTCATGGGAGCGATGGAGCTCAAACGGCTCGGCCTGGTCCGGCAGCCCTGGCTCGTCGTCCCAAATCATATATGTGATCAAATTTCAAGGGAGGCCGCTCAGTGGTACCCGGCCGCCCGCGTGCTCTCCGGCGCCGGCCGCACCAACGTGGCCGACCGGCAGAAGCTCATCGCGCAGTCGGCGGCGCAGGATTGGGACATCGTCATCGTTCCCCTCAGCGCGTTCACTCGCATGAAGACCTCGCCGCAGACGCGAGCCACCTTCATCGAGCAACAGCTGGCCGACTTGGAGAAGGCCATGCTGGAGGCCGGCGAGACGGGCAAGAGCGCTGCTACGATCAAGCAGATCGAGAACGCCCGGGCCAAGCTCCGGGACCGCCTTGACCGAGCGCTGGACGATGCCCGCAAAGACGTTGGGATCACGTTCGAGAGCAGCGGCGCGGACTATTTGCTGGTAGACGAGGCGCACCTCTACAAAAATCTAGGGCGCACGTCCGGCGTACAGGAACTGAGCCACCCCGGCTCCGACCAGGCGCTTGACCTGAAACTGAAGCTCGACTACCTCCGCGACCGCAAGCGGCAGGAAGCGGCTGAAGCCGGAATCCCCGACGATGCGTATGTAGAGCGGGTGGCGACTTTCGCAACTGGTACGCCTGTAGCGAACAGCCTAAGCGAGCTCTGGGTAATGCAGACATACCTCCGTCCAGACCTGCTCCGCCACGCGGGCGTAGAGGGAATCGACGCCTGGGGACAGAACTTCACCGACAC
>Ga0194136_1001814_pt1 | contig 10519 bp, 9 predicted proteins | sample TARM_MetaG_T3A_1_FD_134023 | JGI IMG/M metagenome (GOLD analysis project Ga0194136, IMG submission 134023) | Freshwater microbial communities from Pennsylvania, USA, analyzing microbe dynamics in response to fracking - TARM_MetaG_T3A_14 (version 2) | ecosystem: Environmental > Aquatic >...
CGATGGTGACGGTTTCGAAGCCGCGATGCGGATGCTGCCCCACCCCGCGCAAGCGTTGCGTGGGAGAAAAGTCGGCCGGTCCTGCATGGTCAAGCAACAAGAACGGGCTGAGGTTCTGACCAATAGTTTGATAAGAAAACAGGCTGCGTACCGGGAAACCATCGCCGACCCAGTGCTGATACGGTGCGCTATAGATCCCAAGAATGTGCTTCATGACTGACTCCAGTGAATGAAGTCCATCATATTTCTGCAACGATCAGTGCGGTAGCCCCTATAATTTGCCATCAGTGTTCTATGCGAAGAACAATTGTGGATGATTTGAATGACCTCTTTTACTTCGTGCAGGTCGTCGACCATAGAGGATTCACGCAGGCCGGCCGTGCCCTGAACATGCCTAAGTCAAAGCTCAGCCGGCGCATTGCGGCACTGGAGGAGCAATATGATGTGCGCTTGATACAGCGCTCAACGCGCCATTTCTCGGTCACCGAGACCGGGCAGGAGTTCTACCGGCACTGCGTAGCCGTGCTTGTGGAAGCGGAAGCGGCACGCGAAGTCATGGAGCGCAAACGGTCCGAGCCGCAGGGGATCGTGCGCATAAGCTGCCCGACTGCGCTGCTCGAATACCGGATCAGTGACCTGGTGGCACGGTTCATGACCGAGTATCCCAAGGTCCAGGTCCATCTTGAAGCTACCAACCGCCGTGTCGACGTGCTGAGTGAAGGATTTGACTTGGCGTTGCGGGTGCGATTTCCGCCTCTGGAAGATAGCGATCTAGTTATGCGCGTGCTGTCAGCAAGCCCGCAGCGCCTAGTGGCCTGCCCCAATCTGATACGGGAACGCGACTTGCCGAAACATCCCGCAGACCTGGCTGGCTTGCCTAGCCTAGACTGGGGGCCGCCGCGGGACCATACCTGGGACCTCGCCGGGCCGCAGGGCGCGGAAGCACAAGTGAGGCATCAGCCGCGCTACATCACCGACGACATGTCGGCATTACGGCAGGCGGCGCTACGCGGCGTGGGTATCGTGCAGCTGCCATGCATGGTCATCGATGAAGATTTGAAGACAGGAACGCTCGTTGACATCATGCCGGGATGGGCGCCGAAAGGCGGCATCATCCACGCAGTTTTCCCGTCACGCCGCGGGCTTCTTCCAAGTGTCCGGCTGCTTATCGAATATCTGGCCAAGCATATCCAGAAGGACTGATGAACGTGCTAGCTCAGCCACAGGCTTGCCAACGCCAAGTCCATGGCTGAAGCACGCTATGTGGAATCGCTACTTCTTGCCTGCCATGGTGGAATAGCTGGTCATCAAGTTCCGGTAGTTTGGAATATGGTTCGAGAAGAGCGTGCCGAGGCCTTCAATATCGTTGCGCCAGTCGCGGTGAAGCTCGCAGGCCATGCCGAACCAAGTCATCATTTGCACGCCGGCAGCCTGCATCCGTAGCCAGGCGCTGTGCCGCGTAACCTCATTAAAAGTACCCGATGCATCGGTGATCACGAATACGTCGTACCCCTCTTCAATAGCAGAAAGAGCGGGGAAAGCTACACAGACCTCGGTCACGACACCGGCAATGATGAGTTGTTTCTTTCCTGTCGCCTTGACGGCCTTGACGAAGTCCTCATTGTCCCAGGCGTTGATGTTCCCGGGACGAGCGATATAGGGTGCCTTCGGAAACGCTTCCTTCAGTTCAGGTACAAGCGGGCCGTTTGGGCCGTCCTCGAAACTGGTCGTGAGAATGGTCGGCAATTTGAAATATTTCCCACAGGAGGCAACAGCCAGCACGTTGTTTTTGAATTCGCCCGGCGAGAAATCCTGAACTAAAGAGATCAGGCCAGCTTGATGGTCCACCAGCAGTAGCGCGGCGTCGTCTTTGGAAAGCCCTGTGTACTTAAACGGCGTATTCATGGTTGATTTCTCCTCAAGTTGGCCGATCCAGATGGACCGGGTTCATGCTCAACGTCTAGGTTCAGGGGTTGACGTGCGAACCGCCGCAGGACTTAAGCTTGGGCATTGTTTCTCCTTGACCAGGATCGCCGCCAGTTTTCGCCTGTCCGCGCCTTCAACGCCGTGGTACTCACGTTGCCTCAGTGCGGCAAGCGTTATCAAGAACAGAGCCGCGCTGGATATGCAGCACCTGTCTCGTGGCCCCAAGGTCTCAAACTAACAAGCGTGACTCGATTTCCAACCTGAAATCGAAATGTGATGCTCATATCGCTGCCCATGCAAAGAACAATGATGTAGCAAAGCGCGCTTCGGAGCTGACCGGAATCGGTCCCCTGACAGCAAGCGCTCTCGCTGCAGTTGTTCCTGATGCAAAGGCATTCAAGAACGGGCGTCAATTCGGTGCATGGCTCGGCCTGACACCAAGTCAGCACAGTTCGGGAGGTAAGACGCGACTGGGACGCATCAGCTTGCGGGGCAATAGCTATCTACGCATGCTATTGGTCCTGGGCGCGCGAAGCGCGTTGCAATCAGCACTCAAGGCGGAGTTATGCAACGCCACTCGACTGCAACAATGGAGTCGGACACTGCATGAGCGCAAAGGCTACTTCAAAACACTGATAGCCATCGCTAACAAGAATGCACGGATGATCTGGGCCATGCTGGCCAAGGATGAGCACTACGATCCTTCTGCCTGGCAGCGATACCCCAGAAATCTAAATGCAGCAGTATCAGGCCACTGAATGTACACAACAGGTTAAGGAATCGCTGCCGATGCGATAGCAAGACGAGGTCAGACCGAACGAGAGTCGAGCCCGACGATAATGTTGGCGAGCCATCCGTCGCATATAGTTGATCACTATTGCAGTGCTACGCCGGATTTTGAAAGGGGTGCTCTCGTGCGGCTTATATAGTGGCCCGCATAGTACGTGCAATAAGGCCGATTGCAGATACGCAGTCCGTTCCTTGTATTGCCTTGCACCGCAGCCTTAGTGGGATAAATCATGCGACCATCTACGGGTCCACCGTTAGGTTGCGCTGTCCGCTGCCGCAGACAGCGCCCTGAATATATTTATCTTGACACTGGAGGGAAGTCCTTACAGACACGGTCGCCTTTCTTCAGCGAAGGCACGTCGGGTCCGACGTCGACCACGACGCCTGCGCTTTCATGACCCGGAATGGCGGGAAGGATGACTTTCGGATCGGCGTCCGAGAGCGTGTAATGATTAATGTGAGAGATATCTCTCAAGTTGGTGCTACACGCCAGACTGATAGACACATTGGACAAGCGCCTTGCAAGTAAAATCCAAGCCTTGATTGGTGTGATTCGCGCACGGCAGACCGCAAAACTGCGCCACACGATGAAGGGCTCCCATCACATACCGCCATGATATGCCGTGGTTGGCGTCCAAGTCATCTGCATCTTTGGTACGTCTACCGTTAGCCAGCGCATTGTCGGCAAAATAGATTGACCATACCATATTTGCTCGGTTCGCCAGAACAAACTGTTGTCTCCAGCTAGGGCACACGGTAGCCAAGCACCGCTTCAATTGAGAAAAAGTAAAACTAGACTAGCGAAAATTTCGATTGAAAGAGATATGGTGCACAACTAATCTTGTTTAGCCGTCCCTCAGCAAGTTGATAAGTCCAGACCGAAATCGTGGACTACCGAAAATAAGGAGACTAAATTGCTAACGCTGACCAGCCGTACCACTATGATGGTATTGAGCGCACTTATTACGTTCACTAGTCCTATTGGGCATGCTCAAATTTCCGATAATATCGTTAAGATTGGCTTCATAACGGATCTCTCCGGGGTGTATGCAGACATCGATGGCCCAGGAGGTGTGGAGGCAATAAGAATGGCAATTGCTGACGTGGGGGGGAAAATCAATGGAAAACAAGTCGAACTGGTTGTCGCTGATCATCAGAACAAAGCTGATATTGCAGCAAGCAAAGCAAGGGAGTGGTTTGACCAAAGTGGCGTAGACATGCTGATCGGAGGTACGAACTCAAGTGCCAATCTCGCGATGGCAAAAGTTGCTGCCGAAAAGAAGCGTCCGTTCTTCGCCATAGGCGGCGGAACCGCACGCCTGACTAACGAAGATTGCACGCCCTATACGGTTCATTACGCGTATGACACCCTGGCTTTGGCGCGGGGGACGGGTTCAGCGTTGACAAAGCAAGGCGGGAAGAGTTGGTTCTTTTTGACGGTTGATTATGCGTATGGCGCACAAATGCAAAAAGATGCCACCGCAGTAGTTGAGGCGAATGATGGAAAGGTCGTGGGTAGCGTAAAGTATCCACTATCGGCTCCTGATTTCTCTTCGTTTCTAATGCAGGCGCAGGCATCAAAAGCGCGCATCCTAGGGTTAGTTACTGCAGGTGCAGACACCATTAATGCGATCAAGTCCGCTAACGAATTTGGCGTGAATAAATCAATGCAACTAGCCGGAATGGCTATATTTATTACAGATGTCCATTCGCTCGGCCTTGGACTCACGCAGAACATGTATGTAACTGACGGATGGTACTGGGATATGAACCCGAGTTCACGTGAATGGTCGAAAAAATACTATTCAAAGATGAAACGTATGCCGACGATGCTTCAGGCAGGCGATTATTCTTCAGCTTTTCAGTATCTTAATGCGGTTAAGACGCTGGGAACAGATGACGCCGACAAGGTGATGGCCCATTTAAAGCAAACCAAGATTAACGACATATTTACGCCTAACGGCGTTATTCGTCAAGACGGACGAATGGTACATGACATGTACCTGATGCAGGTTAAAACTCCCGCAGAATCGAAGTATCCATGGGATTACTACAAGCTCATAGCGACAATCCGAGGAGAGGAAGCGTTTACCACTAAAGCCGAAACGAAATGCCCGCTATGGAAGTAACTGAGTGACCACGATGTAGTCGGCGACATTGCCACTTCTAGTGGCATATAACAAAGATAGTGTCGTAAAGCTCTCAGGTGGAGTGTGCAACCCAGCAGTTGATTTTTCTAGAACGAAGAAGGCATTATCGAATCGACGAAATAATGCATGTCCAGTAATTTCTTTACCGGGTCACCGTTACCCGAAACTTATTGCAGACGATCCTGCACGTCCTCAACTACATTCAATAGTTTAACGGATCAGAAATGGGCCCGAGGAATAAGCAATCTTGCTTGAAAAATGGTGCAAAGCCATTCCTTATCCGACAATTGGGTCACCCGATAAGGCATCATTTTGCCAAAAATAAGCAACAATTACTTTCAGGAGAAGTGAAATGACGACATTCGGCTTTATTGGTCTTGGTGCGATGGGAAAGCACATGGTGCGGCATATGCTACAGAAGGGCCTGCAGGTTGTGGTTTACGACAAGGACAAGTCTGCAGTAGCTGAGGCTGTAAATATTGGTGCAACGACAGCAGAAAGCGTGCGTGACCTGGCTGATAAAGTACAGGTCGTGATGGTGTGTCTCCCGACGCCCGACATCGTTGAAACAGTAGCTCTAGGCAAAGATGGTGTGATTGCTGGAAATACCGTCAAAGTGTTCATAGACCATTCGACAACAGGTCCGACAATCGCTCGCAAAATTTCCACCCGTCTTGCTCAGCATAAAATCGTGGCGCTCGATGCCCCTCTTACAGGGGGCGTTGCGGGTGCAGAGGCAGGACTACTCAGTGTACTTGTATCGGGACCTGTTACCGGATTTGAACTGGCAAAACCTGCGTTAGAAAAGTTCGGCGCCAACGTCGCACATATCGGCGAACAACCAGGGCTGGGCCAAGCGCTAAAGCTTGTGAACAACATGATCGCCGGGGCCGCCTTGATTACTGCTGCTGAAGCAGTATTGTTTGGTGTGAAAGCAGGGATACCCGCAGAAACGATTCTTAGTTTACTGTCGAAGAGTACTACAGCCAAAGGGTTTGCAGTGGAGACGCTCTTGAGGGAAAAGGTTCTTCCGCGTAATTTCGATTTAGGTTTCCGGATGGACTTGATGCGTAAGGATATGAGATTGACATTGAGCGAGGCAGAAGCTGTCGGATCTCCAATGCTTGCATGTTCAGTTGTAAAACAGTTCTTCGATGCCGCAGTTGCCGATGGGTTTGGAGATGAGGACATGACCAAGGTAGTGTTACAACTTGAAAAATTAGCACACGCGGAAATCAAACAAAAAAGCGAGTCAAAAGCCTGATTGTTATCACTTTAATAGGCAAATAGATCACAACGTCCTCCACGTTCTCTTTGCCGATATAGAGGGCGCCACCAAACAATTAGGTGGGGATGTGGACATCACCTTACTATCTTCAGACATATCAGATCGCACTAAGGAGTGCTGTTATGGAGCAAGTACTCAATTTTATTAACGGCCGCATTGTAGAGCCGTCAACAGGACAATATTTAGACAAAATCGATCCCCGAACCGGTCTTAAACAGAAGGAAGTAGCTTCTAGTGGACAAGAAGATGTCGATGTAGCGGTTAATGCAGCAGCAAAAGCACTTCCAGCTTGGAAAGATATGCGTCCATCTGAACGCGGTCGTATTCTTGTTGAGATTGGGCGTTGCGTGCGCAATAGCGTTTCCCTGCTTGGTGCCATAGAACGCATGGAAACTGGTAAGCCTGGACGAGAAATGGCGCAGTTGATGGATCTAACTGCCCAATACTTTGAGTTCTACGGTGGCATTGTCAATACAATGGACGGCGAAGTCATCAATGTTGGCCCGAATTATCATGCGTACACCAGACGCGATCCATTCGGCGTAGTTGGAATAATTCTTCCTTGGAATGCCCCGTTACATCAAGCCGCACGAGCTATTGCTCCTGCCTTAGCCACAGGAAACACAATAGTAGCGAAACCCTCCGAATACACCTCCGGCTCTCTTGTCGAATTTGCAAAACTTGCAAAAGAGTGTGGTCTGCCCGACGGTGTGCTCAATATTGTTGTAGGTACAGGACCGGTTGTTGGTCCTGCAATGGTCAATAACAGCAACATTCGTAAGATCTCTTTCACAGGAAGTGTTAGAGCTGGACAAGAACTAGGGAAGCTAGCGGCCGAAAAGATCTTACCCTTGACACTTGAGCTCGGCGGAAAATCGGCGAACATCGTTTTTGAGGATGCAGACCTTGATGCCGCTGTCAAAGGATCGGTTCTGGGCTTTACATGGAATGGCGGACAATGGTGTGCAGCGGGAACCAGACTATTGGTTCAACGAAGCATTTATGACGAATTTATCAAGAAGTTGATTAGCGCGGTCTCAGCACTCAAAGTAGGCCCGGATGATCAAGCTTCATACGGTGCCATAACTACGCGAGCCCAATATGAAAAAATTCTCTCAGCGTTTGATTCTGCAAAGCGTACAGGACTAACGCCCGCAGTCGGCGGAAAGGCGGTGGAGGGGCCGGAAACAGCGGGTGGTTGGTACATTGAACCGACGGTTTATATTGATGTTGATAATGACATGGAAATAGCCCGTGAAGAAATCTTTGGTCCTGTCCTTAGCGTTATAAAGTTCTCGGACGAGGACGATGCAATCAACATTGCAAACGATTCTGCATATGGCTTAGCGGCAGGTATTTGGAGTCGCGACATTGGAAGAGTGCATAGAGTTGCAGGACGACTCGAAGCGGGGCGTATAGTAGTCAACGAATACAGCGGAGGGTTCGTCCAAACCCCATGCGGAGGATTCAAAAACAGCGGCTATGGACGAGAGCAAGGCGTTGAAGCACTAGCACACTATACTCAACTGAAATCCGTCATCATTCGGTTATAAAAATGTGCGCCGGTGTCAATGAAATGCTAAGCAGGCAAAGGATAGAATTTTGACCCAGACCGGTTCTACACGCCTGACAGGAGGGCGTTGCTATGAACAGAACCCATTTGATGTCAAAAAAAGCAGCAGCTACTTGATCATTCGCTCCATACGACTCATGATATTCGACGGTATCGACGCACTCTGGCACTCTGGGGCGCAGCCGCGGACGCTAAGCCAAAGATGTAACCAGCCATTAAATGTCACTTGGCAAAGCATTTATGAATGAGCAGTGCGGTTTCAGCAGCAACACACTTCACACTAGTGTTAACTGATGGACCGCATCCGGGACAGCCTCGTCATGCCGACGACAGGGTAGGTACATTATTGCGGACATTGCAAGCGATCAAGACTAAACGCTGAGGCTATCCGGCGAAGAACTGGTCGGCGTCGCTGCGGTGCGATCAGTAGGCTAACCTTATACTTCTAACACTTCCAGCGGAGCCTGCGCGCTTGGCTACCGATGCAGAGGCGATAGTTCATGAGGACGAGCTGCTGTTTTGCGCACAGCGGAAACGAGGTTGCAAGGAATGCAACTAAGAGTTCAGTTTTCATTGCAAGATCTTGCCGGCCCGCGGCGCGCATGACAGGATGGTTTTTGCTCGCCCTCATGGATGTGTCAGGATTTCTGTGTGCGAGGTCGGTTTAGTTGATGGCGTTGGTGAAGCGCTCACCAAACATGATGGCGAACTGATTGGCCGCCTGCTTCCACGTCCGCTGCGGCATCTTCCAGTCTTTTTCAATATTACGCAAGGCCAAGAACAGCAGCTTGGTCGCAGCCTCGTCGCTGGGGAAGTGCCCGCGGTTCTTAACGATCTTGCGCAGTCGCATGTGCAAGCTTTCAATGGCGTTTGTGGTGTATATGATGGTTCTGACCTCAGGGGGATACGCAAAGAAGGGGATCACCTGCTGCCACTGGCGCTTCCACATCGCCGCCACCGTCGGAAACTTGCTGCCCCAAGGGCCAGCGGCAAACTCATCCAGAGCCGTAGCTGCCAGATCTGCATTGGCCGCCTGGTAGATCGGTTTGAGCGCCGCCGCCAGTTCCTTACGGTCCTTCCACGCTGCCAGTGTGGTCGAGTTACGGATCAGGTGCACGATGCAGCTCTGGATCTGCGCCTGCGGATAGACCGCCTCAATGGCTTCCGGGAAGCCGCGTAGACCGTCAACTACGGCGATCAGGATGTCGTTCAAGCCACGGTTCTTCAAGTCGTTGAAGACCTTGAGCCAGAACTTGGCACCCTCGGTTTGTTCGATCCACAAGCCCAGTACTTCCTTGCGACCGTCAGCACGTATGCCCAACGCCAGGTACACCGCCTTGTTCTTGACCGTTCCTTCGTCACGGATCTTCAGGCGCAGCGCGTCGAAGTACACGATCGGATACATGGCCTCCAGCGGCCGCTGTTGCCACTGGGTGACTTCTTCGATGACTTCGTCGGTAATGGTGGAAATGAGGTCTGGCGATACTTCGGTGCCATACAGCTCCAGCAGGTGGCCCTGGATCTCCCGCACCGTCATGCCGCGTGCGTACCTGCTGATGACATGATTGTCAAAGCCGGGCATGCGCCGCTGGTGCGTGGCGACCAGCCTGGGCTCGAAGTTCGAGAGCCGGTCGCGCGGCACATCAAGCTGCAGTTCGCCACCCGGTGCCAGCACCTTCTTGGGCGACGTGCCGTTGCGGTGGTTCTTGCTGGACTCGCCTTCGTTCTCCAAATGGTGCGTCAGTTCGGCCGCCAGCATGCGCTCAGCCAGCATCTTCTTGAGCTGACCGGCCAATCCGGACTCGCCCAGAATGGACTCGACATCCTTGTTCTGCACGGTGGCCAGCAACTGGTCGATCAGTTCGACCGGAAACGGCGGTGGTGCTTTCTGTTTTTTAGGCTTCTTGGTGGTCATTACGTCGGCCATGGAACATCCCTTTCGGTATTATTTCATGACCCCGCTTTACACAAAAATCCTGACAGGCTCGCCCTCATCCATCCGTTGCCGACAAGTCGCAGCCCCACAGAAACAACTAGATGCGGCCTTCTCGCTCAAAGCTCAGATGACTTTCGCTAAGGTCCGGAATTACCATTCGGCCACGTGGAAAGCGCCTGCTCGGGAACTGCCTCCAACATATAGCAACTAAAGCCAGCTTTGGTCTGCACGGTCATGCCGTGAGTAACGGCCATCACGAATGCTACAAGGGCATCCGGTCTAGCGGCTTCGGGTAAGTCACCATCGGCCTGTGCCTGTTCAGAGCGCTCACGCCTGCGCTGATAAGTTGCTGGCGAACTGACAACCATTCGACTCCATCATTGCCAACGCCGTTCGGTCGCAAAATGGATGTTTTCGAAATCCAGTTCGGGACCAACTATCTCGGCGATTTCGCGTTGATTACACGGGTTGACCCGCTGCTCGCAGATGGCGGACGTCTGGTAGTGCTGTGCTGTCATCCTATGCGCATCGCGTTACCGACCTCGACCTGGATGATCCCAATTTCGAACAACAGGCATACGACCCGTTTGTCGCCTATGGTTGATCGAAGACAGCCACTTCTCTCCTCGCAGTGGAATTCGACAGGCATTATCGTGATCGCGGCATCCGGGCTGTCTCGGTGATGCCGGGGAACAGTCTTACTGACCTGCCCCGTCATTTTTCGCAGGAAGACTTGCAGGGAATTCTCGAGACCGTTGGCAAGGCTCGCGCTCATGCGGGTCTTCTACCAACAGAGCTGAAAGAAATCCGCAAGCGGCCGATATCTCGGTCCGGGCGGCTGTCGCGGCCGACAAAGA
>Ga0194136_1001815_pt1 | contig 10519 bp, 9 predicted proteins | sample TARM_MetaG_T3A_1_FD_134023 | JGI IMG/M metagenome (GOLD analysis project Ga0194136, IMG submission 134023) | Freshwater microbial communities from Pennsylvania, USA, analyzing microbe dynamics in response to fracking - TARM_MetaG_T3A_14 (version 2) | ecosystem: Environmental > Aquatic >...
GAATGGAGGGGGATGGAGTCTGGACGAAAAGCTGACCGTTGGCGGCAGGGATGCCGCCATCGAGCCTACAGGGATGTATTTACGGCGTGTCTGCGCTCGTTCGGACGCCATCTCACGCCTGAGCTGGCTCTTTCACCATATAGCTGGAAATGTGCCTTTGTTTGGGGTTGGCAGGCCGTGCCAGCAGCCATGCCAGTGCGACAATCGCTGTGTCGGTTGTTGTACTTTTCCGTACAAATAGCGCGTGTTTGTTTTCTTCCTCGCTGCCAAAAGCCAGTCATTTAAATAAATTATTCATGTAAAACAATTGGTTATCTGTTTTTCTGCAATTGGTACAAGCCGTGCAATTAGATAAGCGTCAACTGTCAACAAGGAGATATCGACATGGCGCTTCGTCAATGTGCAATTTACGGCAAGGGTGGGATCGGCAAGTCCACAACTACCCAGAACCTGGTCGCCGCTCTGGCTGAAATGGGCAAGAAGGTGATGATCGTCGGTTGTGACCCCAAGGCCGACTCTACCCGTCTGATCCTGCATGCCAAGGCCCAGAATACCATCATGGAAATGGCCGCGGAAAAGGGTTCTGTAGAAGATCTGGAACTCGAAGACGTGCTGCAGATCGGTTACGGCGGCGTGCGCTGTGCCGAGTCTGGTGGTCCTGAGCCAGGAGTTGGTTGTGCCGGTCGTGGTGTTATCACCGCCATCAACTTCCTGGAAGAAGAAGGCGCGTATGAAGCCGACCTCGACTTCGTATTCTATGACGTGCTGGGTGACGTGGTGTGTGGCGGTTTCGCCATGCCAATCCGCGAAAACAAGGCACAAGAAATCTACATCGTCTGCTCCGGCGAAATGATGGCGATGTATGCCGCCAACAACATCTCCAAGGGCATCGTGAAGTATGCCAAGTCCGGTAGCGTGCGTCTGGGTGGCCTGATCTGTAACTCCCGTCAGACCGACCGTGAAGATGAACTCATCATCGCCCTGGCCGACAAGCTGGGTACCCAGATGATTCACTTCGTACCCCGTGACAACGTGGTACAACGCGCCGAAATCCGCCGCATGACCGTCATCGAATATGACCCGAATGCCAAGCAAGCCAACGAGTACCGCACTCTGGCCCGCAAGGTGGTGGACAACAAGCTGCTGGTGGTCCCGACCCCGGTCACCATGGACGAACTCGAAGCGTTGCTGATGGAGTTCGGCATCATGGACGAGGAAGACGAAAGCATCATCGGCAAGACCGCAGCAGAAGAAGCGGTAGCCTGAGTCCTGTGATTTCCGCGGCCGGCTGTAGTCGGCCCGGAAATCCTCCGCTAGGGAGAATAAGCAATGACAGACAGAACGCGTGAACAGAATGAAGCGCTGATCCAGGAAGTGCTGGAGATCTACCCCGAGAAGGCGCGCAAAGACAGACAGAAGCACCTGACGGCCAATGACCCATCCCTGGAAAAAGCCAGCAAGTGCATCACCTCCAACCGTAAGTCCCTGCCGGGCGTGATGACGGCTCGTGGTTGCTCCTACGCCGGCTCCAAGGGCGTGGTCTTCGGCCCGATCAAGGACATGATCCACCTGTCCCACGGTCCGGTCGGTTGTGGCATGTACTCCAGCGGTGGCCGTCGTAACTACTACACCGGCGTGACCGGGGTGGACAGCTTTGGCGCCATGAACTTTACCTCTGATTTCCAGGAAAAGGACATCGTATTCGGTGGCGACAAGAAGCTGCTGAAGATTGTCGAAGAGATGGAAATGTTGTTTCCGCTGACCAAGGGGATCTCGGTACAGTCCGAGTGCCCGATCGGCCTCATCGGTGATGACATCGAAGCCGTCTCCAAGCAAGCCAGCAAGCAGATCGACAAGCCAGTGGTTCCGGTGCGTTGCGAAGGCTTCCGTGGCGTGTCCCAGTCCCTGGGTCACCACATCGCCAACGACGTGATCCGGGACTGGATCCTGCCGAACCGTGATGGTGAAGCGTTCGAAGGCACCCCCTATGACGTCGCCATCATCGGTGACTACAACATCGGTGGTGATGCTTGGTCCTCCCGCATCCTGCTCGAAGAGATGGGTCTGCGCGTGGTAGCCCAGTGGTCCGGTGACGGTACCCTGCCGGAGATGGAAAACACCACCAAGGTGAAGATGAACCTGGTGCACTGCTACCGCTCCATGAACTACATCTCGCGCCATATGGAAGAAAAGTACGGGATCCCATGGATGGAGTACAACTTCTTCGGACCGACCAAGACTTCCGAGTCGCTGCGCAAGATTGCAGCCCAGTTCGACGAAACCATCCAGAAGAATGCCGAAGCGGTCATCGCCAAGTATGAAGCGCAAACTGCGGCCGTGATTGCCAAGTACCAGCCCCGTCTGCAAGGCAAGAAGGTGATGTTGTATGTGGGCGGTCTGCGTCCTCGCCATGTCATCGGTGCCTATGAAGACTTGGGTATGGAAATCGTCGGTGCCGGTTATGAATTCGGCCACAACGATGACTACGACCGGACTTTGCCGGAACTCAAAGAAGCCACCTTGCTGTATGACGATGTCACCGGCTACGAGATGGAAGAGTTCGTCAAGGCCATCAAGCCTGATCTGATCGGCTCTGGCGTCAAGGAAAAGTACATCTTCCAGAAGATGGGTATTCCGTTCCGCCAGATGCACTCCTGGGATTATTCCGGCCCGTACCACGGCTATGACGGCTTCGCCATCTTCGCCCGCGATATGGACATGACGTTGAATAATCCGTGCTGGTCCCAACAGACCCCACCATGGAAGAAGTCTGCCTAAGGGCAGGATGGCAATCCTTGTAACCCGTTAGTTCACAGATGAGTGGCGCGGGAGGAGATGGATATGAGTCAGAATATTGAGAACATCAAACCCTGTTATCCCCTGTTCGAGCAGGATGAATATCAGAGCCTGTTTGCAGGCAAGAAAAGCCGTTTCGAAGAAGCCCATGGCGACAGCAAGGTTCAGGAAGTCTTTGACTGGACCACTTCGGCTGAGTACCAGGAGCTGAACTTCAAGCGTGAAGCGCTGACCATCAACCCGGCCAAAGCCTGCCAGCCTCTGGGCGCCGTGCTTTGTTCCTTAGGGTTTGAGAAGACGCTGCCCTATGTGCATGGTTCACAAGGCTGTGTGGCGTACTTCCGTACCTATTTCAATCGTCATTTCAAGGAGCCGGTCGCCTGCGTGTCTGACTCCATGACCGAAGACGCGGCTGTGTTCGGTGGCCATGCCAACATGAACGACGGTCTGCAGAACGCTTATGCGCTCTACAAGCCGGAAATGATTGCGGTATCGACCACCTGTATGGCGGAAGTTATCGGTGACGACTTGCAAGCCTTCACCAACAACGCCAAGAAAGACAACTTCATCCCGACCGAAGTGCCGGTGCCCTATGCGCACACGCCAAGCTTCGTCGGTAGCCATGTCACCGGTTGGGACAACATGTTCGAAGGCTTCTGCCGCTCCCTGGCGCCTGCCGCCAAAGAAGTGGGCAGCAACGGCAAGCTGAACCTGGTCACCGGTTTTGATACCTATCTGGGCAACTATCGGGTACTCAAGCGCATGATGGCCGAAATGGGCGTCTCCGCTTCCTTGCTCTCCGACCCGTCAGAAGTGCTGGATACCCCGGCCGATGGTCAATACCGCATGTATGCCGGTGGCACCACCCAGGCAGAAATGGTCGATGCACCGAATGCCATCGACACCCTGTTGCTGCAACCCTGGCAGTTGGTGAAGACCAAGAAAGTGGTTACCGAGACTTGGGGCCAGCCTGGCTCTGCACTGAACGTGCCTATCGGTCTGGAAGCGACTGACGAGTTCCTGATGAAGGTCAGCGAGCTGACCGGCAAGCCCATCCCGGAATCACTGGCTACCGAGCGCGGCCGTCTGGTGGATATGATCACCGACTCCCACACCTGGCTGCACGGCAAGAAGTTTGCCCTGTACGGGGATCCGGACTACGTGATGGGTCTGACCAAGTTCCTGCTGGAGCTGGGTGCCGAGCCAACCGTGATCCTGTGCCACAACGGCTCCAAGAAGTGGGAAAAAGCCCTGAAGAAGGTGCTGGATGCCTCTCCGTATGGTCAGAACAGCGAGATCTACGTCGGTTGCGATCTGTGGCACCTGCGCTCCTTGATGTTCACCAACAAGCCGGACTTCCTGATTGGCAACTCCTACGGCAAGTTCATTCAGCGCGACACCCTGGCCAAGGGCAAGGCGTTTGAAGTGCCGTTGATTCGCCTGGGCTTCCCGATTTTCGACCGCCACCACCTGCACCGCATGACCACCTGGGGTTATGAGGGCGGCATGTACATCGTCACCACCCTGGTGAACGCGGTACTGGAGCGTCTGGATCAGGAAACCATGGAGCTCGGCAAGACCGACTACAACTTCGACCTGGTTCGCTAAGGCGACCACGGGCGGGAGCTTGGCTCCCGCCCGTTTTTTTGTGTGCGATTGTCTGGCCGGTTCCTGCTGCAGGAATGGGTCATCAAGGAGAGACCATGCCCAATATCATGTTTCGTCAACAGGCCGATGGCCTCTACTGCTATATCGCCAAGCGGGATCTGGAAGCCAAGATCACCGCCATCGAATTTGAACAAGAGGATTGCTGGGGCGGGCGTATTGACCTGGCTGACGGCCAATCCTTCTATCTGGCACCGCTGGCAGCAATGCCCTCACTGCCGACAACACTGCGCCTGACCCGGGCCCAGGGTGAGGATTAACCCAGCGACACCGATGTTGCTATGACACCTGTGTTTGTTGCGATGACACCTATGTTTGGTGCGATGACACCGCTGTTGCGATGACACGGCGGTTACGATGACAAGGAGCTCCCCATGAATACGCTGCTGGAAAGTCAGGTTTATTGGCGTCTGCTGGCGCTGGCGCAACAGGTTCCCGATCTGGATCAGGTCAAACTGTTTGATTGGGTCTGCTCATTACTGAGCGGGCCGCTGAATACGGCCGGGCTCGATGCCCTGAGCCTCGAACTGCTCAAGGAGCGGGCGCTACCGGAGCTGGCACAGCGTGATGCCAGCCTGTGGCCGCAACTGTTGGCGACTCTGCATGGGGAATTGCCGGCGCACCTGGATCCACGCCCGTTGCCACCCGGTGAGGGCGCAGGCCAGTTACGGGTTGCTTTTGCCTCCACCGATGGGGTGCTGGTCAATGGCCACTTCGGCAGTTGCCCGCTGTTCTTCATCTATCAGGTCAGCGAGCAGGGGGCCCGGCTCATCGACATCCGCCGTTACTCGGCGTGGAAACAGGAGACCGGAACCTCCGGTAGTGAAGGCAACGAAGCCCGAGCCGAGTTGTTGCAAGGCTGCCATCTGCTGTTTTGTGAAGCCATTGGTGGTCCCGCCGCGGCACGAGTGATCCGCCACGGTATCCATCCGGTGAAGATCAAGCGCGATCCCACCATCCGGACCCAGTTGGAGGATTTGACCCAACTGCTGCAAGGCCAACTGCCGCCCTGGCTGGCCAAGGCTCTGGGACGCAAGGATGACCTGGCCAGCCGTTTCGATCTGGAACTCGAGGAATAAGGCTGAACTCTGCTGGGGTAAGAGCACGCATTGCCAGCCCGAATTCCGGGCGCACATCCATAAGCGGTGCGGCATCTTAATTCAGCAGAGCGGTGCCTAGCTTCAGCAGATCCGAACCCGTCATGGCAGGGATTTTTCTGGTTTCCCGTGTCTTCCATGCCGGTCGCTCAACCGGCCAGCTTCCAGGGTGAAGCTTGCCACTCCCTCGCGTAATTCTCATGCATGTTTACAAGGCTCGGGACGACTCTTGGCTGGGGGGCGGGTCGTCCCGATGCCTTCCCTTCGGGGAGGGCATCCTGCGCTTGGCGCTAGGTGGATACAGAACTCTGCTCTCCGGTTTTATGGTGACTGGCTCTGCGGCGACTGACTTTGTGGTGATGGCTCCTGTGGTGACGGACTCTGTGGTGAATAGTACAAGCGTTGGCTCTTGTCGCTCATGTCTGAAACGCGACAAAAATAAAACCATAAAAATCATAATTTTATCTTTGGTTTGTCCCTTGCAGTACCTCTTGCAGGCTTATCTCGAGGGTAAGCAATCGGTTCGGTCGTATCCCACAAGGAGTGGTTATGAAGGGAAATGAGATCGCTGCATTGATGGATGAGCCAGGGTGTCAGCACAACGGCAAATCCAAATCGGGCTGTAGCGCGCCCAAGCCGGGGGCCACGGCAGGGGGCTGTGCCTTCGATGGTGCCCAAATCACTTTATTACCCATTGCTGATGTCGCCCATGTCGTTCATGGCCCCATCGGTTGTGTCGGTAGCTCCTGGGATAACCGCGGGACCCACAGCTCCGGGCCGACCCTGTTCCGGTTGGGATTTACCACCGACTTGAGCGAACAGGATGTGATCATGGGTCGGGGGGAGCGACGCCTCTACCACGGCATCAAACAGATCGTCGAGCGCTATCAACCGGCGGCGGTGTTTGTCTACAACACCTGTGTTCCGGCGATGGAAGGCGATGATATCGAGGCCATCTGCCGGGTCACCGCCGACAAGCTGGGCGTGCCGGTGATCGCGGTCGATGCCGCTGGTTTTTATGGCAGCAAGAATCTGGGCAATCGCATTGCCGGCGATGTGATGGTGGATCGGGTGATCGGCCACCGGGAGCCGGCACCCTGGCCGGAGCATTTTGCCATCCCCGCGGCACGGGGCCACAGCATAGCGCTGGTGGGCGAATTCAACATCGCCGGTGAATTCTGGAATGTGTTGCCGCTGCTGGATGAGCTGGGGGTGCGCGTGCTCTGTACTCTGGCCGGCGATGCGCGCTTTGCCGAGGTGCAGACCATCCATCGCAGTGAATTGAACATGCTGGTCTGCTCCCGGGCGCTGATCAATGTGGCGCGCAAATTGGAAGATCGCTTTGGAACGCCCTGGTTTGAAGGCAGTTTCTACGGGGTCCGCGATATGTCTGACTCCCTGCGCGCCATCGCCCAGGGGCTGCAGGATCCGGATCTGCAGGCGCGTACCGAGGCGCTGATCGCTCGCGAAGAGGCGCGGGTCGAAGCACTGCTGGCAGAGTTCCGGCCCCGACTGACCGGCAAACGGGTGTTGCTCTATACCGGCGGCGTCAAGTCCTGGTCTGTGGTGTCGGCATTGCAGGATCTGGGGATGATTGTGGTGGCCAGCGGGACTCGCAAATCCACCGAAGAGGATAAGGCGCGGATCCGCGAGTTGATGGGGGAGGATGCCATCATGCTGGATGAAGGCAACCCTCGTCTGCTGCTGGATGTGGCCCACGAGCAGCGCGCCGATCTGATGATCGCCGGTGGCCGCAACATGTACACCGCCTACAAGGCCAAGCTGCCGTTTCTGGATGTGAATCAGGAGCGGGAGCATGCCTTCGCCGGTTATGACGGCATGGTGGAGTTGGCGCGGCAGATTTGTCTGACCCTGGAAAGCCCGATCTGGCCCCAGGCCAAGAGTCGTGCGCCATGGCACATGACGGTTCAGGGCTAGGAGGTTGTTATGGCACTTATCATCAAACCGAACAAACCGATTGCCACACGTCCCATCAAGAGCGGCCAACCGCTGGGCGCCATCCTCGGCAGCCTGGGACTGGATCGCTGCATTCCGCTGATCCATGGTGCGCAAGGCTGCAGTGCGTTTGCCAAGGTGTTTTTCATCCAGCATTTTCACGAGCCGGTGCCCTTGCAGTCCACGGCCATGGATCCCATCACCACCATCATGGGCTCCGACGACAACATTCTGCAGGCGCTGGTGACTCTGTGCGAGCGCAGTAATCCACGAATTATCGTGCTGATGAGCTCGGGACTGGCCGAAGCCCAGGGTGCCGATATGACCCGGGCCATCAAGCTGTTTCGTCAGAGTTACCCCAAGCATGACCGGATCGAGGTGGTGCATCTCAATACTCCCGATTTCTACGGCTCTATGGAGAATGGTTTTGCCACTCTGGTGGAAGCCCTAATTGAACAGCTGGTGCCCGAGCAGGCGGTGCGTACCCTGCGCAAGAAGCGGGTGAACCTGCTGCTCAGCCATATGCTGACCCCCGGGGATATCGAGCTCATCCGCAGCTATGTGGAAGCCTTTGGCCTGCAACCGGTGTTGGTGCCGGATCTGGCCCACTCCATGGATGGTCATCTGGCCCGTGGTGACTATTTGCCGGTGTCGCAAGGCGGCACCGATGTGCTGGCACTGCGCCAACTGGGGCAGAGTGCCGCGACGCTAGTGATTGGCCCGTCCCTGGCGCGTGCCGGACAGCTGCTCCAAAAACGCACCGGTGTGGAGAGCCATAGCTTTGCCCATCTGATGACGCTGGCGGAGATGGATCGCTTCATTCTCACCTTGCAGCGCCTGGCCGAGCGGCCGGTGCCGGAGTGGATCGAACGCAGTCGCGGCCAGTTGCAGGATGCCATGATCGACACCCATACCTGGGTCAATGGTCGGCGGCTGGCGATTGGTGCGGAAGCCGATCTGCTGATGGCCTGGGTCAGCTTTGCCCAGAGCGTCGGGCTGCAACCCTGCAGCGTGGTGGCGCCGGTGAATCAGCCCTGGCTGGCCGGCCTGCCGGTGGAGTCGGTCCGCATCGGCGATCTGCAGGATCTGGTCGATGGCATCGACCCGCGTGCCTCGGGTCCGCTAGCGCCCCGTGCGGTGGATCTATTGCTCAGTAACTCCCATGGTGCTGACTTGGCGGCCGAGCTGGATATTCCGCTGTTGCGGATTGGGTTTCCCATCTATGACCGCATGGGCGAGTTTCGTCGCACCCGTCAGGGTTATGCCGGTATGCGCGATACCCTGTTCGAGATTGGCAATCTGATGCAGGAGCGTTGTCATGGTCGAGCGGTGCACCATTCGCCGCTCAAGCAACAATTTACTGACGAGCAGATGGCCGAGGAGCTGCGCTATGTCTGATCACATCAAAGGGTCTGATCACATCAAGGGGTCTAATCACATCAAGGGGTCTAATTACGTCGAAGGGTTTAATCACATCGAGCGTCAGTTAACCCTGAGTGATCCCCAGACGGCGTCGTTGAAAGTGGCGTTTGCCAGTGCCGATCACAAACGTGTCGATCAGCATTTTGGCTCCTGCGAGGCTCTGCTGGTGTATGGCGTCGAGCCGGAGCGTGCCGAGTTGCTGCAGGTGACGGAATTTCGCATCGAGCAGGGACACAGCCTGGCCAAGCTGGAGAGCCGGATGGAGGTGATCCATGACTGTTTCGCCGTGTTCTGCGTGGCGGTGGGTGAGTCGGTGTTCCGCCAGTTGCTGGCAGCAGGTATCCGCGCCATCCGGGTGGAAGCCGGTACCCCCATCAGCCAGTTGATCCGTCAATTGCAGTTGCAGTGGCCAGCCGCCAGCCGTCAGGCCGCTCCCGAGCGCAAGAGCCGGAACCGCGATCCCGACCGCATCCAGGCGCTGGAGCATTCCAGCTGGGATGAGGAGTAACCCGTTTTTCAACCACAAGGAGAGTTGTGCCCATGACCACCACCATTACCGGTCTGACCCGCGGCGGCAAGCCCTGGCAGCCGAAGTTTGTGACCGCTGTGAACTATGCCACCTGCATCGGCTGTGGCCGTTGTTACAAGGTTTGTTCGCGGGATGTGTTTGATTTGAAAGAGAAGAGCGACGTGCTGGGGGACGACTTCGATGATGAAGATCAGGATGATGTCGCCATGGTGATGACGGTCAGTGATGCCGATGACTGTATCGGCTGCGGTGCCTGCTCCCGGGTCTGCCCGAAGAACTGCCACAGCTACAGCTAGGAATTACTCCTGGCGATACCACATGTCCGGTTGCGGGCATGTGGTATCCATTGCTTCTGTCCGATCGTGCACTTGTCGCGGCTGAGGGTTTATTTGTGCAGATCCGGCAGCATGCTGGCCTGCAGATCGAGCAATACCTGATCAGCGGCGGTAATGGTGAAGAACCCCAACCGGGGAAACTCCATATCGACAATCACATAGATGCACAACGACATGATGCAGGCGAAGGCAACGCAATGGAGCCAGCTGCGGTGCGGGTTTTCCGCCATCTCGTAGCCAATCAGTAACGAGCCCATCAAGCTCAGAAATGCCAATAGCAAAAATATCACCAGCGGCGGATGGTTCTGGGTCACCATCCAGCGAGTGGTGGTGATGTCGATCATCTCGTTCAGGGCCGGTACCAACAGCATCATGGCGTGGGCGGGGGCATCAGGCGCCCGTGCGGCAATCAGGGCATGTTGCCAGATCTGTGATTGCAACCGGATCGATTGATCCAGGCGTTGCTGGACTGCCGCCATATCGCGGGCATTGTGGTAGATCTGGGCTCTTAGCCCTGTGTAGTCATAAAACAGGGTGCGCAGCTCGGGCTGGCTGGTTACAGGCAGCAGATCGAGGCGCAGATAGGCGGTGCCGATGGCATTGGCCTCCTCGGTGATGAGATGGCGCCTGTCCTCAAAGCGACTGGCGGCACCGGAGAAGGTGAACGCGATCAGCAGACCCAACAAGGCGAAGACGGCGCCTTCTGCGGTGCTGACTCC
>Ga0194136_1001817_pt1 | contig 10498 bp, 10 predicted proteins | sample TARM_MetaG_T3A_1_FD_134023 | JGI IMG/M metagenome (GOLD analysis project Ga0194136, IMG submission 134023) | Freshwater microbial communities from Pennsylvania, USA, analyzing microbe dynamics in response to fracking - TARM_MetaG_T3A_14 (version 2) | ecosystem: Environmental > Aquatic >...
GCCTGAGACAACCTTGGTGGATATGGAGGCGGACGCTTTTTTACAAAGCGTTCCTTGTGGCGTGGAGGCGTATGTTTTTAAAGTGGTTTCTGATCATCTTTGCCCTGTGCTGCCAACCAAAGCACAGGTTGGTGGATGGATTGGTAAAAGTATTGGGCAGTGGAGGATGTATGCAAGACTCTAAAACAACACGTTTTATGGAGGCGTGCCAAAACACTCCTTTTGCGAAACTTCCCTTGGCTACGCAGCGGTTTTTGCAAGAAAAAGCCCTGTGTCATAAGCTTAGTTTCTCGCACATTAGGCAACTGATTGTGCTTGCTGCGGATTTTCACATGTGGCAAGTGCCGCCCCTAGAAACCCAGTGGGAAGAGGGGTCGTCGGCTAAGGCGACCCTTGAAGCTTTACATGTAAAAGCGGAGGCGTATCGGCAGGCACTTAGGGACTACAGTCAAGATGCGCTTCCTTTGAAAAAAACTCCATTGCGTCTGGTTGCGCAAGAAAAAGAGAGCCTTGGTCTTGGCAGTTGCCCAGTGGCTTCCCCAAAAACCCGCTGTTGCAATCTGCTGACGCTTGATGCGGTAGAGGGGTGCGGATTTGATTGTAGTTACTGCTCTATTCGTACCTTTTACGGAGCGGATGAAGTGCGGTTTGATACAACATTTGCGCAGAAGTTGGCACAACTGAAGCTAGATAAGGAGCAGGTGTACCATATTGGCACGGGCCAATCTTCCGATTCGCTCATGTGGGGTAACCGCGAAGGAGTGCTAGACGCGCTTATTGCCTTTGCGCAACAGCATCCCAATGTCATTTTAGAGTTAAAAACCAAATCAAACACCATTACCCACCTCTTGAAGACTCCTTATTTGCCGCGCAATATGCTTTTTACGTGGTCGCTGAATCCGCAACCTATTATTGACCATGAAGAGCACTATTGTGCTTCTTTGGAGGAGCGTTTGGATGCGGCAAGGGCGCTTGCGGACAAGGGGGCGCTGGTGGGGTTTCATTTTCATCCCATGCTACTGTATCAAGGCTGGGAGGAGGGGTATGGAGCGGTGGCTAAGAGGCTTTTAGCACTTTTTGACCCCAAGGAAGTGGCTCTGGTTTCGCTAGGAACGCTGACGTTTATTAAGCCTGTTTTGAAAAGCTTAAGGGCCCAAATAAGGCCCACTAAAATCCTCCAGATGCCCCTTGTGCAAACCCATGGCAAGTTTTCTTACCCCTTGGAAACCAAGCGCATGATGTTTTCTTATCTTTATGAAGCGCTTAGGCCGTGGCACCAAAAAGTCTTTTTTTATTTGTGCATGGAAGATGAGAGCCTTTGGAAGGATGTTTTTGGATTTGAGTATGAGGATAATGCAGCCTTAGAAGAGGCCATGAAAAATGCTTACAGAGAAAAAATAGGAGACGCGCAATGCAAACCGTGTTAATGAGTGGCGGAAGCGGGGGGATTGGTAAGGCCATCTCAGAAGAGCTGGAAAAAGAGGGCTACAGAGTGTTTAACCTCGGACGCACGCACGCGGAGCTTTTGTGTGACGTGTGCGATACGGCAGAGCTAGAGCGCACGGTAAAAGCGTGGCTAAGGGAGCATGAGGTGGATGTGCTTATTAACTGTGCGGGTCTTGGTATTTTTGAGCCCCACGAGACCCTGAGCTGCCAGACAATTGAGCGGCTGATTGCCACCAACCTTACGGCCCCTTTATTGCTCGTGAATTTGTGTTTGCGCTCTTTGCAAAAAACACAGGGCCATATCATTAACATCGCCTCGGTGGAGGCCACAAGGCACTCTAAATACTCTGCTTTATATACGGCGACAAAAAGCGGATTGCGGGATTTTGGGTTGTGTTTGTTTGAGGAAGTACGCAAGCAAGGGGTGCGGGTGAGTACCATAAACCCCGACATGACCAAAACACCCTTTTTTGACCGCTTGCATTTTGCTCCCAGTGAGGAGGAGGAATGCCATCTCTTGCCTCAAACCCTTGCCAAAACGGTGCTAATGGTGTTGCAAACCAAGGGCGTTGTGACCGATTTAACCATTCGGCCCCAACGGCTTGGTGTAGTCAAGAAAGCGAAGAAATCCTAGCGCTCACTAAAGGCAAGTTTTAAGCCTAGGCCCAAAAAGACAAAAGCCGAGAGGGTGTTGATGGTTTTGGCGACACTGGGTTTTTCCATGAGTGTAGCACTGGCGCGGTGGGCCAAGATGCCGCATGTAGAAAAAACCACGATTGTAACAACCATGAACGCAAGCCCAAGCTGAATCATTTGCCACGGTACGTTACCGATGGCAGGGCTGACAAATTGGGGCAAAAAAGCTAAAAAGAAGAGGGAGACTTTGGGGTTAAGCACATTCATTAAAAACCCTTTGGCGTAGAGTTTCTTTAGGCTCTTTGGTCCTTCGCTTTTTGCGTCAATGCGCACAAGGGAGTCGCGGTGCTTGAAGGCTTGATAGGCAAGGTAAAACAGGTACAGTGCGCCTAGGTATTTGACAATGCTAAAAGCCACTGCTGATGTTTGAAAAATAACTGAAACGCCTAGTGCGGCAGCTGTGGTGTGCACTAAAACTCCAGAAGTCAGACCAGCACTTGTGGCAAGGGCTGCTTTTGCCCCTTTGGTGATGCCTTGGGTAATGACAAACAAAATATCTGGACCTGGGCTAAAGGCCAGCAAGGTTGAGGCAGCCATAAACATCAAAAGGGTGTGGAGTTCAAGCATTAAAATACCTCGTCGTAAATGCGGTAGGGGGTTTTTTTAAGGTTGAGTTTTTCGTAGTGCTCTTGACTTTGTGTGTCATCTTTGTGTGCGTACAGGCGAATACCGCAGACGTTTTCATGCTCTTTGGCAAGGGTGCGGACTTTTTCCAAAAGGGCATCGTGAATGATTTTTTGAGGGTCTTGGGCGAGGACGAAAATATCTTGTATGCAATAAAACGTCCCGTTGTTCCAGTCGCTCCACTCGCGGGTAACCATTGTGACACCAATCACCTTTCCTTCTTGCTCGGCCACTACATACAAACCATTGTTGAATGAGTCAAACACATGGCGTACGCCTGCGGCAGTGACAGGAAGGGAGAGTTGGCGGTTTTCGCTAGCTTTGGCAAAAATGACGTTAAATTCCGCAATGCTTGTCGCATCATCACGCGTGGCGATACGAACAGTAAAAGAGGCAGACATATCAACTCCTTTAAAAAAAAAGAAGCATGATACCACAAAGGAGATAAAGGGTAAAAAAGAGCCGAGAGGTATCGGCTCTTTGGGGTTACATCAAGGGGTCTGTGATGCCTAGAATATACATACCAACAAGGCCAACGATACCAGTGGCAACAAGATAGTAAATGGTGGGGATAACCGTTGTGCGCAATGTCTCACCTTCGCGGTCAAGAAGACCAACTACCGCAGAAGCTGCAACAACGTTGTGGATAGCAATCATATTTCCCGCAGCCGCACCAACCGCTTGGAGTGCTACCATGAGAGCGGTAGAAAGGCCAAGGGCTTCAGCTACACCAAATTGGTACTGGGCAAGCATCATGTTACTGACGGTGTTAGACCCAGCAATAAACGCACCCAATGCACCTACCCAAGAGGCAAAGAAGGGGTAAATATCGCCTACGCTTTGGGCAACCCAAGTGGACATGGTAATGGGCATACTGGCTAGCTCTGCTCCATTGACACCAGAGTTAATGAGGATACGCACAAGAGGAATGGTGAAGATAAGTACAAAGCCAGCACTTAGCAACAAGGCACTTGATTCTTTTACAGCAGACTTCATCTCATCAAATTTCATGCCATGCAAAAAGTAAGTGACGATAGCAACAAAGGTGAGGATACCGCCAGGCAGGTAAAGAGGCTCAATGCTAGCACTAATGCCTGTTTGCCCAAGGATGTTGGCAAAAGGGATTTTAAAAGAGAGCAAGAATGCCTTAAAGTCCGCATTAACCCGAGAGATAACCAAAATAAGCGCTACAAGAACATAAGGAACCCATGCCATCGCTAAAGAGATAGGCTTTTTGCCAGCAAGGGCATCGAGGTTGATTTCAAGTTTACCAACCCATGCTACGGGCCATTCATTGGCTGGAGCAAAATCCCAAGCGTTTTTGGGTACCAAGAAACCAGCTTTTGCTGCAGGAACCACAATCGCTAGGCCTACAAGCGCGCCGATAATGGAGGGGAATTCTGCGCCCAAAAAGATACCTGTGAGCATATAAGGAATAGTAAAGGCAAGACCGCCAAAAATGGCAAAAGGAAGAATAGAAAGCCCTTCAGTCCATGAGCGATTGCGTCCAAAAAAGCGCGTAAGCATCATCACCATAAACAGAGGAATGAGTGTTCCAACAATCGCATGGGTAATGGCAACTTGAGAGGTAATGGCTTGAATGTACGCATCCCAATTGGAGCCTACTGAAAGAAGACGCTCGCTAATGGTAGCTTTATCTAAACCCGCATTGACACCAATGAGAATAGGGGTTCCAACAGCACCAAAAGTAACAGGGGTGCTTTGAATCATCATCCCAATCATAACCGCTGCCATGGCAGGGAAACCGATAGCTACCATCAAAGGTGCTGCTACGGCTGCTGGGGTACCAAAGCCTGATGCGCCTTCGATAAAACATCCAAAAAGCCAAGCAACGATAATAACCTGTACGCGGCGGTCAGGGCTAATGCCGTTAAAGCCTGCTTTGATGGTGGTGATAGCACCTGAGTGTTTGAGGGTGTTTAAGAGCAAGATAGCCCCAAAAATAATCCACAATACCGTAATGGTGATGACTACCCCCTGTAAGGTGGAAGCAGCAACACGCATGAAACTCATGTCCCAGACAAAAATTCCAATTAGCGCGGTAGCAACAAAAACGATTGGCATCGCGCGCTTTGCTGGCATGCGCATACCAACAAGCAAAACACCAGAGAGAATGATAGGCATTGCAGCAAACAATGCGTACAGACCAAGACCCATAAGGCACTCCTTTTATGTAATGATTTAACTAAAAGGCATGGTAGCGCTGTCGCATGACAAAGAGATGAAGTTCATATGACATAAAAATGATAAAAATTTTTTTGTAAAAGGACTAAAGATGGGCAAATGAAATGTTACAAATCTTGCCAACTCTTGAAAAAAGGGCTTTTGCTGGGAAAGAAAACAAGCCCAAGAGGCTTGTTGATGCGTGAAATTGGCGCTAAAGAGAGGGGAAAGAACCCCCTTCTATCGCAGGCGCAGAGCAGAAGAAAAAAAGGGAGATGGGTATTTTTGAAACACTGTGTCGTTGCAATCTTTATTGCTAGGCTAGGGTCCTTTGTATCCACTCTATGATGGCGGTGGCGCCATTGGGGGCAAGTTGGGTGTGGGCTGCCTTGCTCATGCGCGCAACATCCACTGTTGCAAGCCATGCCAAAACAGCCTCTGGCGTCGCTTCTTCTTGGCGCATGACCCCACCTATGCCTTGGTCGCACAAGGCTTTGGCATTGTAATACTGATGATCGCCAGCTGCATGAGGGAAAGGGATAAATAGCGTAGGGATTCCCGCGGCACACAGCTCCCAAACACTTCCTGCCCCTGCACGTGAAATGGCGATGTCCGCTTCTTGCATCTTTACATGTAAAGCATCGGTAAACTCAAACACGTCAACCCCGCTAATCCCTAGGTGCGTGTAGTGTTCTTGGAGTGTTGTGCCGTTGTTTTTTCCGCACTGGTGGATAATGCGTACTCCTTGTTTGGCAAGTTCTGGGGCTAGGGCAAGGGCTAGGGCATTGATAAACCGCGCCCCTTGGCTACCCCCTAAGAACAGAATGGTTTTTACATAGGTGCGCAGACGGTATGCCTCAAAAAAACGCAAAGAAACAGGGTAGTCTTTGAGCGGTGAAGCGCTGTCATAAGCACTAAAAAAGCCTTTGGCAAAAGGGCGCAATATGCCGTTGAGGCGGCCTATTTTGGCATTTTGCTCGTGAATAAATAAGGGGATTCCTAAGCTCAGAGCCGCCAAAGCAGCAGGGGCAGCCGCGTATCCGCCCACAGAAATGACGCAGGTGACACCGTGGTGTTTTAAAATGGCTCTACATGTAAAGATTTGTTTAAAAATGGTGCCTAGGGAGAAGAGTTTTTGGATGCCTTTTTGATTGACAACTCCCCTGTTGGGGAGAAAAAAGGTTTTACCAAACCCCGGATACCCCTCAAACCAAGCCTTGTCTTGGCCATTGGTGGAGCCGATATACAAAGGCCGAATCTCTTTAATGTTGTACGCTTCGCACAAAGCTTTTGCAATGGAAAGATGGCCGCCCGTGCCGCCGCCCGTGATGAGTGTCATAAATTACCTCGCTTTTTTACTTACCATTAAAACCATCCCAATGCCCACACAAAGGGCCAGCAAGGAGCTTCCTCCGTAGCTTAAAAAAGGAACAGCGATACCTTTAATGGGGGTGATGGAGGTGATGCCATAGGCATTCATGAGAAAAGAGAAAACAATCAACAGCCCAATGCCCAAACTAAACAGATAATATACACGGTTTTGACTGCGCCCAGAAATGCGAAAAATACGGTAAATGATGACAAACATAATGGCCGTAATGCAGATGACTCCGATAGCCCCAATCTCCTCAGCAATGCCAGCAAGCACAAAGTCCGTATGCACTTCGCTCAAAAAGCCTAGCTTAAAAATACCACCCCCTAAACCTTCTCCAAAAAGACCGCCGTGTTTGATGGCATTAAGGGAGTGGGAGATTTGGTAAGGCTCAGGTGCATCGTCCACGCGCAATACTGCAGCGATATTTTCAGGAAAGAAAGAAAGTACCATGTTTTGAATAGTAGCCCACCATGTTTTGATACGTAAAATACGGTGTTCTGAGCTCATAACTGCAACAACAAAAATGAGTGCGGAGCCTAAAATAGCCAGTGCAAAAAAGCGGAAGCTCGTTCCTGCAAAAAAAGCCATGACTGCCAGCGTAAGGGCTAAAACAATCACCTGCCCAAGGTCATTTTGCAAGATGGCGATGAGGTAAATCACAAGAATAAACACGCCTATATAAGGGAGAATAAGTTTGATTTCATCTTTAAGTGATTTTTTTTCTTCATCCAGTTTGCGCGCAAAACTCCATGCTAGAAAATAGACAAAGCCGATTTTAAAAAACTCCACAGGTGCGATGGAAAAACCAGGAAGGCGAATCCAGCGCCTTGCGCCGCCGGATTCTGTGACGAGGGATTCTGGCAAATAATGCATGAGACCCATAGTTAAAATGCAAATGAAAAAGATAAAAAACCCAATCCATTTGAGGTATTTGTCGGGATTGAGTTGGGATATACTCCACATGAGAAAAATACCCACCATCCCCACGGCGCATTGACGTATGAAAAAATGAAAAGGGTGGTAATCGTAAAAAAGTACCGTAAATACAGGCAAAGAAAGAGAAAAAACAGCTCCCACTGCAATGAGAAAAGCACAGAGGAAAAAAAGAGTCTTGTCTGTTGCCACCAGTGGGTTCCTTGGGAGAAAAATTCTTAAGATTGTACCAAAAATGGTTTAAAATATGCCCAAGAGCACCTTCTTTTGTGGAACGAAAATTGCTTTCTATGTGTTGCCAAGAGGCTTACATGTAAAGAGAGTTTTTGCAAAGCTTGTGTTGCAGGAACGTTAAATAAGGAAAGAGCAATGGTTACATCACACAAATCCAGACCCCTTTTGCAAGAAGCACTTGCTGCACGTTCTTTGCGTCAGCAGCTTATTTCAAGCAACATTGCCAACATTGACACCCCTTTTTACAAGTCGCGTGATGTGGATTTTGAGACCGTGCTCATCCAAAAAGCAAAAGAGCTACACGGAAAAAAAGAACCTAAGGAGCTGGCTATGGCAAGTTCCCATCCTGATCACCTCCAAGGCGCTTCTCTTAAGGATTTTGGTGCGGGTGTAATTTACATGCGAGATGGGCATTTGGCACGAAATGACGGCAATACGGTGGATTTGGATGTGGAGACAACAGAGTTGAGTAAAAATGCCATCATGGTAGATGCGCTCACACAGGCCATGCGACGCAAGGGACGGATATTTTCTAGCGTCATTGAATCTTCTGGCAAGATTTAAAGGAGGAATTGATGGCTTATTTAAGCGACTTTGATATTAGCGGTTACGGACTTTCTGCCCAGCGTTTTCGGATGAATGTTATTAGCTCAAACATTGCCAACGCCAACACCACCCGAACAGCCGAAGGGGGTGCGTATAGGCGCAAGGAGGTAGTGTTTCGTGCGATTGATTTTGACAAAACACTTAACGATGAAATTAACAAAACCAATACCTTTTTAGAGTATGAAAACCCCTTGGATGAGCGCCTTTTGCAATGGGATGCTAAACCTGCTATAATGAGCGTTATTGTGGATAAAGTGGTGCGCGATGATGGCGATTTTCGCCTGAAATATGACCCTTCTCATCCTGATGCGGATGCCAAAGGGTATGTGGCATACCCAAATATTAATCCTGTGATTGAAATGGCCGATTTGATTGAAGCAACACGCGCGTATCAAGCTAACGTGTCTGCCTTTCAAAGTGCCAAGACCATCGCCAACAGTGCGATAGAAATGCTAAGAGGATAGTGACCGATGAAGGGAATTAATTCCATCTCCACCCTTGAGATGCTCAAACCAAAACAAGAAACCAAAGGGGTTCTTCCTGGAGATGAATTTGCAAAAGTTTTAGAAAAGACGCTCTCCAATCAAAATACTGTCCAAGACAATGCCGACAAAGCAGCCGCAGATATTGCTACAGGCGAAGTAAGAGATTTGCACCAGGCGGCTATTGCTATTGGCAAGGCTGAGACGAGCATGAAATTGATGCTTGAAGTGCGTAATAAAGCCCTTAGTGCTTATAAAGAGATTTTAAGAACACAGATTTAACCTTTGATGGAACGCACCAAGCCTGACCGCAAAAAGGCAAAAATCCTCCTCCTTTTTTCGCTTATTACTTTAGGGTTTGTTATTTTTATTGGAACGCTGCTCTATTGGTCTCAAATCGACCGTAAGTTGCCGCGTCTCCAAACCAGCCAAACCTCTACTGCTTTGCGCGGGGCCATTGTGAGCCGCGATGGCTTCATGGTGGCTACAAGCCAAAAGCTGTATAAGGCGATGGTGGACACCCGCAATATCGACCCTGCTAAACGTGAACTTTTTATTAACCTCTTTTCTTTATACGCCGACCAAGACGCCAAAGACATTAAGCGGCGGCTTGAGTCGCAGCGGGGCAATGTAGTCCTCTCTTATCAGCTTGACGCAAAGCGTGCGGAATATCTCCAAGAGTTAGCGGGAAAGCTTTTTCGCATGGGCGTGTTTCGCACCTATGAAGACCCCGAATCTGGCTTGGCGTTTTTGCGGGGACTGAGCGTAAGTGAAAGCGGGGAGTATAGATTGTATCCGCAGGAGGATGTGTTAACTCCCTTTGTCGGGTATGTTCGGAAAATAGACCAAGGCCCTATTACTAGGGTTGAAGGAGTTAAGGGGCTTGAGGGGGAGCATGAGCAGTACCTAAAGCCCATTCAGGATGCTTTACTTATTGCCCCAAGGGACATTGGTAATACGCTCATTTTAAACCGCGACTCAGAAGCCAAAAAGCGCATTGATGGATACAGGGTACATGCGTCTGTTGCGCTGAAGCTTCAGAAAATGATTGAGCGTATTTTGGATGAAAAAAAAGCAGAACTTAATGCCTTAGAGGTGATTGCTGCGGTGATGAAAAGCGACACGGGGGAACTGGTTGCTTTGGCTTCAAGTAACCGTTATAACCCCAATAGTATTCGCCGTAGCGATTATCCGTGGTTAAATGCATCGGCGGTGGAGTATGCGTTTGAGCCAGGGTCTGTGATGAAAACGTTTATGTTTTCTTTGCTGCTCAAAGAGGAAAAGATCAACCCCTTTGACCTTGTGCGCACCTATGGGGGCAGGTACCGTTTGGGGCAACATACCATTCGTGATACGCGCGAGAGTGAGTGGTTGAGTGCGGAGGATGTGATTGTGTATTCTTCCAATGTGGGCTCGGTGCAGCTGGCGCAAAAACTAGATGCGATTGAATTTTATCAAGGGTTGAGGGATTTTGGCTTTACAGGCCAGTCGGGAGTGGATTTGCCCTATGAAAATGCGGGCTCCATGCCGCCATTGCAGCGGTTTAACTCTGAAGTGTACAAGGGGACAGTGGGGTATGGGTATGGCATACAAGTCAATTTTATGCAACTTCTAAAAGCCTACAACGTATTTAATAACAACGGTCGTTTGATAACTCCAAAAATCGCTTTGCATTTAGAGGATGCCAAAGGGAGACATCATGCAATTCCAAGACCACCCGAGGAACAAGTGCTCTCTGTGGCTGTGGCCAAGCGCGTGAAGCGTGTGCTTGTTAAAACTGTGCGTGAAGGCTCAGGAAGGGCTGCTGGGATTGAAGGGTTGGAGATTGGGGGAAAAACAGGCACAGCGCATATTGCTGAGGGCGGGCGGTACGAAAACCGCTACAACGGCAGTTTTTTTGGGTTTGCTAACGATGAAC
>Ga0194136_1001819_pt1 | contig 10488 bp, 10 predicted proteins | sample TARM_MetaG_T3A_1_FD_134023 | JGI IMG/M metagenome (GOLD analysis project Ga0194136, IMG submission 134023) | Freshwater microbial communities from Pennsylvania, USA, analyzing microbe dynamics in response to fracking - TARM_MetaG_T3A_14 (version 2) | ecosystem: Environmental > Aquatic >...
GTCGGAAGAGGAGGAGAAAATCAATCATCCTGGGTTGCACGGGATTCGCCGGTTCGAACGGGACGGGCGGTTTGCGGGGGATATGCTGTACGATGCGTTGGAGGACGAGTCCGGAAACGCCATGGCGCTGCCGGATGGAAGCACGTGGACGGCGGAGAAACGGATGGCCTCCAGGGAGGTGTTGGTGCCGGTGTTTCGGGAAGGCCAGCGCGTCCGCGACCTTCCCTCGTTGCCGGACATTCGGGACTATGCGGCGGGTCAACGGCGGAAAATACCGAAGGAGGTTCGACGGTTGGAGGCCCCCAGTGTGTATCCCGTTGGTTTGGAACAGGGGTATTACCGGAAAAAACAGGAGCTGATTCGTCGCAAGCGGGAGAAGAGGTTCACCTCGTGACGGCATTCATCCACATCGGCACCTCCGGCTGGCATTATGACCATTGGAAGGGGCGGTACTATCCGGAAGACCTCTCGACCTCGGATCAGTTGGCGCATTACGCCGACGAATTCGACTCGGTGGAAATCAACAATTCGTTTTATCAGATGCCATCGGAGAACACCCTGCGTACCTGGAAGGAGACGGTGCCGGAGGGGTTCCGGTTTTCCGTGAAGGCGAGCCGGTACATCACGCATATGAAGAAGTTGAAAGATCCCGAGGAGCCGGTGGCGAACTTTTACGAGCGAATGGAGGGGTTTCTGGATCGGGTCGGCGCGGTGCTGTTTCAATTGCCGCCGAATTTCGGATGCAATCCGGAGCGGTTGACGGCGTTTCTGGAGGCCTTGCCTGACGAGGGACCTGTACCGGTGTTCGAGTTCCGGGATCCCGAGCTGGTACACGGAGGAGGTGTACGACCGGTTGCGCGAGCACAAGGCGGCGTTCTGCATCTATGAGCTGGACGGCCACCTGAGTCCCAAGGTCACGACGGGGGATACGGTGTATGTCCGGCTGCACGGACCGGATGGAAAATACGAGGGGGAATACGGCGGAGAGGGCCTTTCGGGCTGGGCCGGGGCGATACACGCCTGGCGGGACCAGGGGAAAACGGTGTACGTGTATTTCGACAACGACGCGGACGCGGCGGCGGTGCGGGACGCCAGGCGGTTGAGGGAGATGGTGGGGTAGAAAGCGGAAGCGAGCTTCCGTTCCACGTTAGTCGAGGTCGACGGCGTGCCGGCGGATGTCGGACCAGACGTCGCCTTTCTGTCCGAGCCGTCGCAGGACGTTTTCCACGGTGTACATTTGGGGGTCTGCGTCGGAGGCGAGGGCTTCGTCCCAGTCGACGGGGCAGGCGACGGGGGCACCGGGTTTGGCGCGGACGGAGTAGGGGGCGACGGCGGTTTGCCCGTAGGCGTTGCGGTTGATGTCGAGAAAGACGCGGCCCTGGCGTTTGTTTTTGCGTTGTTCGGTGGTGAGGTCGTCCGGAAACTGTTCAGCCAGTTGGTCGGTTAGGCGTTTCGCGAAGTTCCGGACCGTGTCAAAGGTGTTGCGGCCGCGGAGGGGTACGACGACGTGAATGCCGCTGGAACCTGTGAATTTGGCGAAGACGGGCAGGTTGTGTTCGTCCTCGAGCAGGGTTTTCACCCGTTTTGCGGAGCATTGCACCTCCGAAAAATCGTCGCCGGGCGGGTCGAGGTCGATGACGAGTTCGACGGGATGGTCGGGTTGATCCGCGAGGGCGAGTCCGGCGTGCACGGTAAGGCAGGCCTGGTTGGCGAGATACACGAGGGTGGCGGTGTTGTCGGCGAGGGTGTGGCGGACGGTTCCGTCCTCTTTCTTCAGTTCGTGGGTGCGGATCCAGTCGGGGAAATAATCGGGAGTGTTCTTCTGAAAGAATCCGCTTTTCTCAATCCCGTCGGGGAACCGCTGAAAGGAGAGGGGCCGGTCCTTGAGGTGCGGAAGCATGACGTCCGCGATCTTTTCCGAATATCGGATGAGGTCGTGTTTGGTGATTCCGACCTTCGGAAAAAGCGGTTTGTCGAGCGAGGAGGCTTCAACGGTGTAGTTTCCGTAGGTGAAGGTCTTGTCGGTGCCGCTCATGCGTCCTCCCGGTGTACGTCTTTGGGATTTTTGTCGCGACGGAGGCCTTTGAAACGGGGATGCCGCAGCCGTCCGTCGTCGGTCCATTCGGTGAAATCGACTTCGCCCACGGGGTCGGGGGTGATGAAATGCACGCGGGTGTCGGGCACGTCGCCTCGGTCAAAGGGGGAGGTTTTGCGTTCGAGGCGGTCCATGTGTTGCCGGAAGTCGCGGAGGAAGTCGTCGTCGTAGCCGGTGCCGACTTTGCCGGCGTAGACGAGGTCCCCGTCGTCGTAATAGCCGATGAGCAGGGCTCCGAAGCCTTCGCGGCCGCCTTCGGGTTCGGTGAATCCGCCGATCACGAATTCCTGTCCCCGGTCGCACTTGAATTTCAACCAGTCGGATGAGCGGCTTTGCCGGTAGGTGGCGTCGGCTTTTTTGGCCATGATCCCCTCCCAGCCTTTCTCGCGCGCAGTTTGAAAATACTCCTCTCCGTTGTGGACCCGGTGGGGTGTGTACCGGATGCGGTGGTTGAAGTCGCAGGCGTCACGCAAGACCGATTTTCGGTCGGTGAGCGGGAACGGGGTGAGGTCGACGCCGTCGAAGAAGAGGAGGTCGAAGAGGTAGATATACACGGCGACTTCGGATTGTTTAGCCTCTTTGGGGTCCGAAATCTGCATGCGCCCTTGCAGTCGGGAGAAGCTGGTGGTGTTGCCCTCGAAGGCGACGATTTCTCCGTCGAAAATGGAGGGGGGAAGCTTCTGCCGCTGGAACGCCTCGACGAGTTCGGGATAGGAGGCGTTGAGGGAGTTGTCGTTGCGGGATTTCAATCGCACCTCACCGTCGTCGATGAGGATCAGACAGCGTTCGCCGTCGAGTTTGCGCTCGTAGATCCAGCCGTCCTCGAAGAAAGGCTCGTCGCAGAGTTTGGCGAGCATGGGAGACGGGTTTTTCGGAAAAGCGCGGTTGGACTCCAACTCGTCTTTGGAACGATTCAGGTGTTCGAGGGCGGAGTGCATGGTGGGTGTGCCAGGGTGAAAACCACGGATGGATACGGATTTTCACGGATGTTTTGTTCGGGTTGGATGGTAAATTTACTTCGGGCTGTGCCTAATTTCCGATGTCTTTCGCGGGGGTGGGGTCTTCCTCGTCGGCGATGTCGTCGATGGAGCGTCCGCTGACGACGGAATCGGGTTCGGTGCTGACGGGGTTGCGGCGGGCGTCTGCCTGGTCGTCGTCGATTTTCACGAGCAACCACTGGGGTTTTTCGCCGTTTCGGATGCGGGTGAGGGCGTAGCCGCCTTGCAGTTTTTCTCCGTGAAGCTTTACCGCGAGGTGGCCGTCGTCCAGGCCGTCTTTCATGTCGGCGTGATCGCCGTCCTCGTTCTCGGACATGTTTTCGTAGGTGCCGCGGTCCCAGATCAGGACGGTGCCGCCGCCGTAGTCGTCTTCGGGAATCACGCCTTCGAAGTCGTAGGCAGCCAAGTCGTGGTCGTCCACTTGGATGGCGAGGCGTTTGTCGGCGGGATCGGTGGAGAAGCCCTTGGGCACGGCCCAGGATTTGAGCGTGCCGTCGACCTCCAGTCGGAAGTCGTAGTGGAGACTGGAGGCGTCGTGTTTCTGGACAATGAAGCGTGGATTGCTCATGCCGTGTCCAGGGGTTCCTCGGCGATTTCGTCTCCGACGGCCCGGCCGAGCAGAAAGAGCCAGGAGCCGGTGAAGAGGAGGTTGATGCCGACAAGTAGGCCGACGGCCCAGGCGGCGGTGCCGGGGAGGCCGAGCAGGAGGACGAGTCCGATCACCAGAGAGGCGATGCCGCTGAGCAGGATCCAGACCCAGGAGGGCCATTCCCGGTGCTGCAGGGCGGTGGCGGTTTCCGATGCGCCCTGAACGAGAAAAAGTAGTCCAAGTAACAGGGTGAGGGTGATCGCACCGGAGAGGGGATTGGCCAGGAGTAGAATGCCGACCAGAGCCGCCAGGATCCCGTACATCAGAGCCATTCCGGTGCCGGGAAGTCCTTGAAGTCGAATGGCGCGCACGGCGGAAAGGAGGCCCGTGACGAGCAGGACGATGCCGATTAAAAGTTCAATACCGAAGGTGAACATGCGGGGCACCACGATGGCCAAAAGGCCGAGTGCGACGAGGAGTCCGCCTTCGATTTTCAGGATACGACTGTGTTGTTTGAGGTAGGTTGCCATAGCTGTTTGTTTCTGGTTTTTGGTTTTGGGTTTCTTGTTTTTGGTTTCAGAATTCGGTGTTCGGTGTTCGGTGTTCGGTGTTCGGTGTTCGGTGTTTAGTGCTCGGTGTTCTGGGGGGGGGCGTTGGTTCTGAATTTTTTGTGGGCTTCGTTGACGAGGATGGCGGTGGAGGCGACGGCGGCGGAGACGGCCCAGGTGACGCCGTCCAGAGGGGTGAGATCCAACAGGTTTTGGGTGACCGGGAGGTGGATGGCGGCGATGTGGATGCCCAGGGAGGCGAGGACGCCGATGAGCAGAAGTTTGTTGGCCGTGAGGGGCCGTTTGAAGAGGGAAACGTCCTGGCTGCGGCAGTTGAAGACGTGTACTTTCTGGAACAGCACGAGGGTGGTCAGGGCGGCGGTGCGGGCGAGGGTGAGGTTGGATTCCTTTCCGCCGTCGGGGGAGAAAAAACCCCATTTCCACAGGAACACGCCCAGCACGCCCGCGGCCAGCCAGATTCCCACCAGGACCAGGCGTTCGGTGAGGTTCCGGTCGAGCACGCCTTCCTCGAGAGGGCGTGGGGGACGGCGGTAGAGGGCCTCTTCGCCGGGTTCGAAGGCGAGGGCGACGTCGGCAATGCCGTTGGTGACGACGTTGCACCAGAGGATCTGGGCGGGCAGCAGGGGCAACGGCCAGTTCATGGCGAGGGCGCCGAGAATGATGAGCACGTCGGCGGCCCCGGTGGACAGCAGGAAAAAGGTGGCCATGCGAATGTTGCGGAAGGCGGTGCGGCCCTGCTCGACCGCGGCGTAGACACTGGCGAAGGTGTCGTCGGTGATGACCATGTCCCCGGCTTCTTTGGCGACGTCGGTGCCGGATCCCATGGCGGCGCCGAGGTGGGCGTTTTTGAGGGCGGGGGCGTCGTTGACGCCGTCGCCGGTGACGGCGACGATCTCGTTGCGGTCCTTGAGGCGGTTGACGAGCCGGGTTTTCTGGGCGGGTTCGACCCGGGCGTAGGTGTTGTGCGCCTCGAGGAGGCGGTCGAGTTCGTGGTCGTCCGCGTCCCGGATCTGGCGTCCGGTACAGGCCGTGTTTTCGGAGGTGTCGCCCCGGTTGGACTCGATTCGGACGTCACGGGCCACGGCCGAGGCGGTGGCGGCGTGGTCGCCGGTGACCATGCGTACCCGGATGCCCGCGCGGTGGCAGTTCTCGACCGCTTCGGCGGCGGAGGGGCGGGGCGGATCGAGCAGGCCGGTCATGCCGAGAAATTCGAGCCCTTCGGGCTGGTCGTTTTTGAGGGCGTTCACCGCATCGTCCCCGCGGCCGCGGGCCATGGCGAGGACGCGGAGTCCATCGGCGGCGAGTTCGTCGTTGTGGCGTTCCCAGGCATCGCGGTCGAGTTCGACGGATTCTCCTTCGGCGCTCAGGACCCGGTCGCACATGTCGAGCACCACCTCCGGCGCGCCCTTGACCAGGACGAGGGGGGCGTCGCCGTCAATGTCGAAGGATTCGGCGTCCGCCTCCGGTCGGTGGATGGTGGCCATGTAGCGTTTTTCGGTTTGAAAGGGGAGTTCGTCGATGCGGGGAAAGGCGCGGTCGAGGTCGTCGCGACGCAGTCCGGCTTTCCGCGCGGCGAAGGCGAGGGCGACCTCCATGGGATCGCCGGAGATGTCCGGGTCGGATTCGTCGGCGTTCTTGGGCAGGTGGACCTCGTTGCACAACATGCCGGCGAGCAATGTGTGTCGAACAGAGGAGGTTGGCTCGTCTCCGGGGTCGGACCGTCCGGCCTCGCTTTGTACGGCGTCGACGGTCATTTGGTTGCGGGTGAGGGTGCCGGTTTTGTCGGAAAGAATGGTGGTGCAGGAGCCGAGCGTGTCCACGGCGGGAAGGTGGCGGATGACGGCGTTGCGTTTGGCCATGCGGTCGACGCCGATGGCGAGGGCGACGGTCACCACGACGGGCAGCCCGGCAGGAATGGCCGCGACGGACAGGGCGACGGCCAGCAGGAGCATCTCGAACAGGTCGCGTCCAATGGCCCAGCCGATGCCGAAGGCTGCGAGGGAAATAAGGAGGATGACGCCGGCGATCCATTTGGTGAGGCGGGCGATGCGGGCCTGCAACGGTATTTGCACCTCTTCGGCTTTTCCGACTTCCCCGGCGATCCTGCCGATTTCAGTGCGGGGGCCGGTGGCGGTGACCAGGCCTTCTCCTTTTCCGGCGGTCACGGAGGTGCCGGTAAAGGCCATGTTGGTTCGTTCGGGAATCGGAAGATCTTCTTCGGTGTCGATTGTGTCGGAGGTCTTGGCGACCGGAACCGATTCGCCGGTGAGGGGCGCCTCGTTGATCTGAAGGGAGGTGGTGGACAGAAGCCGCATGTCGGCGGGAATCACGTCGCCTTCGCCGAGAACCACCAGGTCGCCCGGGACGACGTCTTCGGCGGACACCTGTTGTTCCCGGTTGTCCCGCCGCACCGTGGCTTTGGGGGCGATCATTTGCATGAGGGCCTGTACGGAGTTTTCCGCCCGGAACTCCTGAATGAACCCGACCACGCTGTTGATGACGAGCACGGCGCCGATGACGATGGCGTCGGCGTGGCTTCCGATGGAGAGCGTGACGGCGAGGGCGATGAGCAGAACATACACGAGGGGGCTGCGGAATTGATTGAGCAGGACCCGCCACCAGTGGACCTCCTTTTGCTCGCCGATGCGGTTGGGTCCATGGGTCCCGAGGCGACGCCGGGCCTCGTCGGGGGACAGGCCTTCCGGCGCGGCGTCGAGTTTCCTCAGGGCCTCCTCCGGTTTGAGGGCACACCAGATTCCGGCGTCGGAAGGGCCGGTGCCGTTGTGGGAGTCGTGTTCGCTCATCGTGCTTAGGTCTGTTTGGAAAGGGTCTCGATCACTTCGACCACGCTGTCCGGGTTGAGGGACATGGTGTCGATGCCGTTTTCCACCAGAAAGGCGGCGAATTCGGGGTAGTCGCTGGGAGCCTGGCCACAGATTCCAACTTTGGTGTCGTGTTCATGGGCGGTGTGAATCACGTCCCGAATGGCGCGTTTGACGGCCTCGTGTTGTTCGTCGAACAGGTCGGCCAAGAGGTCGGAATCGCGGTCCACGCCGAGGACGAGCTGGGTGAGGTCGTTGCTGCCGATGGAGAAGCCGTCGACGCGTTGGGCGAACTGATCGGCCAGCAGGACGTTGCTGGGAATTTCGCACATCAAGTAGACTTCGAGGTTTTCCTCTCCGCGTTTCAGGCCTTCCTTCTCCATGGCGTCGAGCACCCGGTCGACCTCTTCGGGGGTGCGGGCGAAGGGGATCATCACGGCGATGTTGTCGAGTCCGATCTTCCGGCGGGCTCTGCGCACGGCGCGACATTCCAGGGCGAATCCCTCGCGGTAGCGCTCATGGGTGTACCGTGCGGCGCCCCGGAATCCGAGCATGGGGTTTTCCTCCTGGGGCTCGAAGGTGGTTCCCCCCAGCAGGTCGGCGTATTCGTTGGTTTTGAAGTCGCTGAGGCGCACGATGACTTTTTCGGGATACTGGGAGGCACCGATGGAGGCGAGGCCGCGGGCGAGGGTTTCCACGAAGTACTCCTCGGAAGAGTCGTATCCCCGGGTCAGTTGTTTGATTTCATGGCGTACCTCGTTCGGCACCCGGTTGGGGTGGAGCAGCGCCATGGGGTGGACCCGGATGAGATTGTTGATGATGAACTCCATGCGGGCCAGTCCCACGCCTTTCGCGGGCAGCCGCCACCAGCGGAAGGCGGACCCGGGGGTGGCGAGGTTCATCATGATGTCCACGGGAGCTTCCGGCAGCGCGTCGAGATCGATGTCCTTCTCCTCGAAGTCCAGCAGACCGTCGTAGATGAAACCGGTTTCGCCTTCCGCGCAGGAGACGGTGACCTCGTCGCCGTCGGTAAGGATGTCGGTGGCGTCGCCCGCGCCGACGACGGCGGTGGCGCCCAGTTCGCGGCTGACGATGGCGGCGTGGCTGGTGCGTCCCCCGTGGTCGGTGACGATGGCGGCGGCTTTTTTCATGATCGGGACCCAGTCGGGATCGGTCATGTCGGTGACGAGCACGTCGCCCTCTTCGAATTCGTCCTGGCGGTCGGGGCTGTCGAGGCATTTTACCTTTCCGGAGGAAATACCGGCGCCGATGGAGAGGCCTTCGACCCGCACGTCGCCGCGTTCCTTGAGTCGGTAGCGTTTGAGCGAGGAGGACTCCTTCTGGGACTGCACGGTTTCGGGACGCGCTTGGAGGATGTAGAGGGGGCCGTCCTCTCCGTCGCGCCCCCATTCCATATCCATGGGTTTGCCGTAGTGCTCCTCGATGCGCGCGGCCCAGCGGGCGAGCTGAAGAATTTCGTCGTCGGAGAGCACAAAACTCCGCCGTTTGGTTTTCGGCGTCTCTTTGTTGCGGGTGGTTTGTTTGCCGCCTTTGGCGTACACCATCATCTTTTCCTTGGCGCCGAGTTGCTTCTGGAGGAGGGGGCGAAGGTCGTCGTGGTCGAGTAGGGGTTTGAAGACCCGGTACTCGTCGGGGGTGACGGAACCCTGCACCACGTTTTCACCCAGGCCCCAGGCGGCGTCGATGACCACGACGTCGGGGAACCCGGTTTCGGTGTCGATGGAGAACATCACGCCCGCGCCGCCCTTGTCGGCGCGGATCATGCGTTGAACGCCGACGGAGAGGGCGACCTTGAGGTGGTCGAAGTCCTTTTCCTCGCGGTAGGCGATGGCGCGGTCGGTGAAGAGGGAGGCGTAGCAGTCGCGGCAGGCGTCCAGCAGGTCGTCCTCGCCGGTGACGTTGAGGTAGGTTTCCTGTTGGCCGGCGAAACTCGCGTCGGGCAAATCCTCGGCGGTGGCGCTGCTGCGCACGGCCACGGAGACCTCCTCCGTGTCGGAGTGATCGCAGAGGTCGCGGTAGGCCTTGCGAATGGCGTCGGCGATTTCCTCCGGGAATTCCGAGCGGCGGAAGGCTTTCCGGATGCGTTCGCCCACGGTGTCCAGCGAACGGGTTTCGTCGTGCAGGGCCTTTAATTCCTCGTCCAGCACGTCTTTGATTCCGTTGTCCTCCACAAAGCGGCGGTACGCCTTCGCGGTGGTGGCGAAGCCGCCGGGAATGCGGATGTCCCGTTCGGAAAGCTGCTGGATCATTTCGCCGAGAGAGGCGTTTTTGCCGCCGACTTGCGCGACGTCGTCCATATCCAGGGTTTCAAATGTTTGGGTCCAAGATGTCGATGTGGTCATAGGCGTGACTCTCCCGCGTGAGATTCGGTTCGAACGTGCAATGGTCGAGTGTGCAACAGACGGCGGTGCGCATCAAGGGGGCCGGGAAAAATCGAGGGAAACGGAAGGGTGGGTTCAGGGATTTTACGGACGACCCCGGGAGGAGGTTTCCCGGTTTTCGGATCTCGAACATACCCGTACCGGGTTTTCGCGATACGAAGCGGGGTGGCTTCGGGGTAGGTTCGGACACGAACTTTAAAACAACACCTGTCGAGGAGGCTCGTGATGCAAACCTGTGAAGTCTGTGGAAACCAGTATGACAAATGTCTGCAAATCGAAGTGAACGGTGCGTTGCACGTGTACGATTGCTTTGAATGCGCGATTCACGCGCTGGCGCCGACCTGCGCCGAGTGCGGATGTCGGATTGTCGGCCACGGGGTGGAGGAGAACGGCGTTCAGTATTGTTGCGCGCATTGCGCCCGCCGCACCGGAGAGACGGACCTGCGGGACCGGGCCTGAACGAAAGGAGGTAGTTGGATGACGACGCGAGCCCTTTTGATCGTGGATGTGCAAAACGACTTTCTTCCCGGCGGCGCCCTGGAGGTGCCGGAGGGAGATGCCGTGGTGCCGGTGATCAATGACCTGCAGGATTCGTTCGACGTGGTCGCGGCCACTCAGGACTGGCATCCGGAGGGGCATCGCAGTTTCGCCTCGCGGCACGAAGGGAAGGAGCCGATGGACACGGGGAGCGTGGACGGAAACGAGCAGGTGCTGTGGCCGGATCACTGTGTGCGGGGAACAGAGGGGGCGCGGTTGGCACCGGGGTTGGACACCCGCCCGGTGGAGGCGATTTTCCGCAAGGGGACGAATCCGCGCGTGGATAGCTACAGCGGATTTTTCGACATGAATCACAAGGTGAGCACGGGTCTGACGGGGTATCTCCGCGAGAAGGAGGTCGAAGAGGTGGTGGTCTGCGGATTGGCGGCCGACGTCTGTGTGAAGTTCACCGTGCTGGACGCCGCGGAAGAGGGGTTTCGAGTGAAGGTGGTGGAGGATGCGGTGCGAGGCGTAAA
>Ga0194136_1001825_pt1 | contig 10473 bp, 6 predicted proteins | sample TARM_MetaG_T3A_1_FD_134023 | JGI IMG/M metagenome (GOLD analysis project Ga0194136, IMG submission 134023) | Freshwater microbial communities from Pennsylvania, USA, analyzing microbe dynamics in response to fracking - TARM_MetaG_T3A_14 (version 2) | ecosystem: Environmental > Aquatic >...
GCGCCTGGGCAGACAGATCGTACGCTGGGGCAAGACCGACCAGATCAGTCCCGCAGACAACGTCAACCCTCAGGATATGAGGGAATTCTTCATCCCGGAACTGGAAGAGCGCAAGATTCCAAACTGGATGGCCAGAGTTCGCCTCTTCCCCGGCGACGTCACGCTGGAAGGCATCTTCATCCCCTTTTTCGAGGAAAACGAATTCGAATTTTCCGGCACCACCTGGGCCCTGCTCGGCAATCAGCCGAGCGATCTGAGAATCAGGGAGTCAAAGCCCGGCAAGGGATTGGACAACGCCGACCTGGGTCTGCGCACATCCGCGACCCTGGCGGGATGGGACGTGGCGGCGAGCTACCTGTACGCGACTGAAAAATCGCCCCGCCTGCGCTTTGAACCGACCAATCCCGCAGGGCCCACCCTGCATGCCGACTACCATAGGCAACACATCTGGGCCGTGGAATTTGAAACCACCGCGCACAAATTCGGTTTTCGGGGCGAAGGCGCATATTTCGACAAACAGAGCCTGCACACAGAGTCCCTCGACTCCGTAGCCAAACCCGTGGGCCATTATGTCCTGGGAGTGGATTATCTGGGGGAGCAAGACTGGTACGCGAACGTGCAGCTCTCGCACCAGCACGTCTTCGAATACGACTCCAGCATCCTGTTCCTTCGGCGCGACAATTTTTACCTGAACGGCGAAATCAACCGCGAGTTCTGGCGAGGGAATGCCATGGTGAGGCTGCGCTATGCCCTGGATCTCTCTGACGGAGGCTCGTTTCTGACGCCGGAAGCAACCCTGAGCTACTACAAGAACCTCGAACTCACCGTGGGCGCTAACGTCTTTTTCGGCCCGGAGGAATCCCTGTTCGGTCGCTACCGGGACAATGATCAGGTTTTTTGCAAAGCCAAATACTATTTTTAGGAAATAAATCGCACTCCACCCGCGCCGCGTCTTTCGGGAACATGCAGACCACTGTATTCCCGACAGCTTGCGACGGAGATATTCGCCGACAAGAGCGGCGCTATTCCTGATTCAATGGAACACAGGATAGCGCCGCTCTTGCGAGAAACATAGAAAAGAAAATTCTTCTGGAGATATAATGACACTGACAAGGCATAGATGGCTTAATTTTACAAAACCAATTTCACAAGAAAAAAATTTATTCCAGCAAGCTGAAGAAATTGATTATGTGTTTAAAGTTGCCGATTCAGCACGAGAATTGCTTGAAGCATACCATCTTTTATATCATGAATATGTACATGCAGGATATGCACAGGAAAACAAAAACGAGATATTACTCACAAAACATCATTTACACCCTAAGACCACCGTCCTTTTGGCCAAATCCGAAAGCGCCGTGATCTCCACCGCGACACTTGTCCCCGACTCCAACCAGTTCGGCCTGCCCATGGACGACCTGTACGGCAAAGAACTGGAGTCACTGCGCAGGCAACGACGCAAAGTGGTGGAAGTATGCTCCCTTGCATCCAGCACGCAGAGATTTTCGCGAATCGGCATTCACAATTTTACTAGACTGCTCTTCTTGTATTGCGTGTTTCTGGATGTCGATGACGTCTGCGTGATGGTCAACCCGAAGCATGTTCCCGTCTACAAAAGGCTCTGTGATCTGGAACTCTTCGGTGAGGAGAAGCACTATCACAGGGTCAACGCCCCTGCGGTGGCGCTTCGAGCAGACGTTGCCGCCGTAAGGGAAAGGCTCGGCAACAGTGGGCTCTTGGCCTCGTACCGAAACACTCTTGACGCTCATTACCTGGCCCGACGGATCGCCCTTTGCGAACGAATCACCGGCATCTTCAAAGGCCACCACTTCCCACGGTTCCGCCCAAATCCCCTGGACACGGGCCTGATCAACCACGTCCTGTCCGACATCATCGACGACCTGCAGGACCTGTCCCTGGAATGCAAAATCCTGCTCCGTAATTCGTACCCCGGCCTGCAGATCTGAGTCCCCAAACCGGGTTCAGGCATGGCATATGCAATGAACATGAACGCCTCTTCAATCGCCGCTGCCGGGAGGACACTGTCGCGCGAAGAGTCGCTCTTTCTTCACCGGAGCCGTGACGCGACCCGCGTCGGCTTTCCCTCTTATTTTCGTGCTCGCGAATATGGAGAACCCATGACCGATCTCTCCGAAAATACGCGCCTGGATCGCCGAAGATCCGTCAGACTTCGGCGCTCCGCCATGCTGAGGGCCAAACTGGATGAGATAGACCGACCGAACATCAAAATTGCGGAAGCACGTGATGAGTGGGCTCAGTCCTTTGCCCTCGTCTACAGAGAATACCTTGACTCGGGGTACATCGCAGAGCCGCACCCTTCGAGAATGCACTTAAGCGTGTACAACCTGCTGCCGGCGACGTGCGTCTTCATTTTCAGAACCTATGTCACGGTCATATCCACCCTGACCCAGATCTTCGACAGCGAACTCTTCGGCCTGCCCATGGATGCACTGTACAAGGCTGAACTTGATGCACTCCGTTCCCGGGGAAGGAAGATCACCGAGCTATCGGCTTTGGCAACCCCCAAAGAAACACGTTGGTGCAATCTCATGGTATTCCTGTCGAAGACCATGTTTGAATATTCGATGATGAACAACATCGACGACATCTGCATCATGGTCAACCCGAAGCACGTCAATTTTTACAAGACCATGTTCCTGTTCGAAGATTTCGGAGAGGAACGTTTTTACCCTGGAGTGGGGGCTCCTGCAATCGCCTTGCGCATCAACATGGAGCACATTGAAAACAAGGCATCGGAAAAATACAAGGATTTTGACGTGGATGACAATATCCATGAATTCTTCTACAAAATGAAAAGCACTCTGGTGGAGTTGAACAACGGGTGGACGTTCTATGACAAAAGGCCTCCCATGGACGAAGAGGACGCGCGATTCTTCTTCAATTCCAGGCAGGACATTTGTGAAAAGCTGTCCCCGCGCCAGATGGAGCATCTGACGCGGCTCTATCCATTCCTGAAAAGCATCCCCGCATCCCCCATGCGCACGGATCATCCATGAAACACATCGCCAGCCTGGTCACCCGCTTCCCCATACTCTGCCTCTTGCTGGCCTTGTGCCTGGCCGCCCCGTTCCTGATCCAGCTCCCCCGCGTCCAGACCGTGGACAATGTGGACTACTTCACCGTCGAGGACGATCCGGACGTCGCCTTTTATCAAAGCATCAAAGACACCTTCGGCGATGACGAGTTCTTCGTGATCGCCTTTTCGAGTCCGGACCTGTTCACCTCCCCCCTCCTGCGCATGATCGAGGCCATCACGCAGGAACTCGAAACCATTCCCGAAGTCCGGGAGGTGCAGAGCCTGGCCAATGTGGACTACATCCACGGCGAAGAGGAATATTTCGAAGTTCGCCCCTTCCTGGAGCGCATCCCGGAAGACGCTGCGGGACTGAACACCCTGCGGGAGCAGGCGCTGGGCAACCCGCTTTATGTCGGCAACCTCGTCTCTGCCGATGGGCAGACCACTGCCCTGGTTGTCTTTCCCAAAGCGCATGCCACAGGGGACGGGAGCTTTCGCAAAAGGCTCCTCGAACAGACCGAGGCAATGCTCTCCAGACACGAAGAACTCGCCGGCCGCTTTCATCTGGCCGGCTGGACCGTGACCAACTTCAGCCTCAGTCAGTACATGAAGTCGGATGTGGCCGTGTTCATCCCGGTGACCTACCTCTTCATCACCCTGACCATCTGGTTCTTTTTCCGCAACATACGCCTGACCCTGCTGGCCCTGGCAAACATCTCCGTCTGCACGGGGGCGACCATGGGACTCTTCCCCCTGCTCGGCATTACGCTGAACAACGTGACCACCATCGTCCCGCCGCTGGTCATGGCCCTGGCCCTGGCCGATTCGGTACACATTTTCGCCCATCTGGACAAAAAACTGCTGGAGCATGGACGATCACCCGCCAAGGCCCTGGAGATCATCCTGCAACGGGTCATCACCCCCTGCTTTCTGACCAGCCTGACCACGGCGGTGGGTTTCATCTCCCTCGCCGTGAGTGACATCCCGCCGATCAAGGAATTCGGGTATGTCGCTTCGGTGGGCATGATCTTCGAATTTCTGTTTTCCTTCTTGCTGCTGCCGCCGCTCATGCTCATGTGCAGGCCCGAAGCCATATACACCCACCAGCGCACGGACATCGGCATGGGCGCCTTTCTGGGCCGTCTCGCCACTTTCGTACAGGCCTATGCCCGCCCCATATCCGCCTTTATCGCGCTCCTGGTCCTGGGCGCAGTGTGGGCAGCCTCGACGATCCGGGTCGAGACCAACTTGCTGGAGTACTTCAAGCCATCAAGTCCCTTGCGGCAGGAACTCACGTACATCGAACCCCGTCTGAGCGGCGTCGGCACGGTGGACATTTCCGTCAAGGCCGGAGAGCGGGATGCCTTGCGCGACCCGACCAAGCTGGCCGTGATCGACAAGCTGCAAGCCTTCGCCCTGACGCTGCCGGGCGTCGACCGAACCATGTCCTTCGTGGATTTCCTGAAAGACATGAACATGTCCTTTCACAACGAAGATCCGGAGTTCTATGTCATCCCCGAAAGCCGGGAACTGGTATCCCAGTACCTGCTGCTCTACGACTCCGACGACTTGGACGAATTCATCACCCCGGAATACGATCAGGCCCGCATCCTGATCCGCATCTCCGAGCACAGCTCCGCAGGCCAGGCCAAACTCATTGACGCCCTGCGCACCTTCATCGACCAACACGAGCACGACGGCCTGCAAATCCGGGTCACCGGCCGGGCCGTACAGGATGTGAACACCATCGACACCCTGGTTCGCGGACAGGTGGAGAGCTTGGCCCTGGCCGCAGCCGTGATCACGTTCATCATGTTCCTGGCCCTGCGCTCCCTTGTCGCAGGGGCCTTAAGCCTGATCCCGAACACATTGCCGATCATCATCAACTTCGGGATCATGGGCGTGCTTGGAATCCCGCTGAACACCTCCACTGCCCTGATTTCCGTGGTTGCCCTGGGCATCGCCGTGGACGACACCATCCACTTCCTGACCGAGTACAACCGAAATCGCGCCGAGAACCTGCCCATGCAAGCAGCGCTGCGACAGACCATCCTGAACAAGGGTGTCGCCATCTCCGCTTCGTCACTGATCCTGGTCATCGGCTTCAGTGTGCTTCTTTTCAGCAGCTTCGTGCCAACCATGAGTTTCGGGGGCCTCAGCGCTGTGATCATGATCACGGCCTGGATCAGCGACCTGATCGTCCTGCCGGCGGTCATGCTTTCCTTTCACGGCAAGAGCGGATGAGAATGCAGTAACAAGCAGGGCATCAAACACGCCGGAGACACCCCGCGGCCAGGGGCTTCTCCTCAAGGAAAAGGGGATCAAGCATGAAACGAGATGAACACCTGGCAACGCTAAAGACCCTCGGCATTTCCAGCGCGGCGACCTACCGCGAGGCAGCCTTTTCCCGCAACATCGGGCTGTTTTCACCGGGCGAGCAGGACCGACTGGCCGAGGCCAAGGTGGCCATCCCGGGCATGGGCGGAGTTGGCGGAGTGCACTTGATCAATCTCGTGCACACCGGAATCGGGCGATTCAGCCTGGCCGATTTCGACCAGTTCGAACCGGTCAACGTGAACCGCCAGTTCGGGGCCAAGGTTCCCTCCTTCGGCCGCCCTAAACTGGAGGTCATGATCGAAGAGGCGCACAGCATCAACCCGTTCCTGGACATCACCCCCTATCCCGCAGGACTGACCACGGACAATATGGAGGCATTTTTGACGGATGTGGATGTAGTCCTCGACGGGCTGGATTTCTTCCAGTTCGAAATCCGCCGCACTCTGTTCAACATGGCCCGGTCCATGGGCGTGCCCGTCATCACGGCCGGGCCTTTGGGCTTCAGCTCGGCCCTCTTGGTCTTCACCCAGCAAGGCATGGGTTTTGACGACTATTTCGATGTGGGCGGAGAACTGCCCGAAGAGCAGAAATATCTGCGTTTCGCCATGGGCCTGGCCCCCAGGCCAACACATATCGGATACATGGACCTGTCCAGGGTGGACCTCAAGGGCGGCAAGGGCCCGTCGCTGAACATCGCCTGCCAGCTGTGCGCGTCTCTTGCCGCCACCGAGGCGATACGCATCATTCTTGGCAAGCCGGGACTCAAACCGGCACCCCACTTCATGCAGTTCGACCCCTTCCTGCAGGTGCTCCGCAAAGGGCGGCTGACCCGAGGCAATCGCACCTTAAGCCAACGCGCCAAACGCTGGTACGTGGAAAACGTGATCCTCGCCGCCGCCACCAAGGCCAGAGTGCGCATACCCGACCCACCGAGTATAAGCGCCGCGCATTTTGATTCCCTGCCCCAGGGTGTCGGCACATATCTGGTGCAGGCCGCAGTCCAAGCCCCCTCCGGGGACAATGCCCAGCCCTGGCAATTCAGCCTGGCGGGCAACGACATCCACGTCTTCTTGAATCCGCAAGCAGACATGTCCTTTTTCAATGTTCGCCAGACCGCCTCCACCATCGCCTGCGGGGCAGCACTGGAAAACATGCGCCTCGCCGCCACAGTCATGGGCCTGAACGCAGCCACGCAGCTCCTGCCGGATGCCGCGCAGGAAAATCTGCTGGCCACCGTGCGCATACAGCCCGGCGATCAAACAGCAGACCCGCTGGCCCGGCACATCTGGTCGCGCTGCACCAACCGTAGACCCTACAGCAAGCGCCCTCTTCCGGAGTGGGTGCAGGCAGACCTCAAAACCCGCATCCAGAACATGCCCGCAGCGCACCTGCACCTGCTCACCGGCCGCGCGCAACTCCGCAAGCTGGCAAAAGTGATCTACCTGGCCGACAGGATCCGTACCGAGCATCAGGGACTGCACGAGCATTTCACATCCATGATCCGCTTCAGCGACCAGGAGGCCGAGCTGCGCCGCGACGGCCTGCCCCTCAAAAACCTGGAAGCCGGATTGCCGGGGGAAGCATTCCTGCGCCTGACCAAACCGTGGCCCGCAATGCGCGTCGCCAACCGCATTGGCCTCGGCCGGATGGTGGCGTTGCACTCGGCCCAGGGCATCCTGGCCAGCGGAGCTGCCGGGATGGTTGTGGTCGATGGAGTGGAGTCAAGGGACTTTCTGATCGGTGGCCAAGCCTTGCAGCGCATCTGGCTGACAATGGAGCACCATGGCCTGCAAATGCAGCCCATGACTGCAGTCACCCTCTTCTGGCTTCGCTGGCTATGGGAAGGCCCAACGAGTTTTTCCGAAAAACACCAAAAATTGCTGGAACGGGTCTGGCGGGATCTGAAGGGATTGTTCGCGACAGTAGATTTCGAAAAGCAGGGCCTCGTCATGCTCTTTCGCACAGGCTACGGCCCCGGAATCCGGCACCGCACCTTGCGGCGGGGTGCAGGCGACTTCCTGATGAAATAACCGGCCATTTTTTAGGGATGGTGGCCTCATAAAACAAGAAAGGCCGGGGAGCATGTGCTTCCCGGCCTGCAATTAGCGAGATCAGACTAATTTAGTTCTTCTTGTTACGACGTACCGCTATGCCAAGACCAAGCAGGCCGGCACCGAGAAGAAGCATGGTGGCAGGTTCGGGAACCGGTGCCATTATGCTCAGGTTGAACTGAGCGGTGGTTGCGTTGCCTTCATCTGTAAGCCAACCAAAATATTGTCCAGCTCCCAATCTGGCTACCACGAAATCATTGTACGCTTCAGGCAACGGGCCAAAACCAACACTATTGAATTCAAAATCATACCTAATTCCATCGTAGTTAAACGATCCTTCGGTCAGGCCTGGATCAACGAGGATAAAGATATCATTTGGGGTGAGACTATTATTGAGAGTTTCAAAGAACATGAACTCCAGGTAGGCTGTGTCGACAGGCTGTGCCGGTCCGCCAGGAATAAAAGGCGTAAACTGAATGGTAGCCTCGACCAGTCCCCAAGCAAGATTGGGATATGCTGAAGAAATAACGTTGTTATAATGCGTAATTGAAACAACATCTACAGCAGGCCCAAACTCACCAATGCCAGTTATCAGGCCATCACCGCTTATAGGAGCGTCAAGCACAAGCGAGCTTCTCCCAGCGGAAGTGAGCGCAACGCCCCAAGTAAGAGTTTTCAAATCAGCGCTTACTTCCGTATAGCTTTGGGTTCCATCTTCATTGAGCCAATCAACGAAATTTGCGTCGTTGGTATACGACCACTGTGTCACCAAGGCAGCGGAGGCGAACGTCGCTGAGAAAAGAAATGCCGCAGCTAAAAGACATGTTAGAACTAAATTCTTCCTCATGGTAATCCTCCCAATGTTAAAATTATTTTCTTGTGGTGACAGGGTGTAAGCATGGTCCATGCCAATATTTAAATCCACAATATCATATAGTTAGGCAAACAAGAGTCCAGTAAATGTAAATTCTGCCGACATTTTTCCAGTTTAAATTTACAGACAAAGATGCCACTGAAAAAGTCGGCATCCCCTTGAAAAAGGAGGGGGGCATGCATTTTTAACTACCTGAAAAGAATGCACTTCCGTCTTTGATGGAATGAAACCCATGCTCTTTCGCGACATTATTGCAGTGAAGTCTTTAAAACAGGGAATCTCCTTGCCAGCCTTCTGGAATGAGGCCCAGGCTCTCTCGCTATTTTTTACAGTGCCCCCCACCATATAAAAAAGAGACTCGCAGCATCTTTCGGATGCTCCGAGTCTCTTTCTCGTCAAAGGCAGTTTGCCTTACTTGCGCAGCTTGCGGCTGGTGAAGGCCAAGGCGACCATACCGAGTCCGAGCAGGGCCATGGTGGCCGGCTCAGGCACTGGAGGCGGAGGGGGATTATCGCTTCTGTAACCCAGGATGAAGAAATCTTCAAAACCGTCGCTCAAAAGCTGATACTGGAATGTAGCGGTGAAGAAAAGGCCCTGGTTAAGGAACTGGGACAAATCCATCGTCGGAGCATAGACAAGAAAGTCTACGTTGTTCGTTCCGGTTGTATCGAATGAGTACTCTACACCCATGAATTCTACAGTTCGAGTGTTTGGCACCTCAACAAGAGCTTCCTCGTCAAACTGTCCATTATTGAGATCGTCGAATGCCCATTCTGCAAGCCCGAATGCGTCAGGTGCATAAGGAACAACATCGCCGAGACCATCTACAATCGCAACATATCCGTTGCCAAGCATATTTGGCTGGTTGCCTATCTGATTAATGTCGAACGCAAAGACAGGGATGTTCGACCCATCAAATTCATTTTGCAGAAAATCATACAGCAAATCTACGGAAACTACCCAACTGATATTCAAGTCAGTGTTAAACTCCGTAGTCGAACCTGAATTGGGAAATGACAGAGGATCAGGAAAGTCATATCCACCCCTGATGCCTTCATTGTCCCCAGCGGCTTTTTCAGCGCTCTCGCTGTCGCCCCACCATATTTTGAGTTCATCTTTGAGTGAACCCTGATTTGATGGATAAATCACATAGCCAGGATACAGCTGTTTCAGTATGCTTGTTGAGTAGGAATAAAATTCGTCATACTGGATCGCATTTGGAAAAACTGGCTCCGGCAACCAAATGCTTGCCCATGACGGCGAGGCCAAAAGTAACACCAGCACTGTCGTGCAAAGACTGCCCTTGACAAACGATTTCATAATTCATTCCTCCGGTTGTTATCCTGATGCCTTTTCTTTGAATCCCTCATTCCTTGAGCAGAAAAGATGCCAACACAGATGAGCCTTTAATCATTCGATTTTATTATAGCCATGCGATCGAATACTGTAAGATTATCCGACAACACGTTGCTTTATCTTCCAGTTTGCGGCCAGCGTTCATCCCACTGATACGCGCCAATCCCCCCGGATCAGCGCGTGTGTTGGAAATCGTATTCAACTTGTCATGACGCATTGCAAACAGGCACACTTTTAGCTTAACAACCAGCCAATGAACCACAAAGCCTGGCCCCGCATATTGCCATTTGCCCTCTTTATGGCCGTCATCGGCCTGGAGGAGGGATTGCGCTTCATGGACGGCAGAGCCTGGATCAACATCCAGGACGCCACCTTCGCCCTGCTTTACCCGCTCAAACCGCTGGTGGCCGGCATCGCCCTCTACATGTGCCGCCGGGCCTATTCTGAGCTACGCTGGGCCGACCTGACCAGGGGACTGCAAACTTTCGGGAGTGTCGCACTGGGGCTTGCCGTCTTCGTGCTGTGGGTCAACATGGACTGGACCTTCGGAGCGCTGAGCGAGCCGCCGGGCTTCAATCCGGGCATCTTCACGGACCCCGGCCTGCGCGGAGCCATGACCGCCATCCGCATCGGCAGCGCCGTGCTCATTGTCCCGATCATGGAGGAAATCTTCTGGCGATCCTTCATTCTGCGCTACGTCATCAATCCGGATTTCGCCCAAGTCCCTCTCGGAGCGTTCACCTGGGGGTCATTTCTTGTCGGAGCCGTGCTCTTCGGCTTGGCCCACCACTTCATCC